>PVBE011847836.1_pt1 | contig 12123 bp, 11 predicted proteins | sample 1631181 | NCBI WGS metagenome assembly PVBE01 (sample SAMN08397723, study PRJNA350692) | Marine metagenome, whole genome shotgun sequencing project. | isolation source: water | place: Pacific Ocean | collected 2012-04 | reverse complement strand
TGACCAGGTTCGTAGTTGCGGCCATTGCCGGTGGGGCACTGACGGCGAACAGGCTGACCAGGAGTGCCAGCACGACCGCCAGTCGAATTATTTTAGCCTTCATGTCCTGTGTTTCCTCCTTAACTTATGCATCTTATGCATCCACCCTATATGAGGGCAAACCAAAACCCCGGTCCCCCTCGAAAGGGGAATGCCGAGGCTAATAGTCCCACTTCTTCACATCCGGGGCTCCTTTCCCCCTCCCCACCTCTGTGGTTCGGGCTGGGCATCTCTCAGGCTATGCAAGAAAAATAAAAATAAATAAACATGATTGCCGTTGGCTCCCGCCCTTGAGTCCGGATGCCGTCCATATTCTGTTTCTGTTTTATCCCAGTCCACTGGACTGCTTCGTATTATATAACATTTGGCGCCGCTGTCAAGGGGTTTTTTGGACTAATATTCAAAAAGGTTTATTATTTCTTCCAACACCGATTCCAAAACTTATTCTTCCTTCTATAGGTCGCCGCGCCATCTCACGTCAAGTATAACGCAGCAGAGGTCATAAAGATGCCCCTGTGCGGGAGGTCACCTGTTCCCATTCACTCTCCCGGTCAGATAATCTTTGGGGGCAAAGCCTCTGATGTCCTGTGCTATAATCCGATATGTGTGGGATAGCAGGCTTCAGCCCGAGCCTTCGCCTCGAGCTCAGGTCGATGGGGCCTCAGCCCGAGGGCTTCTGGTGCTCTTTGATGGCAACGCCATCATCCACCGTGCCCACCACGCATTCGCGCAGAGGCCGCTCTCCGTACGCCGCACCGGAGAGGTGGTGAGCGCGGTCTTCGGCTTCGCCCAAATGCTGCTCCGGGTATCGGGCTCGCTCCGGCCCAGCCATTGGGCGGTGGCGTTCGATTTTCCCGCTCCCACCTTTCGCCACCTGCAGTATGAAAAATACAAAGAACACCGCCCACCAATGCCGGAGGAGCTTCGCGGCCAGTTCGGGCGAGTACGGGAGCTGGTTGCCGGCTTCAACATCCCGGCCTACGAAGTGGAGGGCTTTGAGGCCGACGATGTGCTGGGTACCCTGAGCCGCCTGGCTGAGGCCCAGGGCATAAATACCGTCATCGTCACCGGCGACACGGACACCATGCAGCTAATCACCCCCAAGGTGCAAGTGTTCTACACCAACGCGGGCCGCACCAGCAGCTTCAGCGATGCCGAACTGTTTGACGAAGGGCGGGTGCTGGAGAGGTTCGGGGTTGCCCCAAACCGACTGGCTGACCTCAAGGGCCTGAAGGGGGACCCGTCTGATAACATTCCCGGGGTGAGCGGCATCGGCGGGAAAACTGCCGTCCGGCTCATCCAGGAGTTCGGCGGGGTGGAGGAGATTTACCAACACTTGGAGCGTGTAACCCCTCCCAGTGTGCAGGATAAGATGCGTACCGGCGAACCACTAGCCCTCAAGTGCAAAGACCTAGCCACCATAATCACCGATGTCTCCGTGGAGCTGGACCTGGAGGCCTGCCTTGTAACCTCCTATGACCGAAATGTGGTGACAGAGCTGTTCCGGGAGTTGGAGTTCAGCAGCCTGGTGGGCCGGCTGCCGGAGCCATCAGTCGCCACAGCCCCTACCATTAAGGAGAAAGAGGAGTCCCATTCAGGCAAGGAGTCCCTCGGGGAAGGACATACCGTTGTAACCGCTCGGACCCCAGAGGGCCTCTACCATGTGGTGCAGGACGGCCCCGCCCTTGATGCGCTGCGGCAGGATATGGGCCATGCCGCAGAGATATCGGTGGATGTGGAAACAACCGGCAAGGATGAGCGCACCGCCCACCTAGTGGGCATATCGCTGTCCTTCCGGCCCGGCGAGGCCTACTATATCCCGGTGGGCCACCAGGGGTGGGATGAGCAACTTCCCCTGCCGCAGGTGATAGATGCCTTGCGCCCCACCCTCACCTGCCCCTCCCTACCCAAGATTGCACACAACGGCAAGTACGACCTAACCGTGTTAAGACGGCATGGGGTGATGGTGTCCCCCCTGGGCTTTGACACCATGGTGGCCGCACACCTGATGGGGGAGAAAGCCATCGGGTTGAAGGCGCTTGCTTTCTCCCGGCTGGGGGTGGAGATGACCCCCATCACCGCACTCATCGGCACCGGTGCCAAACAGCTTACCATGGCCCAGGTCCCTATATCTCAGGCAACCCAGTACGCCGCTGCGGACGCTGATCTGACCCTTCGCCTCAAGGGGTTGCTGGCAGAAGACCTGCGCCGGGAGGGCCTGTGGGTGCTCTTCAACGATATGGAGATGCCGCTGCTGCCCCTGCTGTTAGATATGGAGCAGGCGGGGGTGCTGCTGGACCTGGGGCTGCTGCGGGATCTCTCGTACACCCTGGGGGCGGAAACCAGCCGGCTGGAGACCGATATTTACGCCGCCGTGGGGCAACGCTTCAACATAAACTCCTCCCAGCAACTGGGCAGGGTGCTGTTCGACGGCTTGGGGCTGCCCCGCTCAAAGCGCACCAAGACCGGCTACTCCACGGACGCAGCGGTGTTGGAGGGGCTGCGGTCCTCCGGGGAAGGACACCCCGTCATCCCCTTGCTGCTGGACTACCGTATGCTCACCAAGCTCAAGAGTACCTATGTGGACTCTCTGCCTGGCCTGGTGGACGAAGAGGGGCGGGTGCATACCAGCTTCAACCAGACGGGCACCGCCACGGGCCGCCTATCCTCCAGCGAGCCCAACCTGCAAAATATACCGGTGCGTGGGGACTTAGGCGGTCGCATCCGCCGGGCCTTCATAGCCCCTGCCAACTCGGTGCTGCTGGCAGGAGACTACTCCCAAATTGACCTCCGGGTCCTGGCCCACCTCTCCAAGGACCCCACCCTGGTAGCCGCCTTCCGGAACGACGACGACATCCACACCGCCACAGCCTCCCAGGTCTTCGGAGTTGGACCAGCCCAGGTCACCCCGGACATGCGCCGGGTGGCCAAAACAGTCAACTTCGGCGTCATCTATGGCATGAGCGAGTACGGGCTGGAGCAGGCCACAAACCTGTCACGTCAGGAGGCCTCTTCCTTTATCCAGGCCTACTTTGAGAAGTACCCTGGGGTGAAGCGGTACATGGAGTCCACCAAAGATGCCGCACGCAACCGCGGCTATGTGGAGACCCTGTTAGGACGCCGCCGCTACATCCCCGACATCCAGTCCGTCAACCGCCAGCTTCGGGAGGCCACGGAACGCATGGCTATCAACATGCCGGTGCAGGGTACCACCGCCGATATCATGAAACGGGCCATGTTGGACACCTGCCACGAAATAGGGCGCCGGGGCTTAAGAAGCCGGATGTTGCTACAGGTCCACGACGAGCTTATCTTTGAGGTGCCCCGTGAGGAGGAGTTGGTGATGCGTGGCCTGGTGGCCGAGGTCATGCCTCAGGCGATAGAGCTTTCCGTGCCCCTAAAGACCGACCTGAAGACCGGCACCAACTGGGGCGAGATGGTGTAGAAGCTGTCCCTGACTCCCTTTGCACTCCCCCAGCGCCGTAGATAGGCTAATCTTTAAGTCAGCTTCCTTCCCGTAGCCTAATGGCAGAGTTAACCGATGACCTCCCTGGCCTCCTGCAGTTCAATCTGGGCCAGGCGCCCCTCCCGGTAGTAAGGTAGGGCAACCCCTAGAGCCACCTCCTCCCCCTCCTCCAGCACCGCTTGCTCCCAAACAAGTTAAAGGACGGCTATGTCTACTTCAGGGTCGTAGCTTGCCAACATGGCTAACCCCCTTTTCGCTGCCGCAAGGGACACACCGTTATTACTATTCTGCTATCGCTTTCGGCTACCCAAAACACCCGCAATAAACGGCCTCCCAGTTGAAGTTCCGCCTTCATGCCTCCATGGGCTTGCCCCTGCACAACTACCTGCTCTACCTCATCCTGTGAAACTTGCTACAGCTTCAAACGTCCGCTGGTATGGCGGTTAATGCCAATCTCCATCTACCAGAGTTATACCTCTGGTTTGCCGGACACCCCTGATGGCGTATAATCTCGTCCTGTTAGGAGAGAAATGCCTGAGCTACCGGAAGTTGAGACCATAAAAAACGACCTGACCCCTGTTGTGGAGGGGCGCCGTTTTGTAGAGGTGGAGGTGTTGAACCCCGGCTCCATCCGCCACCTCTCTCCTGCGGATTTCCGCCGGGGGTTGGAGGGCCAAGGGGTACGGCAGCTGTGGCGGCGGGGTAAATACCTTATTATGCACCTGGAGCGAGGCGACCTCGTGGTGCACCTGATGATGACGGGCGGTATTTTCCTATCCCCCCACCCCACCACCCGGGCCACCTTCCTGCTGGACAGCGGCACCCGCCTCCATTTCGCCGACCGACGCAAGCTGGGCGGGCTGTGGCTGGTGGCCGATGCCACACAGGTGGTGGGGAAGCTGGGGCCGGAGCCGCTGGAGCCGGACTTCACCCCGCAGGTGCTGGGGGAGCAGCTATGGGGCCACAAGGCACCCATCAAAGCCCTGCTTCTGGACCAATCCTTCCTGGCAGGGGTGGGCAACATGTACGCCGATGAGGCCCTCTACACGGCCGGTATTCACCCCCTGCGCCCCGGCTGCTACCTTTCCCTTAAAGAGGTGGAGACCTTACACGAGGCCATCCGCAGTGTGCTGCTGTACGGAATCAAGACTGGAGGGGCCAGCGTGGACACCTACCGGCGTCCTGACGGCTCCGAGGGACATGCCCACCGAGGCTTTAAGGTGGCCCACAGGCGGGGTAAGGAGTGCCCCCGCTGCGGCACCCCCCTGCAGCGCCTAGCCGTGCGCCAACGCGGCACCTACTTCTGCCCCAGTTGCCAAAAAGAGTAACCCGCGGGTGGGTTTGGGGAGCGCAGGCGGGCCAAGCCCAGCGACTGATCCCAGCAGGGCAGGTTCTCCAACCTTACCGAGTCTTTAGGTCAGGTCCTAACCCGACGCACGAATCGAATCGCTAATTCAGGGAGGCGGGGGGTGGTTTGATGACAAGGGAACGTGGGCTTATCTCTCACGTAAATGACGGAGAACCTTGGCACGGCGGTGTTATAAGTTAAAAAGGGGAATTTGGGTAGCTAGGCCACAGATAGGGGGCAGCTGGCAAATGCCTAATGTGTCCAAGAAAGCAGATATCACATCGAAATCTATGGCCAAAAAGAAGCTTTGTCCCAATTGTGGTCACGATGAATTTGAAGCGGTGTCTACAGGCTCTCATGGCTTTTTGGACAACACTTCCTGTGCGGGAAACGTAAAGGCATATTCCGCCAAGCCGGCTTAGTTAAGGTGCACCAGAAAGAGAAGCAGTTTAGGACACAGGAGACGGGACTCTTTCGGTCGCGCAGTCGCGCAGTCGCGCAGTCGCGCAAAGGTAAACAACACAAGTAGGCGGCTGTTGTTGACCGCTTTTGGTAGTCGGCAGTCCGCCTGACACACCCATCCACCCATGACTGATGCCTCGGGATTATCCACATCTCCTGCGGAGCAGATAGTTACGGCCCCACGGGTCGGTGTGTCCTGCAACAATTACTCGCTTTAGCCGATGGGGGGCCCGTGGGGCAAAGCCCTCTAAAATAAGTTTACCGGGGTGGGTGGGTGGGAAAAAGCAATTGGACGGGTGGGGGGGCGCGGGGTATAATTACTGCTGGAGGGGGTAGCCGCTCAGGGTGTCTAAGTCTGCCGACCAGGAGAGTCCCGTTACAGCCTCATCGGACTCGGCCCACGTTAATCGGGCCAGGGTTTTTCATGCTGTGAGCCGGGGAGAGCTCGGCACCCTCCAAGAAACCGCCCGCCGGGTCCGCCGCCATATCGTGCAGATGATTGGCAAGGCCGGCAGCGGCCACCCCGGCGGCTCTCTGTCCGCCGTAGAGGTACTGGTGGCCCTCTACTTCCAGGTCATGCGCCACCGTCCCCAGGAACCCCGCTGGCCGGACCGGGACCGCTTCGTCCTCAGCAAAGGCCACGCCGCCCCCGCCCTCTACACCGTACTAGCAGAGGTAGGCTACTTCCCCACCGAGGAGCTTTACACACTCAGGCAACTGGGCAGCCGCCTCCAGGGTCACGCCGATATGACCAAAACCCCCGGCGTGGAGATGTCCGCCGGCTCCGTGGGCATGGGCCTCTCCTTTGGCATCGGGACAGCCCTAGCTGCCCGCCTAGATGGCAAAGATTACCGCACTTATGTCATGTTGGGCGACGGCGAGTGCGACGAGGGCCAGATATGGGAGGCCGCCATGGCCGCTTCCCATTTCAAGGTGGACAACATAACCGCCATCGTAGACCGCAACGATATTCAGTTGACCGCACACACCGATAAGATAATGAGCTTGGAGCCTCTGGCGGACAAATGGCGTGCCTTCGGCTGGCACACCATTGAGATTGACGGGCATGACCTGTTCGCCGTGCTTTCCGCCCTAGCGGAGGCGAAAGGGGTCAAAGATAAACCGTCGGTCATCATCTCGCAGACCGTCAAGGGCAAGGGAGTGAGCTTCATGGAGCACAATCCCGGGTACCACGGCAAGGCGCCCTCCCCGGAGCAGGTGGAGCAAGCCCTGGAGGAGATAGGATAGCATGGCGGATATATCCACCCGGGAGATATACGGCCGCACCCTGGTGGAAATGGGCAGCGAGTTTCTCGATTTGGTGGTGCTGGATGCCGATGTCTCGCCTTCCACCATGACCTGCTACTTCGCCGAGGCTTTTCCAGAGCGACACTTCGACTGCGGCATCGCCGAGCAGAACATGGTAAGCATAGCCGCCGGCCTGGCCTCGGCGGGCAAGGTGGTGTTCGTCAGCACCTTCGCCGTCTTCGCCGCCCCCAAGGTCTACGACCAAGTGCGCATGAACTTGGCCCAGCCCGGTCACAATGTGAAGATTGTGGCCACCCACGGGGGAGTTACCGTTGGAGAGGACGGCTTCTCGCACCAGGCCATAGAGGACCTGGCGCTGATGACATCGGTGCCAGGCCTCACGGTAGTTGTCCCTGCCGATGGACCGGAAACGGAACAGGCGGTACGGGCAGCCGCTCAGACACCCGGCCCGTTCTATATCCGCCTGGGCCGCCCCAAGGTCCCGGCTGTACACGGGGACGGCTACCGTTTTAAGCTGGGCCGGGCCGAAGTGCTGCGGGAGGGGCAGGATATCACCATTATCGCCTGCGGGCTGCTGGTGGCCGAGGCACTCAAAGCCGCTAAGGCCCTCTCCGCCGAGGGAGTGGATTGCCGAGTGATTAACATGGCCACCATCAAGCCCCTAGACGAGGCTGTGGTGGAGGCCGCCGCCAGGGAAACGGGTGCTATCGTAGTAGCCCAGGAGCACTTGGAGCAAGGTGGGCTGGGAGGAGCGGTGGCACAGGCGCTGGCCCGGCGATACCCGGTGCCGGTGGAGTCCGTCAGCCTCTCGGACTGCTTCGGAACCTCAGGCCCCGCCGATGCCCTACTGGAGAAATACCGGCTAACCGGGCCGCACATTGCAGACGCCGCCCACCGGGCTATAGAGCGGAAGCGACCTTAGCGGCCGCACTCATCGCCGAATACGCAGCATCCCCTACCAGAACCATCCTCTCCAGCAGGAACGGCAATTATCGAGGTGCCGAAAAACCTGCTCTAACGAGGCTTATAAACAACGGGTATTCCAAAGGGGTTCTCCCCCGTATATAGAAGACCGGGTGGGTGGGTGCGAACAAACAGGCGTGGCCAACAACTACTTTCAAACTCTATTGACGGGGGAGCCGATAGGTGCTATATTTATCACCAACGTGCTACGGTTTATCGGTCGCTCCTATATTAGCTACTGGTTTAGCTTTACCACCCGCGGAAAGGAGGCCGGAGGCTCGTAGCCTGAATTAGCCAGACCTAACAGGCAAGACGCAAAAAGAGGCCTCCCTTCACGGGGGGCTTTCTCTTTTTATGGCCCGGCAGAGGAGACAGAGGTGCCAAGAGATAACGGCATCAACGGAAGTAACCCGGTGGGTGTGCTGGAGGTGGTGCTTCTGGCGAGGAAGTACCCGGACCTCAGAATAGAGCCGTGTTTCTCCACAGGGTGTGAGATGCGCATACCGGACTGCCGCGAAAAGGACGGCCTAGGACATACACTGGGCAATGCCTCTGCGGCCATGTGCTACCTCAAGCAACAGGCCGTGGAGGTGGTCAGTAATGGGTCAGGTGAGCGGTGATGCCCGCCCTCTTCACACCCAGAAGCCGCCGTTGGGGGAGATTACCTGGCCCGTTACAAAGCTAGCTTCCTCAGATATTAGGAACATGGCGGTGTGGACTATATCGTCGGTTGTACCAAGCCGCCCCACCGGGGTCTGGGCCACCATCTTATCCACAAAGCGGTCGGTGGCGGTCCGGAGAAGGGGAGTCTCTATGACGCCGGGGGCGATGGCGTTGACGGTCACACCGTAGGGTGCCACCTCGCGGGCCAGGGACTTGGTAAAACCAACCACCCCCGCCTTGGCCGTAGCATAGTGGACCAGGCGCTCCGCATTAGAGAAAGCCATTATTGAACTGAGGTTGACTATGCGTCCCCAGCGGGCGGACACCATGCCCTCAATCACCCCTCGGGTACACACAAAGGCCCCGTCCAAATGCAGGGCCATCATATCCTTCCAAACCTCGTAGCTCATCTGGTGGAAGGGCACTACTTTGCCGGTGCCGGCATTGTTGACCAGAATGTCTATATCCCCTAACTCATGGCGGGCCTCTTTAAGCATGGCCTGCACATCCTCAGGGATGGTGACATCAGCCCTGACGGGTACTGCCTGCACACCCCGCGCTACAACCTCTTTGGCAGTAGCCTGCGCCCGCTCCAGATCAATATCGTTAACCACCATCGCCACTCCCTGCCCAGCCAGGGCCAGGGATACGGCCCGCCCGATGCCGGATCCGGCCCCAGTGACCAGGGCTACTTTACCGCTTAGAGACACGGGCTTCCTCCTACTGCCTCGGTGACCCTCACCATATCTAGTGCCCGTAGTTTAACAGCCTACTGAACGATTTGCCAGGATTTGCTGCCAGGCTGCAACACCACACCCGCTCGGCCGTACCAATAATTGGTGCCAGCACCCGGTAAAGACCCCCATCCCTTTTTGGGGATCCACCACCATCCGAATAGGGGTGTACCCGCTTCTGCCACCGCATCGGTAAATCTATCTTTTAATACATGTAATACATGCCAATAGCATGGAGGGTGAGATGGCAGAGGAAGCAGGGCTGATGACGAACGGCTTGATGGCCACAGTATCCCTGGACCAAGAGGGTGCTGTGGAGATGGCACGCCAGTCCCTTACCGGATGCGGCATCATCACAAGCAAAGACTGGCATGCGAGGGACGTCGAGAGCTGCTGGCTAGTGTAGAGCCTGCCGGTGGTGCGGCTGATGGTCCGGAAGGACACGGAACGGATTTGAGATTAGAGCGCACTTGGGCTCCATAACACGACATTCAGAAAACCGTGGGCTTCCCGGCTTGTCCGAACCGATGCAGGGCTGTAGCCCAGCACCCCTGCCCCACAGGTCTGTGGGGCCTTAGTATCTGCCGGGGGTGGGACTCGAACCCACATGGAGAGTTACTCCTCCGGATTTTAAGTCCGGTGCGTCTGCCATTCCGCCACCCCGGCGCTTTCGCAGCTAAATTATAAGGCCCGCTGAATAAGGGGTAAAGGGACGGGTGGCATATCATTATCCGGCCACCCCCCAGGTAGGTATTTCGGGGAGCTGCTCTCTCCACGCCCCCTCGGGCTAGGATGGAAGCAGGCGTCAGCATCATGCGCCGCTTCTCATGCCGCTGACCACGGCGCTGAACGCTACTGGGAGTGCGTGAGAGCACAGAGCGGGCAAGGCGGGAGCACCTAAACGGCGGAGCCCGGTAACTACGGGTTGCAGTCGGCCGATCCCACCACGCGCAATATGAGGAAGAGGTAAAAAGGCGGCGACGGGATTCGAACCCGTGTATAGGGGATTTGCAGTCCCCCGCCTTAGTCCGCTTGGCTACGCCGCCTTATAAAGTGCCGAGGGGGGGATTTGAACCCCCACGGGCTTTCGCCCACCACCCCCTCAAGATGGCGTGTCTACCAGATTCCACCACCTCGGCATATCGGCTCTATCACTTGCCTTCTTTATTGTGGAACGAATGGCCACACATCCAGTCCCCACGGCGGCCTGCGCGCCGCCCCCAAAGCATATGCAGCCCCAGAATTATGACGATGGTCGGCCAGGCATAGCTCCACACGCTGCCCGTGATGACATCGAACCTCTGGGCCAAGGCAATGGCCCCCACCACTATCAGGATAACTCCTACAAACACACATCCTCCTCATATGGCAGGGGTGGGAGGACTCAAACCCCCGACCTGCAGTTTTGTAGTCCTTGGATACCCCTCCCGGCCAGTCACACCACATGCCGCCAAATAGCGCCCGATTCTCAGATAGCAACATTCCGTATCTGATGATGCCACACCGTGACGGAGGGTGTCAATCAGTTCGTTCACTCGCTGTGCTGAACCTGAGCAGCAACAAGCTGACGAAGCTGCTCCCCGAGATAGGAAACCTGACCGCCCTCACTAAGCTGGACCTTAGGAACAACCAGCTGACGGCGCTGCCCCCTGAGATGAGTCCACTGGGGGACCGAGGGGTAGTTAAACTTTCCGGGAACCCGCTCAAGGGTTAGCAAATATCAATGCTGCTCCACCAAAGTGTTCACTCGAGGAGTGTCCCACTCTTGCTGATTGACAACGTTGCCAACAAAGCCTAGACTCTGAGCACTAAAACTTGTGATTCGCTTGTACCTTCTAGTTAGAGGTTAATAAACGAACGAAGGGTTATGGGAACGGTTTAATATGGAGAAAGACCTTCTCTCTTTTAGATGGCGTATTGCAATTAGTTCACTCGTAGCTTTAGACGACTTGTCCGAGTAAGAGTATAAAGTCTATTTAGATGGGTTGTTATCCATGAGGTATTGGCCCCTATTCTTTGTACTGCTCTTGGCTATTGGGGCCTGCACTGCGCCGAACACTCCTACACCTACGCCCACACCAGTGTCTACACCGCCGCTAACGCCCGTGCCGCTTACACCCTCCCCCTCTCCATTACCCACGCTGACGCCAACACCAACTCCCGCACAGAAGCCATCGCCTGTTCATGAACCACAATCAATCTTGATGCTACCCTTCACTAAAGAGTACGAGCCCAAGGGGATGATGCCTATGGGAGAGACTGTCCAACATCCACGTGAAGCACCGTGGGGCCATCCGGGAATAGACTTTCAATGGCCTTACAAAGCGCCGCTGGTAAGCGCACTTGGTGGTGAGGTCGTTCAAATACTTGCCTCTGAAAGTAAACTGCCAGGAGTAATTGAGTACTCAGTATCCGTCATCACAAATGACTTCATTGTGAATTATGACGTCACCGAACTCTATACCGAACTCTATAAGGTAAACCCTGCTCTGGATGTAGGAAGCATAATTGCTACTGGCCAATTGATCGGGTACGCAACACCAGTCGGGTCAGGCGACGAATGGCATATGACTCATTGGGAGTTTGGGACATACACCAAGGCTGATGTCCCCAAGCGTAACCCAGAAGGCCAAGTTGAGTGGTACCGCACGGATAGACTATGCCCGGTCCCTTATTTCACTGAACCTGAGCGGCGACGACTTTCACGTATATGGGGAGTAGCTAGTTATAATGAGCGGAATCAATTCCCGGACTTGTGTAACGGCCCCTACAAAAACTACTGAGTATAAGCCCTAGAGTAAGGCCTGGATATCTCGTGCTATAGCGCTCAATCATGGCATGCCCTTAAAAAGGATACCCCTTGTTAAGTCAGATTACGTTGGCACCTTCTGGAAGGCACTGAGGCATCGGCGGCCATCCTGAGGCAGCAGACAGCTTCCCCAACGGACATGACACCACCCCAGGTCATCTCTACTGCAGGTGCAATGTGATTTACCACACCCTGGCGCCCCATAAAGACTAGGCCCGCCGGGTCTCAATAAGCAGAGGGGGCTGGATTCCACACAGCCCCTTTTATTTTCGTGGAAGGTTACGGCCCATTGCTATCTTCCGATGATAGGAATCGTACACGCGGGCCGTTCCCTATTCGTTCCTCGTACTAGCAGGCCACCGCCGTGGCC
>PVBE011668582.1_pt1 | contig 12123 bp, 7 predicted proteins | sample 1631181 | NCBI WGS metagenome assembly PVBE01 (sample SAMN08397723, study PRJNA350692) | Marine metagenome, whole genome shotgun sequencing project. | isolation source: water | place: Pacific Ocean | collected 2012-04 | reverse complement strand
CCGACGGCGTGGACAACGACAGCGACGGCTGGGTCGACGCGGACGATCCCGACTGCGACAGCCTGGGAGACGAGGTTGGCTTCGGCATCGAGGCCTGCAACGACGGGCTGGACAACGACGGCGACGGTGATGTCGATGCAGACGAGTTGGTGGGCTGCCTGGACGCCCTGGACGACGACGAGAGCGACCTGTCCTCCTCCTGCACCAACGGCTCGGACGACGACGGCGATGGCTGGTCCGACGAGGACGACCCGGACTGCTGGGACGCCACCGCCGAAGCCGGCTGGACCGGCGCTGGGGAGTGCAACGACAACGTGGACAACGACGGCGACGGCCTCGTGGACGCGGACGAGTTGGTCGACTGCCTCTGGGCCTGGGACAACGACGAAGGCGCCTACGGCGACTGCAACGACAACGTGGACAACGACGGCGACGGCTGGACCGACGGCGACGATCCGGACTGCTCATGGGGCCCCGACGAGACCGAGGCCACGGATCCCTTCGCCTGCAACGACGGTGTGGACAACGACGGCGACGGCGACATCGACGAAGACGACCTGGGTTGCGACGACGCCACCGACACCGACGAAGAGAACGACACCGAGTGCAGCGACAGCGCCGACAACGACGGCGACGGCTGGTACGACACCGACGATCCGGACTGCAGCGATGCGTACGACACCACCGAGGATGGTGGTGCGACGGGCGGTACCGACTGCAACGACGGCACGGACAACGACGGCGACGGCCTCGACGACGCCGACGACCCGGGCTGCACCGGCGCCTCGGACACCGACGAGGAAGATCCCTCCACCCAGTGCAACGACGGGGTCGACAACGACAGCGACACCTGGATCGACACCCTCGATCCGGACTGCGACGACGGCTTGGACGAGACCGAGGACCAGGGCTACAACAACGTCTCGGAGTGCAGCGATTCCAGCGACAACGACGGCGATGGGGTCGAGGACTTCGACGATCCCGACTGCATGAGCGGCTGGGACAACTCCGAGGAGTACTAGCTGCCCGCGGCCGTGCTCCGTCCAGGGGCGGGACCTACCCTCGCTACGCTCCCTTCTGGGTCAGCTCCTTGGGGCCCGTGCTCCCGCCCGGCTTGCCGGACCCGGGGCCCGTCGGCTCGTCGCGATCGCCGTAGTAGCCGTAGTCGTAGTAGTAGTAGCCGTAGCCGGCGCGTCGGACGTTGAGCTTGTTGACCACGGCACCCAGCACGTTGGCGTTGACCTCCATGAGCAGGTCGCGGGTGCGGGCCACCAGGCTGCGGGAGGTGGCGTTGGCTTCGATGATGACCAGCACGCCGTCTACCAGGGAAGAGAGCATGAGCGGGTCGGCCACGACGTTCACCGGCGGGGAGTCGATGAGGATCATGTCGTAGCCGTCGATGCTGTCCAACAGCTCGGTCATGCGCTCCGAGCCCAGCAGCTCGGCCGGGTTTGGCGGGGTGGGGCCGGCCAGCAGGATGTCCAGGTTTGGCACGTGGGTCTGGATGACGCAGTCGTCGAAGGTGTTGATTCCGGCGAGAATGGTGGACAGGCCCTGCCTGTTCTCGAGCTCGAACAGCTTGTGCAGGTTGGGGCGTCGCAGGTCGGCGTCGATGACCAGCAGGCGACTGCCGGTGGCGGCGATGAGCACCGAGAGGTTCGAGGTGAGGAAGGACTTGCCTTCCTGGGGCAGGGCCGAGGTGATGAGCAGCCGGTTGAGTAGCCCATGACCCGAGAACAGCAGGTTGGTGCGCACGGATCGCAGGGCTTCCGCCACGTTGGATCGCGGCACCGCGTGCACGAAGATGGAGCGGTCCCGGGTGTTGGTGAGGGACTTGAGGTCTTGCTCCTCGATCAGCGGCACGATGCCCATGAAGGGCATGCCCACCGTGATCTCCACGTCTTCGCGGCTCTTGACGGTGCTGTCCAGGTATTCCATGAAGAAGGCCAGGGCGCAGCCACCGAACAGGCCCATCAGCAGGCCCATGGCGACGTTGACGGGCAGCTTGGGGCGCACCGGGTCGGCGTTCGCGATGGCGGGGTCGACGACGCGGACGTTGTTGGCCTTGATCATCTTGGACAGGTCGACCTCGGACATGCGCTGATCGAGGTTCTTGTGGAAGCCTTCGTTGCGCTCGGCTTCCGCCTTGAGCAGGTCGAGATCGATGAGCTTGATCTCCAGGGCTTGGAGCTCCGCCGTGACCGCTCCCATGTCCACCTGCAGGGCTTCTTCCCGCGCGTCGACCACCTCGAGCTCCGCCTTGCGAGCTTCGATGATGTCGTCCACCTGCTCCTGCATGGCGGTATGCACCTGCTCGATCTCCGTTGTGAGCTGCCGCATGGTGGGGTGGTCGGGCAGGTAGCGGCCTTCGAGGTTGGCCTGCTCTTCCTGCAGCTCGCGCAGGCGGGCGATACGACGCTGGAGCACCGGATCCTCGTCGGAGAGGTAGCTGGCGAGGGCGGTCAGGTCCTCGCGGGCGCGGAGGCGCCTGAGGTCGGCCAGGGTGGCTTCGACCTGCACGCGCTCGGTGTGCGCGAGGCTCCATGCGCTCTGAAGTTCCTTCAGCGCGTCCTGGGTGCGGCTGCGGCCTTCCTGCATGCCCAGCAGGTTTTCGTCCCACATGTAGTCGTGGACGGCTTGCTGGGCCTCGGTCTTGCGCACTCGGTACGTGCGGCTCTGATCCTCGAGCCACTCCAGGGCTTGCTTGGCGGCGTCGAGGGAGCGCTCGAGGTTGAGGTCGATGTAGGCTTCCGCCAGCACGTTCGAGAACAGGGCGGCTTTTTCCGGATCGGTGTACTCGAAGACGATTTCTACGAGGTGGGTCTCTGCGTCGGGCTCGATGGAGAGGCCGGTCCGGAAGTGCTTGACGGGGTTTTCGAGCTGGTCGAAGTCGGTGACACCATGCTCCTCGCGCAGGCGCTCGATGGCTTCGTTGATGACGGTGCGGCTCTGGAGGATGCGGTACTGGGTGCCGTAGTACGCCCGCATCTCGACGGCTGTCGACGTCGTGACCATCTCGGTCACCTCGTCTAGCTCGAAGACGACCGGAGCCTTGGGCTGGATCTCGAGGATGGCGGTGGAGCTGTAGTACCGATCGGACAGCAGCGTGCCGATGGTGACGGTGATGGCCAGGACGGCCATGAAGACCAGGACCACCGTCTTCCGCTTCTGGAGGATGTACCAGTAGTGGATGAGGAGAGCTTCGCGTTGACTGTTCTGATCGGCCATGGGCTGTGCTCGATACCGTTCGGCGGTCGCTCGGCATGCGGGAGTCTGGAGACCCCTGGACCGCCACTGTCGGCGTAGTGGAGGCTGGCACCCTGCTGGATCCGCCAGCCTGAATCAGGCGTAGCTAATACGCCATGCTCACCCCGTCAGCCAACAAGCCGCGCTGCGCAGAAGCGTCAGGTGGGGGATCCCTGGGCCTTCCGCCCGCCACTGCCGCCTCAGTGAAGGCCGGCGCCTTGCCGGATCTGCCAGCGCGAGTCCCGCGAAGCGAATAGGCCATGTCCACCCTGGCTGCCATGACACGAGAGTCCTTCCGACACAGACGCCTCGAGCGCTGGCTGGTTCCGCTGCTGCCGCTGCTGTACCTGGCGGCCCTGCTGCCCTACGCCTCGGTCCACCCGGGGCCTCGCCTGGTCGTGGGCCTGCTGTGCGCAGTCGTGGGCGCCGCGGCGGCCTGGTTCGGCCTGCGTGCGCGTCCCCTGCCCTGGGTGGGATCCCTGCTGCTCGCGGTGCTCCTGGTGGCGCTGGCCTCGGTGGCCACGTCTTTCCTCCCGCTGGACGCGGCGGGCCGAGAGGCGCTGCAGCCGGTCGTGGCGGGGCCGGTCAACCGGATCTTGGCCTTCGTGGGCGTCGAGCGGCACGTGCTGGCCCTCGAACCCCGTCGTGCGCTGTTGGCTTTCCAGTTCGCCCTGGCCATCGGGCTGGTGGGGCTGGGAAGCGCGGCGCTCCTGCGCAGCCTGCGCCGGGCCCGCACCGTGGCCTGGGTGTTGGTGGCGGCCGGGGTGGCGTGCACAGCGCTTGCGGCGCTGCATTGGGCCACCGATGCGCCGTACATCTACTGGTCATCGGGCGTGCCGGCCTACGCCCGCGATCCCTTCTTCGCTCCCTACGTCAATCCCAACCAGGCGGGCGCCGCGTGTGCCGCCATGCTTCCCCTTGCCTTGGCGCTCATGCTCCGCCAGGAGATGAACAGTCGCCTGCTGGCCATGGGGGCGGCGGCGGTCTTGGTCATGGGCGTCCTGTCCTCGGGAAGCCGTGGCGCGGTGCTCGAGGCTGGCGTGGCCGTAGTGGTGTTCGGTGTGCTGCTGGGGTCGCGCACGGTGCAGCTGCTGGTGGGCCTGGGGCTCGCTTCCGGTGTGGGGATCGTGGTCAAGCTGGGGCCCGTGGCGGTGGCTTACCGCTTCTCCTCCTGGATCTCCCCCGACTGGTTCCAGGGGGACCTGCTGTTGGGCCGCGGGGGCATCTGGCACGGCACCACGCGGCTGGTGGATGGTGCACCGCTCTTCGGTGTCGGCGCGGGTAGCTACGTGGATGCCTACCAGGTGGTGAAGTCCATGCCGCACTTCACCACCACGACCCACGCCCACCAGGACTACCTCCAGGCCCTGGCGGAGCAGGGCATCGTCGGCGGCTCGGCTTGGTGCCTGTTGGCCCTGGTTCCCCTCGGGCTTGGAATCTGGACCTGCCTGCGCCTGCACCGGGGACGCCGACGCTCCCTGCTTGCGGGGTACGTCGCCGCCTTGGCCGCGTTGTGTGTGTCGTCCTTGGTCACCTTCTCGGCCCATATCGGTGCCTTGGCGGTGCTGGGGGCGCTGCTGGCCGGGGTCACTGTCGCCCGCAGCGGCCGGGACCTCGCTCCGCTCCCGTGGGCGGGGGGGGCCGTGTCACGGAACTCGAGCATGGCTGCCATGGTCGTCCTTGCCATGCTGGCCCTGGGGCTCACCGCCTTCGCCTCCCTGGTGGGCCGCCATCCCGCCAGCCCCTGGGCACCTCCCGAGGATGCCGTGGCCCTTGGGCGGCAGGCATTCGAGCGCGCCCAGGCCGCTCCGGACGATCTCGAGGCTCTCATCGAGGCCGAGGACTGGTATCGGTCCGCCTTGGCCCGCCGACCCCTGGACCCTTCCACCTTGTTCGAGTTGGCCCGCACGCGCTGGTTGGCAGGTGAGCGCGAGGACGCGGTCGCCGTGCTCGAGCTGGGCACCAGCGCCTACCCCACGTTGGTGTGGAGCTGGCTGCACCTGGGCCGCCTGCACCGGGTCTTGCGCCAACCAGAGCAGGCCCAAGAGGCCTACGCTCGTCTGCTGGCACTCGAGCTACCCAGCGGCCAGGACGCGCGCCCCTATGTCCGCGAGGCGTTGCTGACCGATGACGATCCGGAGAAGGTGCTCGATCGCGTGTTGCCTCGCCGAGGCGACAGGTTGCAGGACGCCGCCGCGGTCATGATGGAGCGGGACGAACCCGCCCTGGCCGAGCAACTCTACCTGCGGGCGCTGGAGCTGGAGCCGGAGAACACCGTCGCCTACGCCTCCTTCCTGCTCCGCTCGTTCCGGTACGAAGAGGCTCTGGAGTTGGTGAAGGACAAACACGAGGGCTGCTTCGCAAACCGCACCTCCAGCCAGACCCTGCTCGCACTCGAAAGATACGAGGAAGCCCTCGAGCGCTTGCGTGTTGCGCAGAGCTTCTGTGGCTCCGACGACGTGTCCCTCCGCTCGGGCATCGCCACGGCGCGCATCGGCATGGGCGACAACTCCGGCCTCGACGTGCTGCGCGCGTTGGTTCGGGACAACCCCGAGGCTTGGGGCGTGCGGCGTGTGCTCGTGCGCGGCTTGCGAGACACGGGGCGCTACGCCGAGGCCGCAGAGCACCTCGAGGTGTTGGTGCTGGCGGGAGTCGCCTTTCCACACGAGAGCGAGCTGTACATGGCCTTGAAGCGGGGCAGGCTCCGCTGAGACCGGGAGGATCCTTTCGGCGCCGGTCCTCCACCTAGACCCACGGTGGATTGACATCTCGCGGCGTCAGCGGATACGGCTGCAGATCTCCAGCCGCCCACCGATTCGGGTGAGCCAACAGCAAGGAGCCGACGTGGTCCTGTCCAAGGACGAACGCAAGGAAGCCGAGGTCCGGATCCACGAGGAGCTCGAGGAAGAGCACCAGCGTCGGCTGCGTCGCCTGGAGCACAAGCGCCAGCGAGTGCGGAGCAAGCGCGAGCAGCAGGTGCAGCACAAGAAAGAGCTCGTGATCGCCGAGATGCGCGATCAGATGCGGCACGACTTCTACACCGAGCGCGGCTACAAGCTCTACGTGGACTCCCGTGGGCGCGAGAACTGGCTCACCCCCGAAGAGTACGAGTGGCGCACCAGGGTCCGCCGCCGCAAGCGCGGCCGCCGCAAGTACGTGCCCCGGCTCAAGGGCCACCGCCTTCGGACCATCGTGCTCTATGGCGGAATGCTGGCCCTCGCGGTCGCCTTGGGCATGCTCCTGAGCCGCTAGTCCCTCCGTTGAGGATCCCTGCCTTCGTTCCTCGCCACTGAATGTGTGTATGTCACGCCTGGCGTCAGGCACGCGGCCACTCGAACTGATAGAATCGAAAAACTTCGCCGACCCGGAGGGAGCTCCAGAGCGATGCGCACCGAACGCTCGGCCATGTTCTACTTCGCGACGCTGCTGCTCGACGCGGCATTGGTCAGCGGGGTCTTCATGGCGGTTGTGTTCGGCCGCGCTCGGTTCCCCGAGATCTGGCCCTGGGACGTCATCCCCGGAGAAGCCTCCACGCTCAAGCCCTTCCCGCCCTTGCTTCACATGCCGTTGCTGGTACCCATCCTGCCCCTGTGGTTGGGTTCGCTCCACCTCGCAGGGTGCTACCGCGGCCTGCGCACCGTGCGCTTCCCCCAGCAGTTCGCTCGCATCACCACTGCCGTGGGCGTGGCCTTCCTTGCCTTGGTGCTGCTCATCTGGTCCTTCCAGCAGCACCAGTTCAGCCGCACGCTGCTCGTGGGCTTCCTGTTGGCATCGTGGGCTGCGCTGCTGCTCGCCCATCGCGGGCTCGTGTGGCGCCTCCGCCGCGCCAGGGTCGCCGAGCGCGACCTCAAGAAGATTCTCGTCATCGGTCAGCTCGAAGACGCCCGCCCCCTGGTGGCGCATCTCGCCGAGCACCCTCAGCTGCCAGTACGTCTGCTGGGGCTCGTGCTGGCGGAAGCCGACCCGGAAGCCTTCTCCGCCCCCAGTGAGTACGGCGAGCAGGAAGAAGACAGCGAGCCGCATCCCGACGATCCAGCGGTGCTGGGTGCCTTGGACGACCTGCCCGATCTACTGGCACAGCGCGACGTGCATCAGGTCTTCATGGTGGGTTGGCGCTGGGATACCTCCACCCTTCGCCGGGTCGCGGCCCAGTGCGGCGAGCTGGGCGTGCGGTTCAGCTTCAACGTCAGCTTCCTCGGCTTGAGGCTGGGCCCAGCGCACATCGAAGAGCTCGGCGATTGGACCACGCTCACCTTCAGTCAGACCCCCACGGCCGCGGTGGCGTTGTTGTTCAAGCGCCTCTTCGACGTCGTGGCCTCCGGCCTGGGGCTCCTGGCCCTGTCCCCCCTGTTGGGCACGGTGGCCATGATCATCAAGCTGCAGGACGGGGGTCCCGTGCTCTTCGAGCAGACCCGCTCGGGATTGTACGGGCGCCCCTTCGGAATGCTCAAGTTCCGCAGCATGGTGATGAACGCCGAGAAGCTGCGAGCCGAGCTCGAGGCCCAGAACGAGATGGACGGGCCGGTCTTCAAGATCAAGCGAGACCCGCGCATCACCCGCATCGGCGCGTTCATCCGCAAGACCAGCATCGACGAGCTGCCTCAGCTCTGGAACGTCTTCCGTGGCGACATGTCCCTTGTCGGTCCCCGTCCCCCCATCCCCGCAGAGGTCGAGCAGTACGAACGATGGCAGATGCGTCGGCTGTCCATGAAGCCAGGCATCACCTGCATCTGGCAGGTCTCCGGCCGCAACCAGATCTCCTTCGAGAACTGGATGAAGCTCGACCTCGAGTACATCGACAACTGGTCGGTGTGGCTGGACATCAAGCTCTTGCTCATGACCGCGCCGGTGGTTCTGCTGCAGAGGGGGGCGAGCTAGGACCTGGCGCTAGTCGGTCACCACCACCGGCACCTCGGCCTCGATGGTGGTCAGGGCGTACTCCATGGCCTCGGTCAACGCCTCGACGTGGTGCAGGGCCACGAAGGCGGAGGTGGGGCCGTCGCCCACGCCGCGGGCCGCGTAGACCTCGCTGCCCTGGTGGTCGATGACGATGACGTCCAGGACCATGCGGGCGAAGCCCACCACGAACCACTTCCGCATCTTGTAGATCCTGGCGTCGATGAAGACGAAGTGTTCGCCGGGCTGTACGGGCGCGGCGCGCTCGATGATCATCTCGTAGGAGTTCTTGCGGAACAGGGCGCTGTTGTTCACCACGACCATGGAGCCGTCGGGGCAGATCCAGGCACCTGCGGCGATCGAGGTGAACTTCTCGAGCTTCTCGAGGGTCTCCCGCTCGGCGGTGGACACCCGGTCGTGGTCGTTCGTGAGCGCGAAGCCCCGCTCGGCCAGGAAGGGCTTCATCCGCTCCATCATCTTGTCGCCGTAGTCCGGCAAGTGTGCGTTCATCACGGTGTCCATGATGGCGATGCCCGCGTCCTCCTCGTCCACGTCGAAGCTCGCGGCGGCGCCGGCGAGGATGGCGGGCTGGAGCGGCTCGGCGGTCCAGTCGGGGCTGACCTCGACGAAGGGCTTGGGGCAACCAAGCATGAACAGCAGCGGGAGCAGGGAGAGCAGGAGCGTGCGCACGATGGACCTCGGGTCGGGGGAAGGGAAGGTTCTACCGGGGACTCCCGGTCAGGCGGGGGTGGCCTCGGGCGTGGGGGCGGGGGGCGAGGCCCTGCGCACCAGCCAGCGCTCGGGCTCGAGGGCCTGGTGGCATTCGGGGCAGAGGCTGGCCTCGACGCGGCGGAGGTGCCCGCAGTGGGGGCAGGGGCGGCGGCGCTTCCGGTCCACCGCGGACTCGAGGCCCCGCAGCGCCAGCAGCAGCAGCGTCAGGCCGAGGGTGAGTGCGGCCAGCAGCACCAAGACCAGGATGGGCGCGAGCGCCAGCACGGCCAGGGCTGCGAGGGCGCCGCCCGCCTCGAGGAAGCGGAAGACCTTCTCGGCGGACAGCCCCTCGAGCAGGGGCTCGATGCGCTCCCAGATCGCGCCCCGTAGGGTGACCAGGCCGTAGTTGGTGGCCACCGCGATCAGCAGGACCAGGACCTTCACCCAGCCGGGGTGGCCGGAGCCTTCCAGGAGGGACACGGCCTCGGCCAGGTCCCCCTCGGCCTCGGGATCGCGCTCCCGAGCTGGCAGCTCGGAGTGGTCGGCCGAAGCTTCGAGGGGGGCTTGCTCCGGCATGACGTGGTCGAGCCACTCCAGGCCGGCGTCGTCCAGCTGGTCCACGATCCCGCTGGGCACGCCCTGTTCGTCGAGTGTCTCGTCGAGCTGTGTGGCTGCCTGCTGCCCGGCGCTGGTGGCCAGCACCAGGATCGCGGTCATGGCGAAGGTGCTCGCGACACCGAGCATCTTGTCGACGTGCAGCTCTCGCATCAGCTCCTCGACGGTGTCCGTCCACTTCCCCACCCACTCGAGCAGGGCGCCGACCAAGCCCACGCCCAGGGCCAGGAAGGAGACGGTCCAGGCGATCTCCGGGGGTAGCGCTACCTTGTCCAGGCGCACGAGGACGGCGACCACCAGCTGCACGGCGAAGAAGGTGGTGGCGGGCAGGGGCGTGGCCGTGGCGGCCAGGCCGACAACGCGCGCGATCAGGGAGAGCAGCGTGGCTTCCATCCTAGCCACCCCTTGTGGACAGCAGGAAGGCGGCGATGTCGCTCACGCCGGGGATGTCCATCCACAGCAGGAGGTAGAGCATCGCGGCTGCCAGGCCGACCATGCCCAGGACCGAGCCCACCAGGCCCCCGAGCAGGCTGGCGGGAAGGAGCCACTCCCACTTGTCCAGGCGCTGGTCCCGCTGCTCCCTGCGCAGCCGGTTTCCGATGAAGCGCAGGGCGACCTCGGTGTAGAGGATCGCCGACAGCACGGAGCAGATCGCCACCACCAGGGAGCCCGCGGCGGGGACCAGGGGGGCCAGGGTGGCTACCGCCAGGTTCAGGACGCCCAGGATTGCCAGGAGCATGCGGAGCAGGAAGCGCGTGGTGAAGCGCCTGCCGGCGGTGAGCCAGCGCAGCGGGCGGCGCACCAGCCCGACGTGGAGGCCCAGCAGCCCCAGGAAGAGGACCGCGGCTGCCAGCATCGGGACGAAGCCCGCCACGAAGGTGCCGAGGGCGATGAGGGCCCAGGTCACCCACTTCCAGCGGTTCCAGCGGCGCCTCAGGGCGGCGAGGATCGCGTCGGGATCCTGCTCCTGGCGGGGGTAGAGGGAGGTGGTGCAGTGGGGGCAGTCGCCACCCCCGATCACCAGCCGAGCGGGGACCGGCTCGGCACACCAGCCGCAGCGACGGCGCTCGAGCAGGGCCTGGCGCTGCTCCCACGCGATCGGGGGCAGCAGACGTTGGAGCGGCTCCTGCGCGACGGTGCGCAAGGTGGCCTACTCCTCGCCGGTCTCTTCGGCCGGGGGCTCGGCTTCGGCTTCGAGCTTGTCCACCAGGGCCTCGAGCTCGGTCACGGTCTCGTCGAAGCGCTTCAGGGCCGCCTCGATTGGCGCCGGGGTGGTGAGGTCCACGCCAGCACCCTTCAGGATCTCCAGGGGCGGGGCGGAGCAGCCGGCCTTCAGCATGCCCAGGTAGGCATCCCGGTTCTCCTCGCTCTCGCGGACCTTCTGGGCGATGGTGATGCCGCTGGACAGGCCCGTGGCGTAGGTGAAGACGTAGTACTTCCAGTAGAAGTGGGGGATGTAGGCCCACTCCATGGCGTCGTTTTCGCCCAGGGCGTAGTCGGGGCCGTAGTACTTCTGGACCAGGCCGCCGTAGGTTTCGGTGAGCAGCGTGGAGGTGACGGGTGTGCTCTGCTCGATGAACTGGTGCAGCTTCCACTCGAACTCGGCGAAGAGCGCCTGGCGGTAGATGGTGCCGCGGATGGCCGACAGGCGGTCCGCCAGGATGCTCGCCTTGACGCGGTCGTCCGTGGCGTTGGCCAGCATGTGCTCCTCGACCAGGACCTCGTTGGCGGTGCTGGCGATCTCGGCCAGGAAGGGCACGTACCGGTAGTCGGCGTAGCCCTGGTTCTCCATGGACAGCCACGAGTGCATGGCGTGGCCGTACTCGTGGGCCAGGGTGCTCATGTCGTTCATGCTGTCCTGGTAGTTCATCATCACGTAGGGCTCGACGCCGTAGGTGGATGCCGAGAAGGCCCCGCTGCGCTTTTCGGCGCTCGGGTACAGGTCGATCCAGCCATTGGCGGGATCCAGGCCTTTCTCGAGCACTTCGAGGTACTCGGGACCCATGGGAGCCAGGGCCTCGAGGAGCAAGGTCCGAGCCTGCTCGAAGGGGATGTCCTGGTCGACGCCCTCGACGATGGGCACGTACATGTCGTGCAGGTAGATCTCGTCGAGGCCCTGCAGGCGCTTGCGCAGGGTGATGTAGCGGTGCAGGGGCTCGAGATTGGCGTTGACCGTCGCCACGAGGTTTTCGTAGACGGCCGTGTCGAGGTTGTCCTTGTCGAGGTAGGCCTGCATGGCGGTGTCGTAGCCTCGGGACTTGGCCAGGAAGACCGAGAACTCGGCCTGGCCGGACAGGGTGGCCGCCAGGGCGTGCTCGTACTGCTTGAGGGTGCCCATCATGGCCGCGACGACTTCCTCGCGGATCGCGCGATCGGAGCTCCTGCGGTACTTGCCGTAGTTCGAGAAGTTGAGCTGGACCTCGTTGCCTTCCTCGTCGTGCACCATCGGGAACGGGATGTCGTCGAGCAGGGAGTGGAAGACGGTCTCGACCGGGGCGGGGATCTCGTTGAGATCGATCTCGGCCCACAGGTTGTCGCCGGCCAGGTTGAGTACCCGCTCACCTTCTGCGGAGAGCATGGCGTGCTTGCGGCGGCGCAGGCCGTCGATGTAGCCACCGTGCTTCACGCGCAGCTCCGGGGTCTTCTTGTACGCCT
>PVBE010828719.1_pt1 | contig 12124 bp, 13 predicted proteins | sample 1631181 | NCBI WGS metagenome assembly PVBE01 (sample SAMN08397723, study PRJNA350692) | Marine metagenome, whole genome shotgun sequencing project. | isolation source: water | place: Pacific Ocean | collected 2012-04 | reverse complement strand
TTTTAAGTCATTTGCCAGTAGGGCGAGAAGTTTATCCCGATGAGGTACGATATCGGGAAGCCCTTCCGGGGAGACTAATTTTATGAAAGGATTAGACAAATTATTTCAATTCGTTTAACCATGAAAATTAACGTTAAAAATTAAATGAACTATTTATCTTCTACATATTACTTTGACTTTGAAAATGAAGCGATACAGGATATCATTCGTGAATTTAAAACAGACAATCTGACCACAAAAGAAAAAGCAATATTATTATATCTTAAAATTCGTGACGGATGGAGATACAACCCTTATTACATAAGCTTTTCTAAAGAAAACTATAGGGCAAGCACTATAAGTAAAAAACCGGATGGCCATTGTATTGAGAAGTCTATTTTGTTAATTGCCTGCCTCCGCGGATTAAATATTCCGGCCAGGATTCACTTTGCGAAAGTAAAAAATCATATAGGAGTCGAGAGAATCGTAGAAAAGTTCGGGACCAATGAAATGACTCCTCACGGAATGGTAAATGTACTCCTGGAGGGAAAATGGTTAAAAATATCCCCCGCTTTTAATAAAGAATTATGCCTTAAGTGTAATGTCGCACCTCTGGATTTTGACGGTGAAAATGATTCTATATTTCACGAGTTCGACAATGCCGGTGGTTTGTTTATGGAATATCTTGAAGATTATGGACATTTTGAAGATGTTCCAACAGAATTTATTTTTAATACTTTTAAGAAAAATTATCCAAAAATTATCGAACTGTCGAAAGGCCTAACTGAAATTAGGATATAATCAAAGCCTAATCTTTCACCAACAAATAACTATCTTTGTTATCCAAACAGTTACCTTAATGGACTTATTTAAAGGCAATATTACCACCAAATTACCTCAAACAGGCACATCAATTTTTGCAGTAATGTCAGGATTGGGTAACAAACACAATGCGGTTAATCTTAGTCAGGGGTTTCCTGACTTTCCAATATCCGGGGAACTTATTAAACTGGTCAATCACTTTATGAGAAAAGGATTTAACCAGTACGCCCCCATGCCTGGAGTGGAACCTTTGCGAAAAATATTGTCACAAATGTTTAAAAAGAACCACAAGGCAAACTATAATCCTGAGAAAGAAATAACCATTACGGCAGGAGCTACACAAGCAATCTTCACTGCAATTTCTGCCTTTGTTGCCAAAGACGATGAGGTTATTATTTTTGAACCTGCATATGATTGTTATGCGCCATCTGTTACCGTTAACGGTGGACTAGTTAAATATGCCCAATTACAACATCCTGATTATAGTATTAACTGGGATGAGCTTCCGCGGATGATTTCGAGCAGAACAAAAATGATTATTATTAATTCACCTCATAATCCTACCGGTAGTATTATAAGTGAAGATGATATGCGCAGACTCGAAACCCTTATCCGTAACCGAGACATTATTGTCCTAAGTGATGAGGTTTATGAGCATTTAATCTTTGATGGATTTCAACACTATAGTGCAGCTCGATTTCCTGAATTAGCATCAAAATCAATTGTTGTTGGCTCATTTGGAAAAACTTTTCATACAACAGGATGGAAAATGGGTTTTGTTCTTGCTCCTGAAAACATAATGGCAGAATACAGGAAAGTCCATCAGTTTGCCGTTTTTGCTGTGAATACACCAATTCAATATGCAGTTGCCGAATACTTAAAGAATCCTGATAATTACAAATCTCTTAGTGACTTTTATCAGAAAAAGCGAGATTATTTTCTGTCAGTAATTAAAAAATCAAAATTTAAACCACTTACAAATCATGGCACATATTTTCAATTACTAGATTACAGTAAGATTTCTGATGAGTCGGAAATGGATATGGCTGTCAGGATGGTTAAAGAATATGGAATAGCGTCTGTCCCTGTATCGTCATTTTACAGAACGCAGGAAAACAATAATACATTAAGATTTTGTTTTGCTAAAATGGAATCAACACTAAAAAACGCCGGGGAAATATTATGCAAGATTTAAAAATACTTGCCTTTCAGGCAGATCTGGCATGGGAGAACCCTGAAAAAAATCGGCTTGAATTTGAGAAGAGAATTGATGTAGAGTTTGATTCACACCACCTAATAATATTACCAGAAACATTCACAACCGGTTTTCCAGTAGATCCAAGTAAGTATGCGGAGAAAATTAATGGCCCAACTATTAGTTGGATGGAAAAAATGGCTTCATCATATAACACAGTAATAACTGGTTCTTTGTTGTTAGCAAAGGATGGAAAATATGCAAACACTCTTGTTTGGATGTGTCCTGACGGCACTTTTGAACTTTATGAAAAGCGTCATGTTTTTTCAATGGGTGGTGAACATGAAAAAATATCTGCCGGTACAAAAAAACTGAACGTTAATTTAATGGGATGGACAATACGGCCCATGATCTGTTATGATTTACGGTTCCCTGTATGGACTAAAAACCATTTTGATGAAAAGAACGGTTTCGAATATGATCTTGCAATATATATTGCAAACTGGCCAGCAGTACGGAGCTACCCGTGGAAAACATTACTCTTAGCTCGTTCAATTGAAAATCAGGCTTATACAATTGGATTGAATCGTGTTGGGATAGATGGCCCCGGCAACAAGTATAGCGGAGATTCAATGATAGTGGATCCTAAAGGTATGATACTAGAACAGGGAATTGAAGGACAGGAACAGGCATTATCGATTACACTTTCGCATAACGATCTCGAGGAATTTAGAAATAGCTTTAATGTTGGCCTCGATTGGGATAGTTTTACAATTGAATAATCTTATTACTTGAGGTTCTTAGGCAAAGTCTTGTAAATGTTGCAATCTACAATATACTCCGTTTAACGTAATAAGTTCTGTATGAGTACCTCTTTCCACTATCTCACCTTTTTTTAATACAATTATTTCATCGGCATGTTGTATTGTTGAAAGCCGGTGAGCAATTATTACCGTAGTACGGTCCTTCATAACATTGAACAGCGCCTTCTGAACAAGCTTTTCCGATTCAGTATCTAATGATGAGGTTGCTTCATCAAGGATCAGTATTGGCGGGTTGGCAAGAACTGCCCTTGCAATACTGATACGTTGTCGTTGACCTCCGGAAAGTTTTACTCCTCTATCGCCAATATTTGTTTGATAACCATTTTCAGTTTGCATAATGAAGTCATGCGCATTTGCAATTTTTGCCGCTTCTACAACTTCTCTCTCAGTCACGCCCTTTTTACCAAACGCAATATTATTTAATATACTGTCATTAAATAGGATACTCTCCTGAGAAACAATACCCATAAGCTTTCTTGTCTGATCAATTTTTAAATCTTTGATGTTTTTTCCATCAATCAATAATTCACCTTCATCAACATCATAAAATCTTGGCAGCAGGTCGGCCATAGTTGATTTACCTCCTCCTGATTCACCAACAAGAGCTATTATCTTTCCTTTTTCTATTTTTAGATTTATATTTTTAAGGACAGAAATGTTTTCGTATTTAAAGTTAACATTTTTGTATTCAATATTGCTTTTGAATGATTTGACAGGTAAAGGATCAGGATTCTCTCTAATAATTTCCTCTGCATCAAGAATCTCAAAAATTCTATCAGCCGATGCAATTCCTTTCTGGATGGAGTAAAATCCCTGTGCAAAGGTTTTGGCAGGTGGTATTATTTGAGAAAACACAACAATGTAGGTAATAAAATCAGCGGCCTGGATTGTTGGATTATCAGATAGTACCATCTTACCTCCAAACCACAGAACAATTATAATTACTACTGATGAAAGAAATTCGCTAAGTGGTGATGATAAATCACGACGGCGATAAATCCAAATCAACAACTTTGAGTAATCTTTGTTTGATGCCCTGAATTTTTCATCTGAATAATCAATAGCGTTAAAAGCTTTAATTATCCTCAAGCCTGATATTGATTCTTCAATGGTAGAAAGCAGTCCTGCAAATTTCGTCATTCCAATTTTTGATTGTTTACGCAAGCTTTTGCCAATTCTCCCAATAATAAACCCTGTAAGAGGAAGTATAATAAGCACAAACAAGGTTAACTTTGGACTCATACTTATCATAAAAGCGAAGTATGCTATTATCGTTATCGGGTCTCGAACTATCATCTCCAGATAGTTCATAATCGAATACTCAACTTCCTGAACATCAGTAGTAACTCTGGCAATAATATCACCCTTTTTGTGCTTTGTGAAAAATGAAAGTGGAAGGATAAGAAGTTTCGTGTAAATACTATTTCTAATCCCTTTTATAGCGCCAACACGAACGTTTGCCATATAATACATAGCAAAAAAACGTGAAAGGTTTCGAAAAAAGAAAGCAATCATCAGTACAATACAAATATAAATAAGGGCCTGAATTTTGCCACTTGCAATTATTACATCGCTTATCTGGTAATTCAAATAAGCTAGTAATGCTTTTGTGTTAAATACAAGATCGGGTTTTTCAGTTACAAGGTCATCAATACCAAATAACAGGTTTAGAAAGGGTATAAGTAAGGCGAATGAAAAAAGTGAAAAAACAATAGTGAGTAAATTAAATAGTACATTTAATCCGGCGTAACCATAATAAGGTTTAATATATGCCAGTACTCTGTAAAATTTCTTCATTGTTTATATGCAAATTTTAAAATGCTGATGCAAATATACACAGACTGTACTAATAATATAATCCATACAGATTTGCTATTATTACAATTCCATTTTCATATAAAGCTTCATCAATTAATTGTACTTTTACAAATTCAAAATCCTTTAAACAATGAAAAAAATAGTGCTGCTATATTGGGGTACGGGCGGGAATGTTGACAGAACTGCCCACATGGTTTATAATATGTTTAACCCTGAAACAATAGATATATTTGATGTGGTTAGTTTTGATCATAATACCCTCGAAAATTATGAATTGATGATACTTGGTCATTCAACTATAGGGGCAGAAGCATGGCAGGATGCGAAAGCAGACAATGAATGGAACAGGTTTTTCCGAAACATTGAAAGCCACGACAGTTGTACTATAGTTGCTGCTTCATTTGGTCTAGGTGATAAGATGCTTTATCCCGACCATTTTGTTGACGGATTAGGCATTTATAAGGCTGAAATGGACAAACTTAATATTCGTACAATTGGCAGTTGGCCATCAGATGATTATAAATTTACCGATTCAGCCGGCGAAAAAGATGGTTTCTTTTTCGGACTTGCACTTGATGTAGACAACGAACCGAAACTTTCAGAAGAGAGAATCAGGTTGTGGCCTGATGAAATTAAAAAAGAAATGGGGTACTAAATGTAACCTGTATCATTTTTAACCCTTTTGTTGCAGCACAATCAGGGCTCTTCCATTCTATGCAGACAGTATCTGTAAATAACTTTTCATTATTCAAGTCAAACATATAACTTTGCAAACTATTGCATTGAAAAATTGATTGCCTTATCAAGGGTGAAGCAATATGAAACAAATAATATCTACCAAGACAGATAAAATTTATTAAACATATGAATTTAATTAAAATTACTATAGTTGGGTTTGCATTTCTTTTCGCATCAAATATACATTCTCAACAAAATCAGGATACAATTTCTACTACCAATAATAAACCAGTAGATGTTACTATTGTGGATGGTGGGTATGAAAAACAAGTCCCAAATAATGTTAATATTGATACTACTGGTGAGTTTAATTTGTTGATCAAAGATTCTCAAATACTCATTACGTTGGACAAACTACTTTACGATAAGTTCTACAAAAAAAGCTTCTTCACTGTTGATACATCCGGAAAATTCAACAATGAATTTCGTGTAGATGAAATACCTGCTTATGCAGATTCAATTTATGACCAGAGAATTAAAGCGTTAAACCGCGAAACTCCCATAGAACTTACTTACAATAAAGAAGTAAAAAGTTATATCAACCTTTATGCTGTAAAAAAGAGGGAGCTAACGGCTAAAATGCTTGGCCTAAGCGAAATATATTTTCCAATGTTTGAAGAGGCGTTAGACAAATATGATATGCCTCTGGAAATAAAATATCTTGCTATTGTTGAGTCGGCATTAAACCCTGCTGCAGGATCGAACAAGGGTGCCAAAGGATTATGGCAGTTTATGTATGGCACGGGAAAGGTTTACGGGCTTAAAGTAACCTCTCTCATTGATGACAGGTACGATCCTTACAAATCAACTATTGCTGCCTGTGAACATTTGGGTGATTTATATGATATTTATGATGATTGGTCGTTAGCACTTGCAGCATATAATTCGGGTGCTGGAAATGTAAACAGAGCCATTCGTCGTGCTGGTGGAACTAAAAACTATTGGGCTGTATGGCCTTTTTTACCACGTGAAACACGAGGCTATGTTCCTGCATTTATTGCAGTTAACTACGTTATGAACCATGCTTCTGAACACAATATCTATCCAACACGACCAGACATTTTTTATTATGATATCGATACAGTAACTGTTAGAGATGTGCTGGCATTTGATCAGCTTAACGAAATGCTTGGTATTCCAATGGATGAGTTGAAGTTTATGAATCCTCAGTTTAAAAAAGGAATTATTCCTGCATCTTCAGGAAAAGAGTATACAATCAGATTACCTCGTAATTTTGTGGCTGATTATCTAAATAACGAGCAACAACTTTATGCATATAAAACGAAGAAAGGTGTTGAGCGTGATAAGCTACTTGCAGAAATTAAAAAGGCAAAAGACCGCAATATTCACATTGTTAGAAGCGGTGAAAACCTTGGGCTTATTGCCAAAAGAAACCGTGTTTATGTAAATCAGATCAAACGGTGGAATAATCTGAGAAGTAACACAATCTATCCAGGTCAAAAGTTAGTACTTTATGGTTCAGGTAGTAGTAAGTATTATCAAAAATCTTCAATTCCGGTAGCTCGATCTTCCGAAAAAACAAACCATATTGTTAAAAATGGAGAGAACTTAGGTTTAATTGCAAAAAAGTACAAGTGTACAGTAACAGATCTTAAGGAATGGAATAATTTGGGTAGTTCAAAAATATTCCCCAAGCAAAAACTTATTGTTTACAAACCAGCTAAAAAAGCTAGCAGCTCCTTTAAAGATGGAAAATATCTATATCATACCATACGTAAGGGAGATACATTATGGGATATCGCCAAAGAATATGATGGGGTTACAGTTGAAAAGATTAAATCTCTCAACAATATTAAAAATAGTCGTCGACTGGTACCTGGCCACAAAATTAAAATTGCGATTGTAAGTTAGCTACAATAATCCATCACTTAAATAGTTATAATACTAGTATTTTCAAACGAAATATCAATTGGATAACGAGCAGGCTATGAGCCGTTAACAGTGATAACCAGTTTAAAATATTACTAAATAATATCGAAGAAAGAAAATGAAATTATCCGGATTACAAATGTGTTTTGTTGTTGCCATGATGATATTTACTGTAGCATCGTGTGATAGCAATAAGAATCGATCAAATTTACCACGCTCCATTGGAAACACTTCTGAGGTGTTAGTAGTATTACAAAACGAGCAACAATGGGATAATATGATAGGGCAAGCTATTAAAAAATTCATTGGGCAGGAACAGTATGGCTTAGCTCAGGCTGAGCCTATTTTTGATTTGGCTCATATAACGAAAAACAACTTTTCGGATATGTTTAAAAAGCATAGAAATATTCTGATAGTTAATATTAATAAAAAAGATACTGCCGTAAAGGTTGAGTCATTTAAAGATAGATGGGCAAGCCCTCAAAGGATAATTAGGATAACATCTAACTCTGCTTCGCAATTTGCAGCCAAATTTCCCGACTATGCTGAAAACATTATTAGAAATTATAATATGGCTGAAAGAAGCAGGATTCTTTCAGTATTCAGACCCAGTTCAAAAAACAAAGTGCTTAATAAAGTTCGAAAATCTTTTAATCTGGACATTATAGTTCCACAGGGATTTTATGTTGCAAAAACAGCCGCCGGATTTATGTGGATAAGAAAAGAAGTTACAGACTTTAGCCAGGGAATAATAATTATGTCAGAACCTTATGCTGACAAAGAACAGTTTTCGAAAAACAGCATTGCTGCACGAACAAACCGTTACTTAAAGCAATATATACCAGGCGACTCAGAAGGATCTTACATGGTTATTGATGATGAGTTTATTTCACCGATTACTTCACCAATTGAAAATTTTATATCAGAATACACTGTTGAAATGAGAGGGGTTTGGAGTGTTGAACACGATTTTATGGGTGGACCTTTTATCAGCTATACTTTTGTTGATCCACGAAATAATCAAATTTTAACCTTAATGGGTTATGTGTATCATCCTAACAAGAAAAAACGTAATCTGCTCCGCCAACTTGAAGCAATTATTTATTCCGTAAAATCTAGGAATTTGTAATTATTTAACATTCTCATTATAAAGCAGAAAGCTTTTATTATTAATTTTGCCGCTACGATGGAAGATGAAAAATTCAAACAAGATCTGGACGAACTGTTCAGACTGTTTAAAAAGCTTGTTGAAACACAATCGTTAGATGATGTTCCCGGTGTGGATGGTATGATGCTGAAACAGTTTCAGTTCTTTTTTAGTAATTATGAAAACATGAAAGACCAAATTGGACATCAGCTCCAAGGTCAATTTGGAGAGCCTGTTAAAGAAATGGTTAGCAATTTGGTTAAGCAGCTTAAAGAACAATTAGGTGAAGATGAGTATACTAATATTGAACAAGTAACTGAAGATGAACCTGTACTGGAACTGGATAGTTCTAAACATTCGATTGAAGAAATTGATCTTTTGCTTAAAAATCCCGACCTGACTGAGGAACAGGTTAATGAACTGCTTGATCGCAGAGCAGAATTATTACAATAATAAATTACCCACTTTGTCAAGGCCTAATTTCAAGAAATCCATTAAAAATTACTTTACAAAAAAGAAATGGTACAGTATCGTTTCTGATGCTGTTTTTGTATTGCTGATAGTCTTACTAATTATTCCCTCAACAAGAATAGAAGTAACTTCATTTTTTATCAGACTAACATCTCTAACACCATCCACTTTAAACAAGGATGAGCAGTTTAAGTTAAATCGGCAGGCTGAAACGTGGCAAATTATTGACATGAAAGGTGATCAGATTTCATTTTCATCCCTAAATGAAAAGCCGGTGTTCTTGAATTTTTGGGCAACATGGTGTCCTCCTTGCATTGCCGAACTGCCAGGAATTATTGAACTATATGAAAAATACAAAAATGAAGTTGACTTTGTTTTGGTAAGCAACGAAAGTCGAGCTAAGGTGCTTGATTTTGCCAAAACAAGCAACTTTAACAAATCTCTTTTTTATCGAAACACATCTTTGCCTTCTAATTTCAGTAGTCAGAGCATACCAACAACATTTATTATAAGTAAAAACGGTTATGTTGTAGTAAGCGAAAAAGGCGCAGCTCGATGGAATTCTGACCGAATTGAGGAAGTAATTAATAAATTAATTTCTGAATGAAGCAAGTATGTTAGTAACGTCTATTATGTAAATCTTTGACTTTATAAACAAGCTTATTTAGTATATTTGTAAAAAATTAACGATGAAGCATCTAAAAATTTTATTCTCAATTTTACTTGTTTTCCTTTTTATTGGAACTTCATTCTCACAAGTAATAAGTGAAAGTGCAAGAAGAAAAATTACTGTTGGCGCTGACTTCTTTACTGATATCTGGCAAGGCAAACCTTCCGACATGAGATTGCGAACTATAAATCAAGGTTTTAACATTTTTGCTATGTATAATCTTCAGTTAGCAGAAACAAATTCGTCATTTTCTTTTGGTCTAGGCGTTGATAATCATAATTTGTACAGCAATACGAGGATAGAGAATATTCATGGAGATACCATTAAATTTATTCCCATCACAGATGTATATCAAAGAAGCAAAATCAACTTAACATACTTATCTGTTCCTTTGGAATTTAAAATAAGGTTAAAGAGCGAAATAAAATTTAGTGTTGGATTTAAAATTCGATATTTAATTAGCAGCAAAGACAAATATATTGGGGATGTTCCTGGTGAACCAAAAGGAAAAACAAATGTCAAACGTAAAAAAATTTCCCGAACTGAAGATTATGCTTATGGATTTACTTTGCGTTTTGGATATAAATCCTTCAACTTATTTGGCTATTATCAATTATCCAACATATTTAAAAAAGGCAAAGGCCCCCAAATGTATCCTATTTCTGTAGGTTTAACTATCACTCCTTTTTAAGAATTCCAGACTTTCTCAACATTTTTATAATAAGTCCATTCAGGATGGGTTTACTATTTGATATGACAGTTATATGGATAACCGAAAAACCCAGAATAATTAATCGTGTTTAGATACTTTTATTATATCCTGTTTTATTTTGTTGTTAGCATTCCGGCATTTGGCCAGGTAACAAGCAGCCCTATTATTTGGCAAAATGCAAATAACAAAAGTGCAACTATAAAACTTGATAACGACACTTACTATTTAACCGATTATTATTACACCTATGGTTTGGAAATTAAACTTATCCTCCCGGTTTTTAACCATACACCATTGTCCCCCATCTTTCCGAAGGTATCAAAAAGTTCAAATTTAATCGGTTGTATTTCGATTGCTCAACGGCTTTATACACCCAAAAATATTCGTGATACACTAGTGCAATTTAATGACAGACCATTTGCGGCAACACTTGAATTGGATCATACATTGTTATCATATAATACTAGATCAGGGATAGAATTTTTGAGCAGAGTCCAAATTGGTGTAATTGGTCCAATAGCCGGAGGAGAGAGGTTTCATCGAAAAATTCATGAATGGATCAAATCACCTGATCCAAAGGGTTGGGATTATCAAATTGCCAATGATATCATACTAAACTATGATCTATTTCTGAATTATCCATTAATTTATAAGTCATCCTACAAAATAGCAACTACCGGCAGTGTTCATGCAGGAACATTATTTGATGATATTGGTGTTGGATTAAGTTTTGCTGCTGGAAAAGATCAATTCGTTAAGAAAAATTTGTCAATAGGATCTAGAAAAGCATCAAATAAAAAGTTGAAAATCTATTTTAGCGGCGATGCATTTCTAAAATTGGTGCTTTACAATGCAACCTTACAAGGAGGTTTATTTTCAAATAACGATCCTTATGTGTTAAAGTATTCGGAAATTTCAAAATTGGTATTTTCCGCGAATGCAACATTGGGTTTATTGTGGAAAGGGATAGCTTTAAGTTATACGCATTATTTTCTAACTAAAGAATTCGATATGGGGACGAATCATAATTATGGAAGTTTTACGCTTTCAATTTACTTTTGAAATAATTCTTTATAATTCAACTTTAATTAATCACAATCATCTTTCCTGATGCTATTTGATCACTTGTTTCGATGGTGAAGTAATATATCCCTGGAGAAAGTCCTGTTGCATTCCATAGCACTTGTTGTTGTCCCATTGATTGATTTTCTCGGATCACCTTTACTGTCTCTCCAAGATTATTAATAATGGAAATTTTGACTTGTGATGAATGTTGAAGATGGTATGAAATAACTGTCGAATTTGAAACGGGGTTAGGATATATGTGTAAATTCTCATCCAACAGTTTTATCTCCTGCTTTCCTACAGTGGTTTCAATATGGATTATCCGAATGGCATGATTATTATAATCTATAACATACAGTCTGTTTAGATCATAATCCATAACACTTCCCCTTGGAAAATTAAATTTGGCAAGAGAATCAACTGCATCAAAAAATCCTGCCTCCCCTGTTCCTGCATATGTAGTTACAAAATACTCAGGATCAATTTTTCGCATCACCTGATTAGCACCATCACCAACAAATAAAGTTCCATCTTGTATAACATGTACAGCAGTAGGTGTATCAAATTTTGCTTCATCTCCTGAACCATTTTGAAAACCACCACCATTAGGTCCAAACCCACTACTTCCGGCAATTGTAGAAACCATCCTTGCAGCATCAATTTTTCGGATACGATGATTGTATGCATCAGCCACAAAAATATTATTGAGTTGATCAATAGAAAGTTCGCATGGTGTGTATGTATAGTTTCAGCAAAAAGTGAACTTTTAGGGTCAAAAATTAAGAGAGTGTTA
>PVBE011848364.1_pt1 | contig 12126 bp, 11 predicted proteins | sample 1631181 | NCBI WGS metagenome assembly PVBE01 (sample SAMN08397723, study PRJNA350692) | Marine metagenome, whole genome shotgun sequencing project. | isolation source: water | place: Pacific Ocean | collected 2012-04 | reverse complement strand
GGCGAAAAACCTGGCTTGGCGCCTGCGTTCCCCACGAGCCATTGAAGATCTGCATGCCGCGATCAAGGCGCAAAAACCCTCCATCGAAACGTTCCGCCGACTGGTCATGGGATACGCCAGCTACCGTAACGACGAAGAGCGAAGGATGTACAAATCACTACTCGAGTCGCTGGCGAAGGAACCGGGATTTGAGGACGAACAGTATCAGGTGACCATCGAAGAGGTTGCACGCAAAGATCTCGGCAACTTGCAAGGCGAAGACCTCACGGCAAATTTCATCATCCCCACGAGGTTCGGACCTGATTCTGTGTTGTCGGACGTAAAAACCATCGCCGCCATGAAAGGCAACGTGATCAACGGCAAGACCGCGGTGGCGAGATGCCTCATCTGCCACAAGATCGGAGCGGCTGGGGTCTCATTCGGGCCGCAATTAACCAACTGGGGCCAGACGCGCGGGATTGAGGAGATCGTTCGGGAAATCATGGAGCCCAACTCGAAGCTGGCCCACGGATACGACAGGCCAGTGCGTCTTCGGAAAGGCTCGAACATTGCGGAAGGTATGCTCTCCAACTTTAGCTGGCACGCGGGCTCCCTGAAGATCAAATTGTTTGGCGGTAAAGTGAAGAAAATCTTGTTCCGTCGCAAAGGGGTAAAGATCGAGGAATTGCAAAACCATTCATGGATGCCGCCTCCCTCTCGCATGGGCCTTTCGGATCAAGACGTCCGGGATATCGCTGAATATTTGAAGAATCGTTGAGAGACACCGCATCATGCCTTCCGAGAAAGTTCAGCAACGTATGGAGCGTTGGCTGGCCAAAGCGGACTCGCATCCCTTGGCCAAGCGCGAGGCGGACCTAGCCCTGCTGTTGGCCAACGACCTCGGCGCTTGGGAGCGATACGGCCAATTTTACGAGAGCTGGACGACCGAGGAAGTGGCCGAACTGCTCGAGGCCGTCCGGGCTGCAGACTGACTGGCCAGCAGAATCCGGCTTGCATCGCGGACTTCGGCGCGTACCGTCCTTGGCAGATGAATAAGTACTTGGCCGCTATCGGTACGGTTTGCGGTTTGCTCCTCCTCCCGTCCCCGGGACTGTCGCAGGAAGCGCCGGAAACATCCATTTGGGATGCTGCAGCCAACGGAGATCTTGAGACCATCGAGGGCCATATTGCTGCTGAGACGGATCTCAACGAGCTGAACAAAACCGGCTACACACCGCTGCATTATACCGTGATGAAAACACAGCCGGATGCGGCGGCCCTCCTGCTGGACAACGGTGCCGATCCGGATGTGCAAAACAAGCAGGAAAAGACTGCGTTGGATCTGGCAATTTCCGGATCAAAGGACGAAATCATCGATCTGCTGCTCGAGGCCGGTGCTGCGGTGGAGCCACCAGAGGACAGCATCCACGTGCTCGCTTGGAACAACGTTGTCCTGGGAGTGAAGCTGCATATCTACGCTGGAACCGACATCGACCAAGCGGACGAGTTCGGCAACATCCCGCTTCTGCTCGCAGTCGAGCAGGGGCACTTCGGCGTCGCCGAGCTGCTGATCCAGCACGAGGCATATCTGGAAATTGCTGACGATGACGGCTTCACGCCACTCATCATGTCTGCAGAACTTAACCACCCGGAGCTGCTGCTGTTGCTGCTCGATGCAGATGCAGATATTGCTGCCGAGGACAAGGCCGAACGCACTGCGCTGGACTGGGCTATCATCATGCAGTCCGTTGAGGCGGAGGAGATTCTCCGGGAAAACGACGCCCCGAGCGGCGCGGAGAAATCGTTTATCGCGGCGATCCAAACCAACAACATTGATGCCGTCAAGGCACTCCTTAAGAATGGAGCCGACGTCAACGAGCCAGCCTACACCACCAAGACTCCCCTGCATTACGCCTCCCATTCGCGCAACAAGGACATTCTAAGGCTGATGCTCACTGAGGGGGCCGACCTTGAGTTCAAGACCGAACAGGGCTTCACACCTCTCTCCTACGCCATCGGACTGAACCATCCGGACAATTGCCGGATTCTCCTAGAGGCCGGGGCAGATGTCGACTCCATCGACAACTGGAAGCGGACCGGCCTCAACGTCACCGCCGGGCTTGGCCTTGCGGAAATCACGGCAATTCTGCTGGAGTTCGGTGCCACCGTTAACACCCTTGATCAGTGGAACTGGTCCGCACTGGATGTGGCAGAAGCATTCGAGTTCCCGGAGGTCGCCGAGTTGATCATCACGGCAGGCGGCATCAACGGGCCAAAAGTCACCATACACGAGGCGGCCGGCGCAGGGGACGACGATCTAGTCGCCCTTCACCTCTTTTTTGGCACTGACATCAACCTCTTCAGCGAAGCCGGTGAAACACCACTGGACACCGCTGCCAACGCGGAAAAAATCGACATGATAGAATTTCTTCAGGCCCAGACACGGTTGGACTTCGCCTCGGACGACGACCAGCGCGTTATTCGAGTAACGGGACCCTACGGCGTTGGTGACCTCGCGCCACTGCTCGAGTTTGCCATCGAGGCGTCCGATAACCTTAGTGACTGGGAGGTCGTCGAGTCAGTGGATACCCAGGACGGCATCGGGGACATGGCCTTGGCACCAGACGCCGACTCCCCGGCCAAATTCTTCCGTGTGAGCGTGGCAGAGCTCGAAGAGTAGCGTCCCGTTCTGGGTTAAAAAAAGGTGCTTTTTTGGGCTTTCCGGGATTACCATCCCCGCATGGAAGTTAAGCACGGCAGCGAGATGCCCTTCACGCGCGAGGATCCCTGGCGCATTTTCCGGATCATGGCTGAGTTCGTCGATTCGTTCGAGGAACTCTCCCGGCTGGAGCCGAGTGTCACCATCTTTGGATCAGCACGAACCAAGGCGCAGGATCCCTGGTACAAAAAAACGGTGCAGCTCGGTCGACGCCTCGGCCGTGCCGGCGTGCCGGTCATCACCGGGGGCGGCCCAGGCATCATGGCCGCGGCCAACAAAGGGGCGGCCCAAGGCAAGGGAATCTCGGTCGGCCTGAACATCGAACTGCCGTTCGAGCAGTGCGGCAACCCGTACGCCAATCTGCCGATAAACTTTCACTACTTTTTTTCGCGCAAAGTATGTCTCGTCAAGTACAGCCTCGGCTTCGTTTACATGCCGGGCGGCTTCGGGACACTGGACGAACTGTTCGAGGTGCTTACGCTGGTGCAGACAAAGAGCATCGAGCAGTTTCCAATCATTCTTTTTGGCAAAAAACACTGGAGAGGCCTGCTCAAATGGGCAAAGAACACACTCGAGGAAGGCGGCCAAATCAGCCCGGGCGACATTGAGTTGATGACGCTGACGGACGACGTCGATGAAGCGACGGAAATACTCCTCAACCACATCAGGGCCAACAGCAGCCGGAAACGCATCAGCCAGGTGTTCAACTAATCCCCGCCCGGCGGTTCCTCTCCCGGCGGCATCGGGGACATCGGGGTATCAAACGCTTGATTCCCCTCGGGTTGGGCTGGCGACTTCTGCCCCCTGGCCCGGAGTAACGCAACGGCCAATGCCTTCATCTCTTCAGTGCCGTGGATGGCCGTTCTGCGGAGTATCTCCATGTTCTGATCAATGACGGCCATCAGTTCGCGAAGGCTGACTCCGCTCATGTCTGCCACCCCGCTTGGCTTGGGTGCCTTCGGCTCCGTGGCGATATGCGGGTGGCCGCACTGCGGGCAGAAAGTTGCCTGTGGACTCAGGTTGTTCCCGCACATGCTGCATGGCAACAATTGGCTCATGTCCGCTCCGCTTGGCCAAGTCAGCGCTTGCGCTTGGCCATCTTGGCCGCAACCTTCAGTCGCAGGCCGTTGAGCCGGATGAACCCGGTAGCGTCATCCTGATTGTACGCGTCGGTCGGATCGGCCTCCATCGTGGCGATGTCCGGGTTGTACAGACTGACCGGCGACTTGAGCCCAGCAGCGATCACGTTGCCTTTGTACAGCTTCACTCGCACGGTGCCGGTGACGTTTTGCTGGCTCTCGGTGACGAGCGCCTGCAGCGCCTCCCGTTCCGGAGCGTACCAAAAGCCGTTGTAAACCAGCTCTGAATATTTCGGGATCAGCGAGTCTCTGATGTGCATCACCTCCCGGTCCATCGTGATCGACTCCATCATGCGGTGCGCCGCGTGCAGGATCGCTCCGCCCGGCGTCTCGTAAACACCGCGCGATTTCATCCCGACAAACCGATTCTCCACCATGTCCACCCGACCGACGCCATGCTTGCCGCCGAGCCGGTTGAGCGTCTGCATGACCTTGAGCGGCGACATCGCCCTGCCGTTAACGGCGATGCAGTTGCCCTTTTTAAAATCCAGCGTGAAGCGTTCCGCCCGATTCGGCGCGTCCTCGGGAGACACACTCAGCTTGTACATGCCCTTGTACCTCGGTGCGGAGGCGTCGAGCCACGGATCCTCAAGCATACCGGCCTCGAACGAGATGTGTAGCAGGTTGCGATCCATCGAGTACGGTTTTTTCATGCTGGCTTCGACCGGGATTTTCTTGGCGACACAGTAGTCGATCATCTCCTTGCGGCCGGGGAACTGGGCGCGAAACACCTCGTCCCGCCACGGCGCGATTATCTCGAGATCTGGCGCGAGCGCGGCGGCGGCCAACTCGAACCGCACCTGATCGTTGCCCTTGCCGGTGGCGCCGTGGGCGATCGCCTGTGCGCGGTGCTTGCGGGCGATCTCCACCATCCGCTTGGCGATCAGCGGCCGCGCGATGCTGGTGCCAAGAAAATACTGCCCCTCGTAGATCGCCCCGGCCTGCATCATCGGGAAAATGAAATCGGTGGCGAACTCCTCCCGCAGATCGTCGATGTAAATCTCCGACGCGCCGGTCTTGCGGGCCTTCGGTCTCAGACCCTTGGTTTCCTCCTCCTGCCCGATATCGGCGCAAAACGCGATGACCTCAGCGGAGTACTTTTCCCTGATCCAGGACAACAAAACGGAGGTGTCGAGCCCCCCGGAGTATGCAAGTACGATTTTCATGCAAAAAACAGCCCACGAATCATCGACAAAACGGCGTTCGATGAAAGCAAAAACGATCCCGGACCAATTTCGGTTGACTCGTTTGCTCGGGCGCGATACCGATTGGGCCGACGTACCATGACTAAGTTTACACGACTTTCGCCCTGCCTTGCTGCCGGTATTCTGCTGGCAGGGATGAACCCCCTCACCGCTGCCCCGGCCAAGCCCGACGCCGACTACGCATTTCAAGGCGAATACGACGGCGTGCTAGACAATGAATTCAGCTTAGGCGCGCAGGTCATCGCGCTCGGCGACGGCAAGTTCAGGCTGATCCTATACCCCGGCGGTCTGCCCGGCGCTGGCTACGATGGTGAAGAAAAACGCCAATACGATGGAGCACGCGACGGCAACACTGTCACTTTCACCGGCGGCACCACTGCCAAATCCATCTCTAACGGCAAACTAACGTTCTCACGTGAAGGACGGCAGTTCTCCATCGACCGCACTATCCGCAAAAGCCCAACGCTCGGCGCCAAGCCGCCCGAGGGAGCGATCGTGCTGTTTAACGGCAAGTCGCCGGAAAACTTCAAGCCGGGCCGCATGACCGAAGACGGTCTACTGATGCATGGTGCCAACAGCATCAAGAAATTCCAAAGTCACAAATTGCACATCGAGTTTCGCCTCCCTTACGAGCCAACAAAGCGCGGCCAAGGCCGTGGCAACAGCGGTTGCTACCTGCAGGCCCGCTACGAGGTGCAGATGCTCGACTCGTTCGGTCTGGCTGGCAAACACAACGAATGCGGCGGAATCTACACAATCAAAGATCCAGACGTAAACATGTGCCTCCCTCCGTTGCAGTGGCAAACATATGATATTGACTTCACTGCCGCGAAGTTCAACAGCGAAGGCAAAAAGACGGAGAGCGCCCGTATCACCGTCCGTCATAATGGGGTGCTTATTCACGATAACGTCGAGCTAACCAAGCGCACCACTGCAAGTCCATTGGCCGAGGGGCCGGAGTCGGGCTTTCTGCATTTGCAGGACCACGGCAACCCGGTGCGCTACCGCAACATCTGGGTCGTCGAGAAATAATGCCTGGCCAAGCGGAACCGATCACTCGCCGCAAAAGTCCGCGAACCATTCTTTCGGTTTGGCTTCGAAATGCCACTTGCGATCGCGCCACTCAAAGGCAAGTTTGCCCGCGTGCAACGCATGGCAAGGCAACAACAGCGCCCGCCGTTGCTCGTCGTTGAGCCGACGTTCCACCAGCGCGAGGTAGCAATCCTCGTCGTGACCGTACAATTTATCGCCAACGATCGGATGGCCAATGTGTGACAGGTGAATCCGAATCTGATGCTTACGCCCTGTCTGCGGGCGGACTCGTAGCAGCGAGAATTCCCTCTCTGCCCTTACAAACCGCTTGGCCACGGTAAAGTCAGTTTGCGCCGCTCGACCGTCTGCGCGCACGCAATCCTTGATCGCCACCCTACTCGCCTCGTCTGGGCCAAGTGGCTCATCGATCATGTTGGAGTCTGGCACGACATGGTCGTGCACGATCGCATCGTATAGCTTTTGAACGCTGCCGCATTCCCAAAGCCGCCGCAATTCCTTGGCCGCCTCATCGTGCTTGGCCAGCAGCACGATGCCGGTCGTCTCACGGTCGAGCCGGTTGATCATGTGTACGCCTGGCGCCTGGTCAAGGTGCAGCCGAACTCTGCTGATCAGGCTGCTGTACACATCGCCCTTGGTCGGATGACAAACCAAGTCGGCCGGCTTGTTGATCACCAGCAACTCGTCATCCTCGTGAACGATTTCAAACAACTCGCCGCTCATGCCACCGTGCGCCCGATTTTGCAAACAAGTCGTAACAGCCAAATCGTCCAGTCCGAGCCAACCGACGACTGGTCGAACACTGAAAACCCGGCGAGCCAGCGGTGAAACGCCCGGATTGTTTGTTGGCAATTTCTCATTTCAATTCATTCCGGCGAGCTCTCCGAGCGGTAAAAAATACGGCATTGGGGCAGCGCCTTTTGCAGTCGCCGGACGCCATCAATAGTCAACTGTGTTCGGTGCAGGTAGAGTGCCCGCAATTGCTTGAGCCTGGCCAGCTGCGGGATGCTGACGTCAGTGAGACGCGTGTCGTGCAGCCACAGTTGTTGCAGTTGGCCAAGCGCGGCGAGCGGCTCGACGCCCTTGTCGGTGATGCTCGTTTCGCCGAGGTGCAGCCCGGTCAGTCGGGGTAACTTGACCAAGTGCGCCATCGCCGCGTCTCCGATTTTGTTGCCCCTTAGGCCGAGGTACACCAGCCGTTTCATTTTTGCAACGTGCGCCATGCCGGCATCGGTCACGCGCGTCTCGCCTATCGGCAGATGCTGCAATCGGGACAGCTTGACCAAGTGCGCGAGTCCCGCGTCGCCAACTTGGGTGCGGTACAGGTTGAGCCACTCGAGCTTGGCCAAGCCGGCAAGATGGGAGAGTCCTTTGTCGCTGATTTTGGTTTGTTCGAGCGAGAGATCGGTGAGGTGCGAAAACCCCGCGACGATTTTCAGTTGATCATTGGTGATCTTCGAGCGGTTGAGGCTGATCTCGGCAACCGCGCCGCCTTTCGTGAACACACCGCCGCCGAGCGCCCGGAGTTTGTCAGCGTTGTCGGCTTGGGCCGCACCGGCCGCCATTAGCAGCAACGCGCCTGACCGGGTGAGGTTCATTGCTCCGTGCCGACGGCCTGGCGCATCTCAGTGAAGCCTTCGCGGGCCAGCCGCTTGGCCAAGCCCTTAAGGATGGCGCGTGTGATCTGCGGCCCCTCGTAAACCATACCGGAATAAATCTGAAGCAGTGACGCGCCGGCGGTGATTTTCTCCCACGCATCGGCGACGTCGAATATCCCGCCAACACCGATGATCGGCACTCGGCCACCCGACTGCCGGTAAAGGTGGCGGATGACTTCCGTACTGCGCTTGGCCAACGGGCGACCGCTCAACCCGCCAGCCTCAGCGTAGAGCCCGGTCTTGGATGGTCGCACGATGGTGGTGTTGGTGGCGACAAGCCCGGCTAGGTTGTGCGGCTCGACCAACTCAAGAATTTCGTCCAGCGCCCCAAGGCTCAGATCGGGCGCGACCTTGACGAGGATCGGCCGGTTGGAGTCGTTGACCTCCTGCAATGCGGCGAGAATCTCGGCCAACGCCGACTTGTCCTGCAACTGGCGGAGGTTTGGCGTGTTGGGTGAGCTGACGTTGACGACGAAAAAGTCAGCAAGGTCTTTCAGCAGCTCAAACGAGTACCGGTAATCGGCAGGCGCATCGGCAAGCGGTGTGACCTTGGATTTACCGAGGTTGACGCCGACCGGATGGGCCGGCCAGACGCCCAACTCGTGCCAATCGCGGAGCCGTGCCGCCAGCGCGGCTGCGCCGGGATTGTTGAAGCCCATGCGATTGATGAGCGCCTCGTCCTCGATCACGCGGAATATTCGCGGCTGCGGATTGCCGGGCTGCCCGTGCTGCGTGACACCTCCGAGCTCGCTAAAGCCAAGGCCCAGCGCGGCCCATGCCGGCACCGCCGTGCCGCTCTTGTCCATGCCGGCGGCAAGCCCGATGGGATTGGGAAACGTCAACCCGAACAGCTCAACCGGCAGGCTTGGTCCACGCAAAAAACAGCCGGCCATGCCCAGCGCCCAGCGGCGACGCGACGCCCAGCCAAGTCGGCCGATGACGAGGTCATGCGCCTCCTCCGGATCGCGGTCGAAAAAGTTCGGTCGAACAAATGTCCTGTACAGCCAAGACATGCGCCGATTGTCAGGCGCAACCGCCAAGCCGTCGAGCATCGACTTGGCGCTGTGGAAGGATCATGCACGATCCGCTTGGCCAAGCGCAGGAGAAATTGAATACTGTGAACTGATAACTTTTTCAGTTTGTCGCCACGTCGTCGGGGCGACAGACTGACGGTGCTCATGGAAAATCAGGAGATCATAGTTTACCTGCTCGTCGGCGTTGCGCTGGGCGGAGTGATCGGCTGGCTGGTTGGCTCGCGCAAGGGGGCCCGGGCCGAGGCGGAAAGCCGTGTGGCCGAACAGCGGCTCGAGGAGCAACGGGCACAGTCGACCGAGCAACTGGCCGCACTCAAGGAGTCATTCAAGGCACTCAGCGCCGATGCGCTCAAGGAGGCTCAGCCGGAACTGGTGCGACTCGCCGGCGAGACGCTCGTCAAGCTGCACGAGAGCGCCAAGGGCGAACTGAACACCAGCAAGGAAGCCGTGGCAAAGCTGGTCGCGCCGCTCACGCAACACCTAGCTACGTACCAGCAGCGGTTGAGCGAGAGCGAAAAAAACCGCAACACCCAGTTGGGCGCGTTGCGAGAGCAACTCACCGCCCTCAGCGAGAACAGCAAGTCGCTCTCGAGCGAGACCGAGCAGTTGCGAATGATCCTCAACTCCAGCCAGGCACGCGGCAAATGGGGTGAGGAGACGCTGCGCCGAGTGGTCGAGGCCGCCGGACTGAGCAGCCACTGCGATTTCAGCGAGCAAACCGGCTCCGCCGAAGGCCGGCCGGACATGATCGTACATCTACCGGAGGGACGCCACATCGTCGTCGACGCCAAGTCGCCGGACCTGTCATTCCTCGACGAACTCGGGTCGGGCGATGCCGAACAGCGCAAGACGAGCCTGGGGCAGCATGGCAAAAAAATGCGCGAAACCATCAAGGCACTGGCCGACCGGAACTACCCGCAGCACATCGACGGGGCACTCGATTGTGTGGTGATGTTTGTGCCAGCCGAGTCGCTCTTCAGCGCCGCGCTCGAGGGCGACCCGGACCTGATCGTGTGGGCGGCCGCGCGCCGAATCACGATTGCCACGCCCGCGTCGCTCATCGCGCTGCTGCGCTCCGTAAGCGTAAGTTGGCAATACCACTCGCAGTCCGAAAACGCCCGGTCCATCGCCGAGGCGGCACAGCAACTATATAAACGGCTCGGCACCTTCCTCGGGCATTTCGACAAAATTCGCGCCGGCCTTGATCGCGCCAACAAGGCGTACAATGACGCCGTCGGTAGTTACGAGCGCTCCATCAAACCAAGCGGCGAGAGGGTTAACAAACTTCAAATCGGTGAGACGGAAGGGAAAGAACTGCCCGCCGTCGAGCCGGTGGCCGAGGTGTTGCGAACCCTCCCCGCCCCGGCCGAGGACGAAACTGACCAAGCCGTGTCGGGCTGAGCTTACTGCTTACCGCTTACTTCATCGTGGTCCGGTACTGGCGGGAGGCCAAGCGCCATGAAGAGTGGCACTACGAGGAAGGCCGCGCCGACCCAGTACGGCATCGAGCTGCTGAATTTCCAGTAGAGTAGGCCGCCCATGATCGGGCCGAGGGCGCGGCTTAGCGAGCCAAGCGAACGGAACACACCCAGCGACAGGCCCTGCCGGTCTCCCGGCGTGTAGCGCGACACAAGCGAGTTGAGCGACGGCATGGTCATCCCGCTGCCGGCGGTCATGAGGAGCAGCCCGCCGTAAAGCATGGTGGTGCTCGTGGCGTTGCCGATGATCAGAAAGCCGGGCAGTGTGCTGCATACCCCGAACAACGCGGTCCGGCGTTCGCCCAAGTGCCTGATGAGTTGCCGAGCCACTGCACCCTGAAAAAAAATCAGCGACACGCCGATAAAAACAAACATCCACGCGATGTCAAACGGCGTGAATTTCAACGTCTCGGTCGCAAAAAAAGTGATCGTGAATTCAACCGACGAGAACGCACTCCAGTAGGCGAAGTACATTAGGTTCGTGTGCGCGACTCCCGGCAGGTTGATGCGTCGGAGCTGCGCGAACGGGTTGAAACTGCTCTTGGCGGTGGACTGCCCGCGCTTCTCTGGCGGCAAACTCTCGGAGAGGCGGAAAATGATCAGCACCCAGTTCACGGCAGCGATGGCCAATGCAATGATCGCCGGGCCAGAGAACGGGTGCAGTGCCAGCCCAGGCGTGGCGTTGCCCGCCTCGACCAACTGCCAACCGTAGGCCAAGCCGCCGATCGCCGGGCCAAGAATGAAGCCCAAGCCAAGTGCGACACCAATGAGAATCATGCCGGAAGCTCGGTTTTTGCCGGTAGTGATGTCGGCCGCGACGGCTGAGGCGGTGGAAATGTTTCCAGCCATAATGCCGCCGAGTGTGCGGCCCAGCACAAGCAGCACAAAGCTCCCAGCGAACACCCAGATCAGGTTAGCCAGCACGATGCCGCCGAGTGTAAAGACAAGCGTGGGCCGACGGCCGTGCCGGTCCGAGTACGCCCCCCAGATCGGGGCGAAGACAAACTGCAGAAATCCATACAGTGAGCCGATCACACCGCCGAAAAGTGTCGCCACAGCGTTCCTGTCGTCCCCGGCGAACTGGCCCAACCAGACAACCAGCGAGCCGATCAGGCTCTCCTTCCCGTCCAGCTCAAGGTAGTAATCGAGCATCGCCGGGAAAAGCGGAAATATGATCGAGAACCCAACAACGTCAATGAATACGGTCAGGAACACGATGAACAGGGTGGGCTTCTTCATCCGACAAAAAACTCGCGGCTCACAAAGACTTGGGCCGCGGGCCGCGCAGTCTAGGGAAGACAGTTCACAATACAACGCCTTTCGCACAGGTCGTTGCGTCTCGAGGCAATGGCGTCAAGCTTCTGCAATAGTGGCTTGGCCAAGACGGAACTCAATGTGACGAAGCATGCCCTCGAACACCAGTCGGCCGTCGTCTCCGCCAAGGATGTTTTCGCTGGCCCGCTCCGGGTGGGGCATCATGCCGCAGACATTGCGCCCCTCATTGCATATACCGGCGATGTTGAGCAACGAGCCGTTGGGGTTGGCCTCGTCCGTCAACTCGCCGGACTCTGTGGTGTATTGGAAAAGGATTTGGTTGTTCGCCTGCAGCTTGACCAAGGCTTCCTCGTCAGCAAAGTAGCAACCCTCGCCGTGGGCGACCGGCACGCGAAGCAGTTTACCCTCTGGAACTTCGCGGGTAAAAGGCGAGTCGGCGGTTGGCACTTTGAGATAGACGTGCTCGCAGCGAAACTGCAACGAGCGGTTCCGCACCAACGCACCGGGCAGCAGACCGGTTTCGCACAAAATCTGGAATCCGTTGCAAATGCCAATGATAAGGCCACCTTCGTTTGCGAATGCCTTCACG
>PVBE010241697.1_pt1 | contig 12126 bp, 6 predicted proteins | sample 1631181 | NCBI WGS metagenome assembly PVBE01 (sample SAMN08397723, study PRJNA350692) | Marine metagenome, whole genome shotgun sequencing project. | isolation source: water | place: Pacific Ocean | collected 2012-04 | reverse complement strand
TTAAGGGCGTTCATTGCGCCGTCCCAACTGGCTGGGTTGCCGATGCGGATGGCTGTCGCCACAGTCTGCGGATTCTCAATCGGACGGCCCTTGACCAGCGGCGCGGCATTGGCGGCCTGAAAGCCGAACATCCTCGGCAGCGCCTTGGCCAAGCCGGCATCGTGGTACTCGTTGTAGCCTCTCCAGTAGGCGGTGATGTTGCCGGCGTTGCCGACTGGCAGACAATGAAAGTCCGGTGCTTGGCCAAGCTGATCCACCACCTCGAACGCTGCTGTTTTTTGGCCCTCGATCCGCACCGGGTTGATGCTGTTCACGACCTCCGCCTGGCCTGTCTCGCCCAGATCGCGGACGATTCGCAGCGCGTCGTCAAAGTTGCCTTCAATCGCAATCGTCGTCGCGCCGTGCATCAGCGCCTGTGCCAGTTTGCCCAGTGCGATTTTTCCCTTTGGCAGCACCACGGCGCACTTGAGTCCGGCCCGGGACGCGTAGGCTGCCGCCGAGGCGGAGGTGTTGCCGGTGCTCGCGCAAATGACCACCTCTGTACCGCGTTCCTTGGCCTTGGTCACCGCCATGGTCATGCCGCGATCCTTGAATGAGGCGGTCGGGTTCAAGCCTTCATATTTCAAGTGCAGCTCGATGTCGCCGCCGATCTTGCGGGCCAGACGGTCGGCACGGATCAGTGGCGTGTTGCCCTCAAGCAGCGACACGACTGGCGTCGAGTCGTCCACCGGCAGATGCTTTGCGTATTGGTGGATCACTCCCTGCCAGGCGTTGGTTGAGTTGGCTTCGTTCTCGCTCGAGGTCATTCAAATGTCTCCACGCGAATCATTGTCGGCTTGGCCTTTACGGCGGCAAGTCGGGCGATTTTTTTGAGTGCCTGCCGCATGGCCGCATCCGGCGCGTCGTGCAGCATGAGGATCAGCGGCACGCTTTCGCCGACGTGCCCCTCCGGCTGGATCACCGAGCAGATGCCGATCTTCGCTTTGCCAAGGACGGCTGCGATTTTAGCCAGTGTCCCCGGCCGATCGATCACGCTCAATCTCAGATAAAACGGGCTGACTGCCTTGTCCATTGACTGCACCATGCCGTTTTGCTCGTGCGGCACGAATGGCGGCACACGGCCAATGCTGCCGTTTTTCAAATCCAGCGCCGCGTCAGCGAGATCGCTCAACACTGCGCTCGCGGTGGCGTCCGCTCCCGCGCCTTGTCCATAGTGCAGCGTGTCGCCGACGATGTCTCCGCGCACCAAGATCGCATTGTACACTCCGCTGACATTTGCCAGCACGTGCGTCTCTGGCACCAACGCCGGGTGAACGGCGATCTGCACCTTGCCGCCGAGCTTTTTTACAATACCGAGCAGCTTGATGCAGTAGCCCAGTCGCCGTGCAAACTGAATATCCAGCGGTGTGATGTGCCGTATGCCCTCGACAAAAATCTGCCCTGGCTTCACCCAGAACCCGTGCGCCAGCGAGGCGAGAATGCCGGTCTTGTGCTGTGCGTCGAAACCGTCCACGTCGAGCGACGGCTCGACCTCCGCATAGCCCATCTGCTGCGCGTCGGAAAGGACGTCGGCAAAATCGCTCCCCTCGGCTTCCATCTGCGTGAGGATGTAGTTGCAGGTGCCGTTGAGGATGCCGTAAAGCCGTTGGATACGGTTGCCGCTCAGGCCCTCGCGCAGCGACTTGATGATGGGGATGCCGCCCGCCACTGACGCTTCATAGTAAAGGTTGCCCCCGTTTTTCTCGACCAGCCGGAAGATCGACTCGCCGTGCGCGGAGATCAGAGCCTTGTTCGCGGTGATGACCGGCTTGCCGAGCTTGAGTGCCTCGGCCACCACCTTGTGCGCAGTGCTCGTGCCGCCCATCAACTCCACCACCACGTCGATCTTCGGATCGCGCACCAGCGACTCCCAGTCGGTCGTGACCAAGCCTTTGGCCAAGCGTGCCGGCCGGGCCTTGCGGGCGTTGCGCACTGCCACGCCGCCGAGCGACAGGCGTACGCCGAGGCGCGACCCCATCAGCGCGCCGTTGCGTGCCAGGCCCTGCACAACGCCGCTGCCAACCGTCCCGCACCCGACCAAACCTATGTTCACCTTCTGCATTTCAGGGCCGCAGAGTGTGACGGCAAACCCCAACCGGCTCAATTTAATTTTGTGCTCCACTCACCCGGAAACATATTGGCCAAGCGCCGCCACGGGAAAAATGCTTTCCCGCCGCCGAGGCTGACTTACGATGCGCCGCCGTAGAGAACGATGAAGATCCTAGTAATCGGAGGGGGCGGCCGCGAACACGCCCTGGTTTGGAAGCTGGCACAGTCTCAGCGTGCCACGCAGATGTGGTGTGCTCCCGGCAACGCCGGCATCGGCGGCGAGACGCTCGCAGTCAACGGCGCGCCTGTCGAGTGCGTCGGCATCGGCGCAGAGGATTTGCCTGCGCTACTCGCCTTCGCCCGCGACCAACAAGCTGACCTTACCGTCGTCGGCCCCGACAACCCTCTGGCCTTGGGCATCGTCGACCAGTTTCAGGCCGCCGGTCTCCGTGCCTGGGGGCCGACGCAGCAGGCGGCGCAGTTTGAGTCGTCAAAAATATTCTCGCAGGAATTCATGGATCGCAACAGCATCCCGACGATGCAGTCGGCGGCGTTCGCCGATGCGGCGGCAGCCAAGGCATTCGCCTTGTCGCTCTGCGGCAAGTGCGCGGTGAAGGCGGACGGGCTCGCGCTCGGCAAGGGCGTGCTCATCTGCAACAACACCGCCGAAGCCAACGGGGCGATCGACCAGATCATGACCGACCGCGCGTTCGGCGAGGCCGGCTCGAGCGTGTTGATTCAGGAATTGATCATCGGTATGGAGGTGTCGCTGCACGCGCTGTGCGACGGCAAAACGGCCAAGCTCTTTCCCAGTTCGCAGGATCACAAGCGCGCCCTCGATGGCGACGAGGGCCTGAACACCGGCGGCATGGGCACCTACTCGCCGGTGCCGTTTTTGAGTGACGAAAAACTCGCCGAGATTGCTGCTGCCGTGCTCGAGCCGTGGCTTGCCGGATGCGCCGCGGAGGACATCGATTTTCGCGGCATGCTCTATCCCGGTGTCATGCTCACGGACGACGGCCCGAAGGTTCTCGAGTTCAACGCCCGCTTCGGCGATCCCGAGACACAGGTGTACCTCACTCGCCTCGAGAACGACCTCGTTGACCTGCTCGAGGCGAGCATCGACGGCACGCTCGATGAACATGAACTGCGTTGGTCTGCACAGTCGTCTGTCTGTGTCGTGATCGCATCCGGCGGCTACCCCGGCAGCTACGAAAAAGGCAAGGTCATCACTGGCATAGCCGATGCCGACGCCTTGCCGGGAGTGAAAGTGTTCCACGCCGGAACCAAGCTCGACGGCGGAAACGTCGTCAACGCCGGCGGCCGTGTGCTGGGCGTCACCGCGCTTGGCGAAGGGCTGCAAGCGGCCCGCGACCTTGCCTACGAAGCCGCTGCGAGGATTCATTTCGATGGCGCCTTCACCCGCACCGACATTGCCGCCAAGGGGCTGTAGGCCGATCACTCGACTGACAACTTGATCACTCGGGTTGGGTCGGTGACTTTTTCACCCCGCTTCATTCCGTTTGGCCAGGTGACCTCGACACTGCGGATACGCCGAGCCGCCCCGAGGATTTGCGTGTCGCTGTTTCGCGAGTACCGGCCGGTACCACCGCTGACCAGCCGGGCCGGACCTTTGGTTCCGTCGTGGTAAACCGGCCGCAGCACCGCCCCCTGGTTGGCGCGCACGCGCAGGCCGGTCTGGCCAAGCGCGTTGAGGTACAGGCTCGGGCGGCCCTTGTTTTGCGCGATCAACAGGTCGGGCCGGCCGTCGGCGTTCAGGTCGCCCACCGCGCAACCGCGTTGCTCGCCAAAAACCTTGATGCCGCTGCGATGTCCGAACACGGTCGCAAACCCGCCACGCCCGTCGCCGAGCAATAGCAGGCCCTCGCCGGCGTCCATCCGGTAATCCTCCATCTGCACAGCGAAAAAATTCTGGCTGAGGAACGCGTCCTCGTTTCCGTCGCCGTCGAAGTCAGCCACGGTTGCGCCGTTGACCGGTGTGAGCTGCGCCTCAACCGGCAGTGGCTTGGTTTCAAATTTCCCGCCGCGATTGAGCAGCACCACCGAGGCGAGATGCGATGCCTTGAGCAGCTTGGCCCCGGCCAGTTGCCCGGCGAAAATCTGCTGAAGTGTCGCAGCGGCATACCGGCGGTGAGTCGGGAATTGCTCGCGCAAAAACGGGAACAGCAGTTCGAGCGTCCCGAGCTGGTGCCTCGGCAGCAGCCGCCGCGCCGCCACGTCGAACCGCGCCTCGAGTGCATCGTAAAAACCGTCGGCGCCGATGTCATCGTGGACGAGGTATGGCACCCGTTTTTCGCCGTGCTTGTATGGGCTGTTGAGTCCCCAGTTGCCGGCGAACAGGTCGAATCGGCCGTCGTTGTCGAAATCGCCGACGGCGAGCGTCTGCCAAATGCCCGGCTGTATGTCGAGCCCCCAAGCTTTCGTTGCGTCGGTGAATTTGCCGCCGATGTTTTTGAAAATTCGGATCGGTCCCCACTCGGTTGCCAGCGCCAGTTCCGGTAGCGGGTTGTCGTCCAAATTCACGAACACGGCGGCGGTCACCAAACCGATATTTGCGAAAGCGGGCAACTGCCCTGTATCGAGCATCAGCCCGCCTGGGTCGCCGCGCAGCAGCCACGACGAGGCGGGCTGCGGGAATTTTCCGGGGATGCCTCGGCCGGCGACGAACACGTCGAGATCGCCGTCACCATCCGCGTCTGCCACGGTGATCGAGCCGGCATCGGAGTGGTTGGTGGACGGCAACTCAATGACCTCCGGCTCGCCCACCCCGGGCCGGAAACGCAGCAGCGACGACGAAGTCGATCTGGGCGAATCGTGCGCGGACACCGCCACGAGTAGGCCGCGCCGGTCTGCGCCCAAGCCAAGCGCGTCGCCGGCAAGCGGCCGGTTGAACGCCGGTTCATCGAGCTTGGCCAAGCGCCCATCGGCGGCGACGCTGTAGCCGACCAGCTGTCCGCCAGCGCCGTTGCCGAAGAACAGCTCATCGCGGCCGTTGCGGTCCCAATCGACAAAAGCCACCCCTGGGCCGGACTCGGTGAGTCGGCGGGGCAGCAGCGGTTGGCGCAGAAAATCGTCCGATGGCCGCTCAGTATGCAGATGGGCCAGTCGGTCGCTGGCGTCGGTGAACATCGGCTTCGGCTTGGCCAGGGGTTTCGGCTTCGGCTGCATATTTTTTTCGTGAATCTCGTAGGCATGGTTCGGCTTGGCATCGGTGATGACCGTCCGGCGTCCGCTTGGCCAGGCGACCTCAATTGAGAGGCTTCGCGCCTGGCCGGCTGCGAAACTGCGCAGCGGTTCGTCGCCGGCGAGGTAGCGGCCACCGGCGATCATCTCCTGCGACTGCGCGTGTGGCCCGCCGCGCACAGTGATGCGTGCGCCGATGCCGCGGGAGTTGCCGTGCGCGCCGCGCAGCGCCACCGACACGCGAGGCGCAGTGGCGTTATTGCGATAGATCAGCGGCGCCGCGTTGAGGCAGTTGACCACCACGTCTTGGTCGCCGTCATTATCCAAGTCGCAGAGTGAAATACCATGCGACACGTTTTTCGACTCAAAACCCCATCGGCTGCCGACTTCGGTAAAGCGCAGGTCGCCGTCGTTGCGGAAGACCATGTTAGGGACGGCGAGCGGCGGGTAGAGGAATATTTTTTTACGATCCTGTGCCGCCGGCAGTTTGCCGAGCTTGGCGGTGCGCTCGATGGTGTCGAGATCCTGCGTGTCGAAGGCGTGGCCGTTGGCGATCAGCAAATCCTCGAGGCCGTCGAGATCCACGTCGAGGAAGGTTGCCCCCCAGGTCCACTCTGTGGCAGCGACGCCGCTGAAGTGGGCGGTGTCCATGTAGCTGTTGTCGCCGCGGTTCACGAGGAGTGTGTTGCGGTGGATGATCGGCCGGTCGATGAACTCGTCGATCGGTTTGGCGAACGGATTGGTCACGACGATCTGCATCATCTCGAGCATGTGCGTTGGACTCATCATGTCGGCGACGAAAAAGTCGTCGTGCCCGTCGCGGTTGATGTCTGCGAAGTCCACCGCCATCGCAAAGTAGCTGCGGTGACGCATCGCCAACTCGTCGATAAGTCGGAATTTTCCGTCGCCCTGATTGATCCAAAACCGGTCCGGAGTCTGGAAATCGTTGCAAACGTAGATGTCCGGCCGGCCGTCCTGGTTCACGTCGCGGATCATCGCTGACAGGCCAAGATCCCAAAACTCCTTTCGGATCGGTTGTCCGTTTTCGTCGAGCCAATTGCCGTTCGTCCAGTCGATTTTAGTGAAATTGCCGCTGCCGTCGTTAAGGTAGAGGAAGTCCGGTTCACCCACTTCAACCATCTCGTCGTTCATGATGCGGATGCGGTTGGAGTACTTGCCGGTGACCACCGGCTTGCCATTGATCGTGCGCACCGATACCGAGCCTCCTGAGCGCAGGACGGAAATCTCGCCGTAGTTGGCGACGTAAATGTCGAGGTCGCCGTCGCCGTCCACGTCGCCCATTGCCGCGGATGTCGAGCCTATCTTTAATGCCTCGACGCCGGCTGCTTTGGTTCGATTCGTAAACCGGCCGCTGCCGTCGTTGATGAAAAGCGCATTCGGCCCGCCGCAGGAGGTGACGAACAGGTCGAGATCGCCATCGCCGTCCAGATCGCCGAACGCCGCACCGGTGCTCGATATGCCCGGCGCGCCGGCCCCGGCCTCGGCTGTGATGTTTTCGAACTTCCAATCGCCGAGATTCCTGAAGAGTCCGTTGTTGCCGTCGAGGCTGCACAGGTAGAGGTCGCACAGCCCGTCGCCGTCCACGTCGCCTGCGGCGACGCCTGCGCCATTGAGCAGGTTGGCGTTGACCATTCGCGCGCGGGCCAGGCGGTTGGTGAACTCGACGCCGGTGGCCTTGGCCGAGAGCAGCGAGAAGCCAGGTGCCTGGCCAGACGGCGGGTTTACTATTGCCTCGCGGTAGTGGCCGCGGTCCTGCCACGGTTGTGGCGCGGCTGCGGCCGTGCGCTTGGCCAAGCCGCAAAAACTTGCGATTAGCAAAAGGACAAAGGCGATGCTTGAGGCGGTGCGCTTGGGCATGATCGGGCAGCGGCAGGGTGGCAAAACCGTCGCAGCCGCGCAAGACAACGAAGCCGTTTACGACTCGTCCGCAGCAGTCGGCTTGTGCTTGGACATGAAGTAGAGGCAGCTGGACACGAAACATACCAGCCCCAGTCCGCAGAGCAGCCAGGTGAAGCTTCGCAGGAACTGGAAGTAGTTCAGCTCGCTTTGACCAAGGTCCTTGTAGAGTTGGACGGTGATCGAGCCAGTATAGCCGATCGCGTCGTGCAGATAGATAGCAAACACCGCTGTGCCAGCGACCTTGGTCGAGGCCATCACTCGCTCGAACAACACCGCGCCATACGGCACGTAGGCCAGGTAGGCGCCAGTGCCGATCAGGATCATCCACCACAGGCCGGAGATGACTTTAAAATCGTGCAGCAACGTTGCAGTGCCCATCAGCACGATCCCGGTCAGCATCACCCCAAACACGGCGATCAGCCCGTAACGATGATCCCGGAACAGGTTTAGGCAGGCCAGTGCGGTCATCACGCCGAAGGCCACCGGCCAGTCCGCTTTGAGGAACAGCTCCGGCTTGGTGTCGTAGCCCAGTGCCTTGAAAATTTCCGGTGTGTAGTTGTCTCGGAAATCCCGGAACGCCGTGAGGAAAAAATAGACCAGCAACAGCAACAGCATCGCCGGGAGGAAGGTGCGAAAAAACGCCCAACGCTCGCCGGAATTCATCACACTACGTCTGCTGCGATCCGCGATGTCCGCCGCACTAGGTTGCGGAAGTTGGTTCAGCAGATAAACCGCGCCAACAAAGATCGGCAGGAAACACAATCCCGCCGTGACCGGCATCCAAAACTGGTCGATGCCACGCTCCATCAACCACGTGCCGAACGCTTTCACCGAGCTGCTGGAGACGATGTACGAGCAGCTCAGCCCGGCAAACATCACCTCCGACGCCCTCCGCCCCTCGAGATAGCGCGACACCGAGCCCCACACCATGCCCAGCGGGATGCCGTTCAGGAAAATGGCCGCCACCTTGTATTGCTCCGGCACGAGGCCGAACAGCAGCAGTGCAACCTCGGCGAACAAAATCAGGCCCACCAGAAACTTGGCTAGACGTGCCCGCGGAATCTCGGTGCAAATCTTGATGCCGGCATACTTCGACAGCGCATAGCCGATGATCTGGCTGATCAGCAGCACCGTCTTGAGGTTCACATCCGTCCCGAGAAACATCAGCCCCTCGTACTTCGACGCCGCAAACGGCTTACGAAAGGCGTACATGCAAAAATAAGTTGCGAATGCCGCCACCGCCGCGTAAGCGACAAACCAGCGCGTGGGTGCCGTTTTGAGCCAGCGGTGGATGCGACTCTCCTGCGTTTGAGTCTCGTCAGGCATCAAGGCACGGCAGGATGCCGGCTGCTCCGACCAGGCGCAAGCCCTCGGACGGCGTCACCAGAAATAGCTATTGTCGCCCATGGGCCTCTTGGCCAATGTGCGCCGCCATGAAGGATCAGGCCAGAGTCGTCATCATCGGCGGGGGCATCACCGGTTGTAGCATCGCGTGGCACTTGGCCAAGCGCGGCTGGAACGACGTGTTGCTCCTAGAGAAGGGTGAGCTGACAAGTGGCACCACGTTTCACTCTGTTGGTCTTGTCAGCCAGTTCCGCACCTCGCCCGCGCTGATGCGGTTGATGAACTACAGTATCGGGCTGTACGACCAGTTCAAGGCCGAGGGCGCCAACGGCATCGGCTGGCACAAGGTCGGCAGTTTGCGTCTGGCTTCCAGCCCGAACCGGCTCAAGGCGCTACAGCGGCACGTCAGTCGTGCGCACGGGTTGGGGCTCGACGTTGGCACCATCTCCGCCAGTGAGGCGCTTGACATCGTGCCGTTCATCAACACGGACGGCATCGAGGGCGCAGTGCACATCCCTGATGACGGCTGGATGGATCCCAACGGCATCACGCTCGAGTTTGCCAAGCGTGCCCGCGAACTCGGCGTCGCCGTCGAGACGAACTGTCGCGTGACTGGCATCGGCCGCGACAGAGCGGGCGAGGTTACTCACGTCGAGACAGACAAAGGCACCGTACAGACGGCGATCATCATTAACGCCGCCGGCCAATGGGCTCCACGCCTCTCAGCGATGGTTGGGGCACTTACGCCTATGGTGCCGATGATGCACCAATACGTCACCACGCGGCACGTCCCCGGCCACGAACTGCCGGAGCAGACACCGGTCGTGCGCGATCCGGACAATCTGTTTTATTTGCGTGAGGAGGTTGGCAGCTTCCTCGTTGGCGGTTTCGAGCTAGAGCCTAAAACGTGGGCCACCGACGGTGTCGCGTGGGAGTTCACCCAGCAACTGCTACCAGAGGACTGGGAGCTGTTTGAGCCGGTAATGGAGGGGGCGCTGCGCCGCATCCCGCTGCTCGAGCGAGCCGAGGTCATCAAGCTCATCAACGGCCCAGATGCCATGACACCGGACGGCCATTATTGCCTTGGGCCGGTGCCGGGAGTGCGCGGGTTTTTCGTCGCAGCTGGCATGTCGCTCAACGGTATTGCCGGAGCCGGCGGCGTGGGCAAGGTGATGGCCGAGTGGATCATTGACGGCGAACCGTCGCTTGACCTGCACGAGATGAACATTCGCCGCTTCGGCGCGAACCATGGCGATACCGATTTTGTCACCGAAAAGGCGCGTGAGGTGTACCATTACTACTACCATCAACACTACCCGGCCGACGAAACCCTTTGGGCGCGCAACCAACGCAAGAGCCCGCTGTATGACCGACTCGCTGGGCTCGGCGCGGAGTTTGGCGAGAAAAACGGCTGGGAACGCGTCAATTTTTTCCGCTCCGGCAAGCCCTCCCGCCAGGCAGCCGACGACCAGCACCAATGGGGCTGGGGCCGGGCGCCGTATCACGATCTCATCCGGGACGAATGCATTGCCGCCCGTGAACGCGCTGCGCTGTTCGACATGAGTTCGTTCGGCAAATTCGAGGTCAGTGGCCCCGGTGCGCTGGGTCTGCTACAGCGGGTCGCTTGCAACAATATCGACCGACCCACCGGCTCGCTTGTTTACACGCAGTTCCTCAACGCGCGCGGCGGTATCGAGAGCGACCTCACTGTCTGCCGCCTGGCCGCCGACCGGTTCCGTGTTATTACTGGTACGTCGTTTTTGTCAAACGACCTCGAGTGGGTGCACGCGCACGCGCCGGCCGACGGCCCGGTTGAAATCCAAGACGTGACCGACGACTTGGCCTGTATCGGCCTTTGGGGGCCAAGAGCGAGAGACGTGCTTGACCAAGCGACCGATGACGATATCAGTAACGGTGCCTTTCCCTATCTCACCGCAAAGAAACTCACCGTCGCCGGCAAACTGGCCTGGGCGCAGCGCGTCAGCTACATCGGCGAACTGGGATGGGAACTTTACCTCGCCAACAACGATGCCGGCGCCGTGTGGAACATGCTGCTCGAACTTGGCCAAGCGCACGGCGTCCGCCCCGCCGGTTACAAGGCACTCGACTCGTTGCGACTCGAGAAAGGCTACGTGTACTGGAGCATCGACGTGACGCCGGAGGACAATCTGCTTGAGGCGGGGCTGGGCTTTTGTGCCGACATGGTCAAGGGCGACTTCATTGGCCGCGATGCCTTGGTCGAGCGCAAGGAGGAGGGGTTGCAAACGCGACTGCGAACCGTCGTGCTCGAGGGCAACGCGTTGCCGGCCTACGGCGCCGAGTCGGTCTGGCACAACGGTGAGATCGTCTCACGGTTGCGGAGCGCCGGGCACGCCCACACAATCGACCAATCAATCGCTTACAGCTATTTGCCGTTGAACTTGAGCAAGCCGGGAACCGGAGTGGAGATCGAACTGTTCGGTGAGCGTGTCCCAGCCAAAGTCACCCTCCCGGTCCACGATCCAAAAGGCAGTCGGCTCAAGGCGTGAGCCTGTTCAAATAGAGAATCATTTCTGCCGCGTTTTTTGCTGTTCCAGCAATTTTTTTTTGTAGCGGCTTTGCACCACTTCCGTCAGCACCAGAACGGTGATTACAAAATAGAACGTTGCCTTGCTCATCGCGTGGATCTCCTGCCCAAACAATTTCATGTGCGCCAGATGGCCGCCCTCGCTTAGCAATAAGATACCGACCACGAAAAGGATGAACAGGCCCAGAACCTCGTACATTCGGTTGCGCTGCAGGAATGCGGACACGCTGTCAGCCAGCCATATCATCAGCGCACCACCAGTCAAAATGGCAATAACCATGATCCAATAATCCATATTGCTGATCGGATCACTCGCGTTCGCGCTTGAACCACTTACCAAAGCGATCGCACTCAAAATCGAATCAAAAGAAAATACAGCGTTCATGAACACGATCTTCATTACCACAGAAGAAGATGAAGCCGACTCCCTCTTGGCCTCTGTGTGAAAATCCTCAACAGCAATCATGTGAAAGATTTCCTTCATGGCGGTGTATAGGATAAACACGCCCCCAACCAATACGATCAGGCTGTGCAGGTTGAACGATCCCTCAATCACGCCCTCCCAAGGCAGCGAGAACCATGGGCTTTGAAACGCATCAATCATGGACACAATCAAAAACAGCAGCACGATTCGCAGACCAACGGCTAGCCCAATCCCCCACTTCCGCACCATCGACTGGCTCTTCTCTGGAGCACGCTGTGATTCGAGCGAAATGTAGAGCAGATTGTCAAAGCCGAGCACCGCCTGCAGCAGCACCAGCATCCCAAGCGTCAAGACGATCTCAAGAATTCCCATAACTGCGGAAGATTATTACAAAACTAGCCCTCAATCATCCAGAAGATTTTGGTAGATAATATGGTACCGGTGGCCGGACTTGAACCGGCACTCCCTCGCGGGAAAGGGATTTTAAATCCCTCGTGTCTACCAATTCCACCACACCGGCATCACTCGAATACAAAGACTTACGATATTTTTGTGGGTTGCTATCACTCTCTGTGCTACT
>PVBE010095674.1_pt1 | contig 12126 bp, 12 predicted proteins | sample 1631181 | NCBI WGS metagenome assembly PVBE01 (sample SAMN08397723, study PRJNA350692) | Marine metagenome, whole genome shotgun sequencing project. | isolation source: water | place: Pacific Ocean | collected 2012-04 | reverse complement strand
CAACCCGGACGACTGCATCGGGACGCCCGTCACTGCCATGATCTCCCCAGCCGATTTCATCTGGGTCGTGGACCAATCCGGATCCATGTACAGCGAAGCCACGTTCATCACCCAGAACTTCGTCGGCGGGTTCTGGCAGAGGCTGGATGCCGCCCGGCTTACGTACAAGGTCGTGATGGTGGCTCAGGCGGACGACAGCTCGGTTCCCGTTTGCATCCCCCCACCGGCCGGTGGCGCTCAATGCGGATCGGAGGGCTCATCCTTCTTTCAGTCCAACGTTCACGTCGCCGGCGAAGAAGTCCTCTCAATACTCATCTCGACCTACGACGGCGCCACTCAGCCCTGGTCCGGCGAGCTGCAGGCCCACTCAGAGAAGGCGTTCATCGCCGTGAGCGACGGCGATGTGACCGGTTACGACGACACCGACTTCCTCGCCGCTGTCGCGACGCTACTGCCGGCGGGAGTTTTCGGCACCGCCGAGGACCCGGACTTCATCTTTCATTCAATCGTCGGCGTAGCGAACGCAGCGGCCCCGTCGGACCCCATCGTGTCAGTCGCCTGTGCAAGCGCGAGCTCATCGGGCCAGGCGTTTCAGCGTCTCAGTATCGCTACGGGAGGCGCGCGCTACCCGGTCTGCGATCAGGACTACTCGACGGCCTTCCAGCAGATCGTCGATACCGCCGTGCAACGCACCAAGTGCCGCTACTCCCTGGACGCGGCGGGCCTCATCAATACGGATCGCCAGAAACTGAACGTCACGTACACCACGGGCGGCGGGACCGACAATCCACTGCCGCTAGCGTCAGCTGGCCCCTGCGAGCAGGGCTGGCAATATAACGCTACCGAAACCAAGGCCGTCCTCTGCTCCCAAACCTGCGCCGACCTGCTCAACGACGCCGGCGGCACGATTCGCTTCAGTACCGGCTGCGACTCGATCTGAGCCGGGAGTTGCACCGCTGCTGAATATCCCGAACACTTGTGCAAACGGGACAGCGGCAGCTTCGGCTGGCGCGACGAGCACGTCGGAACGGCGACGAGGGGAGCGGCAATGGCGAACGATGGCACAGAGCTGAAGGTTCAAATCGAGGCGCGCAAGAAGCAACTGCAAGCTGACTTGGCACAGGCCAAAGCTGCGGCCCAGGGCAAGGTCTCGGAGAAGATGACCAAGCTTCAAGCTCAGCTGGACGAGATCCAGGGCAGCCTCGAAGACGCGATGCTCAGCGGCTGGGATAAGGTCTCGGCCGGTACGCTCGGCAAACTCAACGCGTGGTTGAAGAAGTAGCCGCGTTCGTCGGCGAACTCGCCCGCTACTTCTGGGTGTCGGGCGTCGAGTCGCCGTACCTCGCGTGCAGCGCGTCCGCACACTCCACGAGTTCGTCGTAGCGCTCCTTCCCGAAGTACTCGAGGAAATCGATAAACCTCTTGCCCAGTTCGACGAGCATTTTGTTGTCGAGCAGACGCATGGCCAGGGGCATCAATTCGTCTTCTTCGAGAGCGATATGCCGTCGTTGAAACTCGAGGTACGCCTGCCCGATCGAATCGACGTGCCGACGATTTTCGGCCGTCCAATCGCCTTCTCTTGGCCACGAGTCGTCGAGTTCCCGCACAAGATAGCGCTCTTGCCGATGGTCGCTCCGGACGCTCTGCAACGTCGTGCTCTCCCACGCCAGACCCGCTCCTTGCAGCGCAGGTAGGAAGAGATCTTCCTCTTTTTCGTGGTGATGGAGATCGGCGAAATGGGAGAAGAACGTGGCAAAGCGCCCCAATTCGGCAGGCTCCGATGGCGCGCCCTCCGCCAGGCGTCGCAGGTAGCCGCCAAGCGCGTCGAGGGCGCGAGAAATGACGGCGTGGTCCTCCGAGAGCGACTTGATGGGGTCCATGTCTCCAGGGTGCTTCAATCCCCGTGCCACGGGAACACGGGGCGGCCAAACGCAGGCCGATTCGCGGATTCGCGCAAGATATGCGCGCCCTGTTGGGGCGCTAGTAGAGCAACGGCGGGCGGCTGCCCCGCCCCTGGCCGTCGGTCCCATGATACGTGTGCCTCGGGCCGTGCATTACGCCAGGGCTTTGGGCGGGCCAGAATCGACCGCCGCGACGCCGCTCTTCGGGGCCTCTCCGTACTCGTGCAGCTTGTACTGGATCTTCCGCACGCTGATGCCGAGGATGGAGGCGGCCTTGGTCGTGGAGCCGCCGACAGCCTCGAGCGTCTTCACGATGGCGAAACGCTCGAGTTCGTCGAGCCGGCTCCCGGGCACTGCCGGCAGCGCGCTCTCGCTCTGAACGGGGTGTACCTCTTGCGGCAAATGTTGGGCGTCGATGGCCGAGCCTTCCGCGAGGACCACGCCGCGCTCGATGACGTTTTCGAGCTCTCGAACGTTGCCCGGCCAATCGTATTGGCTCAAACGGAAGAGGGCGGCGTCGGTGAACCGCTCGATAACCTTGCTGTTCTCCTCGGAGTATTTGCTCAAGAAGTGTCGCGCCAGCGCCGGCACGTCGCCCGTGCGCTCCCGTAGGGCCGGCATGCGTAGGTTGATCACGTTGAGGCGGTAGTAGAGATCCTCGCGGAAGCGACCGGCCTCCACTTCCTCTTTGAGGTTCTTGTTGGTCGCGGCGATCAAGCGCACGTCCGACTGAATGGTCTGCGTGCCGCCGACGCGCTCGAATTCATGCTCTTGCAGTACGCGCAGTAGTTTCACTTGCGTTGCCGGAGATATCTCGCCGATCTCGTCGAGGAAGAGCGTACCGCCGTCGGCTTGCTCGAAGCGTCCCTCGCGGCGCCTGTCCGCGCCGGTGAAGGCGCCGCGCTCATGACCGAAGAGTTCGCTCTCGAGCAGGCTCTCCGCCAGCGCCGCGCAATGCAGCCGGATGAAAGGTCCCTTGCTTCGAGGTGAGTGCTCGTGAATCGCCGCTGCCACGAGCTCCTTGCCGGTGCCTGACTCGCCGGTGACGAGAACCGTTGCCCGCGTTGGCGCGACTTGCTCAATGGCCTTGAAGACCTGCTGCATCTCCGGCGACGTGCCGATGATGTTCTCGAAGCGAAACCGCTCTTGCAGGCGTTCTTTGAGCTTGGACGTTTCGCGGCGGAGCCGGACTCGCTCAAGGGAGCGCTCCAGTACCACGAGCAGTTCGTCCGCATTGAGGGGCTTGGTGAGGTAATCTGTGGCGCCCTCTCGCATCGCACGCACCGCGGTCTCGACGGCGCCGAACGCGGTCATCAGAACGACTGCGACATCGCTATCGTGCGCTCTTACCTTCGAGAGGAGCTGGACTCCGTCCAGGCCGGGCATCTTGAGGTCTGTGAGCACAACCTCCGGGTCGAAGCCCTCTAAGTGCCGCAGCGCTTTGAATCCGTCGGCGGCTGTTTCCACCTCGAAACCCTCATCCGTGAGGATTTCGTTTAACGCTTTGCGGGCGTTGGCTTCATCATCGACTACGAGAATGCGTCCCTTTTTCGACATCGTGCTTCCGACTTCTGGAGTGCTGGGGATCGAGCGGCGGAGGTGCCTAGTGGCCGGCCGTGCCCTTCGCTCAGGTACGCTGCACGGATGGCACCGAGTCGCGACTTGCGAGATTCATGCCGGCTCGAATCCTCCGATCCGTCGATATTCTAGCACGCGCGCTGCAGATATTGCGCCGTATGTGCCGCGCGGCGCAGGAAGTGCGCCGTTGACCTGCCGCGCGGCAGTAGAAGCGCGAGCTACGTTGCTCGAGGAACGGCTAGACGAAACGTCGAGCCACCCAGCTCGCGGCTCCGGTAGCTCAGCGATCCGCCGTGGGCCGACGCGATTTGGCGCGAGATGGCCAAACCCAGACCCGTACCGTCACGCTTGGTCGTCACAAAGGGCTCGAAGACATCAACACCTTCAGGGACCCCCACGCCCGTGTCGGAGACCTCCAGAACCAAGCAGTTCGTCTCCTCGACGACCCGCACCGTAAGGGTGCCTCCCTGTGGCATCGCTTCGGCGGCGTTTTGTAGCAAGTTCAGGGCGACCTGCTTGAGCTTGTCGGAGTCAGCGGAAACCGGCGGCAGGCCCGATGGCAGGTCGCGCTCGATATGAATCCTCCCGCTCGACTTCAGGGCGACCTGGTGGCTCACGACATCGGCAGCGAGGCCGGCCAAGTCGATCCGCTCTTTTTTTGGTTTTTCGCGACGGGAAAGTGCCCGAAATTCGTCCAGCAGTCGGTGCAAGCGTCCCACCTCGTGGGAACAGGTCTCCAGCGCACCAACCAGCTTGGGGTCGGGGTCTGTCTGGTGCTTCAACCGGCGCTGCATCAGCTGTGCGTGCAGGAAGAGGTTGTTGAGCGGGTTGCCGATTTCATGGGCGAGCATGGACGCCGTCGCCCCGACCGTCGCCAATCGTTCGCGCTCGACGAGGGCGTTTTGCAGGCTCACGGCGTCCGAAATGTCGCGGACGAAGGCCGCGTACTTTCCTTCGGCGCCGGGAACGAGCGCGGTCACGGATAGCTCCAAGGGGAACTCCTCCCCCGCTTTCCTCTTTCCCGAGACGACGCGGATCCTGCCGATAGCGTGCGGCGTGCCGCCCTCTTCGAAGCGACTGATGAACTCGCTGTGTTGGCGCGCGTAGGGCTGACCCATGAGAGTCTCGACGGGGAGGCCGAGGAGTTCTCCGTGTTCGAAGCCGAACATGCGCTCGGCCGCTGCATTCACTCGGACGATCTTTGACGCGTCGTCGATAAACACGACGCCATCTTGGGTCGTGTTAAGCAGCGCATCCAGACAATGAGCCTGGATGGAGTCTGGCGCGTCTTCGCTGGGGACCGACATCTGTGGTGGACACCTAGCATAGGCGCGGCCGGGATGGCCTGCGGCGACCGTCGGGCGGCTTCGCTAGGGTAGGTCAATGGGCCAAAGTGGCACGAAAGGTGCTCTAATAGCGGCTATGGTGGTCTCAGAACTCATGACTTGTGAGCCGGCTTTTGCCGACGTTGCCCAACCCGCCCGAAAGGCCGCGGAGACGATGCACGACCTTGATGTCCGGCATCTGCCGGTGGTGGATGGCCAGGAACTTGTGGGCATCCTCAGCGACCGTGACGTGCATCGCTTCACGTTCGGCGGCGGTGATCTCGAGCAGAGTACTGTGGCCGATATCATGAGCGCAGACGTGCTCTCCCTCTCGCCCGAAGACTCCGCCTCAGATGTCGTTGACTTGATGGTCGAGCATAAGGTCGGCGCGGTCCCTGTCGTTGATGCTTCCGGCGCCCTGGTAGGCATCGTGAGTTACGTCGACGTTCTTGGGGCGCTTCGCGAGCGGCTCGCGGACTAAGGACCCGCTCCGGAATAACCTGTCCACCGCAGGCGCCGCTCCATCCCCCCGTGGCTGCGTTGCATCTCGGGAATGCCGCTTCGCCACATTGACTCAGAATACTTGTAGTATTCTTCGTCGATGCGCCTTGCCAGCGAGGCGTTTCGACGCCCGTCTGGACGCAGCTCTCCACGAGCTGCGTAGCAGGGCCCCGCGTTCGGACAACTTATTCCTGCGCGGGTCCTAAGCGAGTTCGACGGGCTAGGCCAGATCGTATCCGCTCAGCGTCGCGACCAGATGCAGGATGTCGAGCGGCGAGATGATGCCGACAACCTCACCGACTTCCGATACTACCGGCAGTCGGTGCAGGCCCTGGGAGGCCATCAGGGCGGCCGCTTGCGCCACAGAAGCGCTCGGCGGCAAGGCGATGGTCAGCGGGGTCATGAACTCGCCCACGCTCCGTTCGGGAGGTGATTCGCCCTGCTTCTGCGCTTCCTCGTCGGCGGCGTATTCTCGCAGCAGGTCCGTCTTTGACACGACCCCGATGGGGCGGCCGCCCGCATCGACGACGGGAACTCCACCGAATCCCCGCTCCAGCATCAGCGACAGCACAGCCTGAGTGGGCATATCCGGCGTGACGCAAACCACGCCCGTTCTCATTACGGCGCTGAGCGGGATCTCGTTGGCGGCGATGGCGCAGCCGGGTTCCGTGGATTGCTCCCAGGGCGTGTCCGGCCGGGGCCTGCCTTGATGCTTGCACACCAGCACATGCTCCGCGTCGACGTGGCCGAGCCGGGCAAATTGGGCGCACTCCATGCATTCGGTGAGGTGTTTCACGCCCTCTTCGCGCGGGCAGTGGACGGACGCGACCGTGCTCACGGCACCAGTCGCGTCGATGGTCTCACGGGTCCGGATGAGGATCCCCTCGTTATCGCGCGCACTCATTTGCTGGGATCCTATTCAAGCTTCGGGCCAAGCTGCCTCGGTCTGTCGTCCGGGGCGAAAGAACCACTTCCTCCCACCCGCAGCGCAGCGATCGGCCCGCGGTACAAAGTCGTTTCGACGTCCCGCCTAACGCACGAACTGCTGCTGACCCCACATGAGGCGCAAATCATGCGTGTATTCGAGGCGGTGATCGTCGTCGTCGGCGGCCCGCCAGATGCTCAGCAGATGCTCAGCAGATCCTCGGCAGTTGCTCCCCGGAGAGCATGTCGAGGAGATGCTCCCCTCCCAGGGCGGTGTGTCGGATCACGTTGCCGCCGTCGCCGGCAGTGACCTCGCCGATATGGGCCGGAGCGACTCCGTTCTGGGTAGTGCCCAGGATGTCGAGCGCGCGGCCGACTTCAGCTTGCGGCACGATGGCGATGAAGCGCCCTTCGCAGGCGACGTAGGTGGGGTCTAGGCCGAGGAGTTCGCAGACGTCGGCTACTGTCTCCCGGACCGGGATGGATTCGTCCTCGATGCGGATGCCGAGGCCGGCTCCGTCGGCGATTTCGTTCAGGCAGGAGGCGAGTCCCCCGCGGGTGAGATCGCGCAGGCAGTGGACGTCGATGCCAGCGCCCAGAAGCGCCATGACTTGGGGAACGACCGACGCCGAGTCGCTCTCGAGCAATCCGCCCGTATCGATCTGCTCTCGCTCGGCCATGACGGCCATCCCATGGTCGCCGATGGGACCGTTGACCACAATGGCGTCGCCGGGCTGGATGGCGGCCGGTCCGATGGTCGCTTTGGCTACGACCTGTCCCACCCCCGCAGTGGTGATGAAGACGCCGTCGCCCTTGCCGCGTTCGACCACTTTCGTGTCGCCCGTCACGATCCGCACGTCCGCTGCCCTTGCCGCCTTCGCCATGGAATTCACGACTCGCTCGAGGGTGGTCATCAGCAGACCTTCTTCGAGTACAAACGACGCGCTCAGGTACTGCGGTCGGGCGCCGCACATCGCGAGGTCGTTGACCGTGCCGTGTACGGAGAGCGATCCGATATCCCCGCCCGGGAAGAATAGGGGGTGGACCACAAACGCGTCTGTCGTCATCGCAATCGGACCCGGCAGGTCCAAGGTGGCTCCGTCGTGCCCCTGGCGCAGCTCCGGCGAATCAAACGCTTCGACGAAGAGCCCCCGAATGAGCTGCTGCATGACGCGCCCGCCGCCGCCGTGAGCGAGCACGACGCGTTCGTAGCGCGAGAAGGGCAGCGGGCAGCTGAGTTCGATGGTTTCCGTCACGGGAGCGCCCTTTCGGCCTCAGTGCGTTTGGCTTCGGCGGGAGACAAGGGCGGGGGCCGGCCGTGGCGCCGATACCGGTAGTAGGCCGCGCACGCTCCTTCCGACGAAACCATCGGCGCGCCCAGGGCGGTTTCCGGGGTGCAGGCCTTGCCGAACTCGGGGCATTTGGCCGGCGAGAGCGCGCCTTGGAGCACAAGCGCGGCGCGGCAGTTCGGGGATTCCTCCACCTTGCCGAGGGTCACGGGGTGGCGCTTGCGAGCGTCCCAGCGCGCGTAGTCGGCGCGCAACCGCATTCCGCTGTTCGGAATCGTCCCGATCCCCCGCCAGCACGTGTCTGTGATCTCAAAGACGCGGTTGACGAGGGCCCACGCCGACTCGTTCCCCTCCGGTCGTACGCAGCGCTCGTATTGGATCTGCACTTCGTGTTGGTTGTTTTCGAGCTGCCGGATCGCCATGAGCACGCCTTGGAGGATGTCCACCGGCTCGAAGCCGGTCACGACCAGGGGCGTCCGGTAGCGCTCAGCGATGGCCGGGTATTCTCCCGTTCCCGTTATCGTGCACACGTGTCCCGCTGCGAGGAATCCGTCGACCCGACAGTCCGGCGACGAAAGGATGAGTTCGAGGGCCGGGGGGACGAGCACGTGCAGCGCCAGGAGACTGAAGTTTGGCAGATCGAGATTTCGCGCCAAGTCCGCGGCCATCGCGGTGGCTGGCGCGGTTGTTTCGAACCCAACGCCGAAGAAGACGACATCTCGCTCCGGCGATGCTTGAGCGAGCTTCACGGCGTCGATGGTCGACGTCATGACGCGCACATCGGCGCCGCGCGCTTTCGCGTCGAGCAGATCCCCGTCTGTGCCCGGCACCCGGAGCATGTCGCCAAACGTGCAGAGCGTGACGTTTGGCAAGAGCGCGATACGCCTGGCCCGTTCGACAACTTCGAGCGGCGTCACGCAAACGGGGCAGCCCGGCCCGTGCACCAGCGATAGGTTCGGCGGCAACAAATCGTGCAGCGCGTAGCGTGCGATGGCATGCGTCTGTCCGCCGCAAACCTCCATGATTGTCCAGGGGCGCGTCTGTGCTTCCGCGATAGCGTCCGCCAATCGGCGCAACGCGTCCGGGCTTCGGAACTCATCGACGTATTTCATGCCTCGTCCTTCGCGCGCGCGGGCTCGCGCCCGGACGTGAGTATCTCGAGCATGTCTTCGGCGGATTCTCGGTCCAGCCGCTGTATCGCGAAGCCCACGTGAACGATGACGTAGTCACCGGGCTCGACGTCTGGCGTGTACGCCAGACACACCTCTTGCGAGATGCTGCCGAAGCGCACTTTGCCGAAGGGCAGCCCCCCAGTGCCTTCGCTCTTCTCGATAACTCGACCTGGTATCGCGAGACACATCGTTCAATTCCCCCTCGTTTGGCGCTGTTGCAGCTCGTGCGCTGCGACCCACGCTTGACCTAGCGCAAGTCCGCCGTCCCCAGGCGGTAGAGCGGCTCCGATACGAACCTTGTAGCCTCGCTCGCGCAAGGCGGAAAGCGTTTCTTCGGCGAGCAGGACGTTCTGAAAACACCCGCCGCCGAGCGCGATGGTCGAATGCGTGCTGCGAGCTGCGATGGCGACGACCATCGCTACGAGCGTCGCGTGAAAGCGCGAGGCGACTCGCTCGGCGTCGGCACGTTCTCGAACGATCGCACGTAGCGCCGGACGCCAATCGATCGTGCCGCCTTCGATCGCGAACTCGTAGGGCATCGCGCCGGGTGACGCCGCGGCTTCTAGACACATGGCCGCGTGTCCTTCGAACGTAGACTCGGTCGCGATGCCGGTGATGGCCGCGACGGCATCGAAGAGCCTGCCGACGCTGGTCGTTGCGGGCGCACCACGAGACGGCGATGAGGTGAAACGGGCGAGCTGCCAGTACTTCTCGTGGGCCGCCGCTCCGACATCTGCCGAGCTGACGCCGGCTCGCTCGCAGACGCCTGCCGCCGCCCGCCACCCGTCGCGGGCGGCCCGGTCTCCGCCCGGCAATCGAAAAGGCAGCATGTGTGCGGCGCGGCGGAACCCCGACGGCGAGACCTCCAAGAATTCACCGCCCCACGTCGAACCATCGTCGCCGTAGCCCGCGCCATCCCAGGCGATGCCGAGTGCTTCTTCGAGCCCGTGTTCGGCGAGGCATGCGGCGACGTGGGCGTGATGGTGCTGCACACGAATGAGCGGGAGTGCGGACTTCTCCGCCCAAAGCGTGGATGCGTAGTCGGGGTGCGCGTCGCACGCCACCAGAGCGGGGTCCAGTTGCATGAAGTCACACAGGCCGGAAAGCGACTCGTCGAACGCGGCGCGCGATCGTGGTGTGTCCAGGTCGCCCACGTGGGGCCAGAGCACGGCTTCGCCGTCCACGGCGCACGCGCCGGCGTTCTTAAGGTGGCCGCCCACTGCAAGCAAGGGCGCGGCGGCTGCCGGCATCGCCATCCTGAGCGGGCCCAGTCCGCGTCCCAGTCGTAGCGTTTGCTGCGCTCCGTCGACGACCTGCACGACCGCGTCGTCGCAACGACGTGCAATGGGCCGGTTGTGTACGAGAAAGACGTCGGCGATCTTTGAGAGCCGGCCGCGCGCGTCATCCTCGGCCGTGGCGATAGGTTCGTCGCTCAGGTTGCCGCTGGTGCAGACGACCGCGCCGTCGAAGCGATGCAGCAGTCGATGGTGCAGCGGAGTTGTCGGCAACATGACGCCGACGCGCTTCTGGCCCGGCGCGATGGCGTCGGAGAGCACGTGAGAACGGGCCCGCACAAGCACGATCGGTCCGGCGCTCGAGGCCAGGCATTCTGCGTCCACCGCCCCAACGACGCCGATGGCTTCGGCGGCGCGCAAGTCTCGGACCATGACTGCGAGGGCCTTATCCGGTCGGTGTTTTCGCGCTCGCAAGCGGCGTACAGCGGCGTCGTTTCGCGCGTCGACGAGGAGCTGGAAGCCGCCCAGGCCTTGGACCGCCACGATGCGCCCACGGCGCAGCGCTTCCGCGCAGGCGTCGAGCGCCGCGGCTTGCACCTCGAGGCGCGCGCCCCGTGCGTCGACAAGTCGCACGCTCGGCCCGCAGTCGGGGCAGGCGATGGGCTGCGCGTGGTAGCGCCGATCGGTCGGCGCGTCGTACTCGGACTTGCAGGCCGCGCACATCTCGAACGCCGCCATGGTGGTGCGGTACCGGTCGTAGGGCAGGGCGTGCACGACCGAATAGCGCGGTCCGCAACGGGTGCAGTTCGTGAAAGGGTAGTCGAAGCGCCGTTCACTGGGGGCGTCGACCTCTGCGCGGCATTCTGCGCAAATGGCGAGATCCGGTGGGATGGCGAGGCGACGTTCGTCCGTCGCCGTGCTCTCGACGATGCGGAAGGTGGCGTCCGACTCGTTCGGCTCGTTCGGCTCGTTCGGCTCGTTCGGCTCGTCCGGCTCGTCCGGCTCGCAGCGGCGTTCGACCAGCCATTTTACGCTATCGATACGTGAGGCGGGCGGCGAGTCGCTGATGAGCCGCTCTTGGAATGCGTCGAGGGCGCGCGGATCTCCTTCGACGGAGATGTGCACGGACCCGCCTGTGTTCGAAACGGAGCCGGCGAGACCGAGGTCTTGGGCGACGCGCGCCACGTGAGGACGAAAGCCGACGCCCTGCACGACGCCGTCTACGCGCGCGACGCGGCGTTCACTCACTCGCTGATCTCGACGGAGAGCAGCTCGACTCCCGCCGGCCGATCGGGTGCCGCCTCTACGGTGAGTTCGATATCGCTCAGACCGAGTTCATCACGCACGTGGATGAAGTCGTCGCGAAAATGTTCCGGCGTCGATGTGGACATGGCTCCGAGCCGTACTCTGAGCCGTCGAAGTTTTCCGCCGCGTTCCGCCGCCTTGCTTTGCGCGGTCGCGAGGAGCTTCTCCATCAGTCCGTGTTCGTGCATTGCGTCCTCTTTACTAGTGCTTGGGCTAGTGCTTGGGCTAGTGCTTGGGCTAGTGCTTGGGCTAGTGCTTGGGCTAGTGCTTGGGCTAGCGCTTGGGCTAGTGCTTGGGCTAGCGCTTGGGCTAGTGCTCACGCTTCGCGCCCTTCGCGCCCTTCGTGCGCTTCGTGCGCCGACTCCTCGTAGGGCTCGACCTGGCTTCCGATGAGCCGTCGGTGAAGCGTTCTCAGTTCATTCACGAGGTGGGGCAGGGCGCGTGTGACGACGTCAGACAACCTATTGCCCGGCGCGAAGTTCACCCCCTCGATCCCCACAAAAAATCCCGGAGAGAGATCTCGTCCCAAGGCGTCCGCAAGGCGCACCGCTTGAGCCGGTCCTAGACCATGAGACGAGACCTGCGATCCGTCGACGACCCGTTCCTTCAGTTCTGTGAGTGGCAAGGAGATCACTGAGCCCGGCGTGCGTCCGCTTCGAATCACGTCGACCAGCAGCGTTGGCGCGTCCGTGCAGATCATCTCGACCAAGCCCGGCCCTGGACGCCCGGCAAAGAAGAACTCGGCGGATAGCGCGGAGAGGCCACGAGTCGCTTGCATCGCTGCTCCGTCGTCGCCCGCAAATTCGTTGCCTAGAGCGATGATGCGTACGTGAGGCGGGCAGTTCATCGGGCTTCGTCGCCTTGTGTGTCGAGTTCGTCGTGCTCTGTCTCGTGCT
>PVBE012028062.1_pt1 | contig 12127 bp, 9 predicted proteins | sample 1631181 | NCBI WGS metagenome assembly PVBE01 (sample SAMN08397723, study PRJNA350692) | Marine metagenome, whole genome shotgun sequencing project. | isolation source: water | place: Pacific Ocean | collected 2012-04 | reverse complement strand
CTCCCCGCCCAGGCTCAACGCCCCGTCAAAGAGGTCCGGCACGTCGAACCCGATGCCCCAGACAGTGTCGCGCTCGGTCTTGGTGACCCCGGTGTGATCGTCTCTGAGGTACAACACGCCGTGGGTCCCGACGAGCACGGTGTCGAGGATGTGGTACTCGACCCTCCCGGCGACGATGGGCTCGGCCTTCCAGGGGGTGTCCCAGCCGGTGGCACGGTCCAGGTCGAGCGGATTGGTCTCGCCAGCGAGGATGGTCAGCCCCAGGTTCTTGTGGTGGAGCTTGAACTTGCCCCCCCGGATGGACGTGTCCTGCCCCAGCTCGTCGACCTGGATCAGGCTCAGCGCGATACCCTTGCCGAAGGAGGCGTAGAAATCTCCCAGGGTGACATCGAACTCCGGACGGGAGACCGTGAAATAGATACGCTCGAGGGCGAACTGGTTCCGGTAGCGGGTGTCCTCATTGCCACACCACATGGGCTTGCCGGCCCCCCCGCAGTGCTGGTCGAAGGGCGTATTGGCAAACAGGTTGAGATCGAGGCGCGTCCCCAGCCGGAAGTCCCCGTTGCTCACGCTGGCGTCCAGCTTGTTCAAAAACTGGTGGAACTTGTCGTCGTTGAGCTCTCTGAGACGATCCTCTCTCCCCGCCTTGAGCGAGAGGTCATACTCGTTGTGATCGTTGTTGAAGTAATAGGTGTAGCCGAAGGTGTTGGTGAAATCGAAACTCCAGCCTTCTTTGATATCGAAATCCCAGCCTGCTCCGGGGCGCGCGATCAGCGATAAGGCCAGGAATATAAAAGACGCTGACGCCTTCCTCTGCATGAGCTACTTCTTCTTCAGCAGCTTGCGCAGCTCTTCTTCCATCAGTTTCAGATCACTTATCTGAAACCCCTCCCTCGTCTTGATCACCTTGCCCCCCTTGATAAAGACCGAGTAGGGCGTGGAGCGCTTGGGATTGTATAGCTTGGAGATGGTCGACTAGGTATCGACCACGATGGGGAAGGAGAGCCTGTACCGCCGAACGATGGGCTTGACCTTGGACTGGGTCTCCGGACCATCGGTGCTGGCGCCGATCACCACGAATCCCTTGGACTTGTACTTCTTGTACATCTTCTCGAGGTGGCGCAGCTTTTTGCGGCACGTCTTGCAGAAGGTGGCCCAGAAGGCTATCTCCACTACCTTGCCCTTGAAGTCCTTCAGGCGGAGGAACTTCCCCTTGATGTCACGCACCGTGAAATTGGGCGCCTTCTTGTCAGCGTGGAGCGAAAGGGGGAGGAGAATGACCAGGAGCACGACCAGCAAGGATGCGATCTTTTTCATTGTTTCTCCTTGTGCCGGAAAAATCCGATGGAAACGCCAATTTTACTTCCCGCCAGCCAGAATGAACATGAACTTGGCGGTTCGACGGGCGTTGGCGTCCAGGTCGCGGGTCATGGCCATGCGCAGCACCTGCTTGGCCAGCTTGTTGCCGATGCGGGCCAGGCCGCGCATGGCGGCGACGCGGGCGGAGGCGTTGCTGTCGCACAGACAGGCCCGCACCAGGGGGTAGGCCACCTTGCCGCTGGCCATCAGCGCCAGGGCGTCGGCCGCGTCCTCACGCACCGAGGCCTTGGCGTCCTGGAGCTGAGGCATCAGGTCGGCGGCCTTGACCTTGCCGTCGGCGATGACCATGTACTTGCGCGCGGCGATGCGCACCTTCTCGCTCTTGTCGCTGCCGGCGGCCTTCTTGATCGCCTTCTCGGCGTTCTCCGTGCCCATGAGCACCAGGGCCCAGACCGCGGCCAGGCGCACGTTGACGTTCTTGTCTTCCCGCAGCCTCAAGATCAGCGCCTGCTCGCCCTTTTCGGCGCCCTTGATGCCCAGAGCGTGGGCCGCCATGCGGCGGTTCCAGGAGTTTTTGTCGTCCACGGTCCAGGTGATGACCCGGTGCGGGCTCTTGAAGAACTTGCGCCACGTCTTGACGCTCTTTTGATTCTTGAAGAAGCGATCCACCACCCGGCGCACCCGGCGGTCAGAGTCGGAGCCGGCCATCTTCAGCGCGTTGATCGCCTTGGGCGACACCGAGTTGCGCAGGCCGAGCACCGCCTGGTAGCGCACCTTGGAGCTCTTGTCCTTGAGCGCCTTGAGCAGGGCGCCCTCGTCGTAGCCGCCCTGGGCCAGGGCCCGGGCCGCCAGCACGCGCTTCTTTTCGTCCTTGTGGTTCAGCTGCTTGGCCAGGCCCTTGCCCTTCTTGAACAGGGCCACCACGGTCCTGCGCACCGTGGCCTTGAGCTTGGCGTCGGTCTCCAGCATGGCCGACACGCGCAGGGCCATGAGCACCGAGTAGTCGTGCATGTTCGGCAGGATTTTGATCGCCGTGGCGCGCACCGGCATGCTCTTGTCGTTGATCAGGGCGCAGGCCATGGGCAGCATGGCGCGCCAGTGGGTGAAGCCCTTGAGGCTGTCGAGGGCCTGGATGCGGATGGCGGGGTTTTCGGAGTTCAGCATCTTGATGCGGTCCCGCAGCAGCCGCTTGCCGATGCGCGTCACGGGCTCCAGCAAGTCCTTGGCCTCGGTGCGCACGGTGGCGTTGGCGTCGGCCGCGGCCATCTGCTGCAGCACCTTGAGGGCGCCCGGATCGTTGTGCCTGGAGAGGATGCGGGCCAGCTCGAAGCGCACCGCCGGATCCCCGTCGGCCACCACCTTGATCAGGGCGGGCAGGGCCTTCTTCTTGCGGATCTTGACCAGCAGGCGGGCCGACTCCACGCGCACCCGACCCGAGGGGTCTTGCACCATGTGGTACTCCAGCCGCTTGATGCGGCCCTTGAACTTGAGCTTGCCGCACTGGCGCACGGCCCACAGGCGGGCGTCACCCGACGGCGCGGCCAGCACCGTGCTGATCTTCTTGGCCGTCAGCTTGCCCGTGGGGGCGTCGAAGGGCCGAGCCTTGAGCGGCAGGGAGGCGATCTTCATCCGCCGCGGGTACTTTTTCACCAGCGCCGTGGCCGCCTCGCGCACCTTGGTGTCGGGATCCGCCGTGGAGGCCAGCTTGAGCAGCCCCAGGGTTTCCGGGGACTTGAAGGTCGCCAGTCCCTCGGCGGCCTTGAGCCGCACGCCGGCGTCGGGATCCTCCTTGAGGGCCATGGCCATGGGCTTGATCGCCCGGGGGTCCTTGGTGGAGAGGAGCTCATCGATGGCCTTTTTGCGGGAGTCCACCTTGGCGTTGGTGGTCAGGGCCTTGCTGGCCTGCTCCAGCTTCCACTCCAGGGCGGCCAGCTCGGCCAGCGACATTTTTTTCTTGCGCTGAGCCTGGGCCACCATGGGCGATGCCAGGAGGCAAACCATGGAGATAATGAAGAGTCTCTTCCGTTGCGATGCCACGTTAAACACCTCGCGCGGGTTGGCAAGCGAACACACCCGCCACGGTCGCCGTGGGGGCGGCGCTGCTGGTTTCACACAGAACGGGAGCGTAGGTTGTGATATGTCCTTTTGCAAGACCTACGATGGTGAGGCGTTACTTATTCTAAGCCGTGAAAGAGCAGCGGATGATGGGGTATACTGCGCCTGCCAAGGAGGATACTAGATATGAGACATAAACATCTCCTCTGGGTGCTGCCGCTGACCGCGCTGCTCGGCCTGGGCACGGTGTGGGCCACCACCCACCACACCATCACCGTGGACGGCAAGATCCTCGACTTCACGGCGGACGAAAAGACCGCCGGCGACGCCAAGGGCGACTCGGCCTATGCCACCAACAACGACCTGACCACGCTCTACGTCACCTGGGACGCGAGCAACCTCTACATCGGCTTCGCCTACTCCGCCTGGGGCACGGCCATCATGTACATGGTCGACACCGGCAAGGCGGGCGGCGTGTCCAACTTCTGCCCCAGCGCGGGCTACAAGGGCGCCTTCCCCGCCAACATCAAGGGCCCGTCCTTCGACGTGATGATCGGCATGTGGCTGGCCCCCAACATCGTCAAGCAGCCCACGCCCTACATCTACGCTTTGGCCAACAACACCTCCAAGGACATCACCGCCAGCGCCGGAGTCAAGGTGGTGATGAAGGAGACGGCCCTGCCCAAGGTGCCGGTGCACCAGGGCGTGGTGGAGGCGGCGATCCCCTGGAACGTGCTCTACGGCATGGGCCCGGGCAAGGTGCCCCAGGGCGGGCGGCTGCGCATCGCCGGCGTGGTGCGCGGCGCCAAGGACGGCGACGGCGTGGGTGACGTGGCCCCCAACTGCACCGGCGCCGTCAGCGGCAAGCCCTGCGGCAGCGCGGCGACGAACATCGACAAGCAGTTCACCATCCTGGTGGACGGTGACTGCGACGGCAAGCCGGACAAGGGCTGCAAGCCGGGCTACGGCTCCTGCCCGGGCGGCAAGGGCGCGCCCTGCGCCACCAAAAAGGACGCGGGCCCACCGGACAAGACCGCCTGGCCGGACAAAAAGGCCCCCACGCCGGACAAGGCCCTGCCCACGCCGGATAAAAAGGCCCCCACGCCGGACAAGGCCCTGCCGACCCCGGACAAAAAGGCCCCCGCGCCGGACAAGGCCGCCACCCTGGACACGGGCAAGGGCGACGACTTCAAGGCCGCGCCGGACAGCAAGGCCCCGGCCAAGGACGGCAAGGTGGTCGCCGACGCCCCGCCCACCAAAAGCGACGCCGTGGTGGGCGACACCGGCGCCAAGGCGGACTCGGGCAAGAAGCTGCAGACCGAGGACGGCTGCGCCTGCTCGGCCCAGGGTACCCAGTCCATGTCCATGGGCCTGCTCGGCCTGGGCCTGTTGACGCTGATCAGCGTCACCCGCCGGCGCCGGCGCTGAGCCTCGGGTGAATGACGGGGGGTAGATTTAAGCCTCACGGTGGCTACACTATGAACGTGACCAAACGCATCTACATCTTCATCGGCACCGCGCTGGCGGTATTTCTGCTGGTCGGCTTCACGGCCTCCGGGCCGCTGTACCCCGCGGCCTCCTGCCAGGAGTGCCACACGCAAAAGTCCCAGGCCTACCAGAAATGCCGCTCCGTGCCCCCCACGAACCGCGAGGCCCGCAACCGCTGCTTCGCCAACGCGGACCGGGCACTCAAGGCCTGCCTCAAGTCCTGCAAGTGATCGACGCAGGTCGACCCGGCACAGCCAAAGTCTAGCGCCTGATCAAATATCCTGGGGCTGGTTCATGCCGCCGGTGTTCTTCTTCTTGCCGGCAGGCACGGCGGACTTTTTCTTCTTCAGGGAGCCGAGGTCCTCCTGGTAGAGCACCGTGGGCTTTTTCACCCGCTGCTTGATCGGATCCTGCTTGGCGCCCTTGACGTTGCCCTCCAGTACGTTCACCGGCACCGGCGGGGTCATCTCGTACTTGTAGCCCCGGGTCCAGATGTCCATCTGGTACTCCTCGCCGCGGTGTTCGAAGCGCCGGGGTACGCGCAGGTGGCTCTGGCCCTTGCGCACAAAGGGGCGGTGGCCCAGCACGAAGGAGAAGAGGCGCACGGCGCGGAAGTTGAACAGCCGGTGGCAGCCGTGGGAAAAGCCCGAGCTGCTCTTGATGCTCATGTAGTTGACGCTGCCGTGGGTCCGCACCATGTTGTCGCGGCCGGCCCTGGTCACGTGGAAGCCGGCCACCAGCCCGTAGGCCGAGCCGTAGCCCGGGCCGAAGGCGGGGTGGGCCACGATGCGCTCGGAGCGGTTGCGCACCCGGCGGATCTTGACCATGTCCGAGGTGGGGGTGGAGCGCGGCGGCACCCACACCGGACCGGCGATGATGTTCTTCCACACCCGCCGGCCCACGTCGGAGACCTTGTACTTGTAGTACTCCTGGTCGTTGATCACCTCGGGCTGCCAGGAGCCGATGGTGGTGCGCCAGCGCACCAGGGGGATGGCCTCGCCCTTGTGCTTCACGTAGAGCACCATGTGGGGGTACTTGTCCCGGGGCTGGCGGCGGATGCGGCCGTTGCGGTCGAACTTGTTGGGGAAGTCGTACCACACGTCGCCGCGGTCGATGACCACCGACAGGTCCATGTTGGCCGAGTAGTAGTCGGGCAGCTTGGGCAGCTTGACCGCGACCCACATGCGCTTGAAGCTCTTGTACTGCTGCACGAAGGCCAGGGCCTTGTCCTCGTCGGTGAGGCCCATCTGCTTGAGCATGGCGTTGGTGAACTCACGGATCACGTTGCGCACGTTGCGCTTGGACCCGTCGCTGGCGCGGAAGTACTTCACCGTGCCGTCCTCGATGAGCCGCGCCGCGGACGTCACCCGATCGGCGAGGACGCGCTTGAGCGACTCGTAGTTGTTCTGCCGCGCCGTGCGGCCCAGGGCCGCGCCGGTGTTCTGGTAGATCAGCCCCCAGCCGTAGACGTTGTGCTTGCGCTCGAAGCGCTTGAGCGCCCGGGTGGTGTTCCAGTCCAGGATGTAGGGCCGCAGGCGGGGGATGGTCTTGCGGTCGAAGGCGTGCTCGCAGACCAGCCTCTTTTGCAGCTCGCGGATGGCCTTGTGCCGCCACTGGTAGCGGCGCCAACGCCGGGCCGCCTTGCGAAACTTTTTCTTCTCCAGCAGCTGCTCCAGGGTCTGGACCCGGGCCTTGCGCAGGGCCTTTTTAAAGTTGCTGCGGGCGCGGCGGAAGCGCTTGAGCTCACGCTTGCTGGCCCCGCTGTCGTTGATCTTGATCGGGCCGCGGTACACCTTGAAGACGTCCAGATCCAGGTCCTTGAAGCACTGCTTCTTTTCGTCCTGCAGGAAGCGCTTGCGCAGCACCGAGAGCGACGGCGGGATGCCGTAGACCTCGAGGTAGTTGCGGTTCCACTTCTCCAGGGTCACGCCGTCGCCGTCGATGCGGTCGTTGGCCAGGTCGACGTAGGTGTCGAGCATGGCGTTGTACTGGTAGTCCTCCTTGCCCGGCGTCTGGGACCAGAAGATGAAGGGCACCCAGTCGTCGGACAGGTCGATGACGGTCAGCCCGAAGGAGCGCGCCTCGTCGATGTCCATGGCCCGGCGCTGGCCGTCGACGTAGGCCCAGACCAGCCGCTCGGGCTTGATCTTGGGTCTGGGTTTGACCACGGCGGGGCGTCTCTTCGGCGCCTTGCCGGGGGAGCGGGCGGCGGTGGCGGGCGACTTGGGGCCCTTGGGGTCCCCGGACGCGGGGCAGCCCGGACAGGCCAGCAGCAACAACACCAATATCGAGGTGAGGGTTTTCATGGATACCTCTGGGCTTCTTTCCATGGTTGCCATCAATTTGAACTCATACCTATCACAAGACAACAGACATATTAAGTAGAGCACAAAACGGCTGCAAGAATCGGACAGACCCAATCAAACCGATCCGATCGTAGGCTCGCAGCCCAAAACGCGGATAGTACGTCGGAGCGGGGGTACATCTTCTGGGGTACTGGTGCGTTTAAGCAAGGGTGGGTCGGGGACATATTTCCTAATTACTTTCGAGGAGGCCGACCATGGCATCTGAAATAAAAGAGAAACTGCGGGTCCTCCTGGTGGATGACGAGCAGCTAATCGTGCGCTGCCTGGCCAGGTTCCTGCACGAGATCTGCGAGGTGTTCACCGCGGAGAGCTACGATCAGGCCGAAGGGATCATGCTGCGCGAGCGCCTGGACGCCGTGGTCAGCGACTGCCGCATGCCCGGACGGGGCGGAGCCGACGTGCTCTGCGCCAGCCTCGTGCTGTAGCCTGACGCCTGGGCGGGTGATGTACAGCAGCGACGCCCCGGCCAACCTGCAGCAGCTGCAGGAGGGCAACATCGTGGAGCAGTTCGTGGAGAAGCCGGGCCACAACGAGCTGAGGGAGATGCTGTCCGAGCTGCAGCCGAGGATCCTGGACAAGGCCTCATAGTTACGGGGGATCCTCGGGGTGCGGTCGGGTGGCGGCCGCGCCCCGCAGGAGACCCCACCGCCGCGGGCCCGCCCACTTCTTGCCTCCGGGCCCGAATCATCGCATTCTCCAGCCATGACGACCATGATCGACGCCCACGTCCACCTGGGGCGGTGGCGCTTCAACAAGTTCTGCGGTGTGTCCACGGACATCGAGACCCTGGTGCGCGAGCTGCGCGCCTGCGACATCGGCGGCGTGGCCGTGACCACCTCCGATGAGGGAGACAACGGCGCGCTGATCAACGCGGCCCGGGTCTGCCCCCTGGACTGCTGGGTCTTCCTCTGGGCCCGGCCCGACGACGATCAGCTTCGGGGTTTGCTGGAGCAACACCCTGAAACCGTGACGGGAATAAAGATACACCCCACCCTGGAGCAGGCGGCGATCTCCGACCCGCGCTGGGACGGCGCGCTGCAGCTGGCCAGCGAGGCGGGCCTGCTGGTGATGATGCACACCGGCCGCTGGCAGGAGATGGCCGGCTACGGTCAGGCCATGGACCGGGCGGCGCAGTTTCCCCGGGCCCGCTTCATCCTCTCCCACGCCGGCGGCGACACCCCCGACCTGTGCATCGGCGCCGCCGAGGAGGTGGTGCGCCGGGGCCTGGACAACGTCTTCTTCGACACCACCGGCCTGCGGGAGCACTGGGCCATCGTGCGGGCCATGCAGAAGGCCGGCCACCACCGCTACATGATGGGCAGCGACTTTCCCCTGGCGCACCCGGCGATGTACGTCGCCCAGTACCGCGCCATGGACGTGCCCGACGCCTGGAAGGAAGACCTGCTGGGCGGCAACGCGCGGCGGCTCATGGGCCCGCCGTCGGTGGTCGCCTCACCGGAGGCGGCGCCGCCCCGGCCGCGGCCCCACGCCATCGGCGCCAAAACCACGGTGCTGGTCACCGGCGCGGGCGGGCCCATCGGCGTGAACCTCACCCGGTCCCTGCGCATGGCGCGCCAGCCCCTGCGCCTCGTCGGCACCGACGCCAACCCCCTGCACCGTCCGCTGGCCATCACCGACACGTGCCTGCCCATGCCGCTGGCCACCAGGGAAGGCTACCTCGCGCGGCTGCTGGAGGTGATGGAGACCGAAAAGATCGACCTGGTGATGCCGACCCACCCCACCGAGGTGCGGGCCATCAGCGCCCTTCGTGACAAGCTGCCGCAGCGGGTGGCCACCTACCTGCCGCCCCACGAGGTGATCCTGGCTGGCCAGGACAAGTTCCGCTCCTGGGAGCTGTTTTCGGAGGCCGGCGTGCCGGTGCCGCGCTCGATCAAGATCTCGGCGCCCGAGGACATCCAGCGGGCCTTCGACGAGCTCGGTCCGCCGCCCATCTGGCTGCGGGGCAGCGGGGTGCCCGGCTCGGGCATCGGCGTGGCGTCTTTGCCCGTCACCGACGTGGGCGTGGCCCGGGCCTGGGTCGAGCATCACCAGGGCTGGGGCCAGTTCATGACCAGCGAGTTTCTGCCCGGGGACAACCTGACCTACCTCTGCCTGTGGTACGAGGGCAAGCTGTGGGCCAGCCAGACCCGCAAACGCATCGAGTACGTCATCCCCCACGTCAGCCCCTCGGGCATCACCGGCGCACCGGCCGTCTGCCACACCGTGGACCGGCCCGAGGTGGACGCCATCGGCGAGGCCACGGTGCGGGCGGTGTTCCAGGGCGCGGCGCCGCACGGCATCTTCTTCGTCGACCTCAAGTCCGACGACCAGGAGCAGCCCCGGGTCACGGAGATCAACTCCGGCCGCTTCGGCACGACAATGCACTTCTACACCGCGGCCGGTTACAACTTCCCCGAGCTGGCCGTGGACCTGGCCCTGGGCCGGCAGCCCGACGCCCCCGTACGCAACCCGGTGCCGCCGGACACTTACTGGCTGCGCACCCTGGACTGCGGCCCGGTGCTGCTGCCCGGATCGGCGCTGGAGGAGGAGTAGTCGCCATGCCAAGAAGTATCAGCTGCACCATCCTGGCCTATAACGAGGAGGTCACCCTGCAGGCCGCCACCGAGGAGGTGGTGGAGACCCTGCAGCGGCAGTACCCCGACCGCGAGGCCGAGGTCCTCATCGTGGACGACGGCTCCTCCGACGCCACACCCGACATCGCCCGGCGCATGGCGCAGACCTACGACCACGTACGGGTCATCACCCACCCCGAAAACCTCGGCCCCGGCAGCGCCCTGGTCACCGGCTTCGCCGAGTCGGCCAACGAGGTGGTCTGCTTCCACGCCGCGGACCAGCAGCTGCCCTTCGACGAGGTGGCCGCGCTGATCCCGCTGCTGGACGATCACGACCTGGTCATCGGCGACCGCACCGATCGGCCGGGCTACACCTGGATGCGCCGGCTGTCGTCGTGGACCTACATCACCCTGGTGCACAACCTCTACGACCTGGGGCGGTTCAAGGACTTCAACTTCCTCTACCTGTACCGCAAGGAGCTTTTGGACCGCGTCACCATCGAGACCACGGGCGTGTTCATGCCCACCGAGGTGCTGGTCAAGTGCATCGATCTCGAGGCCCGCATCGCCACGGCGACGGTGACCTGCCTGCCCCGGCGGGCCGGCGTCGCCACCTGCGGCCGCCCCTCGGTCGTCGCCTGGACCTTCGTCGAGATGATCCGCTTCTGGGGCCTGTGGCGCATGCGCAAGCTGCTGGGGTTTTAACTCTGAACGGGCGATCGCGATTCGAGATAACCGCGCCATCGCCACTACACAGCGGGCTACGGGCTTCAGGCTACAGGCTACAAGGCCACTTTTCGCCAGCATCGCAGCCTCGGACAGGTGCAATTCTGTCTGCTGTCCGCTCGCTCCGGTTTCAAGAATGTCGCGCCAGCAGGAGTTGCGAGAAGAAGCCATCCCAAGGCGCATGCCGGGGGTGCCTGGTAGCCCGGAGCCCGGAGCCTGGAGCCCTGATCACGAAGCCTCCGCTAAACGGGGCGATTGCGAATCATCAACGGCAGCTTAGCCCACGGTCTCCTTCTTCGGCGTGATGTAGGTCACCAGGATGGCGGCGCCGAAGCTGACGATGGTGGCCGGGATCATTTCGTAGAGCACCGAGGACATGCCGCTGACCTTCCACAGCACCACCGTGGCCGGGCCGAGCACGAAGCAAGCCAGGGCCCCCTGCCAGTTGAAGCGCTTCCAGTGCAGGGTCAGCAGGATCACCGGGGTAAACGACGAGCCCAAAGCGCCCCAGGCGAAGAGCACGAAGGTGTCGATGACCTGGGGCTTGATCAGGGCCAGGCGCAGGGCCAGCAAAGCCAGCAGCCCGATGAAGGCTCGGGTCTGGATCACGCGGGAGCGCTCCTCGTCCTTGTAGGCGCGCACCAGCAGGTGCCAGACCACGAAGAGCAGCACGTACCACACGGGGAAGCCGTAGAGCGAGTGGCGGGTGTCGGTCTCGATGAGGGCCAGGCCCATGGCCATCAGGACCATGGTCATGTTGACCTCGGTGGTCAGGGCCGAGCCGGTGAGCCGCTCGGGTAGCAATCGGCGCAGCATCTTGTACCACAGGTCGTGGACCGCAGCGGTGGCGGCCATGATCAGCTGAGAGTCGGCGGTGGACATGATGGCGGCGCTCACCGCGGCCAGGATCACGCCGCCGATGATCGGGTGGAAGTACTTGGCCGTGAAGACCGGCAGGATCTTCTCCGGGTCGGCCAGGTCGGGCAGCAGCACCCGGCCGATGATGCCGAGGCTCACCGCGCCGAAGAGCACCAGGGCGCCCCAGATCACGCTGATGATGGCCGCGTCCCGGGCCTCCTTGTCGTCCCTGACGGTGATGAAGCGGATGATGGAGTGGGGCATGCCCGGGTAGCCGATGCCGATGCCGATGCCGCCGAGGGCGTAGTAGAAGGCGTCCAGGGTCAGGCCCTGGCCACCCTTCCAGATGGAGGTCAGGTTGGCCTGCTCCAGGGCGGCCCACACCGGGCCGATGCCGCCGGCGGCGGTGAGGGCATAGATGGGGAAGATGACCATCACGGCCACGATGAGCATGCCCTGGATCATGTCGGTCCAGCAGACCGCGGCGTACCCGCCCAGCAGCACGTAGATCGCGATGACCACGGCGCCCAGGGCCACGCCGCCCTGGTAGGAGAAGAGGTCCATGCCGGAGACCTGCTTGCCCGCGCCCACGAACTGCGCCACCACGTAGACCAGCATGAAGAAGACGATGGTCACCGACGACAGCGTGCGGATGATGCGTCGCTTGTCGCCCAGGGCCTGCTCCAGGTAGTCGCCCAGAGTGGTGACCTCGTACTTGCCCGACGAACGGCGCAGCTGTCG
>PVBE012010293.1_pt1 | contig 12127 bp, 19 predicted proteins | sample 1631181 | NCBI WGS metagenome assembly PVBE01 (sample SAMN08397723, study PRJNA350692) | Marine metagenome, whole genome shotgun sequencing project. | isolation source: water | place: Pacific Ocean | collected 2012-04 | reverse complement strand
CAAACCTTTTATCTTTTGTTTTTTCAAATAATTCTTGTATCTTTTCTTTTAATCCGTACTTAAGCAATCTTTCCCATAAATTTGGATAATTTGTCTTTATAAGATTCCAATTACCTAAAACAGGATCACTAAAACACTTTGCAGAACACATCCAACAAACCCCGTCTCCTTTGCACAATTGATTTGTATTTTTATTAAAATATACTTCTTTAACATAAGGAAATTCAAATTTATCAAGTAATTTGAAAACCTCCTCTTTCTTCAACATTGCAATAGGAATGCATAAATTTTCCTCTTTCCCTTTCTGAAGATATCCTTTTAATGCTCTATCATATCTTTTTTGCTTATCAGATGCTAAAAAACCCATAATAGTTAAATCAGGCTTTATTTCTTCTAAAGTTTTATCTGTTACATCTTTCTTTAACTTACTACACATATTATTTATATTCAAATCATTAAACTTACTAGAATCATAACCCATTTCTTCAATACCAGGATAAATAGGAATTCCAAAATTGCTAACAAATTCTTCCTCAGAAAAATTAATTGGTTTATAAATCAAATTCTTAATTAAAGGTTTCACTTTATCAAAAAATAGTTTATCAAAATCAGGATAATTCATTTTCATATCTACATATAAAACTTTTATATCTGGTTTATGTTTTAATAAAAAAGATAATAAAAGCAAACTATCAGAGCCTCCACTAAATAATAAAACAGGATTCCTTGAATTCTTTAATGATTCAGAAATAATATTGTTTATTCTTTTCTCTTTATCTTCTAAAGATTCTTCTAAATGTTCTGGTTTAAACTCAAATATTGAGGTTTTTTTCAATTTCATCGGCAAAGTTTAAGAATTCTTTATAATCTTTAAATGCCTCATTTATTGGTTTTAAGTTTTCCTTAGAAATCTTCTTTGAAAGATCAAAATGGAATTTTCTTTCATTCATTCTTTGATTGAGTCTCTCAAATATTTCTTGATCATTCATATTAAAACCTTCATGCATAATTATGGATTTTCTAATAATCTCTCCAATACTTGTTTTATCTAACTTATCGGCATCAAATAAGATCTTCTGAAATTGCGTTTTACATGACTCAAACTCTCCATGAGTTTTGATTGTTTCATATATCTTTTCTTTTTCTTCTTTAGAAAAGTCAGTATTCTCTAAAAATTCTTTACAGACTTCTACAGAATAAATCTCATGCTTATCTTTTCCACCGACTTCAAACTGCTTTTTATATCCAACATCATGTAATAACGCAATAATTTCTATTAATTCTAAATCCTTACCTTTTAATCCTTGGTCTTTAGCAATCTTTACAGCAAAAGCTAGAACTCTCTTCACATGAGGGTATTTATTTACAGATAGAGATTCGTAAATCTCTTTAACTTTATTTTTTATCATTTTTCCAATATTTCTCTCTTACATGGCAATTACCCATTTTCCAGGACTTTCTGAATTCTTTTGCTTTAGTGGAATTCCAAAGATCTTTTAATTTGCTATCTCTAATGTTTCCGACCTTGAGGTTACCTGCATTACATTCCCAGACATTTCCTTGGATATCTACATACATACCATATTTAATTTGCCTGCATTCAAATCCTCCTAAAAAAGGAATCTGCTCAGGATAATCATAACCTATGGTTTTATCATAAGTTTTAATTTGTTTATATAATTTCTTATATTCTTCTCTGCCTACTACAAGTTTTCTTTGCAAGGCTTCACCATGAGGAATTAATCCTGAAAATTGAGGGGATATATTATTCTCTCTACAATATTGATATAACTCTTTTACCTCAGGGAGATTGATTGGGGTTGCTACACAATCAATAGCAAGTCTTGGAGGAGTTGTTTTATTAAAACCAGCATCCATCAAAGTTGATAATGATTCCATAACTCTTAGATAATAACCATTAACCCCTACTAATTTATCTTGGTTCTCGGGATTAAATGTATTAAATTTTAGTATTACTGAAGTATTTAATTTGAATAATTTTTTAGCAAATCCTTCTGAGGAAAATTAGAACATTCAAGTTTGATAATTAGAGAAGTAGCTTATAATAGAATATATCTAAAAAATAAAGAAGATTATTCATTACCTTTTAGAGAATATGATATTCATTATAAAGATGGTGGTAAAGATAATAATGTAATAAATAACTTAGATATTGTTACTCGTAGCGAACATGAACTAATACATAATTCAGGACTAAGAAGTAAAAAAGAATTTTACGAATATATGCATAAAGAACAAATAAAAGAAAGAAGAAAATATTTCAAAACAAAAATCTCATTAAAAAGAGAATAATTATATAAAATTACTTTAATTTTCATTAATTCTGAAGACTTTGGGTAAATCTACATCTGAGTATGAGGATTTATAATCAAGGAATAATAGGAATATTTAATATAATCTTGTCCTATAGAAATCTTTAAAAACTAATTTTCTTTTTAAAAAACAAGTCATAAAACGACTTTAAAAAATGAGGTTAAAACATGGATGAAGAGTTAGAACAAATCTATGATGAAGAGGATGAAGACAGAATAGATCACGAGATTGATGATCTCGAACTTGATAACTAATTCCAAACTTTTTTTTATTTCTTTATTTTTTTTATTTCTAGAATAATCTTATTATTTTCCTTTTCTATTTCATTAAAACTAGAATTTATAAATAATTCTAATTCCTTTATACTTATTTTTGAGACCCAGATATTACTCAATGTAATTAATCTTCCAGAACCAATCTTCATAGAATCCAAATCAATTTCTTTTATAATCTTTTTATCCGCATAGACTATAATTGTAGATTCTTTAGAATCCTTAAGTCCTTTATTCATAATACTTACATTTAAATCTAAATATCTCCCATGCATTACTGCAGATATATCTTCAAAAGATAAATCAAAATAACTTGGGGTAGAATAAAGCTCATCTATTAATCTAATTGTATCTTCTCCAATCTCTTGGCTACATTTACTAATGTTATACATAATATTCTCCTTATTATTTGAATGATCAAATCCTAATGCATGCAAAAGTTCATGAGTTTCTACGTTTGGTCTTTGACACAATGTTTTCTTTATTAATAAGATATCTCCATGAGATATAACATTAAATCTACCTGTCTTGGTTATGTTTGTTGGTCCTCCTTCTCCTGCAATAAATAATCCTTCTTTAATTTTATTTTTACTATCACATGTAATAGAAATCTCCTCATTAGAATCTACTGAATAAAACTCTAAGATAGTTTCATTTGAGATTACTTCAATTGCCCTTTCCATATTATACACTTTTTGCAAGGGGCAATCATAAATATTATAACTAATTCTTGGACTAGAATATCTCAGATTATCATAAAATTGAATATTTCCTTTTACAGAATCATTCATATTAAAATTAGAATTTTGGGATTTTGCTCCAAATTCAATTGTCTTCATGGGAATAAACCAGTAAAAAACAAGTAAAGAAACAGCAAAAAGAATGAAAATAGAACTAAATAATTTTGTCCACCCCATATTAGTAAATTATAAATGGGGTATATAAAATTATTGATAATAAATAAAAATAAAAATAAAAATAAAAATAGAGAATTAATCTACTCAGAAGCTGTTTCTTCAGATTCACTAGACTCTTCAGATTCCGGAGCTTCTGTAGTCTCTTCCGATTCAGCCTCTGTTGAAGGTTCCTCTGGTGTTTCAGGAGCCTTTTCTTCTTGAGTTTCTTGATTTTCGTCTTCTTCCATTGTTTAACCTCACTATTTAATTTAAGTAAGAATAGGAAATCTGCGTTTCTTTTAAAGCTTTTGTTCCACTTTAAAGCAGCATTTTATATACCAAAATGCTTTTATATTAGAAATTATTAATAGAAAAAGTATTAATTTATTCTTCTATATTCAATTAAAGAAATATAAAATATTAAAGCAAGCGAGATTCCAGCTGTATCTAAGAATATATCAGAGATAGAAAAATATCTTCCTGGAACAAAAAACTGGTGAAATTCATCCAAACCCCCATATATTATGGATATTATAAACACTAAAAAAATAAGACTCTCTTTCTCACCTTTAATTGAAGAAATTGATAAGAATAATGCAAAGAAAAAAAAGGCAATAATATGGTAAAGTATTGCATTTATACTATTTTTCCCAGAACTAGAATCAAAGGTTATTGATGATATATAAAAGATAACAATTGTAATTAAAATTGTAATTATCCAAGATACTTTATTATATTTCTCAAACCAGGATATCATCCCTATTATTAAAAAAAGATATTTTTAAATTTTATTGGGATTAGAATCTCTTTTTTCTAAAGTACTATCTCTTTTATTGATTAATCTCTTTTCTTGGGTGGATTTTCTTTTCGTTCTCTATGTAGATTTTCAAAAAATTCACTAATTTCCTTATATTCATAAAGTTCTTTTTCCCCTCTTAATCCTAAATTATGTATTTGTTCGTGTTCGTCACGAGTAACAATATCTAGGTTACTTGTCCTATTATTATCCTTATCTCTATCTTTATGATGAATATCATATTTTTTAAAAGGTAATGAATAATCTTCTTTATTTTTTAGATATATATTCTTATAAGCTATTTGTCTGACACTTTTTTTATTCTTATACATTAGTTCAAAATTATAAACTACTTGTCTGACACTTTTTTTATTCTTAGACATTAGTTCAAAATTATAAACTCGTTTTCCTATTAATCTCTTTTCTTGAATAAACTTTCCCCTTCTCATAATCTTCTTCTCTTTCTTGCATTTAATCTTATTTGTTTTTGTTCATAATTATGTACCCAAAGTTCTTTTTTCCCTCTTAGTCCTAAATTATATATTTGTTCGTGTTCGTCACGAGTAATAATATCCAAGTTACTTATCTCCTTATTATCCTTATCTCTATCCTTATGATGAATATCATATTCTCCAAAAGATAAGGGATAATATTCTTTATCTTTCAGGAATATATTCTTATAAGCAACAACAAATGATACATCATCATATTGAATTTCTTCTTGATAACTTCTCATATCTTCCTCGGGTTTAGCCCCTTTCTTCTTCTTAGTCATTAAATTTGTGAGAATTAATAGGTTTTAAACATTTCTGTTCGTAAATTGGTTAATTAATAAATACTTTAGAATTCCCTAAGAGTATTTCTTAAGTAAGAAAATAAATAAAATTACTTATGTTTTTGTTGAGATTATTCTTTAATTAATCTTAAAATATCTTCAAATTTTCCAAAAACTTCACTATGGTGAATTAGTTCTTTATATTCACAAAGTTCTTTTTTCCCTCTTAATTCTAAACTATGTTTCCAATAAAGAGAAATAACCCTTCCTTTAGTCTTAGAATATTCTTCTTTCAAAGTTAATCTAACAAAATTATCTTTTTCTGGAATTTCAATATCTTCATAACGAATATTCAAAAACTCTTCTGCTCTTGCCCCAGAATCAAACAGCAAAGCCACTAAGAACCTCTCCTTTGCATTTTTACAAGCCTTATACAACATTTCTATCTCAGAAGTTTTCATATACTCAGGAGTTTTATCAACTCTTCTAGTATCAATCCAACCACAAAGATCAATTGCTTTAGATTCTCCAACTTTCCACTTTAAAAAAATCTTAACAGCAACCCGAATATCTCTTTTAGTCTCATGAGCATAATCCTTGCCTCTTCTTGATATAATTTTATTAGAAGTTAAATCTCTTTCAAAATTCTCAATATCCTTAATATCTAAATCTAACTTGTTCCAATACTCCAAAGGAGTTCTTAACAAATCAAGATATTTCAATTGCCGAGCCTTAGATATTCTCTTCCCACGATTAACTTTTCCAAGTTCAAGATCTTTAAGAAAATCAAGCACATCTTCTTTAACTTTTTCAGGAACTTTCCAACTATTCAGACTTTCAAGTCTAGCTTTAACATTTCTTTTATGAATACTGATTTTTATGTTTGCCATGTTATTTTTAACAAACTATTTTATATAAATCAGTGGATACACTGGATACACTTTTATTGAGTATTGTAGCAGAAATGATAAACGCCCACGCCGGGAATTGAACCCGGATTTCCAGCGCGACAGGCTAGTGTCATAGCCATTAGACCACGTAGGCATAATTATCATTATAAAAATCTATTTTTAAAACTTACTAAATAAAAAATTAAAGTAATTTGTTATAAATTAATGCAAATATCCATGTAAGAATAAATCCATCAATAAAACTATAAACTGCTCCAAATATTGCTCCTAAAAATGAGACTCCATAACCAAAACTTCCATAAGCTTCTGTAATTAATGATGTCCATCCTGCAAGTCCGCCAAACAACCCTAAAACTTCGATAATTGTTGTAAAGAATACACAGATTGCTATTGTTATCCCTCCAGCTACACCAAACTTAACTGCATTTAATTTCGCCTCTTTTGGTTTTCTAAATATATTAAAGTTAAATTTTTTCTTTGCCATTTCTTACCTCAATTTTCTTCTTTCCATTCATATAAGGGATTAAAACTTTTGGAATCTTTACAGATCCATCTTTTTGTTGATTATTTTCAATTATTGTAATTAACACTCTGGATGTTGCAACAACTGTATTATTGAGCGTATGACAAAATACTCTCTCACTATCTTGTCTTTGTATTTTTATATTTAAATTTCTTGCATGATAATCAGTACAATTAGTTAATGAACCAATTTCTTCATAGTTTTTAGTTGTAGAACGAAATGATTCAAGATCTGCACTTTTTGCCTTCCATACTGCTAGATCTCCAGAACACATTTCTAAAACTCTCGTTGGAATTTCAAGTTTTTTAAATAATTCTATTGAATTATTCATCATCTCATCATAATATTTATAAGAATCTTCGGGATTGCAAAATATAAACTGTTCTACTTTATTAAACTGATGAGTTCTATAAAGACCTTTCTCACTTAATCCATGAGAACCAGTTTCTTTTCTAAAACACATAGTATAAGAAAAATATTTTTTTGGAAGTTCTTTTTCTTTAAATGTCTCATTTGTATGCATTCCCAAAAGAGAATATTCAGATGTTCCAATTAGATTAAGATCCTCGTCTTTTATCTCATAGATTGTATTTTTAAATTCATCAGTATCAAGTGCTGATGATAATATACTTTTTCTTAACATTAAAGGAGGCTCAATATAAATATAACCTTTTTTCTCCATAAAATCTATTGAAAATCTTATTATTGCCTGATTAAGTAATGCTAAATCTCCAATTAAATAATAAAATCCTTTTCCAGCAACTTTTGCAGAGCGATTAAAATCAAGAACCTTTAAGTATTCTCCAATCTCAACATGATTTTTAATCTTAAAATCAAACTTCTTTGGCTTTCCTATCTTTTTAATTTCAACATTATCTTTTTCATCTTTTCCTATTGGAACAGATTTATGAATTATATTTGGAATCTGATTCATAATTTGCTTTATTTCTAAAGATAGTTTTTTAGTTTTTACTTCTATTTTTTCTATCTTACCCGGAATTTCTTTTGCTTTTTTTATTAATTCTCTTGATTTTTTATTATCTTTTGACTTTTTAGCTTTATTAATCTCTTCAGAAATCTTGTTTCTTTCACTTCTTAAATTATCCTCTTTATATCTTAATTTTCTCCATTCACTATCTAATTTTTCTACTTGATTAACAAGTTGTAGTTTTTCATTTTGAAATTTCTTCTTGATATTTTCTCTTACTAACTTGGGATTCTCTCTAATTAATTTTATATCAATCATGAAATAAATAAAGAAATATTGTATTTAAATTTATTGAAACAAACTTTTAAAAACAATAATTACTAAATTTGTATATGAGCGTGATATATACTCTTAGTACAGCTTTTATTGATACATACAACTCCTTTATATCAACATTACCGCCTTTAGCTCAGAAATTTATCAACTTATTTTTAATAGTTTTATTAATTGTTATCTATTCTATTTTTATCTGGAAGTTTTATAGATTTATTGCAACAAAAGATATAATTAGATTAAACCTTAATAGATACAATAGAGCAGAACATCCTTTACTTGCAAAACTATTTGCAGGGATTTTCTATCTTTTAGAATATATTTTAATCTTGCCATTTTTAATCTTTTTTTGGTTTTCTATATTTACAATCTTCTTAATATTTCTAACTGAAAATTTAGCAATTGAGAATCTCTTAATTATCTCGGCAATAATAATTGCCTCAATTAGAATGGTCTCTTATTATAATGAGGATTTATCTAAAGACTTAGCAAAATTATTACCTTTTACATTACTTGCAATTTCAATAATTAATCCTAAATTCTTTGATATAAACAGAATATTTAATAATCTCTCTGAAATTACTGGATTTTTCAATGAAATAATTATTTATCTTGCTTTTATAATAATTTTAGAAATGATTTTAAGATTTTTTGATTTTATCTTCTCTTTATTTGGATTAGAAGATTCTCCAAATATTGAAGAAAGATAATCTTAATTCTTCTCAATCTCTAGCTGTTCATGACCTTTCTTCATTCTTTCTTTAAGCATCTTTACATGTTTCTCTTTTTCTTCCTTATACTTTCTATCATCTATTTTTGCTTCTCCAATCATCTTTGAAACATATTCTCCTCCTAAAAAGTAAGGAGTTAATACATAATTTGCTCCTTTTCTATATAGATCTAAAGCTTCTTTGATATGATGAGCCCTAACAATAATTATTGCATCTTTATTCTCTTCTCTTATTGTTTCAATTAGAAGATTATTAGTTTCGAAATCAGGAATTGTTGAAACAATTAATTGTGCTTTATCTAGGGGTAATTCTTCTAAAAATCCTGCATCATAAATATCTCCATAGATAGATGGAATTCTTAGTTTTGTTAAATCAGAAATTGTATCGGGATTAAAATCAACAACAAGATAATTCTTTCTTATTCTTTTAAAAGAATTTAATATGCCAAAACCAATCCTATTATATCCAAAAAGAATTGCCTCATATTTCTTTTTGGGTTTTATTTCTTTTCTTACTCTTTTCTTTCAAAAATAGAGATAATATTAGACATCTTATCATAAAACTTAGTTGAATAGATTATCATATATGTAGAAAGGGTAATTGTAATTATTCCCGTTAAAGTTAAAGTTGATAAAACCTCTGGAGAGATATGCCCCATTGTTAAACCCAATGCTAAAACAATTAAGGAAAATTCTGAAATTTGTCCCAAAGTTGTTCCAAGTAAAAAATTAGTTCTTTTAGTATAACCAAACATCATCATTAATGTGATTAAAATTAATGGTTTAAAAATCAAGGCAAGAGCTGATAATATTAATGCATTTACAATAATAGAGTTTATACTTGAGACTTGTATATTTAATCCTAAGATTATGAAAAATATCACTAAGAAAAAATCTCTCAAAGGCCTTATTTTAGAGCTTATTTCTATGCTATAGGGAGAGATGGATAAAACAATTCCTGCAAGTAGAGCTCCAATTTCAATTGAAAAACCAAAATAACTAAATAATGCAGCAATTAAAAAACACCAAGTAATTGAAAATAAAAATAATAATTCCTGAGATCTTGCAATATTTCTAGTGATTGTTGGAAGAATAAAAAATCCAATAAAAAATAAGATTAAAATAAGTATTCCTCCGGCAAGTAATCCTCTAACTGCAAAAGAACTAAAGCTAGTTCCATTAGATAATGAAGAAATAAACATTAAAACAGCAATTGCAACTAAATCCTGTATAATTAAGATTCCAATTGAAATTTTCCCATAGAGAGAATCAAGTTGTTTTTTATCTGAAAGTAACTTCATTATAATAATTGTACTGCTAAATGCCAAAGCAATACCAATATATGAAGAAGTAATCGTATCAAATCCTAATAGATTTAATGAGACTAAGAAACCCAATAGAAATGTTAAGATAATCTGGGCTAAACCTATTAATAAGGCAGAAGTCCCAATTTCCTTTATTACCTTGGGATTCATATGTAATCCAACAATAAATAATAGAAAAGCAATCCCGAAATCAGAGAATATACTTATAATCTCTTTTGATGCTCCAAATGAAATAATAAAAGGACTAATAATTATCCCCGTAATAATGTAGCCAATAATAATTGGCTGATTAAATGTCCTAACTATATAAGATACTACAAATGCAGTAAAAAGAATAATTGCTAACTGAATAAATACTAATTCCATTTCCCTTTTTATTATATTAAACAAAAAAGGTATAAAAAGGTTTTTAAACTATTTTTCAAATTTTAATGTATGTCAAAAGTAAGAATAAAACTAAATAGCACAGATATTAATATGCTTAATAATATCTGCAGTATGATTGGAGATATTGCTAAAAAATCAGGAGTAGCTATTAGTGGGCCTGTTCCATTACCAACAAAAAAACTTAAAATAACTACAAGAAAATCTCCTTGTGGAGATGGGACAGCAACATTTGATAGGTTTGAGATGAGAATTCACAAAAGACTTATTGATTTACCCGCAAATGAAAAAGCTCTTCATAGTATCATGAGACTTCAAATTCCAAAAAATGTTAATATTAAAATTGAAGTAAAAAACTAGATTATAATCTAATATTAGAATCAGGTGAATTCTTTGTGTGAACATCAAGTCTTCCGCTTTTTAGACAATCCCAACAAACATGAACACTTCCATCTTTCTCTTTTACAATCCCTGTGTTCTTACATTTTGAACATTCAATATCCATAAATAATCATATAATCAGGAATATTTAAGTTTTAGTATGATAGAAAAGTATTAAGATTAATCAGGTGATTTCTTAGATAACTTTAAATTAGATTAATTCTTAGAAATCCTATGAAAAATAAAATCATAATATTTATAATAGTATTAATTTTAGCTTTAGTAATAATTACAACTTATAAAATGGATACAAAAACAAAAGTATTACTGGAAACAAATATAGGAAGTATTACAATAGAATTGTATGGTGATATGCCTATAACTGCAGGAAATTTTGAAAAATTAGTTAAGCAAGGATTTTACAACGGAGTTATATTTCATAGAGTTATTGATGGATTTATGATTCAAGGAGGAGACCCTACAGGCACTGGATCTGGTGGCCCTGGTTATACAATTAAAGATGAATTTACAGAAAATAGTAACAATAATAGAGGAACAATTTCAATGGCAAATGCAGGTCCGAATACTGGAGGAAGTCAGTTTTTTATTAATCTAGTTGATAATAACTTCTTAGATGGAAAACATCCTGCCTTTGGGAAAGTAATTGAAGGAATAGAAATTGTTGATAAAATCGCAAAAATAGAGAAAAATGCAAATGATAGACCACTACAAGAAGTTAAGATAATAAAGGCAGAAATAATCTAGCCCCACAAACTTTATAAAATCAATTTTATAAATATTAAAATGGAAAAAGACATTGGAAAGATAAATAAGAACGATACAACAGATATTATCTTTAGAATTGATGATTTTGGAGGAAGAACAGGGCTTACAATAAGAGAGTTTGTAACTAGTGAAAGATATACTGGTTTTACAAAATCAGGTGTAAGGATTTTAGCAGCTGATTTTCCTAAATTTAAGGAAATGGTAAATTCTGTAAAAGAAGAGGACTTAAAAGAAACTGAAAAATCATCAGAAGAAAAACCAGCTGAAAGTGAAGAAAAACCAGCTGAAAGCAAAGAGAAACTTCCTGATTATTAAATTTATTTAGAAAGGCATAAAGATTCAGACCAAGAAAAATTAGCCTTATCAATCTCACGGATAATCTTTTCAAGAACTTTATTTACCTTATTCTCTTTAACTTCCTTATTAAGATATACTCTTACAGAACCTATATCTTTCCAAGGAAAGGATATCAATATCTTCTTTCTAAATCCGAATTTTATCTCTACCAAACCATATGCAGGACTCTTATCAACCTCATCATTACGAAAGTAAGTAGAGTTTCTATAAGCTTTTTTTAAAACATGTTTTAAAGTATTATGAGTAATATTCTCTTTTTTCCTATAAACCTCATTTAATATCCTAGCTTTAGGATAATCATGCTGGATTGGAAATTCTCCTAGTTTTGTTTTGAAAACATCAAGAACCATCTTTATCCTCTAAACAATATATTGGATAAATAGATATATTAATATT
>PVBE011649024.1_pt1 | contig 12128 bp, 23 predicted proteins | sample 1631181 | NCBI WGS metagenome assembly PVBE01 (sample SAMN08397723, study PRJNA350692) | Marine metagenome, whole genome shotgun sequencing project. | isolation source: water | place: Pacific Ocean | collected 2012-04 | reverse complement strand
ATAGAAGTATGGGAAGAACTAGAAAATGCTGTTAGCAACAAGAAAGGAAGCAGCTATACGCACCAATGGGAGTGGGTGTCTCCCGAATACGCCAAGTTCTCTATGGCATCTGTTGAGAACTTAAAACAAAAAGCTGATGCAAATGCCTTGGGCTACAGGTCATACAGACAGGTAAAGGACGTGTCTGAGATCGTCGAAGACGAGATGTTGTGCCTGAATAGTAGCAGGGGCATACAGTGCCGCGACTGCGGTCAGTGCGGTGGCAACAGGAGCAAAGCTAGTCACCGCCAGAAAAACATAGCAATAGTTACACACTAGGAAAAAAAGCAATGAGCAATTATCGAATCACAATCTCTGGTGGGAACCAGACTCTATACACACGATACGAAAAAACACCTGCTGTACCAGCGCAAGACGCTAAACCTGCATCAGGTAACCCGTTTGACCCTGACTACATACCAGCAAAACCTGCTGTCGAGTACAAACCTGCCGAGTACGGATACCGTCCGTTCCAAGTTGAGTTTGACTTCGAGAACGACGAGGGCTACGAGTCAGGCTCAAGTCTTTTTGAACACTGGCTGTCACAAGAAGAAGGGCTGACTCAACTAGCTGACACACTCAACATCGCTGTTGAAAAACAGGTCAAGTCTTACGACGTGACGTTCTCCGTGAGGATGGAAGCACGCATCAGTGCAGAAACTGTTGCTGCCGAAGAACTTGAAAGCGATTACGCAGTTGAGCGATGGGTTGAAGACCAGTCAACCTATGAATTAGACGCTGAAGAATCAGGCGATGGGTTGACAGAGATTGAGGTGACAGAAGTTGAAACCGACTGGACTGAGGTGGATTGGTAATGGGTAAGTGGACACTCATCATCAAGCACGTTGAAGAAGAAGACAAGGACAAAATCCTTGACGAAATCGCCAACCTTGAAAACGAGAACGAAATCTTTTGCCCCGGTGGGGGACACGTTGAGTCTCACCCTGAGCCTGTGTCTCAACCTTCCCAAAAGACAGAATTCGTTTCCATAAAACGAAGCGAAATAGTTTTAGCAAGGGTGGCATTTGGCATGTTGTTAGTTAGCAACATACTGATGGCGTTTATGGCAATACTATGATTACAAACACGAGTGATGAGCAATGCTAATTGGTGTTGACTGGTCACGTCCCTCGTGTTACCCTAGAATCAGGCATGAAAGGCGGTGGTTTTTATAAGAAATAATTAGTGGGGGGATTACCCCCCTAAAAAGGACACTAATTAGGAAGGAAAAACCCGTGAAACACGGACTAACACTCACTGAACTCGCACAGAAAATCGAGAGTGAGCAAGCAAATCGCAACGACTACGTTGCAGATAGCCGCAACCTTGTGGCTACAACTGAGAAGACACTGAGTTTGTTTGGTGTCGGGGAATTCACTCCCACTCAACACGCACATGGACAGATAGCGAACCACACTGGTATCCCGAAGCGATACTACGACCGCATGGTTCTCGACCAGCCTGACTTGTGGGCAGAGAACGTGAACACTTGGCTTCACGAAGAAAAAGACAAGCCAGAAAAGCGCATGGTGCGGACGATTCGAGATAGCGCACGAGCGTTCCTCTCCGACAGGTACAGGACTCTCGACAACTATGAACTGTCGGAAGCACTGTTCCCGATACTGGCAGAAAAAGAGGTGGAGATAGTCTCCGCTGATGTCACCGAGACCAAGATGTACATCAAGGTCGTTGACCCAAAGCTACGTGGTCGAGTCAACTGGGGTGAAGGACACAACTTTGGACGCGCCGCAGATGACGAGATCATATGGGGTGCAACCATCAGCAACTCAGAGGTAGGTGCTGGCTCACTACAGGTGTCAACCATGACGCTCAGTAGCTGGTGTTCCAACTTGATGATTGTTGGAAAAGAGTTCCGAAAGTACCACGTTGGTCGAGCGATTGATGACACAGGCGCGTACTACAAGGACGAGACCCGACAGGCTGATGATCGAGCCACGTTCCTAAAACTACGTGACACTGTCGATCACGCACTCACCGAAGTGAGCATGAATGCACACATCGCAAAGGTGAGCGACGCAGCACAAACACCCATCAACGGTGACCCTGTGAAGGTTGTGGAAAAGCTGGCTAAGAAGATGCGAACCACTGAAGAAGAACAGGGTTCAATCCTGCGACACCTCGTTGAGGGTGGGTCGCTGAACAAATGGTCACTCGCAAACGCAGTGACTCGCACTGCAGAGGACGCACGTTCCTACGACAGGGCAACTGAACTAGAGTCTGCTGGTATGGCAGTCGTAGAACTCTCGCCATCAGCTTGGCGCGAAATTGGAGCAGCATAAATGACCGAGAAAAACCTAAAGACTCTGACAATAAAAAATGTCTCCCCTGAGTGTCACCAGAAGCTGAAAATCTTCTCAGCTATTACTGAACTAGAACAAGCAGAGGCACTCGATGAGGCATTAACAATAGCTATCAACGGGAGACGAAAGAAACTTATTGATATCTATGCTGAGACTGGTGAATGATGAAGTATTACGTATCAGACACAATCACAGAGTTCCGCACTTATGAAGTCGAAGCTGACTCATACGAAGATGCAGCGGAATTAGTAGAACAACACGCTACCGACAAGCCAGAAGACCTGACAGGTGGTCTGGTGCTGGTAGATCGTGGTATCACTGACCGTTTTCAACAAGACGAAACTCTGATTCGCGCACAAAGTGGCTATTTAGATAGCCTCTTCAAAAGAATTAGTTAAGGAGAATGCTTAGATACAAATACACTCCAAGAACCCCCCCTAAAGGGGGGGAGGGTTTCTTACAAGCTGGAAATACACAACCAGTGTATTTGGAAGGTATACTGATGGATAGGCGTTTACTGCTTGTCCTTTTTGCAGTCCTCCTTCCAACGCCCGAAACCCCTGTGATTTCCAGTTCCGGGGGTTTCTTATTTAGGGAAGGGTTACGATGAGTAGTAATGAAAACCGAGTAGATTTATCTGCTCTACTTGATACTCGCGAAGCTGTCCTTGCAGAACTCGAAGAAAAACGAGAGACGCTTGGACGATTAGAGTGGCAGATAGAACGTCACCTAAACGTACTAGAAGCCACGTTCTACGAAAACGACAACTGGTCTGTAGAACTTAAAAGCAAGATTGCTTGGAACGAAGATGTTTTGCAACCTTTGCTTGAGTTCTATAGCCCTGATGAAATTGAGGCTCTTATGAACAAGCCTCGTGCAAGGACGTGGAATAAAATCAAGCTAAAAAAGGAAGCTAGAAAAGGCGGTGAAATTGGAAGGATAATCTCTTCTGCTCAAGAAGATGGCGCGCCAGAACTTCAAATAAAAAGTAAAAAGGACAAATAAATAATGGCAAAAGTAGATGAATGGCCTTACGACGTTCTTTCGGATAAGAACGGCAAGCGTGTGTTTACACCTATGACGTTTACTATCAAGGCAGTAACCCCTGCGAAAGACGTAACGGCAAAAGCTACAGGTAGGCAATACCACTTTCCACCAGCAGTGACCTTTGAAGAAGACCCCATGAAAGAAGAGTGGAGTCTGGCTGATTGGATAGACGGTGATGGTGGCAAGCGAATAAAAGTAGACTGGAAAGGGATTCCAGTCGGTAACGACGAAAACGGTGACCCAATATTTGAGTTACCTCAAGCAGGTAACAGGGTTTCTGTGCAACTAAAAACGGCTGAGGGTAATGGTGACCGTGTATGGCGGGACGCTGACGTTAAGACACTTGTGGTGCTAGATGCCAACATTGCTAATGATGCGAGACCTACCGCCCCTGCTGCACCTGTTGCCCCTGCTGCGTCTAATGAACCTGAGGTTGTTGATGACTTTGGGTTTATAGTGCTTGGCCCAAGTGACGAACTGGACAACATCCCTGAGCAGCAACGGATAGCAGGTACTGCACTTACTAATGTATTAGCACCCAAGGTGTGGGACGAAAGCCCTGACGAGGGACGCGGTAGTGAGTGGAAAACGTTTATGCGTAAAGCAGTCCAACACTACACAATGCTTCAGGTTCCTCCAACGTTGCGGCGAAAAATACAGCAAGAAATAGAGGATGAAATAAATCGTCAACTAGACCGTGAAGATGCAGAAGAAGCCAAGCGTATGAACCTGCAAACCACAAATGATGACATTACAGATGAATCTGTTGAACAGGTTGACTGGTAAAAAGCAAATTTAATCTATCGTCGTCAATGCGTATAGAACTGCTTTTATGCAGCGCAAGGTTATTGTCGGGTTTAGTTGCTACTCGTTCCAGACTTTGTAGAACGCATTACCGCCACCGCAACTGTGCAGTTGAACTTGATTACTGTGTCAGGCTACCTTTCACAGATCAACTGTTCTTATGCTAACGGTAAAAGGTCAGTGGAAGTCTGACCTGTTGACGGCGACTCCTAAAAAATAAGACATAAAAAGGACTACATAATGTCTAATAAAGAAATGCCCCTGCAAGAGTGGATAGACTCTATGACAGCAGCGCACAACCATCACGCTGAGTCTATCGACGCACTTGAGGGACGCTCCGTTCATTTACTGGAACGTTTAGAGCATGTCGAAGAACTGGTTCAAGACTTAAGAATAAGCACTAATAAAATCCTGAACCACCTTGACATAACTATCGAAGAATGAGCAGGAAAGACCGTTTGGCATGGGAGACCCAACGGCGTAACAACCTTGACGTGCGTGGTTGTGACCACTGTTGGAGGTGGGGTGACATCCCTTCTCTTGATCGAGACAACGATGGAACTCCTTTCGCATGTGAACTGCTAACTTCGGAACGTGCTTACCAATATGAAGTGGCGTTAAAAATGCCTGACTGGGAAGTAATTGCCCATCGGATTCATATGCTGTTCAATCCTGACGCTCCATGCGGGGAAGACTGCAAAGGTATTAGAAAGCCTTACACGTCTGGCATGGGCGGACTGACTCTTATTGAACGGATAAAAATGTCCAACAGGATTGAAGATACAGCGGGGGCGTTTACTGAACTTCATGGCAATAAAACATTAACTGGAAAATGTTTCCTCCATAATGAGCGAAACGGTCGCTCCTTTGTTGTGTGGACAGAGCCTCAGATATGGAAATGCTATGGCAAATGTCAGGTAGGTGGAGACTTTATAAATCTAATAATGGAATGTAAGAAGCGAGGACTAGATTGGAAAATGAACAGCCCGGATATCGAGAAATTATTGAGGAGATAGCCGACCATCAGGGGATTGAATACGGCAGCGGTATGCCACAGCAGGGAAAAGCAGACCTGCCTTCACCTGAGTACGAAGTAAATAGCGTTGGGCATCACTTATTTACATGGGAAGATGCCATTACTAAAGAGACCTTTCGTATTCAAGTGGCACACCCCATGCGTAGTGGGCAAGACTTCTGGTGTGTCCTAAGTATTCAATACCGTAGAGATAAACACTCTCGACCCATAGGCATCCTCAATGGAAAACGTTGGAACCTAACGTCAACAACGAACACCGACTCCCATATACGGAGTCTGAACAGGCGTATGAAAGAACGTGCATGGGATGCGCGCCTTGCATTGGTCGAAGAAAAAATCAATGCAGTTGTTGAGATAGGTGAAGACTTAGTAGACCTTTCAGTTATTGAAAACCCTCCACCTGCACAATATTGTGTCTGGCCTTTTCTTGAACAAGGTGAACATAACATTATTGCTGCTGATGGTGGCTCTACAAAATCATTTATGGCGATGGCACTGGCAGTTTCTTACAGCTACAAGCTGTCTGTTATACCGGGAACTACCACCCCGCTTGAATCAAAACCTACCTTGTACCTTGATTATGAATCATCATCAACAACTCAGGCATGGCGTAGGCGAAAGCTACTAGAGGGTATGGGCGTTGCGGAACAAGCAGGAAAAATCTTTTACAAAAAGATGTACTCGCCCATTCAAGATGCCTCAACAGAACTGTATGACATTATCCATTCTCGCGGGATTGGGTTGGTTGTAATTGACTCTGGCTCTCGCGCCGTTGGTGGTGAGACCAGTACAGAAAACATGGTCATTCCATACTTCAATGCCGTAGCAAGTTGGGGAGTTACCATCCTGACCATTGCTCACAAAGCAAAGGACAAGGAAAGTAAAGGGCCAGCAGGTGTGGCTCAGTGGTGGAACCAAGCCCGTAATTACTGGGAACTTGTCAAAGACCAAACGCCCGGACAAAAAGAAGTTTACCTGTCATGCAGACACGATAAAGCAAATGATGAGAGCCTTCACAGCCCGTTAAGTTTCAGGCTAGAGTTTGGAGACCATATTAAGTATCACCCTATGGACGCACCTGTAAGCACAGACATTATGTCTCAACTGCCTTTGGCTACACAGGTCTCTAATTTCCTGATTAATAATCCTCAAAGCACAGCTAAAGAAATTGCTAATGGGCTTGAACGTTCCGAACAGAACATTGGGAATGAACTTAGGAAAAACGAGGGCAAGTTATATTACGGCTCGTCCGAAAAATACAACAGGCGTTGGTCTCTCATTGAAGAAGAAACCGACGAGCAGACTGAAATGTGGTGGGAAAAAGATTAAATGCGCCCACTTTATGAAACAGAATCAGACAGTTCTGCTGAGGCTGAGGTAGCCAAGGCTTACGCAAAGCACTACCACATGCGCCCGGTAAAAAGAAAACCTCAGGACTACCTTGACTACGACATTCTGTCAGCTATTAGTGACAGAGTGATGGTGACCATTGAAATAAAGGTGCGTAAGCCTCAGTACAAATCCCTTATAGAGCAAAAGGGGTACATGCTGTCGGCTGAAAAATGGAAACACCTTCAGCGAACCAACAAGCAAACAGGGTTGGCTGCTTTAGTTGTAGCTTTTGACTACAACGACCGATATGAAATTTACACCCTTATCTTTGGAAGAAAAACTTACCCTGAAATCTTACCTGTTATGGGTGGAAGAACTAAAAAGCAAAGAGATGCCGCCGACATTGAATTAGTTGTCTATATCCCGTGGCAAAAGTTCTTGCACTTAACCAGTGATTCCAAGACCAACATTAGAAAACTGTCCTAACAGTTTGGAATGTATTCCAAGTAAGGAGGAAATTTGGAATGCCAAAGCCAGTTGAAAACTGCTCTGCTGGTCACAAGATGACCACTGAAAATACTTATTGGCAACGCAAGCATGGCAACGCATACGCGGTATGTCGAGAGTGCAAACGGATTGCCAGTAAAGAACGAAACAAGTATCGGTACACAAAGGTTGAACAGAACAACATTGCCAGAAGACCTGTTGTTCAACAAGACACAAAAGGTCTAACGCAATGTCCGAAGTGTCAGGGTCGATTACATTTCGGAGTAGGTAATGAAATCGAAGACGCGCTGTCCTGTATCTATTGCGGGTGGCGACCAAGCGCAAAGGTTGAGGTTGAACTATGACCAGCAAGGAGTCTGGAATGCCAATACAAGAAAAAAACTTTAGAACGCATTGCGAAGTTTGTGAGGAAATGGTTTGGGCGGGGAGATGTAACGATGTTATCTCAGTAGATGGAACCGCTACTGGAGTTGAGGGAAAAGACTTTTACTACTGTCCCGACATAGTCTGTATGACATGCGGAGAGGATATTGGCTAATGCCAATAATTAAAATGACAGTTCCCGGTGTTGCTGCACCCAAGAGCATCCGCATCATTATGAAGAACGGACACCCAAGCATGGCGAACAACAAGAAAGTCCGGGCATGGATGGACGAGGTACGCTGGGCAGCACATGGTTCTGAGTCTGCTCCGAAGGGTGTACCAGTAGGAATCATGGTAGATGTGTACCTTCCATGGCAGAAGGCAACGCCCAAGAAGCAGGCTAGCGTCAACGGAGCGCACGTGCAGAAGCCTGACGCAGATAATCTACTCAAGCCTGTTATGGACGCTCTCTCTGAAGCAGGGGTTTGGGAAGATGACAACCAAGTAGACCGAATCTTCCTGCAAAAGTGGCGATGTCCACGCGGAGAAGAGCGAGTGGAGATTGTGGTTAGCTGGGATAGCTAAACGAATGGCAGACTTATTTATATTCCTAACCCTTATAGCTATCTACGCTGCTGTCGCTTTTATAGGCGTTCATATGTGCGACTGGTGTCAATAACTAAACACCCCCCGCCAGCCGAAGGTTATACCTGCACTGACGAGGGGCGCAGAGGGCGGTCGCTCTGCAACCAGAGATAAACAGAACGACCTACAAATAATTAGTCTCTGCGACTCCACTGCCACAGGACTTTGCACATTATGATTTTTTCTTTACTCCAGAAGAGTAATTTCGTTGCTAACCCTACCGTTTGGCGTGCCTTTTGAGCAACCCACCCTGCTCCTGATTTAATCAGTCGGTATACCCTTTGAACCATTGGTAAGTCAGCAAAGTAATTACCTTCACGGTCAGTAAGCCACCCTGCTATTAGCCCCATCTCGTAAAGTATCAGGACAGGCAGGGCAACAAGGAACGTGAGTGTCCCGTCTAGCGACGGTGTGATAAGGGCAGCAAAGATAAACGCTGTTGGAACAACCCACTTGCGTAGTGTCCTAGCTTTTGAGTACGGGACAAGTCTGAACTTAGACATGAGTTGCATCACGATAGGCAACTCGAACACTATCCCTATCCAGAACAAGAGGCTCAACAGTAGAGCCATGTACTCTGTAAGCAGGATTACAGGGACAGCTATGCCACTACCAAAGTTCAGAAGGAAGTGGAGTGACACTGGCATCATCACAAAGAAGACGAATGATGCACCTAGAGCAAACATCGCAATAGATATTGCTGAATAGGTTGTTACGAATAGCCAGAACCGCCGTGGGACAAACGGCTTCAGCATACTAAGCACTCCCACTAGAAGAACTGGGAACGCTACGAACTGACCACCCTTCATAGACAGGCTCAGGGTGGAGCCGAACATATCTTGGGGTGCTGTAAAAGTAGGCTTCCCCTCAAAGGGGGACAGCATCTCTTCTGCGGGGGCTAGCAGGAAAGCGAACACCTCTGGATGCCACCAGAATGTTGCACCTGCTCCAATGCTCCACGCTAAGATGCACAGGAATACGGTGTTCCTGAACCGCTGACCGAACCTGAACCCCCGCTCGTAAGCGGAGAGGCTCATAGACTACGCGCCTTTGTCGGTCTTGTCTTTACTCTTGCTACCGCTCATCATTCCGTTGATTGCTGTGTAACCAAGAACAGCAATTGCGATAACGGCGATGCCGATAATGATTGGGTCGTTTGGCATGTTGCCCTCTTATTTTTTCTTTGTGTTCCCGAAGTTGAGAACACCTAACTTGTTTATTCTACCGAAAACATTTCGGCGAACACCAATAATAGAACTGTCGAAACTACTCATCATCCCGCGTGTGTTTATCACGGTGAACACGGTCACGAAATATCAGTCCCTCAACAGTGTTCCCCAATTCAAACCTAGCTATCTTTACCGCTTGCACAACTGTAGCTGCGCCAACAATTGAAGCGAAAAAGTATTTGAATAGCCAGCCTAATGGGTGCATTACCTTCTACGCTTACGGCTAAGGAGTCCTGCAAAGGCTCCGCTGATTGTGTCTCTTACAGTCTGAGACAGAGAGCCTACAACTTCTACCGCTGGTTCAACAACAGCACTAACAAGTTCTTGCTTGGCTTCCCTGCCCTGCTGCTTAAGTTCCTCAAAAGTTAGAGGGGGAGGCGCAGGAGTGGGTTCCGGTGCTAGTGTTTTAGCAGCAGGTTTACGTCGTTTGCTTTTCGCAGTCGTAGTCTTAGTGCGTTTCTTTGCTGGTTTCTTCTTAGGTTTAGGAGTCTTTTTAGGACTGACAGTATCTTCTTGAACAACACTGTCCCTTTCGTTCTCTGGTTTTACCTCTGTCATTTACTTACCCTTCTTTGAACCCTTCTTAATAGGTGGGCGACCTCGCTTACTTCCGTAAGTTCCTTTACCTTTTGGCATATTACTCTCCTAGATAGTTATTGCCAGATAGTTAACCACATCCCCGTTACTTCCTGCATCTGCATAAAAATCAGACAGGTCGCCCGGAGCCTCTTCGGCATCGTGCCTAAAAACAAACTCTTTAGTTGTATTTTTTGCTATAGCAGGAGTGTTATTACTAGCCACTGTAGAGTCCCCAAGATAAATACTGCCTGAATTTGCAGAAGGCACTTCTAATAACAAATATTTGATAGGAGTAGGAACCGTCGTAAACCGTACTGCAGTCCCTGCAGATGATACGGTCACTCTCCCATGAATAATACCCGCCATTACTTTTTAGATTTCCGCTCTGCCATAGAAGCCTCGTAAGCCTGTTCGGTCTGAAGCCTAGAAAGAATAATAGTCTCTAAAATTTTTGCTACTTCAGGATACTGTTTTATAAGCACCTGCACATCTGCTCCGGTTGGTTGCATGTTGTTCCCAGTAGTCATAAGCCCTCTATTTCTTTTTAGCCTTTCTGGTTCTCTTAGTTTTTCCTAAACGAGCAGCCTGAAACAAGACCTTTGCTCGTGGAGGGAGTTCAGCTTCAAACTCATCTTGTTTTTGTTTAGGCAACTTTTTTGCTGCGGTAAAATTAAACCGCTTTGCTAAAGCTGCATCTGTGCGTATGCCCAAAGCATTTCACCTCTTCTTCTGTTACTCGGATTTCCATTACTCGCCCCCTGCGGGTTCTACGGCTTCTTCGTTTCTATCCCAAGAAAGATTTTCTTCGTTCCATTCGTAACTAACAAAAGTATTAGAGTCTTCGTGGAAGCCACCATCAACGGGCATAGGAGTAGGGGGTTCCCAATCCAACGTATCAGTGTTTACGCTCCATGACGAATAAGGCTGCGGTGGAATAAAAACATTATTGGCTTGGTCATATGTATACCCTATAACAGCATACCGATGCCTTATGTTGTTGTTGTAGCTTGTCTGAACCCAGTAAGTATCAGAACCAAAAAGTGACTGGCAAAAAGCAATGCCGACAGCTTCGGATTCATTTCCGTCCGAATCTTTACAGTCGTCATTACCTACTACGATTACACGCAAGACAACATTGTTGTCGTCTAGTTCAGCGAAGTGTGCCATTACTGATACTGATACCTAACTATTACTATTCCAGAACCGCCAGAACCGCCAGAGAGGGTATACCCGTTGTATCCAGCCCCACCTCCGCCAGAACCGGAATTAGCAGAAGCTGAACTACCATTTCCAGTGGCATTACCGTTACCGCCACCAGTTGACCCGTTACCGCTGCTCCAATTACAGCCAAATTGAGCATCTCTTCCAGTCCCACCACCGCCACCAGCGTAGGCTGTGCCGTTTAGCCATGTTCTACCACTACCGCCATTTCCAGCGTAACCACTTCCACCGTAGGTACAACTAGCACTCAGGTAGCTATTACCACCTCCACCTCCAGCACCGCCACCGCCACCGCCCGGTCCCCAACTGTATCCTCCTGTTACCTTACCACCGCTATTACCGTAACCTGTTCCACCGCCACTATCACCTTGATTGGACGAACCATTACCAGAAGATGTAGCTACACCGCCACCTGACCCACCAGAGCCAGCTGACGAAAGACCACCTTGACCGCCACCGTTAGCGGTCATAGGCGTTCCACCAGTATCAAAACTAGAGTTAGTCCCGGCTCCATTGCTACCACCGCCACCGCCTATAGTAACGGTGTAGTCTCCTGTTGCTAAAGATTTAGCATCTTGCTGAACATAACCACCAGCACCGCCGCCACCGCCGTAGTTAGAACCTCCTCCACCTCCACCAGCTACAACTAGAACGTCGTAATTGGTAGCGGTGTTAACTGTAAATGTCCCGGAGGAAGTAAATGCGTGGTACTTGTAATCGCCATCCGTTGTAACAGTCCCACCTGACGCATCGCCAAGAACAAGGCCAAGAAACTCTTTACCGTTTAGCTTCTCAATGTTGTCGTCGGTCTTACCGCTAAATTTTTCAATATCGGCAAGGGCAATACCGTTTACTTTTTCAATTTCGTTAGCCATTTACGCATGCTCGATTACATCTATGCTTGGCATTACAAGAAGAACATCATCTGTTATTGATACACCAACTCTTTGAACGTAATCGCCATCGTCATTTGGTGCGGTTAGTGACAAGTCACCGGGGTCAGCT
>PVBE011347253.1_pt1 | contig 12130 bp, 5 predicted proteins | sample 1631181 | NCBI WGS metagenome assembly PVBE01 (sample SAMN08397723, study PRJNA350692) | Marine metagenome, whole genome shotgun sequencing project. | isolation source: water | place: Pacific Ocean | collected 2012-04 | reverse complement strand
TCTCCTTCATAAACTTCCTTAACGTCTTCATCGTTAATCTTAAAGCTATCACCCATACCAGAAGCAAACTCTTTAACGATAAGAATTCTATACCCAGCCCTAGATGGCACAGGATGCCTTACCAACAAAATCTTTACAGGAGAAACCTTGAGAAGATCGTTTAAATCTTCCAGGCTATACCTAAGCAACTTATCATAATCTATATCCGATTGTTTTGCAAGCTTTTTCACGATTGTTCTTTTAATATCGTGCCCAAACGGAAGAACGATATGACCCTTATCTATCTCATCTGTATAGTTAGGTCTAAAGTCTAAAATTCCACCGTCCTGTTTGAGGGACATAGCCTCGCTAAGTAATTTATTCTTAACAAGCATAGATCCGTAATCTAATTGCGCTGGATGAAGACCAGCTCCCAGGGCGGCAAGTTCTTCTATCATTCTTGGCAGCGCATCAGGGAAAGTTCTTTTTATTTGAGCAATAAACTGATCAAAATGTATTGGACTACGTGCAATGTGAAAAATATGTTGTAATAGATTTTTAGTGGAAAATGAGTTTTCATCATCATTAACTAAATCTTTCATTGCATCCATAAACTCTGGATCGTCTATATAATTTGCAACCTGAGACGGGAACGGAGCCCTTTGTTTATCACCTTCTGTTATTTGTATATGCCCTGTTGCTTCAGATGGAAAATTATAAACCTTTTGGTACTCCGAAAACTCTCCCAGCATTACCTTTGTTTCGTCTGAGGTTGAAAGTTTATCTAAATAAGAGTTATATACGCCAGTACGTTCCCCTTTAGAATTATGATCAGTGTATATATTAATATACTTAGGACCACGCTTTAGTTTGCTTTCTCTTCTAATTTCAGCAATCTTATTTTTACCATCCCATATCTCTACAATAGTAGCATTGGTATCTAAATCATATACCATCTCCTGATGTTTCTTTAGCAAAACACCATCCTCAGACATCATGACCTCTACCGTCTTTGCTCGCTTCGCTGTCGGATTAGTCCCAATTTCATCTGGATAGTCTTCAGCCATTAATTGTTCCGATGCTATGGTATTGCCATCTCCAACATATTGCGCTTTACCATCAATAATCTTTACTAGGGATTTAGTTTTCTGACTTCCATCTTTATAATATGTAACCGTACGAAGTTGACTTTCTTTACCTTTGTTAACCAAGTCGAATGACGGCTGAAGATTTACTATCATTGTAGATTTTGTTCTAAACCCAGTCCTAGTCAGAGTAGGTGTAAACATAATTTTTATACGATGCATGATTTCATGGGCTGACAGCTGATCGTAATCCCTCCCAAACATTTTAATATAAGCCTCATGTCTGGCAATCCCAGATGCTCTATATTTTAATGGACTCATATATATTTCCGCCATCTGTTCGTTTGTTAAATTTTTACCCATGTAATTATCAGCAGTTTTTCGGGATACATTACCCTGTTTTACTTGAGTTTTCCAATATGCCGCAGAATCAGACGCAAGACCTGTTTGCTCTGGAGTAATTTTTATCATAGCAATTTTATCTGTATCTCCCCTAATAAAAAGAGGTATAATATCCAAAGGAGCCAACTTTGATCTTGTAAGCATTGCTATTTCTTCGCTAGTAAGAAATCCATACACAGGAACCTTCTGAGTCCATTTCTGTCCATTGTCGAGCTTAACCACATTCCCATCTATGTCTCTTTTATATTTAATCTCAGTAACATCGGCACCATGAAGCCATATTAAAGGAATATCAATAAATCTATCAGCCATAGTGGCTCTCCCAGTCCCAGGAAGTTGTCTTTGATTCTCCCCCCGAGGGGCTTTAACCGTAAAAGCAGTCCAGGTACCGTCAAAATTCCTCATTATTTGATAGTTAACTCTTTTACGTCTCGAGCTTTCACCTTCAATTAATATCCCCTGATTTGTCCTAACATTGTTTTCTGGAAGATTACTAACATAAAATTGTTTTAATTTTCTGGCTAATGGTTTATTACTGTTTAATATTTCATAAGGAGTAGCCCCCTCTTCATTAATAAGATAATATTGCTCTCTACTAATTTCCCGAACCCAATCCTCAAAGCTGTCAAGAGCTTTTGCTAATTCTATCACCTCTCCCATTGTGGAACTTCTAACAGTGATGCCCATTGCAGCGAAAAACATTGTATTAAGATGATTATAATTCTCAGCGTTAATATCAGCTCCTTGAGATTCTTCTTGTGCTATTCTTTCGTTAAAGAAGTCAACAGACTGAGCAAAGGCAACTTCTGGATCATCTTGGTCTTCCAACTCTGCCATTAATGTAGGTTTGCCTAATACTTTATCCATAAAAGCACGGACTTTCTCATCAAACATATTTGTATCAGGTCTAAATTCGTTTGCCCAATCGAAGAAGTAACTTTGAAGATCTGTAGGTAAACGGGCACCGACGTAATTTACCCACTCCTGGAATCTGGTTCCATCCACACCTAACGAATTCTGGATAGTTTGATACCAGCCCTGTCTAAACATCCTATGTAATTCTTGTCTGTTCGATCTCTTCAAAAACGGGACTGCAAAGAATCCGCCTTGTAATTCAATGTTCCCCTGTGCATCGAGAATTAATTGAATCAACTTACTCCTGTCCAGCTCTAATCCCTCTTTAATAAAGTCCTTAACTGGGATAACTAATGACTTAGCATGATCGACAAGCGCCTCATCTGACATGTTATCTAAAACTTCAGAATCAAACGCCACATCACCCTTAACTATATCTCCAACTTTTGTAATTATATTATAGGCTACATTTGAGGCAGACGTTTCCATAGACTTTTTAGGCTCAGTGCTTGTTGTTTCTTTTGCATTAATCTTAATATCCTTCACTACTTGCATCAACATTTCACGTGAAATTCTAACCTCGGAATCACTAAAATCTTTAAAGCCAATATCTGTCATTGCCAGTCTTTTTTTAGCAAAGAGACCAGTAACTCGTTTTTGATCCTCAAGATCCATCCCGTACATTGCCATATCAACCGTTTCTAGGGCAGCCGAATTAACAATTGCTCCCAATTCTTCATCTGATAAATTGTCGAATACTTCTTTAAAACCAGACCCAACAAGCATCTCCCAGTCTTTAGTAGATTCAGGCGTTTCTACCTTCTGTGAAACTTCAATTTTTTCCTCTAATATGTATTCTTCTGATAAATAAGTTGGATCCTCTTCTAATTTCTGTTCTGTTATATCCAGCAAAGTTTCAATTAATTCAGGCTTATTCATGCCAGAATATCCTTTAAATCCCGAGTCCTTAACCGCTTTAACTAATTGAGCCTTTGTACGATTTTTATCAAGATTCGCCCCAAGTCTTTCTCTATCTACAATCTGCCTAGTCCCAGTCTTAATAACTCCAGCTTTTCTAATAGAATCATACTTTACATTAGCTTTGTGTGTAATTGACTTCCCGTTTTCATCTTTTTCACCACTATCCACCAATACAAAAGCATCATTTTGATTAATAGAAAGAATAACCGCTGACTTCCCTTTGTACTTTGATTGCTGTATCTGACTAGATAGAATAACTCTATCTCCCTTTTTTAACCCAGTCCTTTTGCTAATCTCTTTCTTAACTTCCTTCGTTCTATCGGAAATTATTCTATTAATCTCATTTAGCTCTTCTGGAGTTAGATCGTCTTTCTCTAAACCCTTAAGAATTTTTCTTTCATCATCGGTAAAAGCCTTATTCCCAATATGTTTAGCCTTAGCCATAGCTTTTTTTCTCGCCTGAACATTAGTAGCTTTAGACTGATCTTTAAGTTGAGGTTTGGGTTTTTTTAAATTTTGTTCAAGATTCTTTTTATGTTCTTTTAAATTCTCTACTTTTATATCTTTTTCTTCCCTGGTCAAGCCAAGATTAGTTAAACTTGACGATTCGAGATATATTATATCTTTATTGACAAGATCTAGATCGGTCAACATTATTTGATAATCTGGGTCGTAAGAATCTAAAGCACCTGGATCGTAACCACCCGCATCTGGGTCATAATCGTCTCGAGGATGAGCAGTCATATCAACATCTGGATCAAACGTATCATGTTCTGAACGAGTCCCAGCCATCGCATCGGCTTCTTTAGCCCCCTCTTCAACTCTTCGCTGTTCTTTTTCAGATAAAACCTGCGTTGGGGAAGCTGATTTTTCTTGCCTATTTAATTTAGATACATCTGTTTCGAGAATAGCCGCTATCTGTTCATCATCCAACATTCCTAACTTTCTTAATCTTCCTTCAGTTAGTTCTAAGCCAGGCATGGATTCGATAAACTCTTTATTTTCTCTAAAAAAGGTTGTTAAATGATATTTATTTGCGCCAAGCGCTTTAACAGCATCAGAAATCTTTACAAATCTATCTTTAATGAGATCACGCATTTTCTTACCCTCAGCGCCCTCTGCCGACAACTCATTTGCTACCTTATCAATATCTCCCCATATCATCATTCCAGCTTTAATATGAACATCAATAGTATTATTTAACTCATTTTCAGTCTTCTGCTCTTTTGCTTCTGAAATAGACTTTTCAAGAGCTTTTTTTGCTGATCTTTTTGAAAGTTTTTCAATTCCCTTCCCTACTGTAGTCGCCGTACCGCCAATTCCAAGTCCCATACCAACACCAGCGTACACAGCATCATAAATCTGTCCCCAATCTTTCGGTTGCATTGGAATATTTCGTTCCATAATATCTGTTTGAAGCCACTCTTGAACTCCTTCTTCTAATCCCTCCCAAAATATAGTATTACCCAAAGCTTTAGCAGCCCCGCCAGTCTTCATTATATTCTTAGCCATCTTTCCAGTAAGATGCTTTCCTAATGCTTTCTGACCTGCCGATGATGCAACTTTTAAACCTAATGCCCTGGATGCATATCTTGCCATCGGACCAGACTGTAAAGCAGTTGATGTTGCCTCTACAGCAGTTGCTAATATCCCATAAGCTTGTGCTATTTCTTGGGATATAGTCTTTATATCTGCTTCAGTAAGCTTGTCTGCTGTTTTACTATAATTGGGACCAAGCCACACTTGATAGGCTCTATTAAATTCATCCTCAGACATGTTTTCTTTGGCGGACTTCGCATCAAGTTGTAATTCTCTTAATGCATCCCTAGAAGACGAAAAGGCATCGCCAGATTCAACAACGTAACCAGCGAACATAGCTGGAGATGATGCCATAATACTTGCCCCAGTCCTAACTAAAGTTGTGGCAGCTCTAACTTGAGGAAATAATTGTACACCAGTACCTAAAGCCATTCCAGCTGCAGATATTCCGCCACTCGTTAACGCACTTTCTGATGCTTTATATGCAGCATAAGCTGGATCTGTAGCAAAAGTTGTTAAAGCTTTAAACCAACCCCATTTTCCCCCACCTGTTCTTTCGGAAATACCTTGAGAATATCTACCATGGGCAGGCTCGGCTTCTTCTAATTGGGCTCTTCCTTCCTCTTCTTTTAGACCTCCCCATTTTTCTACTTTACGGGCAAACTCTTCAGTCCTAAGCCCTAATGTGGATGTCTTAAATCCAGACGCTATGCCCTTTCCACTAGCTGCTTCTGTTAATAAAGCATCTCCTATTGTTCCAAGTAAATCAGCATTAGCTTGCGCACCAGCACCAATAACCATTTTAGCTTTTGCTTTCATTTGCTCTCCCCATTCGCCTGGGGAATCAATAGAGTGAAAAGCAGCTGTGGATTGAGCATCTAGTTGAATAGCCTTTGAAAAATAATTATTAAAAGCGTTGTCTATAATGTTATCAAAGATAGAGTTTTCTCCTTCAGGACCCTTCTTACGCATCTTTATGCCTTCAGCGCTTTTCTCTGGAGGAAGATGTTTGCCTAAATAATCTCTAAACCCAAATATATTTGTAGCCCATTGAGTAGCAAACTTATCTTTTTGAGTTTCTGTTAATAAATTTCTAAAGGTAGCATTCTTGTTTGCTATTTCAAGCACCGTATTTTTATAATAACTCACATCGGAACTTGAAGCTTGATCCGCATCCCTATCGACAATATTAGTGTAGCGGCTGCCCTTCCCTAATCGTATAGAATTCCCAGTCACATTCTCATAAACAGCTTCAAACTCATCAAACATTGGCTGATAAATGCTTTGACCAGCCTGTCCTGGCAAATCAGATTGTATTGAAGGATCAAATTCTATTTTAAAAAGATCTGGGCTTATGGCTTGCTCCTCGTTATCCGAAAGATTAGTGGAAAACATTCTGCCAAGGATTCCCATTTGTGATCTTTTTACATTAATTGCTTGAGGCATCTTTTTCTTTCTTTTTATCTATTTCTTCTTTTGGAGGTGTCGCCCAATCGTCGTCTCCATATTTATTAGTTTCTTTATATCCAGTATTTTTTGGCTTTTCAAGATCTTCTAGTTTAATCGGATTATCTGGCATTATTGTTTCTTTTTGATCCCTTTACTAAGACTAAACCCACCATCTTTATTCGTTTCAGAATTATTTGTCTCATCGTTATAATCTTCTCCAAATAAAAGACCACTTTCAAGCAGCTCATAAGCTATCTTTCTTGCATCTAAAAGAGCCATCGCTGAATACCTTTTTGTCCTAGCACTGTTAGATCTTTTGGAGAATCCCTCGGGTATTGGTCCAAACTCATTTGAATTTCTAGCAATAAAATCTTCCATATGCTGCTTACGAATTGGGTCACTAGGATCCATTAGCATATTTTTGGCATTCTTCATCCATTCAGCCTTTATCTTATCTTCGGGCTTTTTCGCAGTCTCATCCATCAACCTTATTAGACCCATGTCTAGATTTCTAATCGCCCCCTTAATATCAATAGTCGCAATTCTTCCTCCTGATGTAGTCGTATAATTGTCAGATAAAACTGGCATCGTATGGTAAAGTTGTCTATCCGAATTTCCTTGCACTTCATTAATAAATTTCGCCATCCCCCTCTTACCAAGCTTAAAGAAACTATCCATCTGAGTAACAATATCTGTAATCAATAATGATTTTTGCTCTCCTTTAGCTTTTTCAAGCTTGACGAAATTTGCAGCAACAGCAGCTTTCTTCGCCAATCTGTCCTTTTCAATTGTCCTCGCTTCTCCCCTAATACTTCTTTCTTCTCCTCTAATACTTCTGGCTTCTGTTCTAATGCTTCTTTCTTCTCCTCTTTTAGCCCTGGCTATATTTACATCCGCTGTCTTTGCGGTCATTACGTCCACATTAGGTGTATCAAATAGTGACAAGAATTGAGTGTATTTGCCAGTGCGATCTGCTGCTTCATAACTACTTGTCAAGTCTTTATAGTATGCTTGTTCTGTATCAGAATCTGGACCAAACGCTGGAGGCTGAAAGCCTTCTTTTTCAAGATCTGCATCTACAGACATATATTTGTGGTATGCTGTTTCCCTATCGGCAGCAGAATCATATATAGCCTTGATCTCATTCTGAACATACTGATCTGTTTCTTTACTTTCGGTTATATAATTATTTGCCATAGCAGATAAGAGTTCTTTAATTTGACTTTCATTATGTCCTGGCTGTGAATGAAGAGTATCAAGTTTTTTCTTTAATAAATTCATTGATTCAACAGCTTCATTGTTCTTCAGTAATTGAGCTTCTTTAGTTTTCAAAACACCCTGCAGCTCAACAATTCCTTGCCGATGTGTTACTGGAGCCTTTTCAGCGTATCCAGTTAATTTTTCCATTGCTTCTCTTACGGCTCCAATATCTCTAGCTCCAGATGCCGCAACGCCCCTTACGAGATTAGTTGCAGCAGCTTCATAAGACCTGCCTATTGCGCTCGAGTATGACAACGCTTGGCTAAATCCACTGGTTTGAGGTCTTGTCGATCTAGCGAAAGCCTGTTGCATTCTAAGCTGATTCATTAATAATTGTGTTGAACTTGTTGCCATTTTTTTTCTCCTAACTTAAGCCAATGTCCTTGCACCAGCATAAGCCATCCCAAACGCTGGATTCATACCAGTAGCTACAATCTGACCAACGTCTAATGCCGTATCCATCCAACTGTGATCTAAGTCTGCTATCTGTCTATCTATTTCTGTTAATTTTTCATTCAATTGAGATCTTTCGGAAACACTTGTTTCTTGTATACCAGCCATTTTATCTAAATGTTTATCATAAGAATCTGCTATAACTATATCTGTTTTAGTCTGAGAATCGTCAGTGGCTTTGTCTATTAATCTAGATTTTGATCCAGAGCTAAGTCCCCCTTGAGATATCTCTCTAATCTTAGTTAAAGTATCGCTTAGGGCTATATTTTCAACACCACCAGCCTGTCGACTTTCTTCACCAAAACGTTCTTTTTCAGCATCCTGTTCTGCATATTTCAAATTAGCCAATGACCCTACAGCTGATTCAACTTGTCCTTTCATTCCCCTTAAGTCTTCCTGTAACCCTTGACTTTTTGAACTCTTAAGAATATCGCCTAACACTTTAGCACCAACAGCAATAGCGGTTCCTCCGCCACCTATACTTTCAAATGTCTTATCAAATTTTCCCCATGTTTTTCCAAGTGTACTTCCAAGAGTTTGCCCCTCACCCGCATTTGTTGCAAAATCTTGGTCTATAGCCATATCTTCAAAAGTTCCAATTTCTGATCCAACCATATCTTCATATTCATTCGCATCTAATAGAATATCCTCTGTGTCTCTAGCTACTCCAAGAGGTGCTGGAGCATCTGAATACGTTGACGAGCCAGACGAACCCCATCCTCCCTTACCTTCGTTTGCAAATCTATCATATTGACCTTCAAATTCATCTTCATAAGATAGAGTAGAAGTGTCTGGTCTAGTTGGCTTCGCCAATGGTCCAGGCTCTAACCCCTTTAACATTTTTTTATGCGCTGCCTTTTGTTTAGCTCTTTTGTGCTGCAATTGAGATGGAGTTAACTTTTTCGATGCATTTATTTTCTGCAATTGAGCTGGGGTTAAATTCTTTTCATCTACTGGAGGTTGCTTATCAAAACTCGCCTGACTTGATCCTGGACCCCAAGACTCCATATATGGATCTTGACCACTACCAGGCATAGAAGTAAGTGGTAGGTCGTCTTTTGCCCACCGAGGTTGTGTTCCTTCAACGTCTACAGAATAGTCCTGTCCCCATCCAGCGTCAATAGAAGCATCAGCAGCATGCTGGCTACCAATTGTATGGATTTCTGTTTGAGCTCCAACTCCCTTACTCTTATCAATCCAATCCCAATATGCTTTACTGCCATGTCTTCCCGCCCCACCAGCATCTTGACCAGATTGATCATCCTGACCGAAACCTTGCCCTGGCAAGTCTAAACCTTCTGCAAAATCTAAAAAGTTCATTTGACCCTCTGGGAAACTCTCTTTCCATGCCTCCCTAGCCGTACCATAATCAATATTTTGCGCCCATCCTTTGTCAGATACATTATTAGCAGCTTGAGTTACAGCATTAAATCTAGGATCTGAAGAAGTCCCTAGTTTTTGATTGTTTACTGTAGATCCAGCAACTGCATTATTAGTAACTGGGTCTGGCAAATTAAGAGCATTCATTATTGTTGTGTAAGCCTTTGAATTAGGTCCAATCTGAGATTGATCCACACCAAATCCATATTTTAATGCAAGATTATTATTTTTACTATACATAATTATTCTCCATCAAGTAAGCTATTTATTAAATCCATAATCGCATCGCTCTTAGGAGAACCAACTTCACCAATCCATCCTAAGTCTCTTTTTATATCCCAATACTCTCCTCCAATACTTACGCCAGGTTTAAGCCCATATCTATACTTATCAATACTGGGAAAATCCTCGTCTGGCTTAAGACCTAAAGAAACTAGCTTATCATATCCTTTTTTTGCTGCTTCATACCCAGGGACAGCTTGTTCTTTGCCAATCCTATCCAATTGACTAAGTGCAAAGATAGTTTGCATATCTTCAGTTTTTGCTTCTTGTTCTTTCACTTCTTTTTCTGATTCGAGTATTGGATCTTTTTCCGACACAGCTGAAGCAACCATTGTATTTAACAAATTCCTTTTCCCCGATGCCTTGCTTACCGAAGCTGCTAATCCTAGATTTCTTTTATATCCCATAATATTATTCCTTAATCAAACGTTACTAATACAAATCTATCATATGGTGAATTATTATTTTCTGGACTAAAGCTATGATTAGTACTTTGGTCAGGATTTCCCACTACTATATGTTCTTTACTAAATACATAGTCATTCGCATTCGTACTTCTATTTTGAATACGACTTGCATATAAGCCACCCGAACCTGATTCATCTATTTCAATAGTCCAATCATCACCAAAATGTAAAATTTCTGATGGTGAATTATATGTTTTTGAAACATAATAATCGCTTCCACCTGAGCTTGCACCCATATAAGCACCAACATCGCCACTACTCGGAACTGAAAGTATTAAATGGGCATATTCCCAAGTACCGCTACCAGTCAAAAAACTAACCTCATCGAAGCTAATTGTCCCTATTTTAAAATCATCCCACATATCAGTTCTTGCTGCACTTCCCCTGCAATCTGAAGCCAAACGAACTTGTCCAGAATTAATTCCTGCAGCAATATGACCAAGACTACTTAGTCTTAATCTATATGGAGTGTTTGATGGCATCTAATTCTCCTTTTAATTCTTTTACTGCTTCAATAAGTACTGGAATCAATTTTTCATACTTAACTGCTCTGATACCATCTCCTCTTGTCTGTACCATCTCAGGGAATATATCCTCTACTTCATCTGCCATCACTCCATAATCATGTCCAGTTAAATGCCCACCATGTTCCTTTGCAGATTCTTTCCAGTCAAATGTGTATCCTCCAAGTTTTGAAATCTTATCTAAAGGATTCTCTATTAAAACTTTATTTTCTTTTAATATTGGATCAGAAGAATAGTAAGCATAGACATCGGCTTCTGAATAGATATGAGAGGCACACCAAAACACTCCACTATAATTAGAAAGCATCCAGGTAGCATAGGTATCACTATCTGTTCCTCCCCAAGCACTGTTTATATGTACCGCATTTGAAATACTTCCATTTTTCATCCCGACAAACTCAGCTCCAACGGTAGTATAACCACCAAAAGCTTTATGATTTGCACCTTCGTTTTTCCAATATAATCCCCAATTCCCTGCGTTCTCTCTGAATATCCATGCATCCGCAGCACTAACTTCATGATTAATTAGAACAGAACCAGTACTGCTACTAAAATTTAATTCACCACTAAGAGTTAATGTTCCAAGGCTTGTGTGCGTATGGTCTCCTATGGCTGCGTTAGAATTACCAGTACCCAAATCTGCATAAGCTGCGTTACCAAGACCGAGAGTTGTTTTTATAGCAGCTACTGTAGTAACACCTGTCCCACCTCGTCCAACTGCTAATGTTCCGCTTGTAATATTTCCAGCAGAGTGATCGTGTGAAGATGCAGCAAAATCACCAGAGGCTGATTGAGCTGCTGATCCTAAGCCTAAAGAGGCTCTGCCAGTAACATCATTTAATCCAGTATCGCTTCCATCCCAATTATAATGATTTACATCGTGATTTACATCGGGGGCAGTATTTGTAATCGTCATCACATCATCAGCAGTAAAATTAACAGAAATACCCGTACCTTGTTTAATTTGCATAGTATCAGCAGATGTCACGGTATAACTATCTCCAGAATGGTCTTTTAATGTCCAAGAACCATAATTATCGTATGCACTATCATGGTTATGTCCTAAAGTAGCACCTCCAAGAGCATTTAAAGCATTTTCTGCTGTTGTAGAGCCTGTCCCACCATTTGCAATCGGCAATACTCCTGTAACGTTTGAGGCAAGAGCAACTGATGTTAGTCCTCCACCGCCTATGTTTATATGATCATCTGTGCCGTCTACAGCAACGGTTATAGAACCAGTACCTTTTATATTCCTTAATTGTATAGTACCACTATCGTTTGATGTTTTAACTACACTTACAGCACCAGTACCGCCATTACCAAGACAACTATCAACCATAGCATTCCATGTACTTGCGGAAGCGATATTTCCATCAGGAAGATTGCCTGAAACATCAGTAGTCAATACAATAGCACTTCTAGTAATAACCTGACCACTTATGGTAAGATAGTCAAGAGTACCAGCAAGTGAAAC
>PVBE011110350.1_pt1 | contig 12131 bp, 7 predicted proteins | sample 1631181 | NCBI WGS metagenome assembly PVBE01 (sample SAMN08397723, study PRJNA350692) | Marine metagenome, whole genome shotgun sequencing project. | isolation source: water | place: Pacific Ocean | collected 2012-04 | reverse complement strand
GATGGTGCCCGGCAGCGAGGGCGGCGTGACCAAGCATCAGCCCAGCGGTGAGCAGATGGACATTTACGATGCCGCGGCCCGGTACCGGGAAGAGGGCACGCCGCTTGTCGTCATCGGTGGCAAGGAGTACGGCACCGGCAGCTCGCGCGACTGGGCGGCCAAGGGGACACGGTTGCTTGGCGTGCGCGCGGTCGTCTGCGAAAGCTTCGAGCGCATCCACCGGTCAAACCTGATCGGCATGGGCGTGCTGCCGCTGCAGTTCCATGAGGGGACCAGTGGCGCAAGCTTGGGACTCGATGGCACGGAACAATTTGACGTGCTTGGCTTGGACAACGACCTCAAGGCGCAGCAGGGATTGACCGTGCGCGTCGCCCGCGCCGACGGAGCCAGCGAGGAGGTGCCGGTGCGTTGCCGGATCGATACCGACATCGAGATCGAGTACTACCGGCACGGCGGCATCCTCGCTTACGTGTTGCGGCAACTGGTGGCCAACGGCTGATGAAAGTTCCGTTTTTCGAGATTTTGCCTTGCCTTTTGGGCTGATCTGCAATTGATTCCCCGCCTGTTTATGAGCGAGTCGAGCGAACCAGATATCCTGTTTCACGGTGCCGAGTGGTTTGACCAGAACAAGGGCAAACTGCTCAACGGCGCGTTGGTGGTCATCCTGGCTGTTGGCGCGTACCTGTGGTTTACAAACAACCAGGCTGCCTCCAGCGCAGCCTCCGAGTCGGCGCTGTTTGCCGTCCAGAATGAGGGCCTGACAAACCTGGTGGAAATCGCCGGGGCCTACTCTGGAGTGAGCAACGAGCAGGCCGGCAAACCGGTTGCCGAGCGGGCATTAATCCTGAGCGCAAGAACATGGCTTGAGGCAGCGGATTACGACAAGGCACAGGCGGCATTTGAGAGCTACCTTCGGAAACACGAGAACGGAAATTGGGTGAATGAAGCAGAACTTGGTCAGGCGATTTGCCAGGAGGTCAAGGGCGATGTGGCGGCTGCGATCAGAACGTATCAAAGCCTGACCAACAACCCTGATGTAGCTGTCCAAAGCCGGGCGACTGCTCTCCTCGAGGCAGCCCAGACCAAGCTCGAGCCATTGGTGGCGAAACCAAAACCCGCGCCGGTTCTCCAACCTGTGGCACCCAAGCCGACACCTCCCGCTGCACCGCCGGCATCTGCTGCCCCGGAAAATAAGTAACATCCCCCACGAGTCGTGAACATCGCAATCATCGGAACCGGCTACGTCGGCTTGGTGACGGGAACCTGTTTTGCCGAGATCGGCCACAACGTCATCTGCGTCGATTGCGACGAGGCCAAGGTCAAGCTCCTGCAGGATGGCGGCATCCCCATCTTCGAGCCGGGCCTCGAGGAGATGGTTAAAAAGAACGTGGCCGAAGGACGACTCAACTTCACCGCCAGCACGGCGGAAGGGGTGGAAAAGTCGGATGTTATTTTCATTGCTGTTCCGACTCCGCCACTGGATGACGGGTCGGTTGATCTCAGCTTCATCGAGCGGGTGGCCCGCGACATCGCTGATGCAATGACCTCGTACAAGGTCGTCGTTGACAAGAGCACTGTGCCGGTCAAGACCGGCGATAAAGTCGCTGAGACGATCAAGCGTTACTGCAAGGCGGATTGCGATTTTGACATCGTCAGCAACCCGGAGTTTCTGCGCGAAGGCTTTGCGGTGGAAGATCTTATGAATCCGGACCGCATCGTGGTCGGGACGACCTCTGAAAAGCCCGAAGTGGCGATGCGGGAGATTTACGAGCCATTCAACGCGCCGATCATTTTCACCGACATCAACTCGGCGGAGTTGATCAAGCACGCCGCCAACTCGTTCCTCGCGATGAAAATTTCTTACATCAATGCCGTGGCGGCCATCTGCGAGGCGTCCGGCGCAAATGTCGAGGAAGTGGCACGCGGCATCGGGATGGACGAGCGCATCGGCCGGCGCTTCCTCAATGCGTCGCTTGGCTTTGGCGGCAGTTGCTTTCCGAAGGACTTGAGCGCGTTCATTCGCATCAGTGACGACTTGGGCTACGATTTTGGATTGCTGAAGGAGGTGCAAAAGATCAACGCCAGGCAGATGGATTGTTTCCTGAAAAAAATCACGGACACGCTGTGGATCCTGAAGGATAAAACCATCGGCGTGCTGGGTTTGGCGTTCAAGCAGAACACGGACGACGTTCGCATGTCGCCGGCGATCGAGGTTTGCCAACGCCTGCTGAAAGAGGGGGCAGCACTGCGCGTGCACGATCCCAAGGCGATGGAGAATGCCAGGGAATTGCTGCCGGCCGAGGGGGTCATGTATGTTGATGACATGAACAGCGTGGCCGAGGGCTGCGACGCCCTCGTGGTGGCGACCGAGTGGCCGCAGTTCAAGGAACTGGACTTGGCCAAGGCGCGCGATGCCATGACGGCGCCGCTGCTGTTCGACGGTCGCAACCTGTTTGACCCGGCGGAGATGAAGCAGCTTGGCTTCACCTACAAGAGTATTGGCCGCTAAGCCCATCGACGTTGCCGCCGGGCTGGTTTTTCACCGACAGAAACTTCTTATCACCCAGCGCCCCGCCGGTGCTCACTTGGCCGGCTTGTGGGAATTCCCCGGCGGCAAGCGCGAGCCGGGCGAGAGCTTTGAGGATTGCCTCGCCCGCGAGCTCCGCGAGGAATTGGGCATCGAGGTTGCGCTTGGCCAAGCGTTCGAGGAGATAACCCATGATTACCCCGAAAGAACGGTTCACCTGAAATTCTTTCTCTGCCGCTTGGCCAAGGGTGAGCCGCGGGCCATTGGCTGCGCCGCATTCGAGTGGACGACTAGGGAGAGCTTGACCAAGCGTAACTTCCCGCCGGCCGATAAACGCCTGCTCGGGCGCTTGGTTGACAGCGAGCCACTCTGGCGGTAGCAGTTCAGTCGGTTTTGGCACAATTCCTCAAGAATTGTGGCCAATTGTCGATAAACAACGAAGAGTGGTGCGGTAACTTTCTTTTATTGCCCTGATAAGAGCCTGTTTGCGCATTGTGCCACTTGTTCAGCAATCGATTTAATGGCGGAGTTTCCGGACATATTTGCCTGTGTTTCCTGTGACAAGGCGCTTTTTCTCGACGAGGATGAGCGAACTTCGGAGAAGTATGCCTGCCCGTTCTGCCGTCATGAGCACATCCCGGAGGATGTCCTCCAAGGGGAGGCGTCGGGGGAAGAAGCCGGCACGGAAGTTGCAGAGGATGATGCGCCGGCGGAGCCGCCGGAAACCGAGTCAGTCGATGATCAAACGGTTGAAGAAACACCATCCATCGACGAGCCGGATGGCTCTGCCGTCGAGCAATCCGATGAGACATCGGCGGCGGCGGCTGAAGAGGCGTTGTCGACTGACGAGCCAGGCGAGCCTGCGCCTGAGGCAGCGGCGGAGAGCGAGGAGGAACCGGTCGTCGAGGAGCCCAAGATGGACGACGCCCCACCGGAGGATTTGGAACTGCCGGATGTGTTTGCCTGCCTGTCCTGCGACAATGCCCTGTTCCTGAACGAGACGGAGCGCGCGTCCGGGGAATTTGCCTGTCCGCATTGCGGGCAAAAGAACAGCGCTGCAGAAACTCGTGCGGTGGCTTCAAAACAACTGGAGGCTGTGGAAGAAACGACGGCGACCCCGGCGCCGGAACAGAAATTCGCCGAACTGATCGAGTGCCCGGAGTGCGACCGGGCAATCAAGCTGATGCCGGAACAACGGGATGAGGATTCTCTCAGCTGCCCGTACTGCAAGGCAACCATTACGGCCCCGGAGCCACCCGTTGAAGAGGTACCCGTGGAGGAAGTTGCCCCGGAAGCGACCGAGCCGGAGGATGTCGAGTCCGCGGATGCGGGGACGGAAGATGCACCGCAAGAGGAGAGCGGAGAGGACACCAGTGGTGAAATGGCCGAGCCGGAAATAGTTGATGAGCCGGAACTCGCTGCATCCGATGAACAGGAGGATGCACCGTTACTAGTTGATGAAGACGGAGGCGGGGAAGAACCGCCTGCTGAATCGGAAGAGGAATCGGAAGAGGAATCGGAAGAGGAATCGGAAGAGGAATCGGAAGAGGAATCGGAAGAGGAATCGGAAGAGCCTGGAGGGAAAGTGGACAAGACTCTTCTTAAGAGCTTGATTGAGGCGAGCCGAAGCGAGTCTCTCATGCCGGAACAATTCTCGTGCCCCAATTGCGAAAAAGAGATTCAACTACCCGAGCCGGAGCGGGCGATGGGGTTGTGTTTCTGTCCAGAGTGCGAGGAATTAGTTGAGTCGAAGATCGCCAGCGAGCGTAGCACAAAAGAGCCGGAACCTGCTGAGGATAAGCAGGATGCCGCCGAGGAATCACCGGCGGAGGAGGGGGTCGACCCGGTCGAGGTCGATGGTGATGACGCGGGCGGGGAGCCTCAACCCGGGGAGCCGGATCCCGCTGAGGCCGAGGAGGAGGAAGCCGCTCCGGAGAGGGAGTTCTGGCTCGTAGAGGTGATGCCAAGTTCAGTCGATTGTGCCAAGTGCGACAACAGTATCAAACTCGAGAGTGAGGAGAAGAAATTCGGCGTCTATCGGTGTCCCTATTGCAAGGCGGACATCAACCATGCCAAGGGTGCCGTCGTGGAGTCGCTGTTAGTCATATTCGGTGGGGAGGAAGACGAGGACGAGATAACCCCGAAGAAAAAAGCGGTCAACTTCAAGGCATTGCTGCCCTTCGCGGCTGTTTTGGTGTTTGGCGTGGGTTTGATTTATACCGTCATACAGGTGACGAATTATTTGCAGGAGAAAAAAGCGCTCAAGGCCCAGCAGGTGTCGAGGTTGAAAGCCGATCAAAAGGAGATGCATGGGCGGCTCACGGTTTACCGTGGTGCACTGGAGAATGCTGCAAACAAGAAGGCTTTTGCGCGACTGGATGAAATGTCCCTTGATGAAATTAAGACATTCCGCGACCGGTTAATGAAAGACAGGAAGGATGCGTACGCCAACTGGTTTGAGCTTACGGGAGACTCGATCACCAGTGACTCGACGTTTGGGCCGGATGCCGAGAGGTTTAAAGGGAAGCTGAACCGGTTCATGCGCCGGGTGAAGCTGGCCAAGATGGATGCATACAACCTCGAATCTGCGATTGGAATGAGTTCGTTCGAGAGGCAGAGGGCGCGGGAGTTGCTCAGCGAGCACATGATATCCATCAGGGAGCAAATGGGCAGCCTGAGCACGGACGAGGCGATTGATCAGGGCTTGGTGAGGCCGGAGGTGTTGGCAGTCCTAATGGAATTGAGTCTGAAGGTGGACGACTTCGAAATGCATTCCGTCAAACAGGCGGCGGTTCACTTGAACTCGATGATGCAATCGGCCGACCGCATCGAAAAGCGGTATAAATTGAGCCATTCTCCGCATTCCGATAAGGGGCCCGAGGAGGGGCACGCTGCGCATTCCGAAGAGGGGCACGCCACGCATTCCGAAGGGGAGCACGCTGCGCATTCCGAAGGGGAGCACGCCACGCATTCCGAAGAGGGGCAGGCTACGCATTCCGAAGAGGGGCAGGCTACGCATTCCGAAGAGGGGCACGCTACGCATTCCGAAGAGGGGCATGCTACGCATTCCGAAGAGGGGCACGCCACGCATTCCGAAGGGGAGCACGCCACGCATTCCGAGGAGGAGCACGCTACGCATTCCGAGGAGGAGCACGCTACGCATTCCGAAGAGGGGCATGCTACGCATTCCGAGGAGGGGCACGCCACGCATTCCGAAGGGGAGCACGCTACGCATTCCGAAGAGGAGCACGCTACGCATTCCGAAGAAGGGCATGCATCACATTCCGAAGAGGGGCACGCTACGCATTCAAACGCCGGGCCGGTTACCCTCTGGAATGCCGAGGTTAATCTATGGCAAAAATCTTTGAAGGAGAGGGAGCTTAATCATCAACCCGAGTGGGAAGATGTCGTTTTGAAATATGGAAATTTAATGGAATCTTTATCCAGCTTTAATGATCAGCTCAAAACACTTCGGGATGGGCTTGGTCTTACGCGATTTGACCACTTATTCCTGCAAGGTGCTGTTTTGCCTTTGAAAGTAGATGAATTTCTTGAGTTAGAAGATGCTGGCGATCTCGTCAGTGACAAGGTGAAGGCGCGCCTGGAGCGCTTGGCCAAGCTGCTTGACCCGTATGCCCCTAACTCGCTGGCTTACGACCTGAAATCTCAAAAGGCCAGCGGATTGAAGCTTACCCACACTCAGGCCGGTGAATTTTACGACCGTTTCTGGGAACAATGGAAAAAGTTCCATTTTGAAAAACAGTGGTTCGAGCTTGAGGGGGTTTCATCCTACTACCACTTGGCTCGCATTGGCTCCACGAGTTCGGCCAAGGCACATCATTAGCTTGAGGTTCAGCGTGGGTTTCTGTATGGCCAAGCGCTGATTTGTGGAAGGCCAGGCGTTCAAACTTCATTCACCCTTTGACCCGGCGGGGGATCAGCCCGAGGCGATCGAGCGACTAACCGACGGGTTGCTGGCCGGCGAAAAACACCAGACGCTGCTTGGCGTCACCGGTTCCGGGAAGACGTTTACCGTGGCCAACGTTATCCGCAACCTCAACCGGCCGACGCTCATCATCTCCCACAACAAAACCCTGGCCGCTCAGTTGTACGCCGAGTTCAAGGGATTCTTCCCGGAGAATGCCGTTGAGTATTTTGTCAGTTACTTCGACTACTACCAACCGGAGGCTTACATCCCGCAGACCGACACCTTCATCGAGAAGGACTCGAGCATCAACGACGAAATCGAGCGGTTGCGCCTCTCGGCGATGAGTTCGCTCCTGGCCCGGCGCGACGTGATCGTCGTCGCCAGCGTCTCCTGTATTTACGGTGTCGGCGAAAAAAGCGATTTCGAGGAAATGGTCATCCGGCTTGGCGTCGGCGAGGCGTTTGGCCGTGAACGCCTGCTGGCGCGCTTGGTTGAGATTCAGTATGAGCGCAATGATATCCAGTTTGAGCGCGGCAAATTCCGTGTGCGCGGCGACACGGTCGAGATACGTCCCGCTGAAATGGAGGAGGGGATCCGTGTCGAGTTTTTCGGCGACGAGATCGACCGCATCAGCCGTTTTGATCCGCTCACCGGCAATGCCCTCGAGCAGGTGCCGGGCGTCATCGTTTTTCCCGGCAAGCAGTTCATCACGCCGATGGACAACATCAAGCGTGCCGCGGTCACCATCCGGGATGAGCTTGGCAAACGGGTCGCCGAGTTGGAGAAACAGAAGAAACTGCTCGAGGCCCAGCGCATCCGGATGCGCACCGAGTACGACCTCGAGATGATGCTTGAGATGGGGTTCTGTTCCGGCATCGAGAATTACTCGCGCCACCTGAATGCCCGTCCGCCCGGTTCACGGCCAAGCACGTTGATCGATTTTTTTCCAAAAGATTTCCTCCTTGTGATCGATGAGTCGCACGCCACTGTCCCGCAGATCGGGGGGATGTTCGCCGGCGACCGATCCCGCAAGTCTGTGTTGGTCGAGCACGGCTTTCGTTTGCCGAGCGCGCTGGACAACCGGCCGCTGAATTTCGACGAGTTCCAGGTGCTGCAAAACCAGACCCTTTACATCAGCGCCACACCGGCCCAGCGCGAGATCGAGTGGGCCAAGGGTCGGGTGGTGGAGCAGATCGTCCGGCCAACCGGGCTTGTCGATCCGCAGATTACCCTCAAGCCGCTCCGGGGCCAGATCGATGACCTGATCGAGGAGGCGCGGAAGTGTGTGGGCGAAGGCGAGCGGGTGCTCGTGACAACGCTGACCAAGCGCACCGCGGAAGAGTTGACCGACTACCTCGCCGACATCGGCGTGAGCGTCCGGTATCTGCACAGCGACATTGGAGCGATCGAACGGGTGGAGATTTTGCGGGCGCTCCGTCACGGCGAATTCGACGTACTCGTCGGCATCAATCTGTTGCGTGAGGGGCTGGACATTCCCGAGGTGTCGCTGGTTGCGATCCTCGACGCCGACAAGGAGGGGTTTCTGCGTTCAACCACGAGCCTGGTGCAAACCGCCGGACGCGCGGCGCGCCATCTCAACGGGAGGGTGATCCTTTACGCGGATGAAAAGACCCGGAGCATCCGCGAGTTCCTGCGTATATCCGAATACCGCCAAAAAAAGCAGATCGCCCACAACGAGAAGCACGGCATCACGCCTCGCAGCGTGAGCCGGCCAATTGAGCAACGTTTGGGCGATCGCTTTGGAGGGCGGCAGGCCAACGCGGCGACACTGCGCGAGTCGGCGGAGGATCTCGACGTCGTTGAAACTATTCGCGAACTGGAGAAGGAGATGATCGAGGCGGCCGAGAAACTGGAGTTCGAAAAGGCCGCGCTGCTGCGCGACCAGGTCAGCGAGCTCAAAAACCTTTCCGGTGACGGGACGGAAAACGTGCCTAAGCCAAGCATTGTCTCCTACCTCCCAAAAAAGAAAACCAAGCGCAAAGTCTGATCCCAGCGTTTGGTCAAGTGCTTCTCTATATTTGCTGATTCTTGGATTGGAAGGGGATGCCGTGTTGTTTTGAAATGAGATTGGCAGCTATACGTCCGGATTCATAGATCGTAGGGAGACCACTTCCAGGATGAGTGCCGCCACCAACAAGGTAGCAGTTGTCCAATTCCTCAAACTTGTTTCGAGGTCTGAAATAAAGCATTTGCATAATTGAATGAGCGAGGTTGAAAGTCGCTCCGTATTGGATATTCATATCCTGCCATGTTTGAGGCGTGAAAACGATTTCCTCGCGAATGTGATCCTCAAGGTTGGTCATTTCTGCACGTTCTATAAGCGCCTTAATGACACGATCACGGAGGTTTTTTTTCTCAATGGCCCAGTCAATTTCAGACTTCTGGTTTGGCACTGGAACAAGAACGTAAACAGATGAATGGCCTTCAGGGGCAAGGGTCGGATCCGTTACGCTGCCATTGCGAACATAGAACGAGAGATCTTCAGACAATACCTTGTCTTTAAAGATATCCTGAATGTTTCCCTGGTAGTTTTCGGCAAAAAAAATCGTGTGGTGCGGAAGGTTATAAATCTTGTCGAGCCCCAGGTGCAGCATAAAGGTGGAGCAGGAATACTTTTTGCTGTCAACTTTCTTCGGGCTGTACTTCTTGAGGATGCCGGGAGGAACTAGATTCTTCACGGCATAACCAAAGTCGGCGTTAAGTACTGTTTCATCCGCAAGAATCTGTTCTCCATTGTCCAATTCAACGCCGCGGACTTTTTTGTTTGCGATGACCAGTTGCTTTACCGGGGTGCTCAGGTGGATTTCAACCCCATGTTCACAGCACACTTTGGCCATAGCTTCAGATATTTCACTCAGTCCACCTATCGTGTGGTAGATTCCAAATGCATGTTCCAAATATGAAAGAATGGCAAATGCTCCTGGGCACTCCCAGGCTGACATGCCCAGGTATTTTGACTGGAATGTGAATGAAAATTTTAGTTTTTCGTCCTTGAAATAGTCTCCAAGGACGCTGATTAACGATCGACCTAAGGAAAGGTTCGGCGCAGCTTTCATGAAAGCCTTGGAGAAGTATTGGCTGAAGGTGGCATAATCTTTTTGTAGGCAAGGATACATCAAGTCGAAGCGCCGTTTTTCTGAAGTCATGAAGCGATCATACCCGTCCCTATTTCCGGGAAAGGCTCGATTGATTTGCTCAAGCATGGCTTCTTTTTCAGTTGTCGGTTCGAGCCTGATATCATTGAATTGCAGCCGGTACATCGGTTCCAGTCTCACCGATTTCAGGTAGTCATCAATGTTTCGGCCAGCTTCCTCGAAGACTTCATCAAGGATGAATTTCATCATCAGGAAGGTTGGACCGACATCGAACTTGTATCCGTTCCGAATAATGGCGGCATTGCGGCCACCGACTTGATTCGCTTTCTCGAATAGCCGAACTTTGAAGCCTCTGTGCGCCAGCAACATGGCGGCAGTCAACCCCCCTGGTCCTGCACCCACGATATTGATGCTAATATGGTCTCCCCGGCCTCCTGTCAACATTCCAAATGAGTCTAAGCCTTGGAGAAAACCTCAGCGCCTTGCTCGGTGAACTCGGCGGATTTTTCGCGCATGCCTTCCTCGAGTGCCTCCTCGTCGCTGAGGCCCTTTTCGGCCGCGTATTTACGGACGTCATCCGTTATTTTCATTGAGCAGAAGTTGGGGCCGCACATGCTGCAAAAGTGCGCGGTCTTGGCACCATCTGCCGGAAGGGTTTCGTCGTGGAATTCACGCGAGCGTTCCGGGTCGAGGCCGAGGTTGAACTGGTCTTCCCAGCGGAACTCGAACCGTGCCTTGCTCAGCGCGTTGTCGCGGTGCTGCGCGCCGGGGTGGCCCTTGGCCAAGTCGGCGGCGTGCGCGGCGATCTTGTATGTGATGACGCCCTCCTTCACGTCCTGCTTGTTCGGCAGGCCAAGGTGTTCCTTCGGCGTGACGTAGCAGAGCATCGCGCAGCCGTACCAGCCGATCATCGCGGCGCCGATGCCGCTGGTGATGTGGTCGTAGCCTGGGGCGATGTCGGTCGTCAGCGGGCCAAGAGTGTAGAACGGTGCCTCGTCGCACCACTCGAGCTGCTTGGTCATGTTGTCGTGGATCATGTGCATCGGCACGTGGCCGGGGCCCTCGTTCATCACCTGAACGCCATGCTTCCAGGCGCGTCGGGTCAGGTCGCCCTGCACCTCGAGCTCGGCGAATTGTGCCTCGTCGTTGGCGTCGGCGATGGAGCCGGGACGCAGGCCGTCGCCGATGCTGAAGCCCACGTCGTAGGCAGCGCAGATTTTGCAGATGTCATCCCAGTGCGTGTAGAGGAAGCTCTCGGTATGATGCGCAAGGCACCACTTGGCCATGATGGAGCCGCCGCGGCTGACGATACCGGTCATGCGCTTGGCCGTCAGCGGGATGAAACGCAGCAGCACTCCGGCGTGAATGGTGAAGTAATCGACGCCCTGCTCGGCCTGCTCGATGAGCGTGTCACGGAAAACCTCCCATGTCAGGGCCTCGGCGCGTCCATCCACCTTTTCGAGCGCCTGGTAAATAGGCACGGTGCCGATCGGGACGGGGGAGTTGCGGATGATCCATTCGCGGGTGGCGTGGATGTTTTTGCCGGTAGAGAGATCCATCACCGTGTCGGCGCCCCATTTGGTGGCCCAGCGCATTTTCTCGACCTCCTCCTCGATGCTCGATGCGACGGCGCTATTGCCGATATTGGCATTGATCTTCACGAGGAAGTTACGGCCGATGATCATTGGCTCGGCTTCCGGGTGGTTGATGTTGGAGGGGATGATGGCGCGGCCGCGAGCCACCTCGTCTCGGACGAATTCCGGCGTGATTTCGTTCGGGATATTCGCTCCCCACGGGTTGCCGGGATGCTGATGGGCCAGCGAGTTGGCCGGCGCTTGGCCTTCGCTGCAGCGCTTGGGCAACCCCATGTTTTCGCGGATGGCGATGTGCTCCATCTCCGGCGTGATGATGCCCTGCCGCGCGTACCAGAGCTGGGTGACCGGGTGGCCGGCGGAGGCGCGGAGCGGCCGGCGTTTCAACCCCGGAAACTCGGCGAGCTGGCTGCCTTTCTCGCGCCGGGTGGCCTGCCGGGCGTGTGCCTCGGAGAGGTAGCCGTTGTCGAGTGACTTGGCTTTGCGGCCGTCGTATTCCTCGACATCGGCGCGATCGCGGATCCATGACTTGCGAAGGGCGGGAAGGCCGTCGGCCACATTGCCGCTGAAGTCCGGATCGCCCCACGGACCGCTTGTGTCGTAAACACGCACTGGCGCATTTTCATCGACTTGGCCGCTGAGCGATTTGGTGGGGTTTTGTGAAATCTCGCGGAACGGCACGCGGACGTCGGGATGGATGGTGCCGTTGAGGTAAATCCGTTTTGAGTTGGGCAACTGGTACTGGCTCGACGGCTCAAAGGAATCGTTTGATGCGATCATTTTCAGGCGGGAACGGGAAGGCGTGACTCCCTACGTCGGTGCTGGCCGAATCAGGTTCGATGGGTCACCCGCGCACCCGCGCAGGTCTCTCAGCCGTTCGCCGCAATCGGCCGGTAGGCTCCCCGTTCACTCGGGAGAAAGTCGCCCACGTGTCATTCGGTGTCAAGTAGCTACCAGCTTGGGTGCTC
>PVBE011059643.1_pt1 | contig 12131 bp, 10 predicted proteins | sample 1631181 | NCBI WGS metagenome assembly PVBE01 (sample SAMN08397723, study PRJNA350692) | Marine metagenome, whole genome shotgun sequencing project. | isolation source: water | place: Pacific Ocean | collected 2012-04 | reverse complement strand
TTGAAAATATTATCGTTTTGCCGTTTTCCGTAATTTCGGATACTGCGGCTAATGGCCTATGAACATCTGTAACCTGAAACTTCAAGGACAGTGGGAAATAATCATTTGTGATAAATTATTTGATCGTTAAATCCGTTGTTTAAAATAAATTCTGTTAGCTCTTCATTAGAAGGGTTGGCTAAAAAGATCTTTATGTCATCTATGGTATGTTGGTTAAGGTCTTTGAACTTTTTAATCTTTTCCATCGATTCATAATGGTCTATTTCAAGTATAGATAGGGTGTCTTCTTTTAGACCTAGTATTGAAGTAGAGTAAAACCCTTTTTCATTCTTGGAGTTTAAAAAATATTGATCGTCTTTGAACTTAAGTACGTGATCTTTGTCTGCTTTGAAAAAAAGTTCGTATTGAAGCATTACAGCATAGATAGTATCATCTAAGCTCATATAGGGAATTCCTTTGTTTTCTTTTACACCAAATAAAAGTGAGTCACCAAGCTTGAGTTTTTTATTTTTTTTTAGCTCTTTTTGACTAATGGTAAGCATAATGATAAATTCAGAAAAAATACTGTCTCTATCTATGATAACTCTCACTAGAGAGTCGTTTGCTTTATAGAAGGAGCCAATATAATTTTCATTGAACTCAAAAGCAGAATCAATTCCTAAGGGTTGAGGAGATTTGAAATAAAAAGAAGAAGCTTCACTTTGAGCATAAAAACTATACGTGCTAAAAAAATATATTAGCAGTAATATTTTATTCATCTGTATAAAAATAAAAAGAAAATAACATGAATTAGTATTGCTTAACCATAACTTTACAAAAGCGTTATATAGAAATGAAAAAATGGATACATAATAATGAGTTAGATTTTGATCTGGCTGAATCGTTAAAAAAGCAATTGAATGTTCCTTTAGTGATCGCAAAACTTTTGGTTCAAAGAGGTGTGAGTGATTTTGAGCAAGCACGTAGATTCTTTAGGCCTTCTTATTCTGATTTTATTGATCCTTTTTTAATGCTGGGTATGAAAAAGACTGTTGGAAGGATAGTTCGTGCGATCGAAAAAAATGAGCACATTCTTGTTTATGGCGATTATGATGTTGATGGTACTTGCTCGGTTACTCTAATGTATTTATTTTTAAAGGAGCTAGGGGCAAATGTTACTTACTATCAGCCTGATAGATATAAAGAAGGATACGGTATTTCCATGGTGGGAGTTGAGAAGGCGAAGCAAAGCAATGTAAGTCTTATAATTTCTTTGGATTGTGGAGTAAAAGCCATTGAACAAGCTAAACAGCTAGCAAGTTATAATATTGATCTTATAATTTGTGACCATCACCTTACAGGTAAAGAATTGCCGATATGTGTTGCTATGCTGAATCCGAAACAGGATAATTGTGACTATCCTTTTAAGGATCTTTGTGGTTGTGGTATAGGCTTTAAACTTATTCATGCCATTTGTGTAGACACAGGGCATGAACCAGAGTTGGCTTATCAGTATTTGGATCTAGTAGCCATAGCTTCTGCTGCAGATATTGTTCCGCTTTTGGGAGAGAACAGACTCATTACTAAATTAGGATTGGCGTTGATTAATTCTAAACCTAGGCCAGGGATTCAATTATTAATAGATCTTTCGAAACGATCAGGTCAAATAGAAACTTCTGATCTTGTTTTTGCAATAGCACCAAGGATCAATGCAGCTGGAAGATTAGCCCATGCATCTTTGGCTGTTGAGCTCTTAGCTGAAACTGACCCGGACTTAGCTAAAGAAAAAGCTTTGTTTATTGAAAATATCAACACAGAAAGAAGGGCGTTGGACCAGCAAATTACAGAAGAGGCGTTAAGTTTGTTAGAGAATGAAAAAGACAAGGTAACAACAGTAGTATGTAAAGAAAACTGGAACAAAGGAGTCGTGGGGATTGTTGCTTCAAGATTAATGGAAACGTATTTTCGACCAACAATGGTGCTTTGTCAAGATGGAGATACTATTGTTGGTTCAGTTCGATCTGTAAGTGGATTTGATGTTCATGAAGTATTGGTGGAAATCCAAGATCTTTTTGTGAATTTTGGAGGACATCAATATGCAGCAGGAGTTACTTTAAAAGCAAATAGGTTGGAAGAATTGAAAAATAGATTTGAAGAGCATGTAAGTAAAAGGATAAAAAAAGAACAATTGGTTCAAAAGATCAAATTTGAAAGTGTTCTTTCTCCAAATGACCTGCTAAGAGATAAAAAAAGCGAACCCTACCCTAAGCTTTATAGACTAATCGAACAATTAGCTCCTTTTGGTCCTGGTAATATGCGTCCGGTTTTTGTTATGGAAAATATTGAGGATGCCGGATATACCAGAATAGTAGGTGAAAAGCATTTGAAATTAAATGTGAAACAGAAGGGGGGGAATGTCACTTTAGATGGAATTGCTTTTAATATGGGAGAATATATTGAGCTATTCAATTCTCAACAGCCTGTAGATTTAGCTTTTGTACTAGATAAAAATGAATTTAAAGGTAAAAGGTCTTTACAACTTAGGGTTAGAGATATTAAAGAGAATCCATCAATTAAACATTAATATTGCACCAAATTCTAATTCGTTTCTTCCGTTTCCTAAATGGATTAGCAGTTTTAATAACAGATTCCCTATTCTTAAGTATAAATTCAACATGAACATGAAACTAACTATAAGCACTTTATTATTATTTGTAACTGCTCATCTGTTTTCTCAAAACCAGGCTTTAAATGTGGTAAGGATCGAGGGAAAAGGAAATGCAGGAAATGAATTGGAGATCACAGGTCAAAGCAGGGGCACACTTTTTACAACAGGACTTAACTATATTGAACAACCAGAATATGAGGGTAATAGAGCTCCAATCTTGGTTGAGGTAGACGATCCTAACAGTGTAATTCCAGGGATTTTTCAAATTAAGTTGTCGGGAGTAGACTCAGTAGCTACATGGAAAATGTACCTTGTTGGAGTAGGTGATACAGTTTATTCCGATTCAATAATAGGAATTTTAAACAGGCAGGTGATACCACAATGGGGTTTGGCCGTAACCATTGGTCATTTGTCTCCTCAAATATCAGGACCTAATAGTTATTATTTAGATCCAATCCTTTCAGAAGTGATTTATGCAAATAACACTACGCCATGGTTGTCTGGAGTAGAGGATACAGATTACTTGATGCCAACCAATTGGAAAAGATCGGGTTTGAATTTTTGGCAATGTGATCAAGTTACTTACCCCAATACTTGTGATGATCCATGTATTTATAATGACTATATAGGTGTTGATGATTATCAGAACTATGAAATTGTAATTGATGAACCCTGGGCGCCTTATAGATTGGTTTCTAATGGAGATTGTGTTCATGAGCCAGTTACTTCTTTGTTAGCTGCAACTCTTGGAATGTCCGACCTTAAATTTTTAATGGATGTAGATATTATTTTTACAGCAGATACCAATAAATGGACGCGTTGCCCTGTATTAGAAACACAGGATAATCCAGCATTATCTTGGAATGGAAATACAGATAAGCAGGACGTTAAGCTTATGCCTTCAGTAAACAAGCAGGGTGTTCCGACTTCAAACCCTGGATCTTCATCTAATAATCCATCTGATGCAAATTATATTGCTGGTTATGGCATGGGTTGGTTTCCTGGTTATGCGATTGATATTAATACAGGCACTCGATTGAACATGGCTTTTGGAGAAGATAGTTGGTTAGGGAACAATGGAGGAAATGACATGCTTTTTAATCCAACTTCAACGCTTTATGATTCGGGACCTAATAATGATGTTGTTTTTGGAGGGAAACACTATGTATATATTTTTAGTGATGCAGCATGTGATCCTCCTCAAATTAATCAGGGGAATATGCCAGCTTATGATGCTGGACAGCATTTCATAAATAACTGGACAAGCACTGCTCAATCATACAAGATCTGGAGATCATGTTCATGGGTTGGGATGCCTATGCTGGATAGCGGGCAGCAATGGTTAGCTTCTGATGCCAGAGTTAGATTAAGAGTGAAGATAGATAGAAGGAACTATACTTGCAATATACCTAGCTTACAAAATGGAGGCAATCCGATGTATGAAGTGTCAACAGTAAATTTAGGGATACAACATACTGGACCTGTTTCTACTTTATCAGTTTATCCAAATCCAACAAATGAACAAGTTAATTTAGACGTTGAGGGATATGGTGGGCCAATTTCTGTGGAAGTTTTTGACTTCTCTGGCAGGTCTTTACTTGTTACTAATTCTAGGATTGTTTCTTTGAAAGATTATGCAAAGGGCATCTATGTATTTAAAGTGACTTATGGAAAAAGAGTTGAGAAAATAAAGGTGATCAGGAAATAGTAAGCCCCCCTTTAAGTAATAAAAAACAACCGATTATCATTTTAGTTTATCAATAATAGATATAGTACTTAAATTAGATAGATGATCAAATAATTATCAATATGAAAAAAACTTTTACAATTTATTTTCTTTTAATCAATTTAATTATGTCTTCACAGTCATATGTTTATGATCATTTAGATATCAATAACATTAAAGCACGATTCCAATCAGCTGGCCTGTTGTTTAATGACCCTTATAATAATACGCCAGCTTTTGAAGTCATACCCGGCAGTAATCAACATACAATTTATGCAGGTAATCTTTGGCTAGGAGGGGTAGATGGTAATAATCAATTGCATCTTGCAGGAGAGAAATATAGCTTAGGTGGGCAATGGGGTGATTTTTATCCTGGGCCAGTCAGTAATGCTTCGGTTTATGCAACTTCACATTTTGATTGGAATTATGTCTGGAAAGTAACAAAAGATGAGATCGATGAATTTATTGACTGGTATAATTGTGGGCAAACTCCTGGCTGTATTCAAAACTCTAGTTATACCATTCCTAGTGTTATTACTAACTGGCCTGGTAATGGAGCTCCATGGAGTGGTCAGAACCAATACATTGCTCCTTTTTACGACATGGATCAAAATGGAATCTATAATCCTAACAATGGAGATCATCCATGTATAAAAGGAGATATGGCAATTTTTACAGTTTTTAATGATGATTATAATCACCTCAATTCTGGAGGTGATTCTTTGAGGGTTGAAGTAAGAGCAATGCATTATGCTTATAATAGTAGCGACTCAGCTTTAGCAAATACCATTTTTTCTGAATATACTTTGATTAATTTTTCAAATGAAACCTATACAGACATGAAAATTGGTCTTTGGCTGGATATGGATATTGGATGTTCAGAAGATGATTATACTGGTTGTGATGTGGAAAGAAATTTAGCATATACTTTTAATTCAGATAGTGTTGATAATCAAGGTTGTAATGGAGCTTCACCTTTTGGAAATAGGCCGCCTGCTCAAGGAGTTGTTGTTTTAAGAGGTCCAAAGCAGGATGAGGATAATTTAGATAACCCTATTGGAATAGGACTCAATGAATCTATTAATGGCTGTGGTTATGGTGATGGTATTATAGATAACGAAAGGATAGGGATGTCGGGATTTATTAGTTTTGATAGGACATTGAATGCTTCAATTTTTGGAGATCCAGTAACAGCTGTTGATTATCATAATTATTTGAATAATATATGGAGGGATGGATCACATCTAGTGTATGGAGGTTTTGGGCATATCAGTTCATCCGGGGCTACTTCCATTCAGGCAAATTATATGTTTCCTGATTCCTCCGATAATATTTATTTTTCAGGGACAAATGGTGTTGATCCTGGATTTGATTGGTCTGAGTATGATAATTCGGGGTCTGGTACATTTAATCCATATGGTGACAGAAGAATTTTAACATCTATGGGGTCTTTCACAATGGAACCTTTGTCAGTTCAAGAATTTACAATTGCTCATATTGCAGCCAGAAATTATGTAGATAACACTCCTCCCTCCAGTGTTGCTTTATTGAAGTCCTACACAGATGATATTATTAATTTTTATGCATGTGATTCATTAAGAGTATGTACAAGTCAGCTTCTTTCTGTTAATGAAGATATAACTAATGATGAGGTATATGTAGAAATATATCCTAATCCTACGGAAGGAATTATTAATATAAATACTCAATATAAAGTTAAAACATGTGCATTTTATTCAATAACAGGTGAGTGTTTAATGATTAAAGAGACTTCTGATGTTAATTCAATAAATTTAGCTGAATTCCCTAAAGGATTTTACCTATTAAAAGTAATTTTAGAAAATGGGAATAGCAGCACGGTAAGGGTTGTGAAAAAATAAGGATTTACTCTTCTGGCTGTATTGTGTCATTAATGTCGTCTTTATTTCTTTTATCTGAGATCAAATGAAGGTCTCTTTGTGGGAATGGAATTTTAACTCCATTTTCTCTAAAATGCTTATCAATCGCAAATCGTATATCACTTTTAATGTTGATGATCTCCCAGGTTCTTTTCACCCAGAAATAGACCTTAAATTGCAAAGCATAATCGCCAAAATCATCAAACATTACAATGATATTCCTTTTTTTTTCAACCAATGGATGCTGAATGGCACTTGTGTATAAGAGCTCTTTTACAAGCTGAGTGTCACTTCCATAGGCTACACCTACTTTTACATGGAAACGTGTAGCTTTGTCGCTTATGGTAAGATTTATTACGTTTTCTGTTGTTAGCTTTGAATTTGGGACAATAATGAATTTCCCATCTAATGTTTTAACTTGAGAGGTTCTAATATAAATTTTTTGAACCTTAGAAATACCATCTATAGGTAGCTCAATGATGTCACCAACTTTTATGCTGCCGTCAAAAAGAAGAATGATGCCAGAAAAAACATCTCCTAATACAGATTGAAGGCCTAAGCCAATTCCTACAAATAATGCTGCAGACCCTGCAATTAAAAAAGTAATATTAAAGCCAAGACCTTGAATCGCAATTATAATCGCTATGGTATAAATGAAATACTTAGTCAGCTGAATAAATGTATACCTTCTTCCTTCATCGATCCAGTTTTTAGAACGAGATGATTTATGGATAACAATTTTTAAAACACTTACAATTAATTTTGTGATAACATACAGCACTATCAGGTAAATGATGCTGCCTATTGTGAAACTGAACCTACCTTCATTGCCATCAAATCCAAATAGTTCAAGATCCAATATATTTGAAAAAGAATATTCTGGGTTGTTGTAAGTAAGCACATTAAAGCCTATTATACAGAACAAAAGAAAATGGATCTGTTTAATAAAAGATTTTAATTTTTTTTCTTTTCCTAATAAGTGCCAGTCTCTGGTGGAATTGAATTTTGCAAGACTTTTGCTAATCCACCTTCTTGTTAAATACCAGATACAAATAACACTTGAAATCAGTATTAAATTTAGCAATGTAAATTCAAAATTATGATATGTAAATAATTGTATCATTTAGTTATTATTATTCCCAGCTCTTTTGCAAAGATATTACGGACATCTGTAAGTTGCTTAATATCTTTAAGAATATTTAATGATTTTTTTTCTTCAGTTTCAGATTTTAATAATTGTTGTTTTTCGTAAATTAAGTTTTCTGTAACTCTAAGCTTAAAAATGGAGATGGATTCTGTTACTGCTCTTTTTAATCTAGTAGGTTCTGTTTTAGTGAATATATTGTGCTTGTTGGCCCAATTTTCACTTAATAGATTTCTACTAGTTGTTATGTCAACCACAAGTGAATTTAGATTTTGATCTTCATTTTGCAGAAATTGTTGGTCATTGATTACAAGGCCATTTTCTAAACCATCTAAAAATTCATTAAATATCTTTTGATAACTTTCATTTTTATAAGTAAGGTTGTCTGTAATCATTTCTTCAATAACAAATTGAGCCAAAGGATATTTTTCTTCAATAACTTCACCTTTTTTATTTTCTACTTCAAGAGGAATACCTAAAGAGCCATACATTAGCATAAGTCGAATGATATCTTTTTCTTGATGTTCAAGCTCATTAAAGTCTTTTTTGACTACTTGATCACTTATTGTTACAGATTCTTGTTTTTGCTCAGGTAAATACCCAGAATGTTCTTTGGTGAATTTAGTTCTTAATAATTTATTTAATTCATTGAGCAGCGCTTTTTCGTTAATGTTAAATCGTTGGCTGGTTTCCTGTATGTATATATTTCTAATGATTTGGTCAGGAATTGCAGATATTGAATGAACAATGGATTTTATTGTTTCTGCTTTTTTTAGTGGGTCGTTTTTAGTTTCAGAAAGTAAAACTTCTGCTTTAAATTGAATAAAGTCTTTTTTGTTGTCATGTAAATATTTCAGTAATTCTGAGTTGCTTACTTTATTGGAATAGCTGTCCGGATCTTCTCCTTCTGGGAACATAACAACATGTACATTCAGCCCTTCTTTTAATATAAGGTCTATACCTCTAAAAGAAGCCTTAATTCCTGCTGAATCACCATCATAAAGGATGGTGATGTTTTGGGCAAATCTTTTGATTAGCCTTATTTGACCTTCTGTAAGAGATGTTCCGCTTGAAGAAACTACATTTTCAATACCAGCTTGGTGTAATGATATAACATCTGTATAGCCTTCTACTAAAAAACAATTTTCTTCTTTGATAATGGTTTTTTTAGCAAAATATAAGCCATACAGAGTATGACTTTTTTTGTAGATTTCTGTCTCGGGTGAGTTGAAATATTTAGCAGTTTTAGAATTCTCTTTTAAAGTTCTTCCTCCAAAGCCAATAATTCTACCAGTAAGATTGTGAAATGGAAAAATAGCTCTTCCCCTAAAGAAATCATAAGATCCGTTGTTATTTGATTTTACTAATCCTGATTTTATTAAAATTTCAGATTTGTAGCCACTTTTGTTAGCTGCATCAACAAATGAAGTGGCGTTTTCTGAAGAATAACCCAGCTCAAATTTTTCTATAATACTTTGTTGATATCCACGATGTTTAAAGTAGCTTAAACCTATTGATTTACCTTCGTCAGAATCAAATAGAGTTTCCTTAAAAAAACTCTTTGCAAACTGATGTATAATATATAATTTTTCTCTTTCGTTAGTAAGCTCTATTTGCTCAGGCGTTTTTTCTTTTTCTTCAATTTCAATGTTGTATTTCCCGGCAAGCCATTTAAGTGCTTCAGGGTAATTGAAATGCTCATGCTCCATTAAAAACGTTACTACATTCCCTCCCTTGCCTGAGCTAAAATCTTTAAAGATGCCTTTGGCTGGAGAAACCATAAAGGAAGGTGTTTTCTCATTGGCGAATGGGCTGAGACCTTTATAGTTTGATCCAGATTTTTTTAAGTGAACAAATTCCCCAATCACTTCTACTATGTCTGAAGTGTCAAATATTCTTTCTATGGTTTCTTTTGGGATCATAATGAAAAAAAAAGTCCCGACATGCGGGACTTATAAAGATACAATAATAATTGTTTAATTATTTATATTCATAATATGTTTTGTCACCGTTAGAATCCTCTATGCCTAGACTATTGATCTTTAATTTGATAATTGTAGAAGTGTCATTAGAAGTCAAAGTCATAAAAGTGTAGCTGGTTATTAGTTTGGTTTTGTCTTCTGATAATTCCCATGTTCCGCTAACAGCATCTAGTCCCCAAGGAGACATCATTGAGTGGTTGTAGAAGGTCATAGAACCTCCTTTGATTAATTCAATATAAGTTCCATCATCATCAATGTTATTTATAATGCCAGTTTGAGCATTAACTGATTGAACAGGTTTCCATTTTTGTTGTAGTCTTGTTTTTTTAGGCAGAAGAGAAAAGCCAGGGCCCTCCTCATATTTCCCACAAGAGATCATAATTGCACCTATGAATAATAGGCTACAATAGGTTATGAGTTTAGAATTTTTCATTGTGTAAAGCTTGTTTTTAAATTAGATGTAAATATAGCTGTTATTTTGATATATAAATTTTATTGAATTCTTAATAAATAAGTACATTTGCAGACCAAATTAACAAGACAATACAATGAGTACAGATCGTTTTCTAGCGCATGATTATTATTTAATGGATGAGCTTTTATCTGATGAGCATAAGTTGATCAGAGAAAGTGCCCGAGCATGGGTAATGAAAGAGGTTTCTCCAATTATTGAGGAGTATTATGAAAAATCCGAGTTTCCTAATCAAATTATCCAAGGACTTGGAGAAATAGGAGGCTTTGGTCCCTATATTCCTAATGAATATGGTGGAGCTGGGCTTGATCAGATATCTTATGGTTTAATTATGCAGGAGCTTGAGAGATGTGATTCTGGATTAAGGTCTACTTCCTCTGTTCAAAGTTCTTTAGTAATGTATCCGATTTGGAAATTTGGAACTGAAGAGCAAAAACAAAAATTCCTTCCTAAGTTAGCAACTGGAGAAATGATTGGATGCTTTGGTTTGACTGAACCAGACTTTGGTTCTAATCCTGGTGGAATGCTTACTAATATTAAGGATAAAGGTGATCATGTTCTTTTAAATGGATCTAAGATGTGGATCTCTAATGCGCCATTTGCGCATATTGCAGTAGTTTGGGCAAAAAATGAAGAGGGCAGAATCAAGGGGTTGATAGTAGAAAGAGGTATGGAAGGTTTTGAAACACCAGAAATGCATGGTAAACATTCATTAAGAGCATCAGCTACAGGGGAGCTTATTTTTACAGATGTAAAAGTTCCTAAAGAAAATATTTTTACTGAAAAAGATGGACTTGGCGCGCCATTAATGTGCTTAGATTCTGCAAGATATGGTATTGCGTGGGGGGCAATTGGAGCTGCTATGGATTGTTACGATTCTGCTTTAAGATACTCTAAAGAAAGAATACAATTTAACAAGCCTATTGCTAGTTTTCAGTTGGTTCAAAAGAAGCTAGCAGAAATGATAACAGAGATTACAAAAGCTCAACTTTTAACATTTAGATTAGGACAGCTAAGAAATGAAGGTCGCGCTACATCTGCTCAAATATCAATGGCAAAAAGGAATAATGTCGAAATGGCTATAAATATAGCTAGAGAAGCCCGTCAAGTACATGGAGCTATGGGAATAACGAATGAATATTCTATTATGAGACACATGGCTAACTTGGAATCCGTTTTAACTTACGAAGGGACACATGATATTCACTTACTTATCACAGGAATGGATGTTACGGGAATTCCAGCTTTTGCTTAGAATTCACTCCTTCCATTCAAAAGTTTCTATTAAATGCTTAATATCGGATTTAATGAAATCAATAGTTGGTTTCAGTGAATCATAATTAGGTTTTGCTTGTATAAGTAATTCTCCTGTAAGCATGTGGTTAACGCTGTCAGATAAATAGAAGAGGTAATTACAAGCTGAATTTCCAGTTATTTCATAGGTTATTCCATATACCTTGGAATTGGGGTTTGAAAATTCTTTTTCATCAATTGAGTTTGCTTTAAAGCTATGGTAATAAGCATCACTTTTTATTTTTTCAGTTAAATATGTAAAGGACGTGTCTATTAAGAGATATTTAATAATAAGGTCTGCTTTGTATTTTGGAAAAACCAGTACAATGTGACCTTCTGGTGATCCAGGTATTTTTCCTATTTGAGAATATGTTGGTCTTTCAAAAAAATAAGGGTAGATGTTTTTTATAGGGGTGTATTGTTTGTTAGGGAAGTCTATTCTGAAATAGCTCTTAGGTTTAGGGATAGGATCTTTATTAGGTGTTACACAGGACACAAAAAATAAAAGTAGCATAAGGGGAATGAATAAACTAGGTTTCGTTTTCTGTATCATTTATAGTTACTTTAAGTTGCTTAATTCTTCTTTTGTCCGCTGATTCAACAATAAACGTATAGTTCCTAAAATTTATTTTTTCATTTTTTAAAAGGATTTTACCAGCTTGCTCAATACAGAAACCAGCAATTGTATCTGCTTCGCCTTTCATTTTTTCAAATTCATCTCCATCAATATTCATGATCCTATACATATCTATAAGAGTTGTCTTACCTTCAAAAACATAATTTAAATCATCAAGTTTTGAATAAATAAGGTCCTCTTCATCAAATTCATCAGTTATATACCAACAATTTCTTCAAGAACATCTTCCAGTGAAACAATTCCAGATGTGCCTCCATATTCATCAACAACAATGGCTATGTGTTTTTTTTCTTCTTGGAATTCTTTTAAAAGATCATCAAGTTTTTTGTTTT
>PVBE010854397.1_pt1 | contig 12131 bp, 8 predicted proteins | sample 1631181 | NCBI WGS metagenome assembly PVBE01 (sample SAMN08397723, study PRJNA350692) | Marine metagenome, whole genome shotgun sequencing project. | isolation source: water | place: Pacific Ocean | collected 2012-04 | reverse complement strand
CTTCCGCTACGGCGGCGTGGAGAATAAAAACTATAAGGGTTTGGATGACGAGGAGTTCTGGGATTATCCGGTCGAGCAACCGTTCCAAATCCAACATCGCAAGGGCCTGCTCACACATCCGGCCTGGCTCATCGCGCACTCCTCCAACTTCCACACCGACCCCATCAAGCGTGGTCGCTGGATTCGTGAAAAGCTTCTGGCCGGCCGCGTGCCCGATGTGCCGATCACTGTCGATGCCCAAGTGCCTGAAGATCCGCATAAGACCTTTCGCGAACGGGTTGAAACCGTTACGCAAAAAGCCGAATGCCTGAAGTGCCATCAGCATATGAACCCGCTCGGTTTGCCGTTCGAGGTCTTCGATGATTTTGGCCGCTACCGCCTCAATGAACCTCTCGAATACGAGGAACATATCCTCGCCAATCCCACCAAGAAAAACGGCTCCCCCACTTACAATACCAAACCAGTCAGCACCCTTGGCGAACTCGTCGGCACGGGCGATGCTAAGCTTGATGGCAAGGTGCGCGATCCCTTTGACCTGATCAACCGCCTCGCCCAATCCGAGCGCGTGCGCCAGAGCATCATCCGGCATGCCTTCCGTTTTTACATGGGCCGCAACGAAATGTTGTCTGACTCGCAAACCCTCATCGAGGCCGACCGCGCCTACGTCCAGCACGGCGGTAGCTTCAAAGCCGTCATCGTTTCGCTTTTATCTTCGGACTCTTTCCGTTACCGTAAACCTAGCAAGGAGCAGCCATGAACAACCGTAGAGATTTCCTGAAGCAATCCCTCCTTGGCGCCGGCGCCATGGCGTTGATGAATGCGCCGCAGCTGGCCGCCGCCAACAGCAAGCCGCCGACGCGGTTTATCTTTATGCACCGCGGCAACGGCCTGTGGCCGCGTGTGTGCGTGCCGCCTAGTCTCGATGCCAAGACGATGGAGCTCGAGAAGCGCAAGGAAGCGGTGGATGTCGATCTCGACGGGCATGATCTTCCTCAATGGCTCGGGCCATTGGCCGGTCACCGGGAAAACCTAACGATTCTGCAGGGCCTTTCCGGCAAGATGTGCACCACCGGTCACCATTCCTGGTGCTCCTCGCTCGGCGTGTTCAAGGCCAACGAACGACTCAGCTCCATCAAGTGGGCCACAGTTGATTTCGAATTGGCCAAGCTTTTTCCCTCGCCCGCCGGCCACATTGAGCTGGCGTGTTTTCCACTGGGCGGCGGCAATGCCCGCGGCAGTCTCGACGGCGTGGCCACCGGCTTTTCTGCCCGCGGCCCGCAACAGCCCAACTACGCGTTTGGTTCGCCGCGCATCGCTTTGCAGGAGTTATTTAAGTCCGTTTCCACGGACTCTAAGGCGCGCACGCAATATCAGCTAGATCGCAAGGTGCTAGAGTTTATTGCCGGCAATGAAAGTGCCATTGCCAATCCTTTGATCGGAATTGAGAAGAGCAAGGTGCAGAATTATGCGGACTCCGTGGAATCCATCCGAGATCGCAACCGCAAGATCGACGCGATGGCAGAGGTTATCCGCAAGCACGTGCCCAAGCTCGATGCGAAATATCTCGATCCAAACGTCAACACATTGGACCGTCAGATGGGTCACTCCGAGGTGTTGCTCGGCGCATTGATTTCCGGTCTGACCAATGTGGTCGCCTTCACCGTGGACGAACTCGGTCACCGTTACACCGGCATTCCGGGTATCGAAGGTGAGAAAGTGAACATGCACGATGTCGGTCACAACAAGAGCATTGGCGGGCTCTCGGCGGAGACCATCCGCGACCGCGCGCGTACGCATCACATGGCGGTTATTGATCGCATCGTCAAACGCCTCAAGAGCGTGCCCGAGGGCGACGGGACGATGTTCGACAATACGATGCTCTTTTATTTTCCGGACGGCGGTGAGACCCATCACAGTCACGGCTGGGAGTATCCCTTCATCATTCTCTCGGGCGACAACGCGCGAGTGAACCTGCGCCGCCGCTACATTCGCCTGCCCAACTACGGTCAGCCGGGCCACAGCACGTTGGGTAATTTCTACACCACACTGCTCAACGCCTACGGTAATTCCATCGAGCACTACGGCGCCCTTGACACCGGCCTCACCAAGTTTGGTCACGGCCAGACTGGGCCGATCAAGCAGTTCCAGAGTTAAAACGTGGTCAATTTTCGACAGCGGCTCAGAATCCTTCTGGGGTTCTGTGTGATTGTGGCTTGGGTTCAGGCGGCTCAACCCAAAAAGAAACTCCCGTTCCCGGGCGAAGTCTTTGCCATTGAAGGGCGCACGGCTTTTCTGATTTTGCCCGACACCAAACCCGCTGAGGGCGCGATGCCTTGGGTGTGGTATGCGCCAACCTTGCGCGGGCTGCCGGGAGAGGCGGAGAAATGGATGTTCGAGCGATTCCTCAAGGCGGGCATCGCCATTGCCGGTGTGGACGTCGGCGAGTCCTATGGCAACTCGAAAGGCCGGGCGACGTATGCGGCGCTGCATCAACATCTCGTGGAGAAACACAGCTTGGCCAAGCGGGCTTGTCTACTGGCGCGCAGTCGAGGCGGGTTGATGCTGTATAGTTGGGCTGCTGAAAACCCGGACAAGGTGGCGTGCATCACCGGCATTTATCCGGTGTGCAACATTGCCAGTTATCCCGGGCTGCAACGCGCCAGTGGGGCGTTTGGGTTGACCGATCAAGGACTGGAAGCGCAGCTCGCCAAGCACAACCCTATCGACCGCCTCGCGCCCTTGGCGAAGGCGAAGGTGCCGATCTTTCACATCCACGGCGACATGGACCGCGTGGTGCCGCTGGATAAAAACTCCGCGATCATCAAGGACCGCTACGACAAACTCGGCGGCCAAATGACCCTCGAAGTTGTTAAGGGTCAAGGCCACAACATGTGGCCCGGCTGGTTTCAAAGCCAGGCCTTGGTCGATTTCGTTCTCAAACACGCTAAGGAATCCGCACGATGAAAGGGATTGTTTCGATGAGGAATCTTGGCTGTAGTCTGCTGTTGTGGTTCGGTGTCATGACGACGCTGACGGCCGAGGAATTTGATCGAGTCGTCGCGCCCTTTTTTAAGGCGCATTGTGTGAAGTGTCATGGGCCGGAGAAGCAGAAGGGGAAGGTGACGTTGCATAATGTTGATAGCGGTCTGGCGGCGGGGAAATCGCTGGAGCGTTGGGAGTTGATTCTGGAGGTGTTGGAGAGCGGCGAGATGCCGCCCGAGGAGGAGACGGAACGACCGGACGCGGCGAAGGTAGGTGCGGTGACGAAGTGGATTGAGACGGGTTTGCGGAAGGCGGTGGCGCAGGGAGGGGAAACGCCGGTGGCCCCGCAGGCGCGGCGGTTGACCAACTTCGAGTATGAGAACACCATCCGCGATCTGATCGGCTTTCGGTTGAAGCTGACGGATAATTTGCCCAAAGATCCGGAGAAGCCGTATCACTTCAATAACACCGCCGAGTTCATGTTGCTGGGGCCAGAGCAGGTAGATCGTTATCTGGAAAACGCCCGTAAGGTGATGACCAGCGCGATTGTTGATCCGGAAAAGCCGGAGGTGCACAAGGCGCGCCGCGAATGGCTGCGGCACGGATTGAACCGGGGTATGGGCTTAGATGAGATCGGGGTGTGGGGCAACCGTCGGCATTCCGCGTCTGGCGGCATGGGGCTGAAGAGTTTTCCGAGCACGGGGGAGTTTGTCATCCGCGTGCAGGCTTCGGCGATTTTGCCGCCGGGGGTAAAGGGCGCGCCGTTACGGCTGATTATGGGGCAAATGCTCAACGGTTCCACCCAACGCGTGGAACCAGTGGGCAGCGCGTATCTGGACAACAGCCCGGACGAGCCGAGGGTATTGGAGTTTCGCGGGCGCATTGAAAATTATCCGCTGACGCGTGGGCGAATGATTCGGGGGAATCAACAGCCCGATAGTCGGGTCATCACACCCCAGTTGTTGTACGACGACGGCACGCTGAACGACGGCAATCGGAATCTCACCATGCCGCGGATCGTGATCAACTGGATAGAGTTCGAGGCGCCGGTCGTGGATGTCTGGCCGCCGGCGCATCACCGGCGCATCCTGTTTGATTCGCCTCTGCGCGAGAGTGATCCTGAGGCCTACGTACGGGAGGTCATTCGCCGCTTTGCCTCGCGGGCCTTCCGCCGGTCGGCGAGCGAGGCCGAGGTAAACCGGTTTGAGCAAATCTACCGGCTGGTGTTACCCGAGCTGAAAACCATGGAGTCAGCTATGCGCGAGACACTTGCGATGGTGTTGATTTCGCCGCAGTTCCTCTATCACACCGTGGCGGACGGCGAGGTGACCAACCGTCAGTACGAATTGGCCTCGCGGCTTTCCTACTTCCTGTGGGGCAGTATGCCCGATAAGGAGTTGATGGAGTTGGCTGGGCAGGGAGGACTGGACGACCCCAAGGTGATGGAACAACAAACGCGTCGTCTGCTGGCCGACGCGCGCTCGCAAGATTTTGTGCGCAATTTCACCATGCAATGGATGAGCCTGGCCAAAATGAAGACCGTGCCGATCAATCAGCAACTTTTCCCGCGATTTCTTTATTACGTGTCAGTCGGAGAACGCAGGGGCACGGAGCAACCCTACCGGCCGACGATTCGAGATTACATGCTGGAAGAGACCACCGGCTTCGTGGGCGAGTTGATCCGCCGGAATGCCGGTGTGGCGAATGTGGTGGATTCCGAGTTCGCTTGGCTGAACCAGCCCTTGGCCGCGCACTACGGGGTGTCGGGAGTGGAGGGAAACCACTTTCGCGCTGTGCCGTTGAAGTCCGAGCATCGGCTGGGCGGCTTGCTTACGCAGGGCTCGATGTTGATCGGCAATGGCACTGGCTCTGCGCCGCATCCGATCTATCGCGCGGTCTGGTTGCGGGAGGCGATTCTTGGCGACGATGTGGCCGATCCGCCCGCGGACGTTCCGGCCTTGTCCGACAGCGCCGGCGAATCGGCCGAGAAAGCCCTCACCATCAAGGATCTATTGGCCAAGCATCGGCAGAAGGAAAGTTGCCGTGACTGCCACGCTCGCCTGGATCCGTGGGGTATTCCTTTCGAGCACTACAACGCCATCGGCAAGTACCAGCCGCTCGTCCCCAAGGAGGGTGCGCGGGTCAGTGGGTTTAACCCGCAAACCCACGGCGACCTCGCCGGTTATGCGGACTATCTGAAGACCATCTACACCGAGCGCGTGGATGCCACCGCCCGCGTTCCGCGCGGTCCGGAGGTCAACGGCATGGCCGGCCTGAAGGCGTTCCTGAAGAAGGATCGTCGGGATGAGATTGCTGAAAACCTCCTGCGCCGCCTGCTCAGTTATAGCCTCGGCCGAGATCTTACGCCACGCGACCGGTTTGCGGTGGACGCCATGCTCCAAGAGTCCGCCACGCACGAGCACCGATTGCTCGACATGATTGTCACCATTTGTCAGAGTCCTGTATTCAAAGGAACGGAGGGGAAGTAAGTCATGAAAACGAAAAGCTGGCACTTGAATCGGCGCGAACTGCTTAAGGGAGGCGGCATTGCCTTGGCCTTGCCGCTCCTTAATGGCATGAGTCTGGCGGCTTCAAGTAAGACGCATCCGAAGCGGATGTTGGTGAGCTATTTTTCCTACGGCGCCTACATGCCGAACGGCCAGCACGGTATTCCGAATCCTGAGAAGCCGCACAACGAATGGAGCTGGTGGCCGTGCCGCGATGCCGGTCCGTTGACCTTCAATAAATCATCCGTGCCATTCGAACCGCTGAAGGAGTACGTGAGCTACTACCGCGGACTGGATCACGCCGGCGGCTGGGCCTTGGGCGGGCACAGCTCGGGTGACGTGTTCGCCACGGGCGCGGACATGGTGGGCACTCAGAAAACCAACAGCATTTCCATTGATCAGATCGCCGCCAATGCGCACGGGCATCAGACCCGGTTCGCCTCCATGGTGCTGGGCACCGAGGGCGGCACCGGTTCCTACGGACGGAGCAAGACGCTGTCCCATCGCGGGCCCGGGCGGCCGATTCCCTCGATGCACAAGCCGCAGGAGATTTTCAATCGGTTGTTCAAACCCTACGCCGGCAAAGGCGTCGAGCAGGTGCGCGCCGGGCTCAAGCGCGAGGCCAGCATTCTGGATTTGTTGATGGACCAGAGCCGCAGTCTCAAGAACCGACTCGGCCATGAGGATCAGGGCAAGGTGGAGGAATATCTGGAATCCATCCGGTCGCTGGAACAACGGGTGGAGCGTACCAGTAAATGGACGCATGAACCGTTGCCCGAGATCGATACCAAGGGCCTGAACCTAGAGGCCTCGCACAAGGACCCCAAGGAATATATCCGGTGCATGTACGACCTAGTGTATCTGGCGTTTCAAACGGACACCACCCGGTTCGCTTCCTTGATGCTGGAGAGTGAGAATTCCTCACAGAGCGAGCTGTGGAACTACGCCACCTACGTGCTCGGCTATAAGGGCGCCACGCATGACATTGCCCACAAACGTCCCGCCGATTACTCCGGCCAATGGGACCGTTGGCGGGCCGAACAACACGCCTACTTCCTGCAACGCCTTAAGGACACGCCCGAAGCCGACGGCAACATGCTTGACCGTACCGTCGTGCTCTGGGGCTCGGCCCACCCGCACGCTTCCCACAGCCCAAAGAATTATCCCATCCATCTCGCCGGCGGCAATAAGCTCGGCCTCAAGCACGGGCACCTGCACAGCTTCGAGGACGACAAGAAAGTGCCGTTGGCCAACCTGTTCGTCTCGATGCTGAACGCCGTGGACGTGCCGGTGAAATCCTTTGCCGACAGCACGGGCCCGATGACCGAAGCGCTCGCCTAACATGCAAACGCTCCGCGCCATGCTCCTGGTATGCGCCGTGGCGCTGAGTGGTGGCGGTGTTCAGGCGGAGGAAACCCTCCCGCGCGTGCTCATTCTTGGCGATCAAGTCTATCAGCAACCGGCCGCCGACCTGAATAAGGAGCTTAAGGGCAAAGCGGAAATCCATTACCCGCGCCACGAACCCGGTGTGGTCTGGAACACTACCACGGCGCTGGAACTTCTCGACCGCTATCTTGGTGAAGGTAAATGGGATCTCATCCACGTTAACTGTGGTCTAGGCGACTTGATTTATCGCGCGCCTAACATGAAATCTTTTCGGGTGATGCCGCGCCATGCTGGTGGTCGCCGCGCCTCCGCACCCGAGCAATACGAAAAAAATCTTCACATTCTCGCCGCCCGCCTCAAGGCCACCGGCGCGAAAATCGTCTGGGGCAGCACCACGCCCATCCGGCACTCCAGCACCAACGTCTTCGCCAAGGGCTCGGAGATCGAATATAACGCCATCGCTGCCAAGGTCATGGTCAGGTACGGCATCCCCACTAACGACATGTACACCTTCGTCAAGGACCTCATCGACATGAACAAGCCCGCCGGTCACGGCGCCGATCCATTTTTCTTCGACCGCAAACCCATCCACCCGCCGCTCCGCGAAATTCTTCGGAAAGATCTCGGACTCTAGCGCACTTTTTTCAAATCATGAAATCCTATCTCATTACCTGCCTGGCCTTGCTGGGCTTCACGTTTTCGTCCCACGCCAAACCGTTGAAGGTGTACCTGCTGGTGGGCCAATCAAACATGCAGGGCCACGCGGCCGTGCGCACGCTGGCGCATTTGGGCATGGACCCGAAGACGGTGCCGTTGTTGAAGTCTATCCAGAATGCGGATGGCTCGGCCAAGGTGCATGATCAAATCTGGATTTCCTCGATCGATACCTCGGAGGAATCCGGCGTGAAGGAAGGGAAGCTGACCGTCGGCTACGGCGCGGGCGGGCGCGAACCAAAGATCGGGCCGGAACTGACCTTCGGCATCACCATGCAACAGCACGTCGGCGAACCGATCCTTTTGATCAAGACCTCTTGGGGTGGCAAATCGCTGAACACAGACTTCCGGTCGCCGAACGCGGGGCCGTATCAATTCAACGAGCAACAAATCGATAATTTCAAAAAGCGCAACAAGGATGTCGCTGCCGAGCGTCAGGCTCGAGCTGAACGCACCGGCGTGTATTATCGGCTGATGCTCGAACACATCCGCAAAGTGCTTGGTGACATCAAACGCGTGTATCCCGCCTACGATGCCAAGGCCGGCTATGAGCTGGCGGGCTTTGTGTGGTTTCAGGGCTGGAACGACATGGTCGACAGCGGCACCTATCCCACGCGCGGCCAACCGGGCGGGTATGCGAGCTATAGCAAAAATCTCGCGCACTTCATCCGCGATGTGCGTAAGGACTTGAAGGCGCCCAAGTTGCCCTTCGTTATCGGCGTAATGGGCGCGGGCGGTCCGATCGCCAAGTACGGCCCGGATCAAAAACGGTATGCAGGCATCCATGGCGAATTCCGAAAGGCCATGGCTGCACCCTCCAAGCTGCCTGAGTTCAAGGGCAACGTCACGGCGGTGTTCACGGAGAATTATTGGGATGGGCAGCTTTCCGAATTGGTTGATCGCCGTGGCAAAATCAATGCTAAGCGCCGTGATTTGGCCAAGGATCAATCGCTCACCCGTGAGCAACGCGATCACGCGATCAACGAATTCACCGCCAAGCTGTTCACGAAGGAAGAACAGGAGATTCTCGAGATTGGCGTCTCCAACGCCGCCTATCACTACCTCGGTTCCGCCAAAGTCCTCACCCAAATCGGCCAAGCCTTTGCCGAGGCTTTGACGGAAATGGAGTAGAACAAAAAAAGCCCCCGGCGAACCGGGGGCTTTGTGGGTGATTTTCGTTTCCTAGCGCTCGCGGCGGTCACCGTGGTGACGGCGGGTGGCTTCAAGGGCGCGCTTCAGTTCATGGATTTCCCTGCGAAGGGCGTCGACTTCTCCAGCAAGGTTGCGGTCGTTGCCGCGCCTGTCGCCATGGGCAGGATTGTGGTGATGATTCGGGTGGTGTTGCTTTGCGTGGTCTGATTGGCCGGCACCTGCCATTTTACGGATGGCTTGGGACTTCTTGTGGGCTTCCTCACGGGAGAGCTTGCCGGCTTTAACAGCAGCGGCAATGTCACGCCCCATTTTCCCGGCCTGCTCCCGGCTGATTCGCTTGGAAGTATTTCCCTTGTTGTGAGCGGCTTTGCCCCACAGGGTTTTTTTCATGGATTCTAGTTTCTTGCCGGCTTCCTCTTTGGAGAGTTTTCCTGCTTTCACCGCGGCAATAATTTCCCGCTCCACAGCTTGATACTTGGCCTTGCGCGGGTCGCCGTGGGCGCCCTTTGCGTGATCCGACTTGGCGTGGTTTCCATGTGCTTGCTGTTTGCCTTTAAGGGAAGACAGCTTTTTCATGGCTTCTTCCTTGGAAATTTTGCCGGCCTTAGCGGCTGCCCAAATCTCGTGTTCCATCGACTCAGTCTTGGAGCTCTGCGTTTTGCTAGGGCACTCCTTGCAGTCGGATTTTTTCTTTTTGCACTCATCCGCCTGAGCGGTGAATAGGGAACCGACTAGCACGAGGCCAGCGGCGAGTTTAGTTAGGGATTGGGTTTTCATTTAGAGATTTCCTGATAGACGTGAATTTGAGTGGAAAGGTTTCTGATTAATTGATTTTTTGCAATGAAATACAGTCACTGACGTTTCAGATAAATTGTTTTTTGCCTGTAAAAGTGTGGGCGCGGTAGCGAGTAGGTCGCTAGGAAAGCCTCCAGTTTGGCTTAATTGAACTTCGCATACCTGAGGATCAAATAAGGTATTACGTTAAAAAAAGTTACCACCGACTTGTAGCATATGAAAATGGTGTAATTGATTTCATCAAAGCGATCTTTTGACATCTCGAACCACCACGTATGAGCGCTGAATATAAAGTCGTGGGCAAAGATAAGTGCCAAATACCACCATACAAGTATTCCCACATTAATGGCCGTACACCATCCTAGAAACGTCTGAAGATTTTCTTTTGTTATTTTCAAATTATCACCCACCTTACTTTTCACTAATGCAATAGAGAAACTGACGTCCTCTTATGAAAATCTGGTTGTCTGCCAGTGCAGGGGAGGCATCCAGTCGATCATCAAGTTTATTGGTGGCTAGAGGCTCAAATTTTCTGCCGTGCTTTAACACCAGTGTGGCTCCATTGCGTGCAGTAATATAAACCTTTTCATCAGCGGCAACTAAGGAGCTGTATACATTAGCTAAGCCATTAAGGCGTTCACGATCAATATGAGTTACTCCGGTTTTAGCTTCGGTGCAGGAAAGTAGAGCCTGATTGGATTGTGTATAGTGCAGCAATCCCTTATAGAGTACCGGTGAAGGGGTGTAGGGTGTGCCGCGGTTTTTGCTCCACAAAATTTTATCAGATCCGGTGATATCACCCCTGGCTGAGAGCGGCAAGGCCAGCAGAGAAAAACCCTGATAACCGGTCATGCAATACACTGCATTGCCATCCACCACCGGGCAGGGGATGGCATTATCGGTAAGCCCACCACATTGCCATATGATTTCGCCACTCTGGAGGTTGTAGCTAATGACTTTACCTGGCTCAACTAGTCGGCCACCACGGCCTATGCCTGAGGCTGTCGTGATGATTTGTGTTTTCCCGCTATGGGTAACTACAGTTGGTGTGGACCAACCATTTCCGCCTTGGCGATTCTCTCTCCACAGCATTTTTCCTGTTTTAGCATCCAATACTTCAATGTAGGACTGACGAACATGATCTCTAACAAGGATAAGTTTGCCATCATGAACTACAGGCGAACACGCTTCACCCAGGCTTGCCCCCATGTAGGCTTTACTCATAGGGCGTTCCCACAGTTTTTTCCCATTGAGATCGTAGCAAAAGAGTCCGCTTGAGCCGAACCAGCAGTAGAGCCGTTCTCCATCAGTGGTGGGTGATCCCGAAGCAAAGTTGTTATCTCCATGTGTGCCTTCATGAGGAATGAGTTGGGTTGCAACCTGTTGCCAGAGTGTTTTACCGGTCTTTCGATCCAGACACATAACGACAAACACGTATTCAGTATTCGGGTATGTAATGCCAAAGATACGCTTGGGTTGGTCTTCCGGTTTTGGGAGTGATGGGTCGACTTTTTTTGTATTGATGGCTGTAAGTATAAAAACTTTGTCACCCCAAATGATGGGCGAGGCGCTGCCGTAACCGGGAATGGGGATCTTCCACTGGATGTTTTTTTCCTCGCTCCAATTGACGGGCGGCTGCGCGGTGGTGGAGCTGCCGGTGGCGTTTGGTCCGCGCCACTGATGCCAGTTATCAGCCTTGGCTTTGTTGAAATCGGCGGCAAAGGAAGTGAGGGCACTGCACAGCAAGGCGGTGCCGAGGGTAAGGGATGTTTTCATTTTAAAGGGTAAGCTCGCCGGTGCTGCTGGCGAACTTGTCGGTGTTGAGATTCATTTGGTTGAGCAGATGCACGAAGAGATTGCAGAGCGGCGTGTTGTTCTTGGCATCGTGTGCGAGATAACGGCCGTGTTTGAGGCTGCCGCCGGCGAGCAGGATGGGGTTGTTGCGCGGGTCATGCGAGCTGGCGTTCCCAAGATTGCTGCCCAGTAAGGTGAGCGTGTTATCGAGTAAGGTGCCACCCGCTTCCCGCTTGGTTTTCATGGTTGTGAGGAATTCATCAAAACAACCCATGATGGTGCGTTCAATCTTAAGCAACTGTTCAATGCGCTTGGGATCCCGTCCGTGATGGGAGAGATTGTGGTGTTCGGATTCCACGCCATTGATCTGTGGCATACCGTGGTTGTGTTGGATGACTATGCTGATAACCCTCGAGGAATCGGTCTGTACAATCAGTGGAACAAGATTTAGCAAAAGTCTAATTCGGCCAATGAGATCGGTTTTGTCATGGATATCGAGCGGCGCTTGAGCCTTTACCTCCGGTTTGGGGCGGTCGATCCATGCTTGAGCTGCGGCAAGATCATTTTCTGCGGTACGGACGGAATCAAAATATTCCTGCAATCGTTCGCGATCAGCCGCTGGTGCGGTCTTTAGGAGCGCACGGGTTTGGTCAAGCAACTCGTCCAGCACGCTGCGGCCCTCGGCGAGTTTTTGCTTCTGGCGCGCGATCTCCTCCGGTTTGCCACTCAGGAACATTTTCGCAAACATGCGTGATGGGCGTTGCTCGGCCGGGATCATTACACCGCTAGTGGTGTATGACT
>PVBE010742478.1_pt1 | contig 12131 bp, 1 predicted proteins | sample 1631181 | NCBI WGS metagenome assembly PVBE01 (sample SAMN08397723, study PRJNA350692) | Marine metagenome, whole genome shotgun sequencing project. | isolation source: water | place: Pacific Ocean | collected 2012-04 | reverse complement strand
TCCTAGAGTAACTGATCCTGCATATAATACTGCTCTTAATATTGAATCAGTAACTGCAACCACAATTACTGTTGATGTTGGTAAAGCACCTATCGTAAATCATGATGTTTCTGATGCAACTTATGATGCAGGAACTGGTCTAATTGAACTAACGATTGGTAATCACTCCTTATTAGAAGGAACTGCAATTAGAATTGCTCCTAATTCATTGACGTTCTCTTGTTTGATGGATGGTAATTTTTCTGATAAGACTTATCCTAGAGTAACTGATCCTGCATATAATACTGCTCTTAATATTGAATCAGTAACTGCAACCACAATTACTGTTGATGTTGGTAAAGCACCTATCGTAAATCATAATGTTACGAATGCAATTTATGATACAGGAACTGGTCTAATTGAACTAACGATTGGTAGTCACTCCTTATTAGAAGGAACTGCAATTAGAATTGCTCCTAATTCCTTGCCATTTACTTGTGCTGCTAATAATCATGCAAGTACACATGCTTACCCTAGTGCATCTGATCCTGCATATAATACTGCTCTTAATATTGAATCAGTAACTGCAACCACAATTACTGTTGATGTTGGCCAACCTGGTGCTGGTACTGTTACTTGTGCTAATGTTGCATCTGCAATTACAGTTTTATTCTCTACATTAATTCAAGCAGTAGGAACTGATGCATCTCCTAATGGCAATCTTACTGGCATTACGAGAACTGCAGCACCAAATACTGATGAGTTACCTGTATTTGGATTTAATCAAAGTGATAATGAGTGGAATGATAAATCTATCTTAGATCTATCAGATCCTAATAACGCATTTTACAAATTTAATGCAACAACTGGTGGTGCTATTGTTCCCAGAGGTTGCTCACTAATTGGTTACGATCTTCGTCGTACTATTATTAGACCTTTGTATGTTCCAGATCCAGTTGATGGTGAAGTAGGAAGAACATCAATCTTTAATCTAACTGGTGGTTGTTATCTATGGCAATTTACTATTAAGGATGGCGATTTATCATCTAACTCTCCATTATTTGATATTACAACTAATGTTGGTAAGGTATATACTCAACCAATTGATACTGCAAATAGCAAAAAAACTCCAGAATTTTCTCACCATAAAATCTGCATCATGGAGTATGCAGATAATAATGAATTAGATTTATATTATAAAAAAATTGGTTCTGCATTTCAAGAATATCAACCAACAATTGACGATGAAGGAGAACTTGATAATCTTGTTCAGGAAAACAGAATTGTTGGTCCTCTATCTGATAGTAGAAGTATTCAGAGTATTAAAGTTACTGATAATGCAGGAGCTAGTACAAGTGTAGTAACTGTAACAACAAAAATTGATCATGGTTACTTTGATGGTCAATATGTTGCAGTTTTAAATACGGGATTAGATGAGGAATTAAATGGATCTCAGAAGATCTATATTTCTACCACTGATAGCAGAGTATTTACTTATACATTTGGTAATAATGCTGCTTCTATCGGATTAACAACTAATCAATTGTATACACAACCTACATTAGGTTCTGGTGCAATTGCACTGGCAGAGATTGACTCTGTTGAATCTGCATCACCATATGTCTTTAACTGCTCCATCAGGTCCACCTGGGGTCAGTGTGGTATGTGGGCTAATGGATCTAAGGCGACTGGATTCCGTAGCATGGTCGTAGCTCAATATACTGGAATTAGTCTTCAAAAAGACGATCGTGCATTCATTCGTTACGATAGATTTACTAACACTTGGAATCAAGCATCACTAACTGATGCATTTGCAACAGTTCCTTATCATACTAAGGGTGATGCATATTGGAAGGATGATTGGAAAAACTTCCATATTCGTGCCTCGGATGACGCTTTCATTCAGTGTGTTTCTGTCTTCGCTGTTGGTTACTTCGATCACTTCCTAATGGAAAGTGGTGGCGATATGTCCATCACAAACTCGAACTCCAACTTTGGTAACACGAGTCTTCATGCGATTGGTCATAAAGGTTATGCATTTAACCAAGATAAAGGTGGATATGTTACTGATATTATCCCACCAAAAGTACTTGATACTAGTGTAACAGAAAAAGTACAATATTATAGTTTAGATATTTTAAACTCTAATGATGCATCAAATCATACTAAAGTATATCTTGGTAGTGAAGCAGCATTAGATCCAAACAATATTCCAGCAACTACTGTTTCAGGATTTAGAATTGGTTCTAGAAGTGAAGAAAAAATTTATATAAAACTTGGTGGTAATAATCAATATAGATCTGAATTATCTCCATCAGGATTTAAAAAATATCCTGCAGCGTTAAGTTTCTTTAGTCCTGCTAGTCTATCTAACGTATTGGATGGTAGAGCACAAGATGCTGCTAATAGAATAATTGATAACAAGCAGTTTATCATGAATGAAGCGTATGGATATATTACTGATAAGTATCCTGCTTTATTGACAAAAGAAGGTATTACTATTGAGAAATGTAAGAGAGATATTGGTTACATTCTTGATGCTGTAGTTTCTGATTTAAGATTAACTCTTAATGCAAGTGCTATCTCAGCAACATATCCTCAAGGTAATTATTCTGATACATCAAATATTAATGTTATTCAAGCAGCAGAATCATATTATGTTGGTGCTTCATTAGATTATATTGATAATGAATTAACTGAAACTATTGAGACATATCGCTATGTAGAAGAACTTGTTATTGCAGCAATGCGTAACTGGGATTATACTATTAATGGTTGTATTGTTGAAAGTGGTAATAGTACTATTACAGTTGGCGACACAACTGGTTTAGTTAACGGTATGGTTATTACCGGAACTGGTATACCAACTAATACTGAAATTACTGATATTCCAAATGCAACTCAAATTACTATATCTGCAAATCCAATTGCTGGTGGCACTGTAAATCTAACATTTGATTTAGTTGAAGGTAATTATGATACTATAGTTGCTCCTGTTTCTGATGATACAATTACAAACGATCCAAGCAATTCAACTCCTGAATGTGCCAATATCGCAAACTTGCTTAGAAGTTATTTTGATAATATCGTCGATATTTTCAATAATGGATCTGCCGGTATTACTAGAAGAGAAACTAAAGTAAATATTGCTGCACTTTCGCAAAGAGCAACAGCATTTACAGTAAATGCTGGTGGTGGCACATCAAATCCACATAAATTTGAAACTGGCACTGCAGTCAGACTTGTTCCAAGAGCAAAAGCAGGAACAAACCCTGACAAGAGACTTATTAGATTGCCATCTGGATTTAGTTCAAACCGAAAATATTACGTAATTGCTCCTGGTAGATTTACTCAACCATATGATTATTCGTCAATCTCTTCTTTTTCAAAAACTGCAACTACTAAACTTTTACTTGCAACTAGTAGAGAAAATGCATATGCTGGTAACTACATATATTCTCCTGAAACAGAAACTATTGATTCTGATGTAGAAATTGATATCTATCAATTTGTTTTAGATGACAAGTATGATCTCCACAAGTATCAGTGTGAAGCTACTGGAGATGGTGGACCTGAAATTTTACAAACAAATGTATCACACCACTTCCATGATCCTGCTACAGATGATGTAGTCCAAAAAGTATTTTTTAGAGGTGATACTTTACCAACAATATCTGGTGGATCTCCTATTAATGGTAGCACCGAATTTTATGCAAAATATGTAAAACCAACAACGGTTGGAGAAAAACAAAATAAATTTACGATTCATAATTCTGCTGCAGATGCAAGAAATGGTGTTGGTGCTATTTCATTCCAAAGTGATACTGGATCTAACTTCTTTGTTTATTCTGACAAAAATGAATCTCCAGTAAGATTCAATCCTTCTATAGGAACAACTGGTAATTGGTATCTTAACGTAGTAGATGAGAGTAGTGGATCTACTCCTAACACAAATTCTATTCTGTATAGATTACATCAATCAGATTTTAATGATGCATCTGGTCAGCAAATTACTTCTGATTCATGGTACAATCGTATTACTGATGCTAGAGGAAAAGAAGATCGTGTTTATAGACTTAGGTATGTAATACCAAAGTATTTGCAATCTGTACGTGATCCTCTTAATGGTTTTGTTATTAAGATGAGAACTGACGAGAAACGTAATCTCGTTGCACAGAAATTATTATTAAGATCAATTGATGGCATCAATCCTGATGCTACAACTAATTTACTAAGTAATATTGGTACTGGTAATTCTAATTATGACCCATATGAAAATCCCATTGTTTTAAATACAACTGCTTTACCAAATAATCTAATTAGTAATGGTCAAGATAATAAATTCTCGTTTGTAATTCAATCGGGTAAAGTTATTGATAATGATTTAGAACTCACAGTGTTTGATCATGATACCAATAATGAAGCACTAAGAGGTAAAACTTTTACCGTTGTTAAAGTTACTGCACCACAAGGTGGAAAATTTTCTGCAGATAGCACTACTGATACTGCAACAATTTCTTGGACTGGATATTGCTCTGGTACTGCATATCTTCATAATGTTGTAAGCAATATTGTAAACGATGATGCAAATACAGTAGATTATTACTTAGTTCTGAGAGATGTTACTGGAAAATTAGATTATAGTCAATTTACCAATACAATATTCCAGCAGGGCATCGGTCAAGGAAGTATATTTGCGGATCTTCTACAAAAACCTGATAGTGTTGGTGATGCTAATGGAGATAGTAAGTCTTCTAGAGATGATTATCTTTATTCAACAAAAAGAGCAGCTTTATATACTGCAGTTCCTGGAGATTATGTTCAAATTGGCACAGGGGACTATCGTATTCTCTCTGTCACTGATGTTCCAGAAATTGAAGATACGTTCTATATTTTTGATATTGACACAATTCAAGATCGTATTTACAATCAGCAAGATGGTATATACTACTTAACTTGTGTTCGTGGTAATATTTCTCCATTCCCACAAGGTCCTGGTATTGGAAATAATTTCAAGAACTTTAAGTTCCCTCAACCTATTTCTCAACTATATCCATTAAATTATAAGAATGATCCTCTGTGGTTTCAAAAAATTGATCCCAATTTAATTGATCCACCTGCAACAGTTTCTGCTGCTGATAATTATATACATGGATTAGTTACAGTTAATGATTCTAAAGGAAGTGAGACAAGAGAATCTACTCTTGATTTACTTGCAAACTTAAATCAAGATGCTAATTATACTGAATCTGGTGTTGAATTTGGTTTAGTTAAAGCAACCACTGGTAATGCTACTTCTGGTTCTGAAGATAGAAAAATTCGTATTTCTGGTAATGAAGTATCTGAAGATGCTCAAAAATTATATGTTGAACTACGCCGTCCTTCTATTGCTAGATCTGGTAACCATACTTTTGAGTATCTTGGATTTGGTCCTGGTAACTACTCAACTGGTTTCCCACTTCGTCAAGAAGTTGTCTTGCAAGATATTCAAGACTTCTATGCTCAAGCAAAGCGTGAGAATGGCGGTATCGTCTTCTATACGGGTCTAAACTCTAACGGTGACCTCTATATTGGTAATCGTAAAATCAACGCTATTACAGGCGAAGAGACGTTCCTTGAGTCTGCTGAATTGGTAGATAGTGAAGATGATGGAGATGATCTTGGAACATTAGTTACTACATTTGAAACTGCTGTAAGATTTGAAGATAAAATTACTGTAGAAGGAAAATCTTTCTTTAACAATGAAGTTGAAATTAATGTTCAACCTGAGTTAGGTGAGTCTTTAAGAATCTTTAGTAATATTCCTGATAATGAAGATCTGACACTTGACCGTGAATCTTTCCCTCTACCAGATTCTGGAGATATTGTTCTTACAAAAAATAAAGTTAACTCTGCAATATTTGAATTTAATCCAAGAGGAAATACTGCACTTCCTGGACAATCTTATTCATTTAAAACACATGTAGCTTCTGGTCAACCATCAAATATTTTCCCAAATCAATCTGGTGAATTTAATAATGAAAGAATAGTAACCTACGGTGGTCAACCTCCAACTTCCGGAGATATTTTATTCAAAGGATTGCAAACAGGAACTTCTGGATCTCTTGGGTGGATTTATTCAAACGGATATGTGGGAGCATCAAATTCTGTACTTAATGTAACTGTATATGCCGCATCTAATATTGTAAAAATTGGATGGGTTGGTGGATCAAGTAATGCCTCTTTAAAATTATCAGTTGGCGATACTGTTAGACTTTCTAATTTTACAGGTGAATATGCTAAACTAAATGGTATATTTAAAATTAATGGATCACATCCTACAGATGTTTCTTACGGAAGTAACTTTGCAACTAAAGGATATGTTTATATTGATATAAATGAAAACTTTAATACTGGAAAAATTGTAGCATGGAATGATTTTGCTGGTAAGGGATTAGATATTTCGTCTAATGAGTGGAAAGAAATTGGTGTTATTGGATCTGAATCAATCAGAACATTTACTGATACTATTGGTGACTATAAACTTGGTATCAATACTGTTGCTAGAAGCGGAGAAACTGACTATACTACTTCTTTTGTAACTGGAGAAACTACACCAAGAGCAAACTTAGATGTTGTTGGAACAGCATTCATTAGTGGAAAATCAATTGATTTCTTAACGAGAGATGAAACGGATGAAGATAATGCATTCTTAGTTGGTGGAGTATCTTTTAGTCCTAATTCAGGAGCAACTCTTCGTGTTGCTACTTCTAATGGTGGTAGAGTTGGTATTAATACAGTTGCTGATAATACTAATGATGATAATTTAGACAGAAATTTGGTTGTTATCGGTAACTCCAGATTTACTGATGATGCCAAATTCCAACAAGACATTGATGTAAATGGTGGAGAGTTAAGAACTGCAATTACTTCCGGCACTTTTAGTCTTCTAAGTAATATTGGTTTTGTAGGAACTTTGACTGCTGGTGATCTTGCAACTACAATCAATATTGGTAGTTCTGCAACATCTAGTTCAATTAATTTTGGTACAGTTAGTGATGGAAATTCTTCCAATATATCTATTGGTGGTGGATATAATCTTACTACAACTGTTGGATCTGTTACGGATATAAAAACAAGATTCTTTAAAGCAGCAGGAGACTTTGAATTTGGTTATCGTAGAACTGGTGTTGGATCTAGTTCTTCCATTACTTCTCCTTCTAAAATAGCAAATATTGTATCTAATTCTTCTGGACCATCTATTGTTAATTTTGCTCTAAATGCATCTGAGTTAAATCTTGCTGGTCAAGGTGGAACAACTACTATTAATAATGGACTGCAAGTTAATTCTTCATCTAGATTTAATGCTGGTATTCAACTTTGTGGTGGATTGCAATCATTCTCTTTTACTGGTGCAAGAGCCAGAATGGGATCTAATGAAGTTCAACATGCTATTGGAGCTCAACCAGATGAAACATTCATCAGAAATATTGACCTGTTAAATGTTGCTGTTCTTACATCTCTTGAGGATAATTACAATCAACTTGATACTTCCGGTGCTGGTGATTGGGGTGCAGATTCATTCAAAATTGTAACTGGTCTTCCTACTTTAACAGCAGCAGATGAATATTATTTGCCGATTAAAAATAGTCCTAATAGACCTGACGGCAATCCATATTTTATAGCAGGTGATACTATTATTCTTGATAGTCCTGAACAGGGTATATGGCATACTGAAACACATCATCCAGAATTTTTAGAAATTATTGAAGTTGTATCAACAACATCTCCATATTATTTGAAAGTAAAACGTAAACCATTTGGTGATTTTACAAATCAACTGACTAATCATCCGGACGATACTTCAATTTATAAAGTAAATGTCCAACTTGATTCTACATGGTTAGAAATTCCTTTATCAGACAGCGCAACACAAACAGCATCAATTTATCTTGCTGAATTTGGTGGTTCATTATCTAGTAATGATTATATTATTGTAAGTCGTGATGATGCAACTGGATCTTCTGGTGAGGTAATTAAAGTTGGAGCAGCACTTCAACAAAATCCATATCAATTAAAAGTTTCTGATGGAACTGATTGTGATAATAATAGTGGAGATGTATTTACTGTTGACTCTACTAATGGTAATACTTACATTGGCGGAACTTTAACAGTTAATAACGCTATTAACTTTAATGGTGGTTGTGGAACAACTAATAGAGGAGTTATTATTGGTTCAATAACACCAATAAATTCTGCAACTAATATTATTACTGATATTAATATTAATGATATTGCTAAAGTTAGACTTGGTGACATTATAACGTTCTCCCATACTTATACTAATCCAACTGATGCTATAATAGACAATTATACAAAAATTGTAGAAATTGATGCTACTCAAATTACAGTTGATAAAAATATTTTTGCTACGGCTTCCCTTACAAATGTTAGTTTTAACGTAGTTAAAAACGAAGAATTTGTTATTCAAAATGGTAATGACCAGAATACTTTATACTTTGATACATGTGCTGCTAGTTTAGAAATTGGCAATCAGTTTAGAAGACTTGATATTTCTAGAGTTCTTCCTAGCACTGAATCTGCTGCAGATACAACTACAAGATATTCAGGTAATGAATCTGATTATAGGGTATACTCTTACTGGACTGATCCTCAAATTATCAATGCTGGGGGTCCAAATACTACATTAGCTTCGGATGCTAATTATACTGGAGCTATACCTGGTTCTGTTTATCTAGAAGTTAATGATATTGGAGAAGGTACAGGTAGATTTGTTGCAGGAGATTTAATTGTAATTGGAAAACTTACAGATCTTGCTGATGGTGGAATATCTGGTAATGATTTTGAGATTATGGAAATTGCAGCAGTAGATGTTGTACTTAAAGAGTTAAGATGTCTACCAGCTAAAGAAGGAACTACAGCAAAATCACCTTATCTTGCTAGTACTACCGCTGTTCAAAGAATTCTAAGACATCCTGAGTCATCTGAATTAATTGATATTCAAACACGCCAACGTAGTGGTGTTGATTTCTGTTCTGTTATTATAAAAAATGGGAGAATTGTACAAACTAAAATTGATTACTTAAATTGGGTTCGTATATACGATGTATCTAGTACAACAAGTGAATATTTTAAAGTTAATGGTGGTCTCTCAGGTAAAGTTCATAAAACTAATATGGATGAGACCATTCAAAGTGGTCAAATTACCTTCAGAAATGGTGATTTAATTCTCAATAGAAATCTGACAATGTATGGCGGTAATATTACCGTTAAAGATTCTGTTGGTAAAACCAATATCTTACAACTTGCCAATGATGATGGTCATGCAGATCATTCTGGAACAATTTCCTTTGATGCTGGTATTATTGGAAGAGGTGATATTAAACTTTACTCTTCTACAGGTCCAGAAGAAGTTATAACTGTTGGAAATGATCCAACATTCCAAGTTGACATTTGGGGTAATGGAACTTTTGGAAATACTTTAAAAATTGTTGGTGCAGCTGTTGAAAGTCCAGCAAAAACATCACAATTTGAGGTAACTAATTTAGGAAATAATGGTCAAAATTCTTTTGTAATTAATAAAGATCAATCTATTGATTCTTTTGGAATTAATGATTTCTACACTAGCACTGGTGGAAGACATGCACGTTATATTTCTTCTGGATCTAACGTTGATGATTTAAATTTGAAACCCAACATCACATATTTTGCAAATGTGACTGATCAAACAAACTTGATTTGTTATCTACCTGAAAATCCACAAACGGGAGATGAAGTAAAATTTATTGAAGTTGGAGGTAATTTGGGTCATGATACAATGTTAATTGTTAGAGCATTAACTCCAAATATTAAAGTTCAAGGAGATTCTGGAGGAACTACGATTGGGTTAGGTGGAACAACTCCGTATAATTCTGGCGAATTAGTAGTACAGACAGCAAATGCTGGATTTACTTTGATTTACTTAGGAGGAACAGATTCTCAAGGAACAATTGTTTCCTCTTCTGTACAAGGATGGTGGTTAAAGGAGGTTTAATCAATGACATTTTACAATAGGGTAAAAGCAAGTAAAATTGCACCAATTGGTACCATTGTACCATGGTCTGGAGGTTCAGGAAGAGGTAATCGTCTTGAAGATATTCCAAAAGGTTGGATTATATGTAACTTAAATAGTGCCGTATTAAATGCTGCTGATTATCCACTTTTAGCAGCAACGTTGGGAAACCAGTATGGTCCTTTTCCAGAGGCAGGATCTGGTTTTATACTAGGGACTAATTTTGGAATTGTTAATAATTTTCCATACAATAAGAATGCTGCATTAGGGCATGTTGATCAATTTGGATTGCCTAATTTAAATCAATTAGCATTAGTTGATATTGAGGGATCTAGAATTTCAACTGATGATCTTTTACAAATTGGGCAATATGTAGGTCGTAATGGTCCTGATGCTACACAACCACCTACACTTCTTGAATCTGATGTTGATATCACATTTACAATGGAGCCATCATCTACACTTGCTGGTAGAATTACTGGTATCACAATGGATGAACCAATCTATTTTGACACAATTTATACCATACCAAGAAAATTAGGTATTGAGCATATTCCTGAACATACTCATAGACCAGCTACTGAGTCTGATTTTGATCAATTCTGGTCTGCATTTGCTGCTGGTAATGGTATTATGGAATTTTTGCCTGGTAGTGGATTAAAAGACTCTACTAAATATGTTTCTATTGCACCTATTGGACATAAATCTAATACTAGTGAAGCTCATAGATTTAGACCAGGAACTAAAAATATTACTTGGTTTGATGCTCTTGATGGTGGTATATCTTTAGTTGATGGAAGTCTACCACAGGTTGTTGATGCTGCCAAGGCATTAGTTCCTGTTTCTCTTGATCCTCTTGATTCATCTGAACATAGATGGATTGATGTGAGACCGTATATTTCTTTTAGGAGTTGGTCTGCATCTGATGTTACGCAACACGCGTATCACGATGATAATCGTGCTATAACATTTATTCAAACAAATTCTCATACCGGTGCTTTCCCACCTGCAGGATATTATAATTCTGCTAAAAATTATTATGCATCTCCGGATATTCCGGAATTTCATAGAGGTGATGCTATGCCAGCAACATATGTTGCAGATGCTGTATATGATCCTGGTGCGGGTGAGTCTCAACCTATAAATAGTGCCGTAACTGATACTTATACAACTACATTAAACCATCCTGGAGAAAGGTGGTCAGATAATGCATTAAAATCTCATAATCATGATGCCATGGAAGTTCAAATGGGGAGAGGTAGTTTATCTGTTCCATCAACTATATTAGTTAATAATATTTCTACCGGAACAACTGCACCATTATCTGTAGATACCGCACTAAGTGTTCAAATTAATAATAACACTCCTTCATTAACTATGTTGTACATTATTAGAGCTTTTTAAAATGCCAGCATTTTATAATAAAGAAAAGTCCAAACATGGAACGATGTCAGGATCAATTATTTCTTTTCCTATACAGTTAACTGATGATGATCCTAAGGCAGTTAGTAATTTAGAGTTAATTCCTGCAGGATATCTTAGGTGTGATGGCAGAGTGCTATTTGCAACAGAATATCCAGAATTAGCAACAGTATTGGGAACAGGATCTGGCACTAAATTTTTAAAAGAAGGTCAGATAGTTTCAAATACACAATTTCAACTACCAGATTTAAGAAATAAGCACATTAGAGCTACCTCATCTTCTAATATTGGTTTATATAATAATCTTATTGTTCAAGATAATGACAATGAAGATGTTTTTAAATCTGGTATTGGATTAGATGTTGTACAAAATATTGAAAGTCCATATTTTCTTTCGTATACTGGAGAGTTTTATATTCCTCCTCAAACTATTGATTTAAGAGGAGAACCAAGATTTACAGTTGATACTGGTGTATTTACATCTAGTATTGAAGTACCTGGAAATGGATTTCAACCACATATGCACAGGTCATCAACATTTAGGGCTAGACAAAAAGATAGAAATGACAGTACTTTTGGTGCTAGACAAAGAAATCATGTATCAACAAAATCTTCATTAAACGTATGTCAGTGGTGGCAAAATACAGCTCAACCATTATGTTATTATCAATGGTCTAAT
>PVBE010498723.1_pt1 | contig 12131 bp, 9 predicted proteins | sample 1631181 | NCBI WGS metagenome assembly PVBE01 (sample SAMN08397723, study PRJNA350692) | Marine metagenome, whole genome shotgun sequencing project. | isolation source: water | place: Pacific Ocean | collected 2012-04 | reverse complement strand
TGGAAGCCAACACTTCACCGGGCAGTTGGCCAAAGCAGTTGGTTGTCGCGTGCTTAGCGTGGACTACCGCTTGGCGCCTGAACACCCACACCCTGCAGCGGTCGAGGACAGCACCGCCACCTACCGGTGGCTCCTCGATCAGGGGTATAGAACTGAAAGCCTGGCAATAGCAGGCGCTTCAGCAGGTGGAGGACTCACGATCTCCACCCTGCTCAAGCTTCGAGACGACGGCGTAGCTCTCCCTACGGTCGGTGTAGCGATCTCGCCGTGGGTCGACATGGAGATCATTGGTGAGTCCATGGTGACTCGAAAAGATGTTGACATGTTGATCAGCAAGGAACGCTTGACGGATTGGGCCGAAGCTTTCCTTGCGGGGCAGGATGCCCATGATCCGTTGGCCGCTCCCCTCTATGGAAATTTCGACTGCATCCCACCGCTACTGGTCCAGGTCGGCGACGAAGAGACCCTGCTAGACGACTCCACCAGGTTGGTCGACATTGCAAATTCGGCGGGAGTGGACGTGAGCCTCGAGGTGTTCCCCGAAATGCAGCATGTCTTCCAGTTATTTGCCGGCAACATGCCCGAAGCAGACGAGGCGTTGGCGAAGATCGCCGCATGGCTGAGGCCCCACTTGGACCTGTTGGCAGTGGCCTAAACCAAAGGGATCTGCCTAGACGCTGACTAGTGCAGCCGCGATGTCGATGACGGCCTGCTTGCCGTCACCGAAGAGCATGAGGGCGTTGTCAGCTGCGAACAGTGGGTTCGCAATACCGGCAAAGCCCGGACTGAGCGAACGCTTGATGACCACCACCGTGCCCGACTCGTCGACGTCAAGGATTGGCATGCCAGCTATGGGCGAGCTGGGGTCGTTGCGTGCGGCCGGGTTCACTACGTCGTTTGCACCGATCACGATGGTCACGTCGGTTTCAGCAAAGGTGGGGTTGACCTGGTCCATGTCGAAGAGGTGCTCATAGCCAATCTCTGCTTCGGCTAGGAGCACATTCATGTGGCCTGGCATGCGGCCGGCCACGGGGTGGATGCCGAACACCACTTCCTTGCCGGAGCTCTCCAGGGAAGTCATTAGGTCACGCACGGCGTGCTGGGCCTGGGCAACGGCAAGCCCGTAGCCCGGAACGATGACGACACGGTCCGCTACCTCGAGGAGCATTGCCACCTCTTCAGCCGATGTTGAGGTGACCCGATCACCGTAGACGTCGGAGTCATCGCGGCTTCCGGCGGTGGCGGACGGGGTATCGGCAAAGATGACCTCGAAGATGGAGCGGTTCATTGCCGAGCACATGATCTGGGTCAGGATCAGACCACTGGCACCTACGAGGGAGCCGGCGATGATGAGTAGCGAGTTGTCCAGCACAAACCCCGTAGTGGAGGCTGCCACCCCGGAGAAGGCGTTGAGGAGTGCAATGACGACTGGCATGTCGGCACCGCCGATGGCGATCGTGCTGATGACGCCCAGGATGAGTCCTGCTGCGACGAGTGCCCACAACCACGCCCTTGTGTCGGGCTGCACGGCGACCATCATGGCCAGTAATAGCGAAACGAGTAGCACAAATGCTCGTGCTAGGGGCAGGCCGGTGAAGCCCGACCACTTGAGTGATTCCTGCAGCTTGAAGAACGCTATGACCGAACCGGTGAAGGTAATCGCTCCGATGAGAGCGGTTGCCGCTGCGGCAATTGCGAGTTGGTTGTCGGCCCGACCCAACTCGATGGCCTCAATGAAAGAGGCGATGGCCACCAGCACGGATGCTCCACCACCGAAGCCGTTGAACAGTGCCACCAGTTCGGGCATGGATGTCATCTTGATCTTTACGGCCAGCAGGACACCTATAACCGAGCCGATGGCAAGGGCCGCGACGATGACAAGGTAGGAGATGACGGCCTGGTCCAACAGGGTTACCAGGACCGCTAAGAGCATGCCGGTTGCTCCCATCAGGTTTCCACGGGGGGCGGTACGCGGACGCCCAAGGCCCTTGAGGCCGAAGATGAACAAGACGGCTGCTATCAGGTAGCCAACTGAGATCAAGTCTGGCGTGTTCATGATCGACGCTTCCCTCGACCGGCAAACATGGAGAGCATCCGGTTAGTAACCAGGAAACCACCAACAACGTTGATGGTTGCAAGCGTGACGGCTAGGAAACCGAGCGTGGTCGTAAGAGCCGTGTGGTCGGAACCAGCCGATACGAGGGCTCCTATGAGGGTGATACCTGAGATCGCATTGGACCCCGACATGAGAGGGGTGTGGAGCATCGCTGGAACCTTGGTGATGAGTTCCAGACCCAAGAAGACAGCCAGGACGAACAATGTGAGCGCAATGAGAAGGGTCACTGCATTCCTCCAGCTTCGATGACCTGTGGGTGCACTACTTCACCACCAGTGGCGACAAGCATGGCTGCGATGATCTCGTCATCGGTATCAAGGTTGATGGTGCCGTCCTCGGTCACGACAAGCTCAATCAACTTGACCACGTTGTTGGCAAACATGCGTGATGCAGAAAAAGCCGACCCGGAGGCCAGATCGGTCGGGCCCAGAACGGTTACTCCGTTGTGGACAACCTCCTCGTCAGCTCTAGTCAACTCGCAGTTGCCTCCGCGTATAGCGGCTAGGTCGATGACCATGGCACCGGGTTTCATGGCTTCCACCATCTCTTTTGTGACGAGGATGGGGCTCTTGCGACCTGGGATCTGGGCGGCAGTGATGACGATGTCGGCTTCGGCTAGGTGCGGGGTGAGCGTTGCTTGGTCATGGGCAGTCGAGTCTGCACCGTCCTCAGCCGGTGGAATCTCAATGGACTTGGCGCCCACCGAGCGGATTTGTTCGAGTGCCTCTTCACGGATGTCATAACCCTCCACCACAGCTCCGAGACGACGTGCTGTAGCAATGGCCTGGAGGCCAGCTACGCCTGCGCCAAGTACCACCAGTCGTGCCGGAGGAATCGTGCCGGCTGCGGTGATCATGAGGGGCATCAATTTGGATAGCCGGTAGGCAGCGGTGAGGACAGCCTGGGTTCCAGCAACCGTGGCCGTAGAGGAGAGCACATCCATCGATTGGGCCCGGGTGCTGCGTGGCACAAGGTCAAGCGAGAACGCTGTCGCACCTGTAGCGGCCAACGCGGTAGCCGCACCAGGGTTCCAGACGGGGTCTATGAGACCGATGACGACATGGTCAGCAGTGATACCGGTGAGGGCATCGGCATCTGTCGGCCCGTGAACACCGACGATGATGCCACCACTACCAATCGCGTCGGCCCTATCAGGAGCAATGGAGGCACCCACTGATTCGTATTGGGCATCGTGCATTCCAGCTGCTAATCCGGCGCCTGCCTCGATGATCAGGTCGTGGCCGGCCGCTACAAGGGCCTTGGCGGCCTCAGGAGAGATTGCTACGCGGCGCTCACCTTCAATCCGCTCACGCGCTACCGCGATTCTCACGCCACACCTCTTGACACCCTGGCCCTGTTGTCGTTATCGACCCGCCACACACGGGCACAGCGACCCTATCGGTGGAGAACCTCATTCGGTATGGGACAAGGGGCTCTTTGTCGGCTGGTCAACCAGCCTTCAGATCCGGCTAACGTCTGCGTCCACACACTGTGCAACCGGAGGTGAGAGCCATGCCGTCAATGTCGGATCTGAGCATCATGGTGTTCCCATGGGGAGTGGAGAGCCCCTCCATGGACGAGACCGTTGAGATCGTGAAGTTGGCCGAGGACCTTGGCTTCTATTCCGCCACCTTCCCTACCCACATGACGATGTCACCGTCATGGCTCTTTGAGACATTCCCCAACCAAGACGTCCTGGATGGCTTGGTGATGGCTCCGATTATCGCCGCTGCAACCGACACGATAAAGATCGGCTTTAACTCCATCCTCCCACCACTTCTGCCCCCCTACCAGTGGGCCAAGTACCTCTCCACCCTCGACGTGGTATCAGATGGCCGCCTGATCGTGGGTATGGCTATGGGCTGGTGGGAGGAGGACTTCACCTCCGTCGGTGTGGACCGAACCAAGAGGGGCCGCCTCTTCGACGAACAGTTGGAGGCCATCACTCGCTTGTGGACTGAAGACCGCGTGACGTTCCACGGCGAGCACTACCAACTTGAGGACATCCCTCTCGTGCCCAAGCCCGTCCAGAAGCCCTACCCGTCCATCTGGATTGGTGGCGGGGTGAAGTCGATAGAGCGTGCCGCCCGCTACGGCGAGTGCATCCTGGCCTTCTGGCCTGACGAGGCAATGGCGCGCGACGTTTGGATGCCGGGACTTGCCATTGCCGGCGAAAAGTTCGGCACAAACCCTAAGTTGGCGGCGTTTACCTTCGCTTACGTGGCTGATGACCAGGCTGATCTGGACTCCTACGGCGACAAACTCCAAACCGCTGTGGCCTTCGATGATCCGTCGACGGACCCAGCAAAGGTAACTATTTCCGGTTCACCAGAGGCGTGCGCAGAGCGCATCCGAGCGCTCCATGATGCAGGAGTGTGGCACTTCGTCATCGAGTTCCAGTTCCACGGTCTCGAGACCATCGACTTCGCCAAGAGGCAAATGGAGAAGTTCGCTGAAGAGGTAGGCCCCCTGCTCTAGGGATAAGCCCAATAAAGTGCCCGACACTACGCCCTACTGGTGGGTAGAAGCCGGGAAGCCGAAGAGCCCCCCAGAGATCACTCTCCCCGGCGAGACCGACGTGGTTATCGTCGGCGCTGGCCTAACGGGCCTGTCCGCAGCCAGAACACTTGCGAAGTCAGGTAAGGCAGTTCTGGCCCTGGACGCTTTCGCTCCCGGGGTGCGTGCCAGTTCCTGTAACGGAGGAATGATCGGCGGTGGCAACCAGTTAGCCATTGACGAGATTGAGGCCGAGTTCGGTAAGGGCATGGTTGAGGGCCTGCTGCGCGAGACCCATCTGGACGCTAATGCCTTTATCAAGGCCCTCATTGCCGATGAGGCCATTGAGTGCGACCTCGCTATCACTGGCCGTTTTCGGGGCCTCTGGTCAAAGGGGGAATATGACTCAGCGGGGCGAGAACTCGATCGGCTGAAGAGAATCGTGCCCGTAGACGTAGAGATGGTCCCACGGGAGTCTCAACACAAGGAGGTAGCTACCGACATCTACGCAGGTGGCACCTTGCTTCCACTACATGGCGGCCTCAACCCTGCGAAGTACGTGGCGGGCCTCATGAAGGCTGCACAAGTGCACGGTGCCGTGGTGCAGGGTGGTACGCCGGTCACCAATGTCGTTCGTTGTGGAACTGGGTTCACCGTGGAGACGTCGCGTGGATCTGTCCGAACCGGGGACGTTTTGGTAGCCACCAACGGCTACACCCCAACCAGCCTGGGATACGCAAAGAGGCGAATCGTGCCAGTACCTAGCTTCCTAGTAGCCACCGAACCGCTTGGTGTCGACACCGTCAAGGGCCTATTCCCGAATGGTTGCATGGTCTCCGAATCGCGGAGTCGCCACTGCTACTACCGACCCTCACCTGATGGGCAGCGCCTTGTTTTCGGTGGTCGTGCCGCGATGATGCCGGTACCGGAGGGGTTTGCCACCTCTCAACTGCGGTACCTCATCGATTCAATCTTTCCCCAACTTGGAGAGGTCGTCTTCTCCCATAGCTGGAATGCGCGAACCGGCTTTACCTTCGACTTCACACCACATGTTGGATGCTACGACGGCCTCTGGTACGCCATGGGCTATTCGGGTAGTGGCAACTCGATGGCTCCCTACCTGGGCCACAAGGCGGCACTACAGGTAATGGGCGACCCCGAGGGTGAAACGGTCTTTACCCGTTCAGGATTCCCAACCCGATGGTGGCACCGGGGGCCACCGTGGTTCCTTCCCTTTGCCGACATGCTCTTTCGTGCAAAGGACGCAGTCAACAACACCAGACCAAGCCGAAGATGAGCACCAACTTCACGGCCCCTGGCCCCGGGCAATGGGAACTGGACCGGTCCCACTTCACAGGTGGAACCACACCGATCATGAAGTGGCTTCTATCCAATGCCATTGAATCCGCTTACCTGAAACAGTGGGCACTGCTCGGCATTCCAGCTGAAACACTTTCTGTGAGTTTTGTACACGGCTTCATGTACACGCGCTTGCGACCCCTGGTGAGGCCCGACAAGCCAGCAGCCAAGCCACCGCCCACTTTGTTGCTAAAGGTTGTCTCGCGCCTGCACCCTGAGTTCCGCCGCCGAACAGCGGCAGCGCGAAGGACCCTCGCTGAATCGCCGGCACCACCTGTGATAGCCGACTGGCACGCCACGCTCCGACCCCGTCTGGTAGCCCAGAACCTTGCCTTTCAGGATGTAGCGCTAAAAGAGCTTGATGATGCCGGCCTTGTCAGCCACCTCGAGGCTGTTCTCGCTCACCTTGGCAACACCTTCGAAGAGCACTTCCGCCTCCACGGCTACGATCTGGGACCAATCGGCCAACTGCTCATGGCTGGAAACGAGTGGGGAATTCCCAGCCAAGAGATGCTGGTCGCTCTTGGCGGGGCCTCGCCATCCACGATTGAACCTCTCAAGGCCCTTGCACGTATCAGAGCTGCGTTAGCTGAGGAAGGTGCTACCCCATCCAGCCTCTCCGAGGTGGAGGCTGCATCACAGAGTGCTGCCGAAGAGCTCCGTTCCTACCTGCGCCTTCGGGGCTCAGTGCTCTTTTCGGGCTACGACCTTGATACGCCCACACTTGGCGAGTCACCCGGGGTGATCCTGGCGAACATCTTGAACGGTGATGGAGCGACGGCGACCCATGACGCCGAGGGCATAACTGGAGTGCTGAGGGAAAGGGTGCCAAGAGAAGAACGTGTCAGGTTCGATGAACTCCTGCACGCTGCTCGGGAGGCCATGGACCTGCGCGATGACAACGGACCAGTCACGGCAGAATGGCCGTGTGGCCTTCTACGACTGGGCATGCTGGAGGCTGGCAGCCGTCTCGCATCATCGGGGCGCCTCCATGAACCTACCCATGTGTTCGAACTGGACCATGCAGAGCTTCTTGACGTAGTTGCCGGTGGTGGCCAGTCAAGTGCCGACGATCTGGCTAGCCGGGCAGCCGAGAGGGCCGCTGAAAAGGATCTGGATCCACCTCTCACTCTGGGTCCTCCCGAAGCTCTTCCACCACCTGAGGTGCTTCCCAAACCACTGGCCACCACAGTGGCAATCGTCCAGACAGTGATCACTGAACTGAGCATGGGCAACCACGCCGAAGAGCCCGCGGTCGGCAACGAGCCAAGGCTCTCAGGTAACGGTGTCGGCACCAAGACGTTCATCGGTGTTGCACGAGTGGCAGAAAACGCAGCTGAGGCCTTCGAGCGTCTGGAGCCAGGCGAAATCCTCGTAACTCGCACAACCTCACCTGCCTACAACATGGTTCTGAGCCTGGTCGGTGGGCTGGTCACTGCTGAGGGCGGACCCATGTCGCATGCAGCCGTACTCTCACGAGAGTTTGGCATTCCTGCCGTTGTCGGCGCTCCAGATGCCATGAACGCCATCGCCGATGGTGACCGAATCGAAATTGATCCGTTTCATGGAGTGGTGAGGCCCGTGGTGTCCTAGAGTCCCGCCATCGCGTGACCCCTGATCAAGGTAGGTAGTGGGAATGGTGACAGATCCCAGTAGGAGGCCCAGGCGCCGGACATCGCGTCGCAGAAGCACCCGCTCGACACAACCGACTGGACCGGTCAGCCCACTCACCTACGACCTGGCTCCCCTTGAGGCTTTGAGGGGGGAAGAAATCGAGGAGATCCACAAGGCCGCGATGCGGCTGCTCAGCGAGAACGGAATGCTTCTCATCGACTACCCGCCGGCCCTGGAGCGGCTCAGAAGCCACGGCGTCAAGGTGGAAGGCGAGATGGTGTGGATCGATGAGGACACCCTCATGCACTTCGTAAACATGGCACCTTCCACGTTCACGCTCCTGGCCAGAAACCGTGCAAACGACCTACCTGTCGGCGACAACCGGATCATCTTCGCCCCTGTGTACGGCCCTGCCTTCGCCATGGACATTGACAATGGCAGGCGACCGTCGACTCTTGAGGATTTTCACAACTTCGCCAAGCTCACCTACATGACTCCCGAGCTACATCATGCGGGTGGTGTACTGGCTGAGCCCAACGACGTTGACGTGGACGAGCGACACCTCGACATGCTGCTCGGCCACCTGATGCTCAACGACAAGTCACACATGGGTAGCGTCATCCACGCCGACTTCGCCCGTGACACGATCACGATGGACGAGATCGTCTTCGGTGCCGATGCCATCAGACAAGACCCGGCCTCACTTTCAATTGTGAGCATTTCGTCTCCCATGCGGATGGATGAGCGCATGCTGAGTGTGCTGGAGGCCTACGCGGAGGCGAAGCAGGCAATGATCCTGGCGTCATTCATCATCGTGGGAGCCATGTCGCCAACGACGCTGGCCGCGACCATTGCCCAGTCGACCGCCGAGTCCCTTTTCGCCATCGCATACGCCCAAATGGTCAACCCGGGCACACCGTGCATCCAGGGGCCATTCCTACCGAACGTCGACATGAAGACCGGCGCACCTGGATTCGCTAGCCCCGAGAGTGCCCTAGCCCTAGTTGCCTGTGCCCAGATGGCCAGACACTACGGACTGCCATTTCGCTCGGGTGGCAACTACTCGGCCTCGCGGGCACCCGATGCCCAAGCCGGCTACGAGTCAGCAGGCAACATCTGGTCAACAGTCGCTGCCCGGACCAACTTCGTACTGCACGCCGCCGGCTGGCAGGAGGGCGGGCTGTCAACTGGCTACGAGAAGTTCATCCTCGACATCGAGATGCTCGGAATGATGACCAGGTTCACCGAGGGGATCTCCATGACTGAGGAGGACTTCGCCTGGGATGCATACGAGGAGGTAGGCCCCGGCAACCACTTCTTGGGCTCGGCTCACACCATCCGCCACTACGAGGACGCCTTCTTCCAGCCACGGATCTTCCACACCGATAGTTACGAGAAGTGGAGAGACGAGGGCGAGAGGGGTGCCGAACGGCTTGCCAATGCCGTCTGGAAGCAAATGCTTTCGGAATATGAGCAACCTGCCATCGACGACGCAATCGCCGCCGAACTGGAGGCCTTCGTGGCACATCGCCGCGAGGAAATAAGGGCTGGCAGAAAACGCAGCGAATGGAAGGGCGTCTGACAGGACCTGAGGTTCGACTCAGACATCCTTCATGAGGCGAAGGGCATCGTAGATGGTGGCGTGGATGTCGCGGCTGGCTACCGCGTCGCCAATACGGAACAACTGGTAGGTGCCGTCTGGGTTGTTCACAGTCTTCTGGGGCCTTCCGGCAATGAGGGCGTCATAATCGACCTCTCCCAGGTTGCTAGACCCTGCCTTCAAGTCGAAGTAGAGGCCTGCATTGGGCATTGTTCCATGGTCCATGACCACGTGGTCCACTATGCGGGTGGTTCGGTGGTCGCTGTGGGTACTACCCACCTCGACACGCAGCCGATCGCCGTCAGCATGCACGGCCATGACCCTTTGGTTGAGACTGACAACTGTGTCGGTCTCATTGAAGACCCGGGCATAGGGGACGTAGTTCAGACCCCCAACTTCGATTCCCATGGTGCGCTCCGGGGTGATGATTTCCAAATCAGCACCTGAGAGGGCGATCACCTCGGCTGCCGACATCGCCGAGTGGGTGCCATCGTCGTCGTACAACACGACGCTCCCCAGGGGTCGAACCTCGCCAGACATGACATCTCTGGTGGTCGATACGAGGTCCTCGCCGAACTCCAGCCGTGGCAGCTGCGCCAGGCCTCCGGTGGCCACAATCACGATGTCTGGTTCGAGGGCCACAACGTCACCGGCCTCAGCCACGATGTCGTAGCGCACGTCCACGCCTAGACGGTCAAGTTCCTGAACCCGCCAGGTCACAATGCCTTCAAGGTCGGCCCGCCTTGGGTTACGCATGGCGAGTTTCACCTGGCCACCCGCCCATGGCATGGCCTCAAGAAGGGCAACATCGTGACCTCGCCAAGCCGCCACCCTTGCTGCCTCCAGACCCCCGGGGCCTGCACCGACTACGACCACACGCTTCACTTCTTCGGCAGGAGGGATCTCGTGTGGCATCGTGGCCTCACGCCCAGTAGCAGCATTGTGAATACAAAGCGCTTCACCAGCCTGATAGATGCGATCAAGGCAGTAGGTGGCACCTACGCAGGGCCGCACCTCGTCCTCCCTGGCCTCTATCACCTTGCGCACGATATGTGGATCAGCGATATGGGCCCTAGCCATGCTGACCATGTCGACCCGGCCCTCGGCAATGGCATGTCGAGCCGTTGCCACATCGTCGATCTTGGCCCCGTGCAATACGGCCAAGTTGGTCTCGGCCCGCACGCGGCCGGCAAAATCAAGGTGTGGGGATGCCGGCATGCCCTGGATTGGGATGACCTCGGAGAGTTCCACATCGGATCCGATCACGCCCCTGATCACGTTCACGAAGTCGAGCAGGTCGTCGCCGTTAAGCAACGCCAGCACTTCAAGGCCCGCCTCAGCATTGATACCGCCGGGAGTGGCCTCGTCGACAGCCATGCGTAGGCCCACGATGAAGTCAGGACCAACCCGTTCGCGTACCGCAGTTAGGACCATGTGTGGAAAGCGCAGCCGGTTTTCCAGCGGCCCTCCAAACTCATCACCACGCTCATTTCCAAGCGGTGTGTAGAACTGATCGAAGAAGTGGCCGTACGACTGGATTTCGACGCCATCCATTCCGCCAGCCTTCATGCGCTCGGCAGCATCCGCGTACCTACCCACAATGCGTTCCAGGTCCCATCCCTCAGCCTCCTTGGGATGTGCCCTGTGGGCAGGTTCACGCAGAGGAGAAGGTGCAACCACTGGAAGCCAGTCGTCCTGGGCCCAACCGGTGCGGCGACCCAGATGGGTGAGTTGGATCATGCAGGCTGCACCGTGCTCGTGGACTCCATCGGTGAGCCTTTGTATCCAGGGCACGATGGCATCGTCATAGGCGTGCAGATTCCCAAATGCTGGCGGACTGTCCTCGGCGACGACGGCTGAACCGGCAGTCATGGTGAGGGCCACCCCACCCTTGGCCCGCTCCTCGTGGTAGAGGCGGTAGCGGTCCTTGGGCATTCCATCCTCGGAATAGGCAGGCTCGTGTGCTGAGGTGAACAACCGGTTCCGCAGGACCAGGTGCCCCACTTTGAAGGGCTCGAGGAGTGGGTCTGTCATCGCAGCAATCTAGGCTATGTCCCCAGGGGCTAGACGAGAGTAGAGACGAGGGGCCAGGGCTGGAGGCTCTCCCAGGCCCTAGCCAGATCCAAGACCATGCGATCCTCGTGCTGTCGCCCCATGAACTGAATACCAACGGGGCGATCGCCCACGAAGCCCGCCGGCACTGACACAGCCGGATTGCCTGAGATGTTGGCCGGGATTGTGAGCGCACCGTTGTTGCCGGGAGGTGCCTTGTCGCCTGCCACTCGCGTGTTGGACTCGATCTCGGCCGGGAAGGCAACGTCGGGGTTGGAGGCGCAGATGACTACGTCTACTCCATCAAACAGGTCCGCCATGTACCGGTTGGCCTCAGTTCGCCCAGCCTCGACCCGGGCGGCAATGTCAATGTTGAAGCGTTCGAGGCCCATTCGCACTCCAAAGGCCATGGACTTGGTCATCTGCTCCTCGCATCCAGGCCACAGGTCGCCGACTTCCTTGTAGAGGCCGGCCTGGTTGGCAATAGCCCATTCCCAGGTGATGGAGGGCATGGTGACGTCGACATCGACAAGTTGCATGCCGGTGGCCTCGACGAACAGATGACCGGCTTCATGCACCCGGGTACGCACGGCGTTAGAGAGCACGGCCGAACCTAAGTCAGGTGAGACGACCGCTCGTAGGCCAGTCAGATCGGTTGAACCGAGAGAGGCCTCCCAATCCGACTCAACGGGGAGGCTGTAGGGGTCGCGGGCATCAAATCCAGCACACACGTCGTACCAACGTGCAACATCGCGCACTGATCGGGCCAAGCAACCAGATACGACGGTCATGGGGCCGATGGTTGCATGAGGTCCCCGGGGGATTCGCCCAGCAGTCCCCTTCATGCCGACGAGGCCACAGAATCCGGCTGGTATGCGAATGGACCCACCACCG
>PVBE012161028.1_pt1 | contig 12132 bp, 7 predicted proteins | sample 1631181 | NCBI WGS metagenome assembly PVBE01 (sample SAMN08397723, study PRJNA350692) | Marine metagenome, whole genome shotgun sequencing project. | isolation source: water | place: Pacific Ocean | collected 2012-04 | reverse complement strand
CGGCAAGTTCGCGGTCGAAGCAAAGCGGTACGTCAAGGCACTCGAGATCCTGAAGCCCCTCCTCGACTACCGGCCTGACTACCGGGCGACGCGATTCCACGCCGGCGTCGCGCTGCGGAACATGGATCGCGCGAACGATGCGATCGTTCTATTGGAACATTACGCCGCAACCCACGGCGGAGGCGCGGAAGCCTTGTACGAACTCGGTCGCGCCAAGATGAGTATTTCCGACTGGCGTGGCGCGGCACAGGCGTTCGAGGGCTGCCTGCTCGCCGATCCCGCGTTCGGCGACGCCCGCCAGAAGCTCGCGGAGTGCCAGCGTCGGCGTGGGTAGCGAATCAGTCGCCGGCAAAGTACATGAAGCCCACCAGTCCACGCCACCCAGAGTGCTCTCGTCGACGCGCAGCACCCTGCACCCGCTCGCATCCAAGACCGCGCGAACTCGCGCAAGTAGCCGCGCATCAACCACGGCTCCATGTGCTGAAGCGTGATGCTCGAGTAGACGAAGTCGAAGTGTTCATCGGGAAACAGCGCCAGGTCCGCCGAACCGTTGACGTGATAGGTCGCCCGCTCTTCGGGGTCCAAACGCCGCGCCGCTTCGATCATGTTCTCCGAGATGTCGACGCCGTGCACTTCCGCGAACGACGCGGCGAGCGCTTGAGTCAATCGCCCCACGCCGCAACCGAAGTCCAGCGCTCGACCCGCCCCGAACTGCGGTCGGCACTCGCGGGCCCATCGCAGCGCAGCGTTGATCTCGGACCGACCGGTGCCAAGAAACTCGTCGAGATTCCAACGGTTGCCGCGCTTGTCATCCAAAGTCAGGATCGACCACAACGGATCCCGTGCAGCGAACTCATTCCAGTTGCGGGCGAGGCGACGCAGACTCACAACCCGAAGTGACGACGCATCGTGAACACGCTGTAGGCGTGGCGGAAGCGCTCTTCCTCCTCGCCATAGCGTTCCTCCGCGCCAACCGGACAAGCCCGGCGCGCATCACAGCCGTAGCCGCACTCGCCGGCGTGTCGATTGTCAGCACACGCCCGGAGGTCCACTGACCCCATCCCGTCGAACACGTGCACCGGACAAGCCTTCACGCACGGCTTGCTGCAGTTCAGACACGGTTGGAACGGTTGGTGTTCCTCGCCCTCGACGGATCTGAACGGCAGTCCTTCGACGAGCACCGCTGCCCGCATGCTGACCCACGGTCCAAACTCCGGGTGCAGGAGGATGCCGAGAACGGGCGAGATCGTGCCCCAACCTGCCTCCTCCGCGAGATGCATGAAGTTGAACGCCGACGGATCGTCCGGGAACGTCGTCCGCGACGTGACGCCTCGCGCCCCCAACCACTCCGTCAGCTCACCGCAACTCTTCGCGCAGTAGTCGTCCACCGGGTGGTAGCCAGGCGCCGGCGCCGGGATCGGCGGGCCCTGCGCGAGAAGGTGGCTCCAGAATCCGCTGCCGCCGCTGCCCAGAAGGAAAATCGTCCCGCAGTCCGGCAGGACATCGGAGGCTCGACGCCCCGGAGGCTGGCAAGCGTCGAATTGCTGGGCGCCGACAAAGCCGATGAGGTTGAATCCACGCGTCATCGCCTCGGAGACGAGTGCTGCGGCCATCGGGTGCGAAGGGGATGCCATTCGAGACGGGGGAGGTTTACGGGACGCGATGACCATACTCATGGCTCACCATCCGATTCCTTGCAAGGTTCGCTTGCGGAGGAAGTACAGGAAGACGAGAATCCCCTGCCTGTCGGCGGGGAAAGTCCGGTGTGAATCCGGCGCTGTCCCGCATCTGTAACCGACGACGAAAGCCACAAAAGCCACCGGAGCATCGCGAGAGCGGGCCTTTGGGAAGGTGTGGCGAGTAGGACGACTCGGGAGCCAGAACATCCTGTCGGCAGTCGACCGCGACGCCGCGGTCGGGTTTGTCACCGAGCGGCACGAGGATGCTGAATGACGATGCGAAGACTACCGATCCCGACTCCGTGTCTCGATGAGATCACGATGGTCTGGAGCGTCGATCGGACACTGATCATCTTCGATCCGCTCCGAACCCAAACGTTCCAGAAATGAAAACCAATCTACGTCTTTGCTCGGTCGCCCTTCTGGCCATCACCTCCACTCTTTCGAGCCAGTCCATTCGGGAGGGCTACTCCTCCGCGGTCACGTCGCTGCCGTCCGGCACCGGACAGACCCTCGTCACCGAGATGGGAGCCGTGTACTTCACCGGGACCGACCTCGTCATCCGCAACTCGACGTCGACGCGCAAGCTGCTGACGTTCTCGAAGAGCGTGTTTGGCTCGTTCACGATTCGAGTCGCGAAGGACGCGCTCCTGTTCGGAGAGAGCAGCAACGGAGGGATCTGGCTCGTGCCAACCGGTACGGGAACGCCAAAGCTCCTGAACACGCTGAAGTTCAACTACTCGGCAACACTGTACGACGACAAGTGGGCGATCGTGTCCGCGAAGACCGGCGGCTTTGCTGCCAAGAACAATGACGTGGTCGCGATCAACCTCGCGACCGGCGCCCTGGACCCGATCGCGATCATGCCCGGCGCCTCCGGCCCCGTGGTCATGGACCCGTTCGGCAACCTCTACTACGCCAATTCCATCGCCTCCTTCCCGTCGCCCCGGGGCAAGGTCAACATCTACAGGTTCGGCGCAGCCAAGGTCGCCGGCGCGTTCGGAACGACCACGCTCGGAGAGACGGACGCCGCGACGGTGTTCACGGGTCTCGACGCCGCCGGGTCCATCGCGATCGACGATGATCACGACATCTTCATCACGGACTGGATGAACAGCACGATCGTCGAGATCAGTGACGTGCAGACGGCGAGCCCGCAGCAGAGAGAGTTCGCGTCCTATTCCCACGCCAACGTGACCGCGGCCTCCCTGCAGTTCGTCCCCGGGGATCACCGCGGGTTTGGCGTACAGGAGTTCGAAGCATTCCAGCCGACCGGTGGCGGGACGATGTGGATCCTCGAGAACGCTTTCGCGGGCGTGAGCCAACTGCGCCTGGTCGCCTCCCGACGCCCCACCACCTCGATCGATACGACCAACCCGGTGCCCGTGGGACGCATGTTCCGCGTGAAAATCACCAACGGTGCGGCTGGCTCACAGGCGTTCGTGGCCTTGGGGCTGGGCATACCAAACCGCGAGGTCGCCGTGCGACTCGCCTTGGAACAGACCATCTTCTGGGCCGATGTCCTGCTCTCGCCAATCTTCCTAAGTCAGGTTTCCTTCGATGGTCATGGCGCCGCGCAACTGCCGCTCTACAACCCGGGATTCACCGCCCCGCTGCAGCTCACCGTGCAGGCGTTCTTCTCGGACCGGGCAGGGATCGACATCGGCTCCAGCCAACCGCTCGTGATCACGCTGCGCTAGAGCGCGCCGCACCTTCCCGCCTTCGCAAGGGGGCGAGAAGGTTACGATAGGAGACAAGCCCGTTACGGCACCCCCTTAGTGCAGCTTAGTTACAGCTACCCGCTGCTCAACAGGCCGCTGAGAAGTCGTAATAGGAGACATTCATTCGGGCTGCCCTAGGGCGTTGCCACATCCCACAACCCCAAAACCCGAGCATCGTGACCTACGGGTCACAGAGGTCACTACCGTGGATTCCAAGAAAGCACTGATCGCCATTCCCGCACTCCTACTCGCCGGGGCCCTCGGCTTCATGGTCTTTGGCGGAAATGACGCAGCGAGAGTCGTCGAGTGGAACGAGCAAGACGAGGTCGTTGTCCTCGAAGATGAGTTCGCCGGTGACGAGCTCCAGGGCGACGAAGAAGACGGCAACGTGCAACGCAGCGAGTTCCAAGGAGAGGACGGCAATCCGGACTCGGACGAGCCGCGGCCACTCATCACGGTCAAGGGTCGCGTCGTCAACAAGCACTCCGATCCGATCGAGGGAGCTACGGTCAGCCTGTCCGCACAAGGCCGCGGTCGACGGAATCGGATCACCCCCAAGGATGTGATCACGAAGAGCGACGGGACATTTGCGTTTTCCGGCAAGGGATTCACGCGGATGTGGGTCACTCTCTCGGTAGCCCATAACCAGTACGCGCTGGCCTCGGCGTTCAAGAACTTCGACGAAGCCAAGGGCGAACTCGACATGGGAGACATCAAAGTCTTCGTCGGCGGCACCATCATCGGCAGCGTCACGGACATGCAGGGGAACATCATCTCGAACGCCGAAGCTCGGCTCAGTTCGATGGACCGTCGTAACCGTTGGTGGCGCGGCGGCGGAAATCTCCCCACTGTTTCGGCAAACACGAGCGGCGTCTTCAAGATCGAGCACATCACTCCGGGACGCTACCGGATCAACGCCACCGCACCGCACCGTCAGCGGCAGAGCGAAGGCCCCGTCACGGTCGTCGACGAGCAGACCGAGCGGATCGCAGCCATCCAGCTCGGACCCGGCTTTGAACTCACCGGAATCGTCTTCCGACCCAATGGCCAACCGCTCGAGAACGCGGAAGTCAGCATTCGCGGCACCGACCGGCGAAGCGGTGAACAGGACCAGCACACGAACAAGCGGGGCGAGTTTGCTTTCGATCACCTGAAGCCTGGCGATTACTCCGTGCGGGTGCGCGCCAAGGGGTATCTGACCAACAACGAACACCAGGGCATCAAGGTCACGAAATCGCCTCCGCTGACGATCACGATGGAATCCGGATTGCGGATCGAAGGCGTCGTCGTGGACGCCGCGACGAGCGCTCCGGTCACCAGCTACGGGATCCGAGTGCAGAGGGTCGGTGGGTTGCCCGATCCGGAGGCGGACCGCAGGCGCGATGAAACCCGGAAGGCCTGGGAAGAGATCCGCGCACTCAGGGAGAAGAAAGACCTGACCCCGGAAGAGGAAAAACAGGTCCGCGAGAGGATGACCAAGCTCGCGGAGCAGATGCGCGGCGGCAGTGGATTCAGCGGCTTCGGGCGTGATCGCGGCGGACGTGGCGGTCGCGATGGCGGCGGACGCGGTGGCAGCGACAGTGGTGGGCGAGGGAGTCGCGACGGCAGCAGTCGAAGAGGACGCGACGGAGACTCCGGTCGTCGGGGTCGCGGCGGGTTCAGTAGTTTCGGTCGATCGCGAAACACCAACCTTCCGGGAGATACCGGCGATGTCGAAGAGAGACCAGACGGTCTCTTCAGCTTCCCGGGTCTGGAAGAGGGCGTCTACGTCATCGACGTCGGATCGCCGGATCACCAGAAGCTTCGCTCGCCGAGAATCGAACTCCGTAAGGGCGGCGCGTCACCTTCACTCAACCTCGTCGTCCAGCGAGGACTTGTGGTGCAGGGCTCCGTGTTGTCCAAGACCGACAAGGCTCCTCTCCGCAACGCGAATGTGGAGCTGCGCTTGATCACAGAGGAGTCGACCGACAACAACCGCGGGTCCTCACGGAACGACGGTCGCAGCCAGCGTGACATGTTCCGACAGTTCCGCGGGGACGGACCACGGACCACGCGAGTCCTGAGCACTCGCACAAAGCGCGACGGGACGTTCGAGATCAAGAACGCTCCTCCAGGGAAGTACGTCGTGCGCGCGGAAGCCGAGGGCTACACGCCGGCTAACACCGACCCATTCGAACTGAAAGCGGCTCAGATCAGCTTGGCGATGGAACTCGGCGCCCTGGGCATTCTCCACGGTCGCGTCTCCGGAATCCCCCCAGACAAGATCTCCGAAGCCCGCGTGATGGCGTACGCCGGCATGCGCATGTATCGGAATGGCGAAGTCAATCCGGACGGAACGTATGAGATCACGGGCCTCGAGCCAGGAGGCTACATCGTCAGGGCATTCATGGGCGACGCCCGTCGCTTCATGATGCGACAGATCTTCCGCACGATGGGATCCCAGGATCCGAACGCACTCGAGCCCGACGTCGACGTGGAGGTCCGCGAAGGCGGCAAGCATCGGTTCAATGTCACCGTCACCCAGAACACGACGGGATCCGTGAAAGGCCAGGTTCTCGTGAACGGCGAGAGCGCAACCGGCTACCGGGTATCCCTGCGCAAGATCGACGACGGCAGTCAGGAAGAGCGCGGAAGTTTCTTCGGACGGTTCGGCAGAGGCAGCAGTTCGAGCGTCGACCAGAACGGCAACTACGGAATCCAAGACGTCGAGATGGGTCAGTACACGCTGTCGGTCTCACCTTCGAGCGGGCGAAGCCGCGGACGTAGGGGCTCAAGTAGTGGCAACGAGTTCACGAAGTTGACGGTCTACGTCAGACCGGAGCAGGTCACGAAGGCGCCACGCATCGCGTTCAACGTCGGATCCCTCAGCGGGACGATCACGATTCCTGTGGAGGACGACGAAACGACCACGAAGGCCGCACCCGTGCCCGCGGAGGCGCGAAGCAACCGCGGCGGACGGATCACGCTCTACAAGGACGTCACGATCGTGCCCGACCCGATGCAGCCGGGGGGCGAAGACGTCCTCCGCTTCTCGGCGAGAAGCCGCGACGGGAAGTTCGAGTTCGCGACCTTGCCTACCGGCAACTACCTGCTGCAACTGCGACTCAGCGGTCGTGATGCGACGACGAAGACCATCTACGTCGGCGCTGGCGAGTCCACGAAAGTGGAACTGACGGCCGGCAAGATACGCCAACCCAAGCCGAAAGCGGGCGTCGGCCCGAAGGGCCCGGGCGTCAACCCTGGCGCGAAGGGAGGCGCCAAGGGCGGTGCAAAGGGTGGTACGAAGGGCGCCGCGAAAGGCCCAGGTTCAGGACGCTAGAAGTCCGCGCCGAAAATCCCCTCAGCATGGGGATTCTCGCCGGGTCCCCCCCTCCGTCCGATTCGCGACGGGATAACCTTGTGGGCGACGCCGTTCGCTCTGTTCTGGTCAAGGTCATTACCATCCGCGCACTCATCTCCATAGCCGTCTGCTTGCTCGTCGCGTTCCTGGCATGGGCCGGCTCGATCACCGCGTTCTGGTCCCTCCAGACCGTCAAGCAGGACGTGGCACCGCGCCGATCGGAACTGTCGATTCCGAAGGACACGATTCCCGACCTCGCACCACGCCTGCGCCCCCGCCTCAAAGCGGTCGACGCCGCCGGACCGTCTCCCGAACGACAACGCGCCCCGTGCCGGGTGAAGATCGAGGGTAAGAATCCGCAGACGGCACTGTACGTCGCGATCATTGACGGCGAATCTGGCGCGTGGATCGGTGGACAGGCTGTCAACGCTCCTCTCCCCCACACCCTGACGTTCGACTCGATCCCCATCGGTCGACACGACGTGCGCATCGCGCGGGACAAACACCGCGCGATGTCGGGCTATCTAGCCCGCGCGGACGTCGAAGTGACCGTCGCAAGAGAACCAGGGGGGGTGACCATCTTGTGTGCAACGCGATCGTTGCGCGTGAAGCTCGCCAGATCCCCACAAGACGCGAAGGCCAATTCCATCGAGAGCATCCCCGTCATTCTTCGCCGTCAAGACGACTCGAAGTGGCGGTACCAAACCGCTCCCTCGAGCGTCGCTCTGACCGATGCGCAGGGCCAAGTGACATTCGTCGGCCTCGGTGCGGGGGCGTACGTCCTCTCGATGCAAGGCTTCGACCCGGACGCCGGAGAACTCAAACGCCTCGTGTTTCGGCTGGACGAGTTCGACCAGGACACACCTGTTCTCGGTCGGCCCCGGTGACGACACTGGTGAGGGCAGCCCCCTAGCGTCGGTAGGGTAGCACTTCGATGACCTCGCCCGCGCGGTGCCGCGCCTGCAGCGTACGCCAGTAGTCCGCGGTGAGCAACTCACCGTGCACTTCCAGGAACACGTCCATCTGCTCGCGCGAGAACCCGAAGTAGTGGGCGAATTCCTCGGGGAAGATGTCGTTTCCCCGCACCGAGAACCACGGCTCCGCACTCATCTCGTCCTCGTAGGTCTGAGCCTCTGGGATGTCGCGGAAGTTGCAGTTCGACAGCAGTTCGACTTCGTCGTAGTCGTAGAAGATGACGCGACCGGTGCTACTCACGCCGAAGTTCTTGGTCAGGAGATCACCGGGGAACACGTTGGTCGCCGCCAATTCACGCAACGCGTTGCCGTAGTCGATCACCGCGTCCAGCGAGTCCTCGCGTTCCACCTCGCGGAGATACAGGTCGAGGGGTCGAAGCCGCCGCTCGACGTAGACGTGGCGGAACACCACCGAGTCGCCGTCCACGAATACCGTGTGGCTAGCCTCGGCCAACAGTTCCTCCAACAGCGCTGGATCGAAGCGTCGCTTGCCGATGCGAAGCAATCGGAACTCCTGGGCATCGACCAAACGACCGGACTTGTTGCTGCGCGCCACCAAGCTGTAGCGCTTCCTGACCTCTTTATGGGTGATGTTCTTCGGCGGCGCGAAGCGATCACGCATGAGCTTGAACACGATGTTCAACGAAGGCAGGGTGAACACGGCCATCACCATGCCCTTCTTGCCGGGCGCCGTGATAAACGTGTCTTTCGAGAACCGCAGGTGGCGAGCAAACTCCCGATACCTCTCGGTCTTCCCCTGCTTGGCGCGACCGAGCACCGTGAACAGCTCGTGGATCATGTGCCGCGGCATGAGTCCGTGCAGGAACTGCACGGCGGAACCGACCGGGTCCAAGTCCACGTGAAAGTAGGAACAAGCGAAACCAAACATCACGCGAACGCCACGGTCCGTCTGAATCACGGCGTCGACGACGATTCCGTCATCGGTGTTCTCGAACGCAATGACGATCGGCGTCGACTGCGTCCAACCCGTCACACGACCTATCGCGTACGCACGTGTCAGCCGGTAGAAGACCGGCCCGATCATATCGACACACAACACCGCGTCGGACTTGTGCATCTTTCGGTAGTGCTCAGTGACTTGCGACGCGATGTATGCAGCACTCGCATCCATGTCCCTGTAGGGCACCACCCACGCGTAGTCGTCGAGCAGTCTCCGAAACATCTCGACCCGGCACCCACGCTGGGTGTAGTTGTTGCCTACCAGCGGTCCGTCGCTGTTGCGCAGAGGGGTGGTCTCCTCGCCGACGAACTCGATTTCGGGCTCAACACCAACGATCTTGAAGAGCCTGCGCGTCACGGAGCTGAAGTAGGTCTTCGCGAACTCGGCGTCGGCGAGGTCCTCGATCAGGACCTCGAACTCCGCCTTGACCTGAATCCACAACTCGTGATCAAACAGTTCTTCACCGAGCGCATCGGACAATCCCTTCGTCGCCCGGATGATGTGCTGCGTGTACAACTCAACCCGCTCGTCTGAGTCGCGCTGTCCCCCGTGCCAGTCGCGCATCTCGAACCGAAGCTTCGCCCGCTGCGTGATCTTGCGAAACTCCTCGTTGTAGGCAAGAAACTCGTCGCGCAGTGTCACGGCACACTGGCTGGCAGTCGAATTGGTCAACTCCGGCATCAGCCCTCTTATCGACAGAAGGGGCCTGGTGACCTGTGCAGTCAAGCACGACTATTCCGTGCTGAGCCGCAATTCCGCCTACTTCCCGAGGACACCGCGACTCAGGCGGCGGATCCCGGTGCTCCTCGACGTCTCCAGAACCTGCTGATCTACGTACAGGTCCCTGCCTGCGCTGTGATCGTGCCGGGGAGGAGAAAGAGCAGACTGGGGAGGAACCGGTTCATGGGTGTATCTCCGATGCTACCGAGCTAGTTTCTTGCGCGCCGCCACCCGGGCATTTGCCGGCATCGCCGGGTCGTCGGCGACCGCCTGGAACTGCAGCTTCGCGGCATCCTCGTCGTTGAGCGCTCGGCACGCGTTCCCTAGCTGCATCCGGCACTCGGCGACAAGATCACCCCGATAACGCCAGCGGGACAGATCGGGGAGGACGCCCTCGAGTTCGGAGCGCGCGTTGGCCAGCCCCCCACCGGGTCGCGACCGGCTCCGGTGGAACGTGGCCAACGCCCGGTAGAGCCGCCAGATCGCCCCGTCGCCGCGCGCTGAAAGCCAATCCCTGAGCGACTCCTGCGCGAGCCTTCCGTCTGCCGTCAGCTCGACGAACTTCTGGAAGATCCGAATCAGGTACGGTCGCCGCTCGAGCGCGGCTTGCAACCAGGACACGGCGGCCTCCGGAGCCTCAGCCGCTATGAGGTGCAACCCGATGCGTTCCATCCACTCCACCCGATCTTCGTGCGAAGGAAGCCGGTCGAACGCGCCGCGAAGGACGGCATCCGCTTGCGCGCGCTGGCCATGGCGCACGTCGTGCAGCAACAGACCCCTGTAGATTTCGGTGTAGGGACGATGCCTCGAGCCTGCCTGACTGACAGCTCGGAGCATCGCCACGATCTGCGGCATTTGGACCAGCCCCTCCGCATACCACCTCAGCGGCTCGACGAACGCCGGCAGGTGTCCGGGTCGCTGAAGCAGACATCGCTGGATCTGCGCCATCGCCAACTGCATGCGCTCGCGACGGCCCAGAACCACTGCGAGGTTCACCTGCAGGCTGAAGTCGTCCCCCAGGCCTCCGATGTGCGTGGAGGCGATGCCGCGTCGCAGCAGTCGCTCGGCCCCCGCGGGGTCACCTCGGTTGAGCAGGATCGCGGCCTTGTTGTTCAACGCTTGCTTGTTGTCCGGATCGATCCCTAGCGCCGCTTCGAAAGATGCGAGGGCGCCGGCGTGGTCCCCCCGATCTATCAGGATCGAAGCTCGCGCCGTGTGCATGCGCGCAGACCGAAGTTGGTTCACGACTTCGTGGTCGAACAGCGTAGCGTTGTCTTCCCACACACCGACGCGCAAGAGGACGACGACCATGCTCACAACACACCAAATCGCGGCACCGACGCTCATGGCGCAGTTTGCCTTCGGACGCGAGACGCATGCGCGCATCGCCCACGCGACGACGAATGCCAACGCCAAGCTCGGAGCGTAGTACAGCCTCTCGCCGAAAATCGTCCCGATCGTCAGCGGCACGTTCGACGTGATGAACGAGAACCCGAAGAAACACGCTGCAGCCACGAACAAGCCCGGCGCGCGCGTGCGGTATCTTGCCGCGAAGAACAAGAGCGCACCAAACACGAGCAGCGTACCGACCACCCGCACATCGAAGAAGCTCTCGATCGAGGTGAAGACGAATGCGCTGTAGTCCGCCGCGAGCCAGAACGGGAGTGCCGTGAGCCACACCCCATGCGCCCACACCCAGAGAGCGGTGGGAAGCCGCTCCCCGAAGCTCTCTCCGGAAAGTTGGTTGAGAAGGAACGCGACCGGAGGGGCCGCAGTGGGCATGCCATCCAGGGCATTCGCCCGCAGCACGAGGAACATGGCGACCGGCACGGCGCACACGATGGCGACCTCTCCGCACAGTCGACCGAAGACCCGAAACGACATCGCGGCACGGTGCTCCTCCCAGTGCACCGCCGCCCCGAAGACGACCAGGAACGGCGACCACGCGAGCGCGCTCTCCTTGGAACAGAACGCGAGAAACAGGCAGCACGCGGCCAGCACCATGCACGTGACCCGCACCGCCACCGTCCGGCAGCGAGACCCGCTCCACAGAGCCAGTCCCGTTGCGCCGAAGACAAACGCGAACAGTTCGGCTCGACCCACGACGTTCGCGACAACCTCGCTGTGGATCGCGTGGACGCCGAACGTCGCGGTGCCCGCCGCTGTAGCGATCACCTTCATGCCGAGTCGCCGCAGCATCCAGAACACGAGCACCACCGCCGCCAGGTGCAAGGCGAGATTGAAGATGTGGGCAGGCAGTGGCCAATCGCCGAACATCTGGTGTCGAGCCGCGTAGCTCAGGACTGTCACGGGGCGGTAGAGGTCGCCCGACAGTTGTGTTCCCGCCCAGTAGTGCGAACCGAAGTACTCACTGATCGGAGCGAGCTCGACGACCATGAGGTTTGTCTTGCCCCTGTCCATTGACCCCATCGCCACCAACCGGTCATCCATGGCGAAGCCGTTGGACAGTGAAGGCGCGTAGATCGCGAATACCACGACGAGGATCAGGAGGAGACTCGCGGCAGATGGCGAGACGATCCTGACCAGGGAATTGCGAAACACGAGGAAGGCGAACACGCTACCTCAGACGTGTACACGCGAAACGTTGGCTAGCCAAGAAGATCGAGCCCACGTTGCGGCGGTTTCGGGATCCACGCTGGAAACGCCCGCGGGCGACTACCCGAGGAATTCTCGAGGATCCTGAAGCGGATCGCTCGCCGCAGGCATTCCCACCTCG
>PVBE012676021.1_pt1 | contig 12133 bp, 10 predicted proteins | sample 1631181 | NCBI WGS metagenome assembly PVBE01 (sample SAMN08397723, study PRJNA350692) | Marine metagenome, whole genome shotgun sequencing project. | isolation source: water | place: Pacific Ocean | collected 2012-04 | reverse complement strand
GGCCTTCTTCGACACGTACTACCAGGGTTTCGAGGAGCATAAGCACACGCTGGCAGCGACCCTCCAGGCTGCGATCAAGCGGGACGTGTTTTATGCCAAGGTCTCCAATCACGAGAGCGCTCGTCGCGCCGCCTTGTTCGAGAACAACGTGCCCGAGGCGGTTTACGACAACCTGATCGGGACGGTTCAGGACAACCTCGAGGTCCTTCATCGGTACTACGAGCTGCGTAAGAGGACGCTCGGGCTGGACGAGATTCGCTTCTACGACATCTTCGTGCCGATGGTCTCGCAGATCGAGTGTGACTATCCGTACCAGCGCGGCGTGCAGCTGCTCCACGAATCGCTTGCCCCGCTGGGCGAGGAATACCGCGACGCGCTCCGGGGTGGGCTGCTCGGCGGCTGGGTCGACCGCTACGAGAACCGTGGTAAGCAAGCCGGGGCCTATTCCGCCGGCTGTTACGACAGCGATCCGTTCATCTTGATGAACTACCGGGCCGACACGCTGGACAGCGTCTACACGCTGACGCACGAGGCGGGTCACTCGATGCACACCCACCTGTCCACGACGCACCAGCCGCCGCAGTACGCCAACTACAGCATCTTCGTCGCCGAGGTCGCATCCACCTTCAACGAATGCCTGCTCACCCGGCATCTGCTCCAGACCAATGACGACCCGCGCTTTCGGGCCTACCTCGTCAATCGGGCGATCGACGACCTGCGCGGCACGCTGTTCCGGCAGACGATGTTCGCCGAGTTCGAGTTGCGGATCCACGGCATGGTGGAAAACAACAAACCACTGACGCTGGACACTCTGACCGGGGTGTATCGTGAGATTCTCCAGCGCTACTATGGTCCCGGGTTCACGCTCGACCCGCAGCTGGACCTGGAGTGCCTGCGGATCCCGCATTTCTACTACAACTTCTATGTCTTTCAGTACGCCACCGGTGTCTCGGCGGCGATCGCGCTGTCACGCAAAGTGCTGGAAGGCGGCGACGAAGCGCGCGAATCTTATCTGCGGTTTCTCGGCGCGGGCGGCTCGGTTTATCCGATCGAGGCGCTGCATGCCGCGGGCGTGGACATGGCCAGTCCGGAGCCGGTGGAGGCGGCGCTGACACACTTCGGAGCGCTGGTGGATGAGCTGGAGCAGGCGCTTGGCGACCTGGCTGGTTAGTCACCCGGTTTTTCTGGATCACGAAACGGGGCGGCACCCCGAGTGCAAGGAGCGGGTGTCCGGCATCTCCGCGCACCTGAGTGAGCGAGGACTGTTGCCGTCGAACAGGCTGATCGAGCCGGTTGCCTGTGAGACGTCAGCCATCGAGGCGGTACACACCGCGGCCCATCACCAGCGAGTGCGCTCCTGCGCGGCAGCCGGATGGGGGATGCTGGACCCGGACACCGTCTGCTCGCCCGCGTCCTACGACGTGGCCCGACAGGCGGCTGGCGCCGCCTGTGCGCTGGCCGATCAGGTGCTGTCCGAACAAGGGCCGGCCGGTGGCCTGGTGCTCTGCCGACCGCCGGGACACCACGCCACGCCGGATCGCGCGATGGGGTTCTGTCTGTTCAACAACGTGGCGATCCTGGCCAGGCACATCCAGTCAGCCCATCGGCTGGAGCGGGTGATGATCGTCGACTGGGACGTGCATCATGGTAACGGCACGCAGGACGTGTTCTACGACGACCCGAGCGTGTTCTATTATTCGATGCACCGCTATCCGTTTTATCCGGGAACCGGCTCGACGTCGGAGTGCGGTGCCGGGCCGGGAGTCGGGGCGACCTTCAACCTGCCGCTGCCAGCCGAGAGTAGTCGGGCAGAGGTGCTCGACCGGTTCAGTTCGACGGTCACCCACGCCGCCGAACAATTCCGTCCGGATGTGTTGCTGGTCAGCGCCGGGTTCGATGCCTATGTCGACGATCCGGTGGGGGGGCTGTCGCTGGAGATCGAGGACTTTCGCCAGATGACCGATCTGCTGACCCAACTGGCGGCCCAGTCCGGCACCGGCAAGCTGATCAGTCTGCTCGAAGGGGGATATCACCTCGGCGCCCTGCCGGAGATGGTGGCCCAGCATCTGGCCGGCTTGACCGATTACGCCGGATAGGCCAGTGCCTCCAGCTCCGCGTAGGGCTCGGCCAGCCAGCGCTCGGCCAGGGCGTGGAGCTGGGGGGAGGCGGCCTGCTGCTTGGATTCGCTGTCCGAGGTGAACGGCTTTCGCCGCTCGGGGTCCTTGGAATAGACGGCCCGCATGGCGAGCATTCGCTCCAGCTGGTCGGCCGTCACCTCCAGGCCAAGGAATTCAAGGATGGCGGGTAGCCCCTGGCGGTCCAGGCTTCGATAGTTGACCATCATCGAGCGAGGTCCCGCGTGACGAAGCGCCGTCCTGCAGTAGTCGGCTAAACCTTCGGCGATACGATCTTCAGGAGCTCGATTGTCTTGTCCCATGGTCGGGGGCGTCGCGTCATAGTCCCTCAGGCGGGAGACCAGCACCTCGATCGGCTCACGATAGACAAACAACCAGGGTGTGATGGGAAACGCCTGGAGGACCGTGTCTAGATGCAGAACATTCCAGCTCGTGCACTTGAGATACAGCTGGCGCTCGCTGCCCAGTCGCGGCTGGCCCAGCGCGCTGACCAGTCCGCGCAACCAGCGGACGCGATCCGCGACCGGCCTCTGGTGATCCGGGGAGAGAACGACGTTCAGTGGCTGAGGTTCGGCGATCACCACGTTTTCCTCAAGGGCGGCGAGCATCTGGGCCAGCAGGGTCGATCCGCAGCGGGACATGTGGAAGATCAACCCACTGGGGGCGAGCCCCGGCTGCTGTTCGGCCAGCGCGCACATCATCTCCAGGGAGCTGGGGATCACTTCCAGAGGCCCGTGGGTCTGGTGATAGCGGTGAATGGTCGTGTGGAAGAACGGGTCGACGAAGGCCGTTCGGCCGAAATCAGCCCAGAGGACCACCTCTCCCTCGATGTGGACCTCGAAGGGCACCATGCCGGGAAGGCGGATCGGGTTTGCCTCTGCGAGCATGCGCTTCATGATACCGGCTGACTATCGCTAATCTAGCATCGCAGGGGCTTCCCCCACAGATATACTGGGTCCGATAATGTTTCTTATGTTGCATTGAGGGTGGGGGGCTTAGACCCTGGAATGATGTAACCAATTACTGAATAAGGAGATGCGTAAATCACCGCTTGAGGGGCTTTCCCATTGTGCCCTCTAGGTGAGGTCAAAGTATCGGTTCTGCTGCATGCGTTGTCGTCCGCGTTCGAAGGCCCGTTTTTCGCTCGGGTAGCCGAATTGTATTCGGCCACGGACCCACTGGGTAAGCTGGCCCAATAGTAAGAGGCATCTGTCGAGGAGCCGGTATTCATCACTGTTAGCCATGCCAACGCCCTCCGGTGTTGTTCCTGGCATCGGGAAACTCCACCGAAGCCGTGACGTCGTCTTTACCCAATGGGTAGGCCATGCATGGTGCAATGGGTGTGCCAACTCCTCTGGGTTTTGTTTGTCGTCACAAGTTGCATTGCAGTGTGGGATAAAGGAAATTCGTCTGTCCCTGGCGCTGTTAAGCGGCGACGGACACTGACGGTAAGCTAGTTGCCGAAAGGGGCCCAGTGGCGCGTTGGGGCAACGTCACAGAGGCGATCGACGGTTTGGGCAACTACATCTCCGGATATTCATCGGCAATCGCGTCAGGCTGCGTTAAAATCTGTTCTTGCGGGAATCGCGAACTCCTCCCGTCGACACGGAGACAATGATGCACCGAAACGGGATCCTGGTCCTACTGGTATTCACCTGTGCCAGTGTCAGCGCCAGCGCTGACGAGAGCTTCGAGGTCAAAAAGACGCCCAATCTGGCTTATTACGCCGGCCAGGATGCAGACTCGGTTCGGCATAAGCTGGATCTATATGTACCTCGTGGCAAGCGGAAGGCGCCCGTACTTATCTTCATCCATGGGGGTGGCTGGACCTCCGGCACCAAGAATCTGTATGGGTACCTGGCCAGTAGCTTTGCACGTCAGGGGATCCTGACGGTCACGATCAACTACCGGCTCTCCCCCACCGTCAAGCACCCGGCCCACATCGTGGACACCGCTCGAGCATTCGCCTGGGTACACAAGTACATCGCCAAACTGGGGGGTGATCCAGAGAATATCTTTGTTGCCGGACATTCGGCCGGCGGGCATCTGTGCTCCTTGCTGGCAGTCGACTCGAAGTATCTTGCGGCCCACAAGCTGTCGCCGGGAAATATTCGCGGGGTGATGCCGATCAGCGGTGTATTCGAGATCGCCGGCCGCTACTTCGACCGCTCCTTTCCACCCCTGAACCGCAAGGCGGCTTCGCCGCTCTACAAGCTCGGAGCGGGCAAGCAAGCCCCGTTCCTGGTGATCTACGGCGAACATGAGGGCGGGCTCGGCCGACAGGCCCGGACCTTTGCTGGGAAGCTCAAACAGATCAAGTCGCCCGTCGAGCTGCTCGAGGTCAAGCGGCGCAACCATTTCACCATCATCATGTTCGCGGCAGGCCAGTCCGATCCGGTCAACCGTGCGATGGTCAACTTCATCACGTCTAACCAAAAGAAGCCGGACGACGCTGGAAACGGCAAGGCCCCTCAGTAGGAGAACGGATGCCCCCGATCGACATCACCGTGACCGAAGAGGGAATCGCTCAGATCACCCTCAACCGCCCCAAAGTCAACGCACTGAACCGTGAGTTGCTCGACTCGCTGGGGCAGGCGTTTGCTGACGCGACGTGCGACGACTCGATTCGCGGGATTCTGCTGAATGCCACGGGAGCATGCTTCTCTGCGGGGCTGGACCTCAAGTCGGTGGCGGGAATGGACCGCGTGGCTCTGGTCGATTTCATCGCGTCCTTCGACGTCTCGGTCAAGGCGGTCTTCGCGTGCCCCAAGCCGGTGGCCGCCGCGGTCGAGGGGCATGCGATCGCCGGCGGGTTGGTCTTGGCCGCGACAGCCGACTTTTGTGCACTGGGCACCGGCGACTACAAACTCGGCCTGACCGAGCTGGCGGTCGGCATTCCCTTTCCCCCACTGGCGTATGAGATACTGCGCGACGCTCTCCCCCACCGGGCCATGCGCCGACTGGTCTACGAGGCCAACCTCTGTTCGCCGGAGGAAGCCTTTGCGTTGGGATTGGGAGACGAGCTGACCGCAAACCCCGGCCAAGCGGCGATGACCTGGTTGCGTCAGCTCGCGCCCCGCCCGGCCCAGACGTTTGCCCACGCCAAGCGCATGAAGCGGGCGATGGCCTGGGAGCGGTTGTCACGGGTCGATGCCGCAGAGCGGGAGGCGATGATCGACACGATGCTCTCGCCTGAAGTGGCGGAGGCCCTGGCACAGGCGCTCTGAGCGCTTCAGGAGAATTCCTCGGAAGGACACCCCCACGGCCGCTGATGACGAGAATACGATGAAGTACCAGAGCACCCGGCGCAGTTGTCCGACTGCGTCCCTCTCGCAGGCGATAATCGATGGGCTCGCGCCAGACGGCGGCCTCTACGTGCCGGCCGAGATGCCGATGCACGATCCTGTTGTCTTCGCCGGACTGACCCGTATTCCCGACATCGCGCATCGCTTGCTGGCACCCTTTTTCGCTGGTGACCGCCTGGCACCGATGCTCGAGGAGATCTGTCACGACGCGCTGGATTTTCCGATTCCCCTGCGACACTTGCCAGACGGACGGACCGCGGTGCTGGAGCTGTTTCACGGGCCGACAGCGGCCTTCAAGGATGTCGGGGCTCGGTTCCTGGCGGCCTGCTTGAGCCGTATTCCTGAGGGGCAGGGGCAGACCATCCTGGTCGCCACCTCAGGGGATACTGGAGCGGCCATAGCTTCGGCGTTCCATGCCCGTCCGGAGATTCAGGTGGTGATTCTTTTTCCCGAGGGAGGCGTGTCTCAGCGGCAGCAGCATCAGCTCACCTGCTGGGGTGACAACGTCCGGTCTCTGGCCGTCTGCGGGACCTTTGACGACTGTCAGAGAATGGTCAAGGCCGCTTTTGGCGAGCCTGAACTGAAGAGGCGTCGGCGTCTGACTTCGGCCAACAGTATCAGTATCGGCCGACTGCTTCCGCAGACCGTGTATCATGCGGCGGCTACCCTGTGGTTTTCCGAGCGGAAGGGAAGCCGCCCCGGCCTGATCGTGCCGACTGGCAATCTGGGGAATGCACTGGCCGCGTTGTGGGCCATGCGGATTGGCTTTCCTGTAGGTCACGTCGGTTTGGCGACCAATGCCAACAAGGTCGTCCCGGAGTTCTTGGAGAGCGGGGATTACTCTCCCCACCCATCGGTGCGCACGCTGGCCAACGCGATGGACGTTGGCGATCCCAGCAATATGGAGCGAGTACTCCACCTGTATGGCACCGCGCCAGCGTTGCGGAGAGATGCCAGCGCGCTTTCGGTGAGCGACCAGACCATCGAGAGAGAGATCGCGGCCGGTCCAGAGCGCTGGCAATCCGTCTGGTGCCCACACACCGCCACGGCGATCCACATGCGGCAGCAGCAGCAGACGCCGGACTGGATCGTCGTTGCCACCGCCCATCCTGCCAAGTTCGAGACGATCGTCGAGCCGCTGATCGGGGCCCCCGTACCCGCGCCGGCCAGCCTTCTGGCTCTGCTGGAGCGGCCGTCGAGTTTCGACCGGATCGATCCGACGCTAGATGCTCTGAGGGACTGTCTGGCGACGGGCTGAGGGGGCGCTCGGGTTACGAAGTGAGCAGCCCGGGCTAACTGGTTCTCGGAGGGGGAGCAACGGACTGGCACAAAGCTGTCCGCTACCAAGGCGGTTGGACGGGGTACACCGACCCACTCGGGTGGCGGGCGGGTTTATGCGCGTGAGCCAGCACAAAGGCAAAACACCCCCCGATCCGGTGTGTCCGGGTTCGAGGGGTGTTGTTAACTGTGGTCGTAAGAGCGCTTCTAGCGCTCGGCTGACTTCATCTTGAGATCGTAATCGTCGTCCTTGAAGTCGACGGTGAACCATCCGCAGACGAAGTCGATCAACTCGACAGGCCTGACGAATGCATCCACGCCGAAAATAAAGGCGAAGACCGTGGCGCCGATCTCATCCGCCGTACGATCCTTCGCGCCCGCCATATTGAGCGTCTCGGGCCGCGGGTAGAAATCGTTGGGGAAGTACTTGCGGATCGGGCCTTCCATCTCAGATCGAGTCAGGCGCTGACCGTAAGCAACCGTCACACCACCCTCGGTGCGCGATTCACGCCACCAGCCGCAGAAGCGACCGATGAATCCCAGACGTCGTGACTCGTAGATGCCGCCGCCAAGCTGGACCAGCTGCGTGGCGCGGACGTTGACGTCGAGTCCGACGCCGAACATCATTGAAAAGCCGAAGACGTCCATGAAGTCGTACATACGGGCCTTCATGTAGCCTTCGCCACCCGTCAGCGGGATCCGCTCGATCTGGACCTGATCCCCGCTCGGGCCACCGGTTCCGCCGGCATCCCGGTTGACTGAGGCGCAACCAACGGACAACAGCAGGCCGATCATGCAAGCCAGGATCACGATTGACTGGATGCTGCGAGTCGTCATTTCTACAATCTCCCTAGTGACTTATGCGCTTTGCCCTGAAAGGCACAACTCTATCCTGCTCCCTAGGATAGAGTGGGAAGTATAGCAGGGAGCAACCTTGAATCCAGCAGGAAAAGCCCAAAATTCTCCCCAAGCGCAAGTAATCCCATGATTTTAACCAAAAATAGAGCCCGTCAAAGGTACCATCGGGTCATGTCCTCAGAAGAATCGCTGGAAAGGACCCAGGCCGTGGCTCCACCGTCCCTGACACGTGCCAAGCGGCTACTTCACCGTAGCTACGCCAAGCTGCCGGATTTCACCCCTCTCGAGTACAGAGATTGGGACGATAAGCAGCTTCGCCAGCAGGTCTTGGCGCGATTACGCCAGTTAGTGGAAGAGCACGCGGCGCAGCTGGGCAAGGTCGACACGGATAGCTTACTCAGTGCCCTGCTCAACGAGTTGACCCGAATGGGGCCGCTCCAGCAGCTGATGAAGGAAGAAGGGGTCACCGAGGTGATGATCAATGGCCCCGACACGCTATACGTGGAGAAGGCAGGGAAGCTGCGGCGCCTCAAGCGCCTGACGTTCAATAGCGAGGATCACCTCCAGGCCACGGCTCGCCAGATCCTGGCGCCGCTGGGAAAGTCGATAAGCGGCGGACAGCCCATGGCAGACGCGCGAATGAAGGACGGCAGTCGGGTCAACGTCGTCGCGCCGCCGCTGTCGCCCAACGGCACGACGATCACCATCCGGCGATTCGCACCCAAGCCGTATACGGGGCATGACCTGACCCGCTTTGGCACGCTCTCGCCCAATATGCTGAGATTTCTGCACCTGGCGGTTCATGAGCGGGCCAACATCATCGTTGCCGGCGGAACCGGGTCCGGCAAGACGACACTGCTCAACATGCTCTCCGGGTTCATCCCCGAGCGGGAGCGAATCGTGACCATCGAGGACAACGCCGAGCTGCAGCTCAAGCAAGAGCATCTGGTGTGCCTCGAGGCGCGGGAGTCGGGGCTGGGTGGAATGGAGGAGACGGTCTCGATTCGCGATCTGGTCAAGAACGCCCTGCGCATGCGGCCCGACCGGATCGTCGTTGGTGAGTGCCGCGGTGCCGAGGCGCTGGACATGCTGCAGGCGATGAACACTGGCCATGATGGATCGCTGACCACCTTGCACGCGAACAGTCCGCGAGACGTGTTGGCACGCCTGGAGACGCTGATCATGATGGCCGGCTATCAGCTGCCGATCAAGGCGATCCGCCAGCAGATTGCTTCTGCGGTCCAGGTGATCGTCCATCAGGCTCGTCTTTCGGACGGCACCCGCAAGGTGATCTCGATCATGGAGATCACCGGGATCCAGGAGGAGACGATCTTGCTCCAGGAGTTGTTTGGTTGGCAGCGGACCGGTGTAGCTGAGGACGGCACGAATCAAGGCCGCTTCATTTGTCGAGGGATGATCCCCAAGGTCGTCCAGCTGATGCGGGAGCGTGGCGCCACGGTCGACCTGAGCATGTTCGCGCAGGCCGGAGGCGATGATGCGCTCCGTCCGATCTAGCCCGCCACACACGAGCCGCCAGCCCCGAGCCTCCTAGAACTTCAGATACAGCTGCCCGGACTCCAGCGCGGGCAGGTGGTTCTCTGCTCGGAAGAACTCCTCGCAGGTCTTGGCGATCTGAGCAAAGCGATCCTTGTGGAATGGATCCACGAAGACATAGAACTTCCACAGGTCGCGGTGTTTTTGTAGCAACACCTCGATCTCGGGGATCTCGAGACTGGAAAGCAGTCGCGGAGGCCCTCTGTCGATCTTGACCTGGACGTCCGCCTCCTTGAGCGACATGCCAGCAGCTGGGCAGTAGATGATCAGCTCCCCTTCGCGAAGCTTGAGTTGCTTCTCGAGCAGCCGCTCAGAGCGCTCCCGACCTTCTCGGTCCTTGTGATAGCTGGCCACCAGCTCCTGCTGTCGCTGCTCCCCCACCCTGCGGGTCAGCAGATAGCAGCGTTTGTACAGCGCGCGTGATTCGAATCGGTCGAGCAGATGGACCAACGGCCTGCAGCTGCCGTAGTGTGTGCGCAGCCGGCTGAGCAGGCTGTCGTCCTTGAGATCCTGCAGGGTGTCGGGGGAGAGCCCCTCGGCCAAGGCGAACTCGACAGCGCGAGAGAGCATCGCACCGGTAGCGGTCTTGGTATGGTGGAAGTAGACGCGCTCTGAAAGAAAATAACGGATTCGCAGTAGATTGATCACCTCGCTGATCACGTCCTCGCGAAGTGTTCCGTTTTTTTGCGCATCGATCACCAGATGGTCGTTCTCGATGATGAACTGGCGAAAGACCCGCTCATCATAGCGAGTGGTGATGCCACAGAAATAGGCGTCCCGCGCCAGATAGTCCAGCAGGTCCGCGCCAATCGCGCCCGAGACGATCTCGTGGCGATACGCGGGACCGCCTCGCTCTTGGAGGATGGCGAGCACAGGGTCGCGAAGGCCGGATTCAGCCAGTTTCTGGCCCAGACTGCCCCGCTCGAGTGCATGTGCGATGCGGTCCGGTCGGTCATGCCGATCGAGGATCCGGCGCTCGTCTTCGAGCGTGTGGCCGAAGGGTATATGACTCAGGTCGTGCAGTAACCCCGCGATCTGGATATGAAGGCGTTCGACCTCGTCGAGCTGTGTTCCACGCTCCGCGATGCGATCGATCATCCGGCTAGCCAGCCAGCTGGTTCCCAGACAATGCTCGAATCGCGTGTGGAGCGCCGAGGGGTAGACCATGTAGGCTGTACCGAGTTGCTTGATGCCACGCAGGCGCTGGAACTCCGACGTGTCGATCAGCGACACCTCGGGAATCAGACCGACCGAGAGGTCTCCGTGAACTGCATCCCGAAAAACCTTCGTTTTCCTCACCGACCGGATTGTAGCATACAGCCATGACCGACTGGATCTGGGACCTCGTTCTGCTCGCCGGGGGATTCTCCAGCGGAGCGTTCCTGGCCTTGCTCGTGCAGTCGCTGCTGGCAGCCCGCGCGGAGCGGCGCGCGCTCAGGGCGCTGGTCGACGAGCTGGCCGTCGTTCGGCCGACGGGTGAGCCACACCCGGGTGACAGAAGAGCACGCGAGATCATCGAGTTGTGGAGCGAGCAAGCCGCGATGGTCCCCTGGCTCGACCGCCGGATCTGGGACTGCAACAAACGCCTGGTGATCGAGGTGGCGCATGTCTACGGCAAGCAGCTGGCCGATGTGCGAATATCGCAGGCAGCGCAGATCATCTCCAGGCTGCTGTCCGATGACCTCGGCAAGACACTCGGCGTACTCGAGCGATACATGACGGTCCACCGAGTGATGCAGATGACGCAGTACTGGGAAAAATATCAAGAGCTCTCGCAGAAGTACCCCACGCTGGGTCCTGGACTGCAGCTGGCCAACAGCATGCGCAAGTGGGGCATGCGCGCATTTCGTCTGGTCAGTCGGCGGATTCCCCAGCTGCTGTTCTTCGAAGCGGCCGGGACCGCTGCGATGTATGGCGCTCGGGAGTACTTCGGTTCCCTCGTGGCCGAACTCACCGGCAAGGTGGGACTGGCCGCAATCGAGCTCTATTCCGGAAGTCAGGTGACGATTGCCGAGCAAGCGACGGTGCGGGCAGGAATGGAGATCCTCTTGCTCGAACAGCTGGCGCAGTCGGGTGAAGCGCCCGGGGAGTTGGAACGGCGGGTGATCGAGCAGCATGCGGAGAAACGTGGATTACCTGGAGACAAGCTGGGGCCGATCGTGGCCGAACTCAGTCGGGCCGACTCACTTACCTCCCCGGACGAACTCGCCCTGCGAATCGAGCTGGACGAGGTGATCGAAGAGGCGATGCTGCGCTTGATCGAGATGTGTCCAGCTGAATCATCCGCGCGAGCTACGCGTGAAGCGTTCGTCGAGAGCCTGCGTGAATCGCTGGCGGAGTGCGTGCAGCTCGACTCGCCCGCGGAGCAGCCGGCCGACGAGCCGGTTGCGCCGAGCGGAGATGCCGAGCTGTTACAGCTTCTTTGGAGCGATGTGTTGGGCGAAGGCGCACTCCCCGATCATCCGCCCGAAGGTGAGGCGCTAGACAGGCTGCTCGAGAACCAGGCCTTGTTCGTGCGCGGAATAGATCTGTGGCGGTTGGCTGCCACCCGAGAAGAGGTGGTTGCGCTGCTGCCCAAGCTACACAAGGCGCTCTGGTTGGCGGGAGCGGGTCGACAATGCTCGGAGCTGATCCCCTCGGAGGTGGTCGCTCGACTGGCGGGTTTGTTCGAAGCGACGGCGGATGCCGGAGCGATCGTGTCTTCTTTTCGCCAGCGATTCGAGAAGAGCCGGGCTTCCTGGTTGTCGTTCCTGTCGCCAGGACGACTGGAACGGGATCGACTGCTGAGGTTCGTCGAGGACCAGGAGCTCGTCAGCGGCTTGACAGCTTCTTGCGCAGTTCAGCCAGCCCCTTGAGGTGAGGGTTGAGCTTGGCTGCCCGAGCCGCCGACGCCGATGCTTCTTTCCTCTTGCCTTGTGCTAGCAGGGCGCGGGCACGAAGATAGAGCAGCTGGTCGTGGTCCTCAGGGGCGTATCTTGTCGATCTGAGTGCCGTGTCACAGAG
>PVBE012167998.1_pt1 | contig 12133 bp, 11 predicted proteins | sample 1631181 | NCBI WGS metagenome assembly PVBE01 (sample SAMN08397723, study PRJNA350692) | Marine metagenome, whole genome shotgun sequencing project. | isolation source: water | place: Pacific Ocean | collected 2012-04 | reverse complement strand
GGTGCCACAGCCGACGACGCCGCCAGCCAGGAAGGAGAGCGCCAGACCGGCGCTGAAGAGCTTGTTCACGTTCAGATTCCGCATGTTCCTATTGAACCTCCGCTAGGCGAGTCGCGTTCTCCCCGTCAGCACGGGCAGGCGCCTCGAAATACTTCGTTTTTCACATCACTTTAGAAATGGAACCGGCGGAATCTACTCGCCGCCCGAACCAATTTCAAGAACTCTCGCATCTCTGACAAAGCAACGGGTGTGCCAAGTGCGCCTCGGACCCACATGATCTGCGTGCCGCCTGGCAGATCGCAGGCCAGCCGTCCCTTGAGCAAGGGTCGGGTCGCGCCCGATCGGCTGATCGACTAGCCGGTGTCCCGTCCGGGGTGGCGACCACGGTCCCCACCTCTGCAAGCCGCGGGTGGGCAAGGGCTGCCGCCCCGGCTTGCGTCGACCCGTCCATTCTTGCCGCCGGCAGGTCCAAGTGACCGTGATCACTTGGGGCGCGACATGGCACTGCGCTTGCGTTGGGGTGGTGACGGAGGAAGAGGAACCCTCACCCAGGAGGCCGGGGCGGAGATATGGATGTCCTTGGAACACGTACGTTCGGCGCTGATCGACTTCAGCGAGACGCCGGTCCCGGAGCCGCGGAGCATCACGCCAGACGAGATCAGCGTCGGCGAGCTCAAGGCTGCGGCCCGACTCATCATGCAAGATATCCGCGAAACCCAGCGGGCGGTGGTCATCACCGAGGAGTCGGGCAAGGCGATCGGGATCCTCCTAAGCCCTGACGAGTTCGGCAGGCTGCGCCAGGCGGATGGCGAGCCCGGCTCGTCCCTGGGCCTCGGCGCCCTGCGCGACCGGCTGGCCCAGCGGTTCCCCACCCGGGTGAGGGTCGAGCCCGACCCGGGGCGCGGGCGGCGACACGCGATCCCCTCGCGGGCGCGGGCGCGCGCCACCGCCTAGAGCGCGGCTCGCATGATCTGGGTCAAGGGGGCGCGTCCGGAGCGGGCGAGGCCTCCGGGGCGGCTGGGGCCTCCGGGGCCAAGGCGCGCGCCCGGTCACAGCCGGTGCGGTCCCCCCCGCCGCACCCCCGCTGGTAAAGGTCCAGGGCCTTTGCGGCGTCCAGAGGGACCCCTTCGCCTCGCTCGCGCAGCATGCCAAGGGTCGTGCAGCCGGCCGGGTGTCCCGCCGCGCACGCCTTGTCCAGCAAGACAGAGGCGCCTGCGGCGTCCGGCGCGCCCCCCGCCCCTTGCAGACGGCCCAGCGCACCCCGGAAGCAGGCAGCCGCATCGCCGCGCCCGCAGCGGCTGTCGCAGTCCGCCAGGGTGGCGCAGGCGCGCGCTCGCGGCGGGGCGGCGTCCTGGCGGTCTGGGCCGTCTTCCGAGTCCTCTCCCACTCCAGGCGGATTGAACAGCCCGGGCATGCCCGTCGCCACCATCGTCCCCGCCCCGAGGAAGCTCATCCCCACGATAAAGAGCTTCTTCGTCCGCCCACTGATCATCATCGGCCTGTCCTTCCGCCTCGGTCGCCCTGCTGGAGCCTGGCGACCTCCTCGCCCGATCCTCTCACGAACCCCCCGGGCCCTGGCCCCCGGCGCCCGGTCCCGCAGCCGCCGAAACTCCACCAACGCCCCCCGCCGCCGCAGGCTGGGCAGCCCCGGAAGCAGCTTGGCCGTCAGGTGCATGGGCCGGCAGGTCGACACGTCCCGCCGCCGGTGTCGGATGCGTCCGGATCGGGACCTCGAGGACATGCTCGCACTCTAGCTGAACATGCGGTCAGCGGCAATTGTTTTCGCCAATAAAAACATCGACTTGATGGCACCTGTTGGCCCCGGAAGAGGCCGGCCAGGCACGGCGCACGGAAGGGACCGGTCCGCTGGTGCGGAGGCCCCTGTCCGTCGAGATGGCGGTGTCCTCCGGCGGGATCCTGGGGCTTCCGTGGGCCGCTCCAACAGCCGTCGCACGTGCTCCCGCTCCCGCACGCGCTCCCGCTCCCGCTCCCGCTCCAGGGGTACAGGGGCGTTCCTCCCGGCGACCCGCCACCGGGTCAGGCCACCGGTCTCCGGAGAAGGCGCAGATCGAAGGCGCAGATCAACGGCGATGGCGAACGGGACCCGGGCCGACGGCGAAGCCGGCGGTCTGGGCATCGCAAGACACGAGCGAAGAGCCCACCCACCGAGTCCTCAGCGTATCCAGCCAGGCTACGGATCCGCGCCTCCGAGCCTTGTGGGGCCGCCGGGCGGTCCCCATGCTGCGGGTGTAGGAACGAACTCGCGGCCCGAGGGGACCAAGATGCATACCAAACGAATCGCTGTTGACGCTGACCACGGCCTGACCTGCCTGGCCATGTGCGCTCTCACGCTGACGCTCGCGCTGGCGGGCTGCGGAAACGACAGGGGGAACGCCGGGGGCGAAGGGGTCGGTGCAGGGGTCGGTGCAGGAGGCGGCCAGGCGGGCGCAAATGGGGGAGCGGCGGGGCGTGTCGGCGCTGCGGACGGCGACGAAGCTGAGCCCAGGGACAACTCAGGCGACGACTTCGAGGCGGTGGGGGTCAACCCGTTCGTCATGACCGCCCACGACCCGCGCTCGACGTTCGCGGCGGACGTGGACACCGCCAGCTACGACATCTTCCGGCGCGACGTGCTCGCAGGCGTCAAGCCGCGGCCCGAGAGCGTGCGGCTCGAGGAGTTCGTCAACTACTTCTCCTACGACTACGACGCCCCCGCCCACGACGCCGACGAGCCGTTCGTCGTTCGGCTGGGTGCGGCGCCCAGCCTCAGCTCAACGAACCGGACCATCCTGGGCGTCGGGATCCAGGGCAAGGACGCCCCGCCGGCCGAGGAGCGCCGGGCGGCCAACGTCGTCTTCCTGGTCGACGTGTCGGGCAGCATGAACAGCGGCAGCAAGCTCGGCCTCGTCAAGACGGTGCTCAAGGAGACCCTGACCGTCCTCGAGCCCGACGATCGTGTCGCCATCGTCACCTACGCCGGCAACACCTCGGTACGGCTCGAGTCGACCCCGGTGTCGCAGTCCGCTGAGATCGTCGGCGTGCTCGACTCCCTGGACGCGGGGGGGTCGACCCGCGGCGCCGAGGGGATCCAGCTCGCCTACCTGCAGGCCGAGGGCAACTTCATCGAGGGCGGCGTCAACCACGTCATCCTGTGCACCGATGGCGACTTCAACGTCGGAGTGTCCGACACCGCGGGCCTGCTCGATCTCATCCGCGAAAAGCGGCGCTCCGGCGTGACGTTCACGGCCCTGGGCTTCGGAATGGGCAACCTCAACGACTCGATGCTCGAGGCCGTGTCCAACGCCGGCAACGGCATGTACGGCGTGATCACCGACGAGGACCAGGCCATCGACTACGTCCACGACCGGATGCTGGGCAACCTCACGCTCATCGCCAAGGACATGAAGATCCAGGTCTGGTTCAACCCCGAGCACGTCGTGGCCTACCGCCTGCTGGGCTACGAAAACCGCGACATCGCGGATCACGACTTCCGCAACGACGCAGTCGACGCCGGCGAGGTCGGGGCGGGCCACACGGTCACCGCCCTGTACGAGCTCGTCCTGAGGGGCGATGGCGACGACGCTGGCCCGCCCACGCCCGATGGCGCCCCGGCCGTCGATGACGGCGAGGCCTTCGACGGCGAGCTGCAGATGGACCTCGCGGAGCTGGTCCGGGTGATGATCCGCCACAAGGACGTCGACGCTACCGAGCAGGACGCCGCCCATGAGATTCAGCACGCCCTGCTCCCTGCGGACGTTGCGGCCGTCGTCGAGGACCTGCGCCCGGACTTCCGGTTCGCCGCCGCCGTCGCCGACCTGGCCGAGCTGCTCAAGGGCAGCCCCTTCGTGTCCGTCCAAGCACTCGGATCGGTGCGCGCCACCGTCGCCGAGCTCGCCGGCGCCGACCCGGACCGCCTCGAGCTCGTCGATCTCATCGACAGGCTGGCGGTCATCATCGGGGAGTGACCTGCGCGCCGGGCCGAGACGGGCGCCGAGGCACCGGACTCAGGTGTTCTGGCGAGCCCAGAAGAAGAGGCCTACGCCGGCGAGGGCTGAGACGACGGCGAGGATGAGCGCGAACCGGAAGCCCCCGCTGATCACCTCGCTGAAGAACTGGTCCACGACGGTCGCGTAGCTCTGCTCCAGGGACCGGGCGAGGGCCCCCGTCGCCGCGCTGATGCCCCCTTTGACCAGCATCACCACGACCAGCAGCACCGCGCCGCCTACCGCCAGCCCCGCGCCCACCGCCATGATCGGGCTGGGCCCGTCCTCGTCGTGCATCTTGAACGAGCCGCCGGCCATGCCCGCGGCGAGGATCAGGAACACGATCCCCAGGGTGGACAGCGTGCCGAAGATCCCGGTCGCCGAGGAGATCTGGTCGGCCGTGGCGCGGGGCAGGAGCGGGTAGTTGTCGGGGAACTTGTTGATCACCTTGCGGATCTCAGGGCCCACCTGGTTCATGAACAACCCGAGGCTGACGCCCTTGGGCAGGCAGATGGACTTGCCCGCCTTCAGGTCGCCTGAGCACCGGGAGATGGTGTCCTTGTGGTCCTTGACCGCCCCGATGAGCGCCGAGGCGATGTCGCCCTTGACGTCGTCGAGGATCAGCTCGGCGACGATGGGATCGCCCCTCTTGATCGAGTCGGCAGCCTCCCAGATGATCCCGGTGAACTGTTCTGCGACCCATTCCTCGCTGAACATCTCCTCGGCGAGCTCCTGGATCTCCGCCTCCTTGAGCATGAGCTGCTTTTTCGGGTTGATCGCGCCCGCTCCGAACACCTGGCCGTACATCAGCCGCGGGAGCTTCGCGAAGAGCCCGGCGTTCTCCGCCGCGGCGACGATGCGCCCCGGCTTGATGAGCTGGCTCTTCAACGAGAACGAGAAGACCGCCAGGATCACCATGATCGCCGTACCGGCGGCCAAGGCCGCTCCAATGGGCAGCCCGTCCATGCCGCCTGAGGCGGCTTGATATCCTTTCTTCTTCGGCTTCGGCTTTGCCATGCGGCGCAGTATGCCACGGTCGTGCTGAGTGTCGACCAGCGGTTGCGCCGCCCCTTTGGCGACACTAGATTGCGCCGGATGTTCCACGGAACCACCGTCATCGCCGTCCGTCGCAATGGCGCCGTCGTGCTCGCAGCCGATGGCCAGGTGACCCACGGCAACACCGTCCTCAAGGGCAACGCCACCAAGGTCCGCCGCCTGCTCGAAGGCAGCGTGCTGGCCGGGTTTGCGGGCTCCACCGCCGATGCGATGGCCCTGTTCGAGAAGTTCGAGGGCAAGCTCAAGAAGTTCAACGCCAACCTGGCGCGGGCCGCCGTCGAGCTGGCCAAGGACTGGCGCACCGACCGGATACTGCGCCGCCTCGAGGCGCTGCTCCTGGTCGCCGACGCAGAGCGGACCTTGCTGATCGGCGGCAACGGCGACGTCATCGATCCCGAGGAGGGCGTGTGCGCCATCGGGTCCGGCGGCAGCTTCGCCCTCGCGGCCTCGCGCGCCTTGCTCAAGCACACCGACCTGTCCGCGCGGGAGGTCGCCCAGGAGAGCCTGCTCATCGCGGCCGACATCTGCGTGTACACCAACGACAAGATCGTGATCGAGGAGCTCGAAGCCGAGAGCTAGCCTCAAGGGAGCGACCCCCCCATGCCCGCCAGCAACTTCACGCCCCGGGAGACCGTCGGGGAGCTCGACCGCTACATCGTCGGCCAGGACAAGGCCAAGAAGGCCGTGGCCATCGCCCTGCGCAACCGTTGGCGCCGGCAGCAGCTCGACGCCGAGCTCGCCGACGAGATCGCCCCGAAGAACATCATCATGATCGGCCCCACGGGGGTGGGGAAGACCGAGATCGCACGGCGGATGGCCCGGCTGACCGGTGCGCCCTTCCTCAAGGTCGAGGCGTCCAAGTTCACCGAGGTGGGCTACGTCGGGCGCGATGTCGAGTCGATGATCCGAGACCTCGCCCAGATGTCGATCAACATGGTCAAGGACGAGCACCAGGAGCGCGTGGTCGAAAAGGCCAAGATCCGGGCCGAGGATCGGGTCCTTGATCTGCTGCTGCCCGCCTCGGATGACGCCACGGTGGGCTACGAGGTCAAGGAGGGCGAAGAGGCGGACGCCACCGCCGCGTCCGCCGCCGCCGCCTCCGTCGACCAGACCCGGGCCAAGCTCCGCAAGATGCTGCGGGCTGGCCAGCTCGACGACCGCTCCATCGAGCTCGAGACCCCCGACAAGGTGTTCCCGAGCATCGAGGTGTTCACTCCCCAGGGCATGGAGGAGATGGACATCAACTTCCAGGACATGTTCGGCAACCTGGTGGGCAAGAAGACCCGGACCCGGCGGCTGACCGTGCCCGAGGCCATCGAGCTGATGACCGATCAGGAGTCGGCCAAGCTCGTGGACATCGAAAAGGTCACCCGCGAGGCGGTCGAGCGCGTCGAGCAGATGGGCATCATCTTCCTCGACGAGATCGACAAGGTGGCCGGCCGCGAGTTCGGAAAGGGCGGCCCCGACGTGTCTCGCGAGGGCGTGCAGCGCGACCTGCTCCCGATCATCGAGGGCAGCCAAGTCAACACCAAGCACGGCGTGATCCGCACGGACCACATCCTGTTCATCGCGGCGGGCGCCTTCCACGTCACCACGGTCAACGACCTCATCCCGGAGCTGCAGGGGCGGTTCCCGATCCGGGTGCAGCTGGACGCCCTGACCCGGGAGGACTTCGTGCGCATCCTCACCGAGCCCCACGTGTCGCTGACCCGCCAGTACACCGAGCTGCTTGGCACCAAAGGCGTGACCCTGACCTTCGGGGAGGACGCGGTGGCGGCGGTGGCAGACGTGGCCGCGGCGGCCAACGAGGCGTCCGAGAACATCGGCGCCCGGCGGCTGCACACGGTGATGGAGCGGCTGCTCGAGGAGCTGCTGTTCACGGCGCCGGAGCGCGGCGGCGAGACCGTCGACGTAGACGCCGCCTACGTGAACGCGGCGCTCGCCGACGTGCTCGAGGATCAGGACCTGGCCCGGTACATCCTGTGACAGCGCCGGCGGTCCGCGCCGAGCTGCTGATCGAGGCCCTGCCCTACATCCAGCGCTTCCACGGCAAGACTGTCGTGGTGAAGTACGGCGGCAACGCCATGGTCGACGACGAGCTGCGGCGGACGTTCGCCCAGGACATCGTGCTGCTCAAGCACGTGGGGATGTTCCCCGTGATCGTCCACGGCGGCGGGCCCCAGATCGGGGCGATGCTGTCGGCGCTGGGCATCGAGTCGACCTTCGTGCAGGGCCAGCGGCTCACCGACGACGCCACGATGGATGTCGTGGAGATGGTGCTCGTAGGCGACGTGAACCAGAGCATCGTCGGGCTGGTCAACGAGGCCGGCGGCCGGGCGGTGGGGCTGTCCGGCAAGGACGGCGGCCTGCTGCGTGCGGAGCGGATCACCATCGAGGTGCCCTCGCCCGCGGGCGAGGGCCAGGCGCGGCCTCGGCCGCCGGAGATCATCGATCCGGGCAACGTGGGCCGGGTGGCCGAGGTGCGACCGCAGGTGGTGCGCAAGCTCGAGGAGGCAGGGTTCATCCCGGTGATCGCGCCTGTGGGCCAGGGCCCGGCGGGCGCCACCCTCAACATCAACGCCGACCTGGTGGCCGGCGAGGTCGCCGCGGCGCTCGGCGCGGAGAAGCTCGTGCTGCTCACGGACGTGGAGGGTCTCCTCGACGAGACCGGCGAGCTGATCCACCGGCTGAGTCGGCCCAGAGCCCAGGAGCTGTACGACGCCGGGACCCTGCGGGGCGGCATGGTGCCCAAGGTGCGGGCCGGCCTGACCGCCGTGGAGGCTGGCGTGCCGAGGGCGCATATCATCGACGGCCGCGTGCCCCACGCGGTGCTGCTGGAGTTGTTCACCGACGAGGGCATCGGCACGATGATCCACACCGAGGGCCCTGACACCGAAGAGGCTGGTTCGTGACCCAATCCGCAGCGGTGCTCGAGCGCTGGTCCAACGTCTTCACCCCGAACTACGCGCCGGCCAAGGTGTTCGTCCGGGGCGAGGGCATGCACCTGTGGGACGCCGAAGGGCGGCGCCACCTGGACATGCTGTCCGGGCTGGCGGTCAACGGGTTCGGCCACTGCCACCCGGCCATCGTCGCCGCCGTCCGGGAGCAGGTCGGCCAGATCAACCACGTGTCCAACCTGTACGCCGTGCCCACGACGGTGGAGTTCACCGAGAAGCTGCTGTCGATCAGCGGCTACGATCGGGCGTTCCTCTGCAACTCCGGGGCTGAGTCGGTGGAGGCGGCGCTGAAGCTGGCCCGGCTGTACGCCCACAAGGTCCGGGGCGAGGACCGCCACGAGCTCGTCGCCTTCGAGCACGCGTTCCACGGCCGGACCATGGGCGCCTTGTCCGTGACCGGGACGGCCAAGTACCGGGCAGGCTTCGAGCCGCTCATCCCCGGCGTGACCTTCTGCGACTACGGCGACTTGGACGCCGTGGCGGCGGCGGTCGGACCGGCCACCGCGGCGGTCATCGTCGAGGCGCTCCAGGGCGAGGGGGGCGTCGTCCCGGCGCCGTCCGGGTTCCTCGAAGGGCTGCGACGGATCTGCGACGACTCCGGCGCGCTGCTGATCCTGGACGAGGTGCAAGCGGGCATGGGGCGCACTGGCAAGTTCTTCGCCTGGGAGCACAGCCTGGGCCGCGAGGCGCGCCCTGACATCTGCAGCCTGTCCAAGTCGCTGGGTGGCGGGCTCCCGCTCGGCGCCGCGGTGACGACCGAGGAGATCGGCCAGGTGCTGACGCCGGGCACCCACGCCACCACCTTCGGGGGCAACCCTGTGGCCTGCGCCGCCGGCCTCGCGGGGCTGACCCTGCTCGAGGAGGGGCTGCTCGAGCACTCGGCGCAGATGGGGGCCGCCCTGGCCGACGCCCTCGACGCGCTGGCGAGCCGCTCGGACGCCGTGCAGTCGGTGCGCGGGCTCGGGCTGCTCATGGGGCTGGTGCTGGACCGGCCCGCAAAGCCGGTCACGGTCAAGACCCTCGAGCGAGGCGTGATCACGGGGCGGGCGGGCGAAGACGTCCTGCGCTTTGCGCCGCCGCTCATCCTGACCCGGGAGCACATCGACTAGGCGGTCTCCGTCGTCGAGGAGGCGCTGTCATGATCCGGCTGCTCGCCCTCGTGGCGCTGCTGCCGGCGTGTCTGGATGCCGGCGCCGGCGCGGGCGCTGACGTCGACTCGGGCGCCCCGGCCGACGAGCCTGCAGGCGGGGAGGGAGAGGGAGAGCCTGACCCGCCTGCCCCTGATCCGGGCCCCGATCCCGCGCCGACGCCCACTCCACATCCGGCGCCCGAGCCGGTGCCCCAGCCCCAGCCTGAACCCGATCCCCCGCCCCCGCCGTGCGTCTCAGGCGTGACAGTCGAGCTGAGCGAGGAGCGGATCGAGCGCGTCTGGTGGGGAGCGCCGTCCGAGGAGCGGGTGGAGGTCGAGCTCGTCTCGTCCGGGACACCATGCGAGGCCTTGGTCGCGCAGGCCTCTGCGCCGTTCGTGGAGGTCGCCCTGGCGGAGGGCCGGCTGGTCCTATGGTGGCGCGATCTCGGGCTGCCCACCGGCGCGCATGAGGCGCTGGTGGAGGTCGTCGAGGGCGACACGGTGCTCGCCGCGCTGACGGTCCACGCGCAGGTGTTCGCCCAGGCGCCGCCTGGCTCTCCGAGGCGCACGCTGATGATCGGCATCGACGGTCTGCGGTCCGACGCCTTGGCCCGGGCGGCGACCCCGTTCATCGACCGGCTGGCTCGGCACGGAGCATGGACGCCCGAGGGCAGCACCCAGCTCACCGGCGACACGATGTCCGGCCCCGGCTGGGCGTCGATCCTCACGGGCGTCGAGGTGGCCAAGCACGACGTCGACAGCAACGCCGACCTGTTCGAGATCGAGCGCACCTACCCCACCTGGATCAAGCGGGCCCACGACGAGCTGGAGCTGGCCACCGCGGTGGTGGCCCACTGGGCCCCGATCAGCGATTCCCTCATCGAGGCCGACGCCATGGACCACCGGGCCACGGGCGAGCACGAGGAGGTCACTGAGGGCATGGCGCAGGTGCTCGCCGCCGCGGCGCACGCGGCCCACTTCGTCCACTTCGACGACGTCGATCACGCAGGCCACGCCACGGGCTTTTCGCCGGACAACCCCGAGTACGTGGCCGCCATCGAGCGGGTCGATGCCGCAGTGGGGCGGCTGCTGGACGCCATCCTGGCCCGGCCCGAGGTCGCGCAGGAGGAGTGGCTGATCACGCTGACCTCGGACCACGGCGGAGAGGGCACCGGTCATGGGGCGCGCAACCGGGTGAACCGCCGAATCCCGGTGATCATCGCCGGTCCGTCGGTGCCGGCCGGGCGCCTCGACGGGTTCGTCTCGCAGATGGACCCGGCGGCGACGACCCTCGCGTTCCTCGGCCTGCGACCGCAGCGGTCATGGGGCCTGGACGGGCGGATCCAGGGCCTGGGCGTGGAAGCGGACTGCGCGGACGGCATCGACGACGACGGCGACGGCCCGTCCGACTGCGACGACCCAGACTGCGCGTCCGACTCCCTGTGCAGCGGACAATGCCCGCTCGAGGCCTTGGCGGGCCCTGAGCCAGGCGGCGACGTCGCCATCGCGGGGTCCAACGCCGGCACCGGCAACCTGCTCGCCGGCACCTGCGGGGGAGGGGAGGGGGCGGAGTTCACCTGGCGCTTCGTGGCGCCCTGGGCAGACCGGTGGTTCTTCGAGACCTCCGGCAGCGACTTCGACACGGTCCTGTACGCCCTGCGCCCGGCCGAGCAAGCCTGCGGTGGCGACGAGCTCGCGTGCAACGACGACTGGTTCGGCAACGCACGCTACGACGTCCCCATCTCCAACCAGAGCGCCGTGAGCCTGCCGCTCGAGGTCGACGAGGAGGTGATCGTCGTGGTCGACGGCTTCCGGCGGGACTCGGTCGGCGACCTGCAGCTTCGGGTCATCGGGGTGCAGGACACCTGCCCGGACTTCGACCTGCAGTCCGCCCTCAGCGAGCAGGGCCCCAATGCCGTCCCGCTGGCGCGCGGCGACAACGAGGGCCTGCCCACGCGGCTGCACGCCTCATGCGCGGGCGCGGCGCGCGACACCCTGCTCGCCTGGCGCGCACCCGCGGCCGGCGCCTACGTCTTTGACACCGCGGGCAGCGACTTCGACACGGTGCTGGCGCTGTACGCCGGCGCCTGCGGCGAGGAGCTGGCCTGCGACGACGACGGAGGCCCGTCCCGTACCTCACGCATCGAGCGGGAGTTCGTCGAAGGCGGCGAGGAGATCACCATCGCCGTCAGCGGCTTCCGCGGGCGGCTGGGCACCTGGCGGTTGAACATCTCGCAACCCTGACGGGCGCCCCCCGAAGTCGACACGATCCACGAGACTCGTGTACACAGAACTCGTGCGAAAGAACGTCACCTTCTCCGCCGACAGCGATCTCCTGCAACTTGCGCGGGAGCGCGCCGCCGCCCAAAAGACCACGTTGCAGCGGGAGTTTCAGGCTTGGCTGGAGCAGTACGCTCGGAGACGCGCGTCCGCTCGGGACTACCCCGCCTTGATGGCCAGGCTCTCGCACATCCGGGCGGGTGGCCCCTACACCCGCGACGAGCTCAATGAGCGCTGATGCACTTCATCGACACCAACGTCATGATCTACTCGTTCCGACCGGAGGCCGGGGCGAAGCACGCGCGAGCCATCGGGATCGTCCAGCACGCGCTGGGCACCGGTGAAGGCGTCATCAGCTCACAGGTGATCAAGGAGTTCTTCGCCGTCGCGCTGCGGAAGTTCCCGGTGCCACCGACCCTGGACGAGTGCCACGTCATCCTCCAGGGCATCCTGTCGCCGCTGTGCCAGGTCCTCACGAGCGTCGAGCTGTGCGCCGTGGCGCTCGATCTTCAGCGAGAGACCTCCTACTCCTTCTACGACTGTCTGATCGTCGCGGCAGCGCTCGAGGCCGACTGCGACGAGTTGTACACTGAGGATCTGCAGCACGGACGGGACGTGCGAAGTCTGACCATCGTCAATCCGTTCCTGGGCGTCTAGGTCACCGTGTGATCGATTCGTGCCGTTGGCATGATTGGGTCGCAGGCAAGCTCCCGCTACTCCTCTAGGCG
>PVBE011055421.1_pt1 | contig 12133 bp, 10 predicted proteins | sample 1631181 | NCBI WGS metagenome assembly PVBE01 (sample SAMN08397723, study PRJNA350692) | Marine metagenome, whole genome shotgun sequencing project. | isolation source: water | place: Pacific Ocean | collected 2012-04 | reverse complement strand
TGATCCAATTTTGGGATGAAGAGCCGGATGCGCTACACACTTTGCGCAGTAGTGCTTTTAAACAATATAAAGAGGTTGGTTTACCAAATAGAAAATGGGAAGGCTGGCAATTCACAGATTTTTCAACACTTGAAAAAACATCCTACCGTTTGGCTGCGCATGAAGATATACCGCCGATTCCAGAAACACTGCCAACCATTGATAATTGCAATAGAATTTTTATAATAAATGGGCATTTTCAAGAAACTTTATCTGTACTGCCAGACAAAGTAACTGTGCAAACATTGCAACAAGCATATGCGACCAATCCAGAAATTTTTAATAAAGCGATGGTTTACAATTCAAATCCATTTCACAATTTAAATACAGCGCTGATGAACTCAGGATTAGCCATAATTGTTGGAAATAATACTGTCATTGATGATCCAATACATATTCTTTATTACACTACCGGTTTAACTGAGCCCATTATGAATCATCCTCTTTTTCTAATAGTTGCGGGTACTGATTCTGAAACTACTATTATCGAACACTACGCCGGAGCAACCAATGTTCAATACTGGCAAAATGTTGTTACCAATATAAAATTATCTAATAATGCTATATTAAATCACACTCGTATACAAGAGGAAGACCACAATGGTAGCCATATTGCTGATACGGTCTATTCACTTGGAAAAGATGCCCAATTAAATGCTTTTCATTTTGCTTCCGGAAGTTCGCTATACCGTCAGAATATTCAAGTAAATCTGGCCAGCAGTGGTGCATCATCTATGGTTAATGGTCTCTGTATCGCGAAAGATCATCAACACCTTGATCAGCACATCATTATCAATCACCTGAAAGAAAACTGCAACAGTAACCAATTATTTAAATATATTTTATCAGATACTTCAGCAGGTGTGTTTAACGGGCGCGTAATTGTAAGTGAAGGTGCACAAAAAACAGACGCGCAGCAGACTACAAGAAATCTGCTGCTAACCGATAAGGCTATGGCCCACTCTAATCCGCAGTTAGAGATCTATGCAGATGATGTAAAGTGTTCCCATGGGTCCACAACTGGTCAATTGGACGAGAATGCAATATTCTATATGCGTTCCCGCGGTATTGATGTACGAACGGCACAATTATTACTAATCAGCGGGTTTGCTAAAGAAGTTATGGAAACCATAACCAATACAAATATTGACACTTATATCGATGAAAAGCTGACCGCTTGGCTCGAGCATATTGGGGTAACGCTATGAATGCGATCCAGGATACGATGGCCTCAATCAAAGATGAGTTCTCCATATTCGATGACCCACAAGAAAAATACGTACTTCTGGTTGATTTGGCCAAAAGATCTCCAGGAATACCTCCTGAAAAGCAAACCGATAACAATAAAGTTAATGGCTGTATTTCACAAGCCTGGATCATTGCTGATAAACAAACCGATGATACTTATAACTTTCAAACAGATTCTGATGCGATGATCGTTAAAGGCTTGTTATTTATTCTGCAAAGATTATTTAATGGGCAGCGAAAAGAAGATATAGTGTCAATCGATGGTCAGAATATATTAGATCATATTGGTCTTGAGGGAACAATTAGTAACCAGAGAACAAATGGTTTTGGTGCGGCGATCAATAAGATTCAACATGAGCTGGTAGCGTAATCATGATCAATCCCACACATATTGATGAACAGGTAACTCTAACGCGTGATGTCGAGGTCATAACAATACCCTTTGGTTCAAAAACCACATTAAAAAAAGATGAGGTAGGGCAAATTACGCAGGCGCTGGGTGGAAGTTATACTGTCATGATCGGTGGTAATTTATTCCGTATCGATGGTAAAGATGCTGACGCTATAGGGAAAGAAGTACTGGATAGTACTGATAAAGCAAATGAAAAAGATAATGGAGATATAAATGAACAGGCGGTATGGGATGTAATGAAAACATGCTATGACCCTGAAATACCCGTTAATATAGTTGATTTGGGTTTAATCTATTCTTGTGAATTCAATCCAATGGATAACGATAGCACGCTGGTAGAAATCAAAATGACACTTACTGCGCCTGGTTGTGGGATGGGACCGGTAATCGCCGACGAAGTTAAACAAAAGGTGAACGGTGTCCCAGGCGTGGGAGATGTTAAACTGGAACTTGTATGGGATCCGCCGTGGGATCAGTCTATGATTTCAGAAGCAGCAAGACTGCAGATGGGTCTACTATAGGGTTTCCTTGGAAAATTTTGACCCCAACCAAATTCGGGAAGATTTCCCGATTTATACTAATTCAGAAGTACCGCTAGTTTACCTTGACAATGCTGCGACTACGCAGCGGCCCCAAGCAGTACTAGACGCAGTAAATAAATACTATACCGAGTTCAATGCCAATGTTCATCGGGCAGTATACAGTTTCGGGGAAAAAGCTACTACCGCTTATGAAGATGCCCGACAAACCATCGCCGATTTTATTGGCGCAGACAACACATCCATTATTTTTACTGGCGGAACAACAGAATCAATAAACCTCACCGCCTATGCCTGGGCAAGAAATAATCTAACATCTAAAGATGAAATACTGGTCACTGAAATGGAACACCATAGTAATCTTGTGCCCTGGCAGCTTGTTGCTCAAGCAACAGGCGCAAGCTTAAAATATGTACCTTTCAATGAAGATGGTTCTCTTGATCTCGAAGACCCAGATAAATATTTCACAACAAAAACAAAATTTGTAGCTGTTATACACCAATCAAATGTTCTAGGTACTATTAATCCAGTGAAAGATATTGTACGCATGGCTCACGATGTTGGGGCCGTAACACTTGTTGATGGCGCCCAATGGGTCCCCCATGGGCACACTGATATAAAAGACATCGACTGTGATTTCTACGCTTTTTCAGGCCATAAAATGCTTGGGCCAACCGGCATCGGCATATTATACGGCAAACCAGAGTTACTTGAAAAGATGCAACCCTTTCAAGGAGGCGGTGAAATGATCAGGTCGGTAACAATGGAACAATCAACATGGAACGATATACCCTATAAATTTGAGGCGGGCACGCCGAATATCGCTCAAGCTATTGGGCTAGGCGCTGCGGTTAAATATATAAAAGGGATTGGTCTGGATGTTATTCAAAATCATTGCCAAGATCTCACTAAATATGCCATGAAGAAACTCACAATAATGGATTCAATTAAGATACATGGCAATCACCATGACCGCGGTCCTGTAATCAGTTTTGAAGTAACTGGTGTCCATCCACAGGACTTGGCGCAATTCCTTGATCAGGATGGAATTGCCATACGCGCTGGCCAGCTCTGCGCCCAGCCAATTATGGATAAATTGGGTGTATTTGCCACTAATCGTGCTAGTTTCTATATATATAATAATGAGAAGGATATCGATATATTTTGCGAAAGTATTGAAAAAACAACCAAAATTTTCGCCTAAATTCATTAAACTTCAGAAAATAATAGAATCCTTACCATCATTAATGGGTACTATTACAAAATAAATTAAGGAGTGCATTATGGCTGCTGAGGCAAAAGAAAAAAAATCATTTAAATACATGGTTACCATGCGTTGGTATGTAGAGACAGATGAAGAACTGGTTCCTGGGGCTGCAGAAACAGATAATAAAATATTAGAAATATTGCGTCACCGAAAAGACGGATCCAAAAGCTGCAGTACCTGCCCAACGCGCTATAATGAAGGCTATTCCATTTTAGACTATCACTATTTTATGGGGAACAAAGATCCTTATATATCCACTGAGTTGATCAAGGAATAACTTTGTAATAATGGAAACTATTTATCTCGATGATTTTTTGGATGAGGGTATTATTAGAGAAAAATCATTTCGTAAAAAAGTGTCAGAGATCAATTGGGATGATTATAATGCAAAACGAGTGATGATTAAAGGTTGTTCTTCCGTTCCAGTTCCAACTTGGGCCTATTTGATACTGACCGCGAGACTTGCACAAGTCGCCGATGATATCCTTTACGGTGAGCCCTGTGCTACAATAAAAATATATAATCGCAATAAAGCGTAAATAAACCTTACCATTTAGATGTCTAATAAAAATAATCGCGTAAGCTGGGTTGATTATTTCATGAATATTGCTCGCGAAGTTGCCACCCGTTCAACATGTGATCGCAAAGCAGTTGGTGCAGTAATTGTTAGGGGAAAGACAATATTATCTACTGGCTATAATGGCAGTATCAAAGGCGCAGACCACTGCGATGATACAGGCCATGAAATGGTAAATGACCATTGCGTCCGCACAATCCATGCTGAAGCTAATGCCATTGTTCAAGCTGCCAGACATGGAACAAGAATCGAGAATAGCGAAATATTTGTAACCGCGTCTCCATGCTATGACTGTTTTAAAATGATTGCCAATGCTGGAATTAATAAAATTTATTTTGGTGAATTTTACCGTGATGAGCGCATTATTGCACTCGCTGAAAAGTTAAATATCCAATTGTCAGACCTGTCGAAATAGATAAATACTTTTTAGATCTGCAACCAATAGTTGAATTTGATAAATAAGGAATTTGCTGTGTCTTTATCCCAGCTGTCATCGCTGGCTGAATAATAGTTATTGGTATGCAAGTTATAAACTAAAAATAGTGTGCTTCCCGGACGGTATTCCCAGCGCACTACAAACGTACCTATAATATTATTTATTCTGAAATCTGGGTTATCATTGTATTGATATGGTTCCAAATCTCTTGTTTTCTCAGCCAATAGCTTATGAAAAGTTTTATAATTCATATCCACGGTAAACGGTTGAATGAACGCTTCAAAAGTCAAATCAGGCGTGAAGGTCCAATTGAATCTGAACTGAATATCATTCATTAAAGATGCTGATTCAGCATAGATAATATTTGTGCCTATAGAATCTTCTTCAATACCAACCCATTCCATGGATTTCGTGCCTAGATCCTGGAACCCTTCAATCATCAGGTTAATATTATTTAAGGGTTGAAACCGTAGATTTAACCCAACTCTATAACCCCACGGGCGATATTCGCCTCGTCCATAGCCTCCACCGGCCCTTAAAATTAATTTCTTACGCTTATCTGTTTGAAACCAAAATATACCATATCCTTCTGTTTCAGATTGATATGCCCAAGCGCGTTCATCCCGGAATGTATCTTCATCATTATAGGCAGCGAATTGCATATTAAGTTCCGCACCAAAACTCCAGTAATTTTTTAATTCATTTCTTTGTTCAATAGATAAGGATTTTGAAAGCGTAAGCCTATCCTTTCGACGGCCATTAATAAAAATTCTATACTCTAAAAAATTGCCTAAAAACCTACCCCAGGGATCCTGTTTTCGCAATCCTCCATATGAACCATAATACCATTTATCATTCCGTTCATTGAATCCCATATCATTGATCTCGTATTGATCATCAGTGAATCCAACTACAACATTTAGATCCCACCATTTTGGATCAAGATAACCCATATTAAAACGGGCGCCATTACCAGATTTACCGTCCTTTGTTGAATGCACTATTTGTCCCTTTAATGTAAGTGCATTGTCCATGAATTTTAGTTTCCAGTCAAGTCCTAAAACATTGGCATACCCAGCTTCATTACGGCGCAAATCAGTCACCATTAGACCAATCGTTGATAAATTATTAAATACAGGTTGCTCAACCCGCCCAATAAAATAATTGGTCATAGGTTCAAGCATTATGTTTTCCCGAATAGTAGAATCGCCACTTTCGTATTCCCACACACCGAATTCTTCATCAGTTACTGCTTCAATAATACCATATTTAGTTCCACCAGCAGTTTCACCCAAAATTTTTCCAGCCCCTAGAATTGTTGTTGCATCTGGTTTATCAATAACCTCGCCCTCATCGGGAGTTAATGCGCTTGGTGTTTCACCAATGCGCCGTGAGTGAAATAATTGGTATCGATTTTTGAAAAATGAGCCTCCCTCAATAAAAAACGGACGCTTTTCCTCAAATTTCGTTTCAAATGCAGTGAGGTTCAATACCGATGGGTCAGCTTCTACCTGACCAAAATCCGGGTTGATTGTCAGGTTCAAAGATGACTTTGCACTCAAACCATATTTCATATCTATCCCTAAGGAACTGACATTTGATTTATCATTATTCCCACTTAATACATAGGGTAATATTTCAACCTTTTTTGGTGAGGGGATATTATCTATTCCTTTTAGTATACCATAATAAGGTACAAAACCACTGAGGCCTTTTGACCTGCCTGGCCAATGCACTTCTTCCTGTAAACGATGAATGTACCTGGAAATTTGAAAGCCCCAATCTTCATTTTTATTTGCGTCAAATTGAAATACACTAAAAGGTATTTTCATTTCTACGGACCATCCCTGGTCATGTCGGGCCGTTTTATATTCCCACACTACATCCCAACTGGGATTGAATGCTTTCATGCCCTCACCAGAAACATATACATCCATCCTTGATCCAGCTGGATTTACAGCAAACCAATAGCCGGTACGGTCATCATTGTTTGAATCAAAGGCAATGCCTACCCAATCTGAATGAGTGTCGAAAGCTTCCATCCAGCGATCTCTCCGGTTTAATATTCCTGTTATTTTTTCTGGTTCAGAATCATAATTATTAACTGCGATATACACATGATCATTATCATACAATAAACGTATTTCAGTTCTTTCAGACGGTACTGACAAATTATATGGCTCAAATTGCACAAATTCATTTTCGATTTTCGCATTTTCCCAAACTTCATCATCAATAATACCATCAATGATTGGTGGCACGCTAGTACGTGTAGCTACAATTTCACGGAAGCGTAATTGACTTGGATTAATACTATCCAGTTTTTCTGCAATACCTATAGCGCTGCATTGCATAATAATGAGATATAATATTCTATTTTTCATTTTTTAGGGAGAACTCATATCCTACAAAGGCGTCGAAGTTAAGTACCCTTATTTATATCTCTATGTATATACTATTATTATTATGGTATGAATGAATAAAACTGAAAATGGTGAAGAAGTCGGATGATAATATGCTTATTAATTTCATGCTTATTATGGATTATACTTTGAATTTATACTATAGATTAACCCAGCCAGGGCCATCACCGCCTTCAGGGGGGACCCAGTCAATAATCTGGTAGGGATCCATAATATCGCATGTTTTACAGTGTACACAGTTTGAAAAATTAATTTGCAGCCTTTTACCTTCATCTTGCTGTACCATTTCATACACATCAGCAGGGCAAAATTTTTCACAGGGGTTATTGTATTCTTCTTTGCATTTCGTAATACAGATATCCATATCTCGTACATGTAAATGAGGAATCTGATCTTCCTCATGTGCTGTGGCTGAGTAATACACATCTGTTACTTTATCAAACAAATATTTTCCATCGAATTCCAAATCGGCATACCGATCTTCTGCTGTACCTTTTTGCATAAGCTCATGTCCATGGTGGCCTGGTAGGCGATCTTTTATACCCCAGCCACGGCCGCCTGTAAACAAGCCCAATCCCGAATTGATAATTCCGCCAAGCAGTCCACGATCGAAGCCCTGATGGAAATTCCGCACTTTCCACAGTTCATTCTTAAGACAACTTGAATTCACTTTATTTGTAAAGGAAGCCAGAGATGCGTCACTGAAATCCTCTGCAATAAAAGCTTCTGAAATTGTTTCGGCGGCTAGCATACCTGATTTCATTGCCAGGTGAATTCCTTTAAGGCGCTGGCCATTAATGAATCCAGCAGAATCACCGATCAGCATAGCACCATCAACAGTCAGTTTTGGCAGTGAGTACCATCCACCTTCAGGAAGCGATTTCGCGCCATAGGCGATTATTTCGCCATCAGCCAGTAATGAGCGAATCCACGGGTGTTTCTTTAGTCTTTGCAATTCATGCTGCGGGTCCACTCCAGGGTTCTGGTAATCCAATCCGACCACAAGTCCTAGATCTAGAATGTCATTTTGCATACCATATATAAATCCACCACCAAATATATCTTGACCCAATGGGTAGCCCATGGTATGCGCTACATATCCAGGTGTTACTGTATTGCTTGGCATCTGCCAAAGTTCTTTCACACCAACAGCCCATACTTGAGGATTGCTATCTTTCATAAGGTTGTATTTTTGGATTAGCTTTTTAGTTAGGCTCCCTCGTGAGCCTTCGCCTAGGACCACTACTTTTGCATGGATATCCGCACCCGGCTCAAAATGCGGTTTGTGCTTTCCATCTTTATCGATACCCCGGTCACCTGTTTTAACACCAATCACTTTATCATCATCATAAATAAATTCAGTCCCAGAAAATCCACAGAAAATGTCAACCTCTTCCTCTTCCGCGCGTTCACCAAGCCAGCGTGTAAACTTCCCTAGAGATGTTACATAACATCCATCATGGCGCATCGAGGGCGGTACATAAGGGAACGGAATTTTCTTTTCTTCCATCAAATAATACATATGTTCTTCTTTTACATCCACTTCAAAAGGAACATTGCGTTCTTTGTAATCAGGAAATAATTCAATAAGAGATCTGGGGTCAAAGATTGCACCTGACAAAGAATGAGATCCAACCTCACTCGCTTTTTCTAGAACGGCAATGCTGGCTTCACGGCCCGATTCATTAAAAAGCCTTTTTAGTTGGATCGCACCGGCCAAGCTAGCTGGTCCAGCACCTACAAAAAGAACATCCAGATCAAGGATTTCTCGTTCAGGCATCAGGTTTTTGCAGCCAGAATCGCTTCCGTGAGCTTGGGCACAATCTCTAAAAGATCTCCAACTACCCCGTAGTCAGCCAATTCAAAAATTGGTGCTTCACCATCTTTATTAATGGCTACAATATTTTTAGAACCTTTCATACCCACAACATGCTGGATGGCTCCAGAAATTCCCAAAGCAAAATAAAGTTTTGGTGATACAGTCTGTCCTGAACTTCCTATTTGTCGGAAGGAAGGCAGCCAACCCGAGTCTACCACGGGTCGGGATGAACTGATTTCTCCACCAATAGCCTGGGCCAATGCTTCAGCGATAGGCAAGTTTTCTTCCTTGCCGATCCCACGGCCTATCGAAATGATAATTTCTGCCGCGGTTAGATCTACACCACCTGCCTCTTCTTGAAATGGTTCCTCTGCTGTTGTTTTTATCATCCCCTCATTCAGATCAACTGCCACTTCTCGAATATCAGCTGAACCAGATGAAATCAAATCCGCATTGAATGCTGCAGATTGAAAGCTCACTAAAACCGTCCCTTCAGACGCAACGCCAAGGTCGGCAGCAAGCTTTGCATTAAATGCCTGCTTGGTAAAGGTAAGGTCGTTAGCAGTGTTAAGGGAAATTACATCGCATAAAAATGGCCGCTGCAACTGGGCACTAATCTTTGGTACATAATCTCTAACCATATAAGTGTGACCAAAGAAAACATAGCTGGGCTTTTCTTGGTCAATCACTTGTTTTACTGCTGCTGCAAAGCCATCGGAGTTATAACCACTAAGCAAATTATGCTCTACAGTTAACACTTCTCCTATATTGTAATTTTTTGCAGCATTTGCCAATGCACTTGTATCTGACCCCAAAGCAAGTATAGCATTGCTTAGACTTTGTTCATCTGCCAGTTTCTGAGCGGCAACAATGGCCTCAAGACTCATACGGTGGATGGATCCATTATTATTTTCTAATACAACAAGAATATCCATTATTGCATCTTAAAGAACTTTTATTTCTGTTTTTAATACTTCGACTAATCGAGATACCATCTGGTCTAAGTTACCTTCTAACATTTCAGTTTTCTTTTCCGCAGTCGGCAAATAAATATTTGCAAAAGATTGCTGTTTTTCTGGCGCAGTAATTGTAGCCTGGTCTACAACTTTGATTTCTTTTTTCTTAGCCCCCATGATCCCTTTCAACGATGGGTATCGCGGTTGATTAATACCAGATTGTATGGTAATACTTGCTGGCGTTGGCATGGTAACCCATTGAAACCAGCCTGATTCTAGTTCTCTTTTTACCTTGATTGAGCCTTCCTGGACTTCCGTAGCCATAACCAGCGTTGCGGTGGCCATTCCCAGTAATTCTCCCAAGATTACTCCAGTTTGCCCTGAACCTACATCATCAGACTGAAGACCTGTAAAGATGATATCAAAGTTTTCATCCTTGATAACATTGGCAAAAACTTGTGCTGTTGCAAATGGATCAGATTTGATTTCAGTTATTTCATTAATATGAATACCCCGATCAGCACCTTTTGCCAATGCTTCACGGATGACTTTTTGAACCCGTTCGGGCCCCATACTAACGACTACCACTTCTGGATCATTGCCCAGGGCTTCCTTAATCTGTAGTGCTTCTTCCAGGGCATAGTTATCACTTTCGTTCATTTCGAAAAGTGCAGCAGTATCTTCTATCCAGGTATTGCTGGATGCGATACGCAGCGCCGATTCACTCCCCGGCACTTGTTTTACAAGAACGCAAAGTTTCATAATACTATAATTATTAATTTTTTCATTACAGTTATAGGCAAATCATAATATGCGAGCCTTTATTAAAACCGCAAAGGAAAATTAGTTTATTTATTTTACCCATAACATTGAAGAAATTTATTTTGAAATGTAAATTCATTCATAATAATTAATGAAATCTATTCACACAGTTTTACTTTTAAATAATAGAATAATACTTGCTAATGTATTATTTATTATCGGGACTCTGGTTCTATTATGGAGCATTATCAGGCTTATTGCCAACCGGTACAATAATAATAAATAACCACTTTTCTCACTATTTGACTCAGATCACAAAAAAAAAAAAATATTTGCCCATATAGGAATCCTGTGATAGTTTTGGTAAAGCGAGGGATGGATTTGTTATTTTTATATAAACTCTTTTTCCTCAAGTGATGTTGTTTGAACAATAAATAGGAGGTTCACATGGTAAGAAAAACGCTATTATCTTTAACCTTAATTAGCGTCATTATTATCCCTGATATAGGTTCTGCCCAAGCAGGGAATTATGATTTGACTGGTGTACACAATATATACCATTATCTTGTCCGTGAAATGGACAATAGTGTGGGTGACAGTTTGGATGGAAGCTATGAAGTAAAGGCTCATTGGCCGAATGCATATAATTCCTTATTTGACGCGACATTAGTAAATTTCGAAGTCGGTGATACTATCGGTCCGGTTAATGTGAATTTACCTACCTCCGCACATCTTCAGGGGTTTCCTGCTGGTCCGATTGCGATCAATGTAGATTTATATGAGGATGGAAATATGATAATTGCCGGAACATATCCAAGCATTGCCACAGCTGATTGCTCGACCGCTGCTACAGTGCCAGCTGTAACAGATAACGCAACCTGGCAATCCAGCACTGGCGATCCCATTGTAGTAAATAATGATTCCGTAAAGTCTTCGGCGTTTGGCTGGGGTTTTGTAGAATCTGGCGTGTTTGCAAACAATATGTATGCACCCGATTTAAACACTGAAGTATATGGTACAGATTACGGTGACGGGACTGCTAATGAAACATGGGGCAAGTGGACTTCTTTCTATAATGATGATTTCTCAGAAATACAAACCGTTCATATGTATTGGGAACAGGTAGATGGCGTATCATCAACTTATGGCGTTGATGAACAAGGTAATTTTGATGGTCATTTCGGTGTGACTGGTGCATTTGGTGACCGCACTACTATCCCAGGATTAGCATCACTAAATCCTGCTATTAATGTTGGTACGTATCCTATGATTGGCGGGTCTGGACATGACGTTAATATGGATGGAAATATTGATGCTGCTGACGGTTATCTTGCAAACCCTACACTCGAATGGGGTTATTATTTTGACCCTAAAGGTGCTAATGATACTCTTTTCGATGGCGATGAACCAATGCAATTCACCGGGTATTATATGACCTATAATTTTTTGGCCGCAGCCAGCGCTTTGGCCACTGCGTATGGTCAATTTTCTGACCCAGCAATATTAGTCGACACAGATGCAGATGGCGTACCCGATACGCATCCACTCATAGTCTACTATATGGGTCTAGGACTTGACCAAGCATCAGCCTTGGTAGCTACAGCAGATACATTAGCTAACTTAGGTATGCAAGGATTATGTGTAACATTAGGTCA
>PVBE012179454.1_pt1 | contig 12135 bp, 11 predicted proteins | sample 1631181 | NCBI WGS metagenome assembly PVBE01 (sample SAMN08397723, study PRJNA350692) | Marine metagenome, whole genome shotgun sequencing project. | isolation source: water | place: Pacific Ocean | collected 2012-04 | reverse complement strand
CGACGGAGAGGGCGAAGTTCTTGTTCTCCTGCCAATAATCGTTGAGGTCCATCAGGAGTCCTCCTCGTTCATGTCTAGCTCTGCGGCTGCGGAGTCAGGGCCTCCGAACAATGTCAAACCCAGCGCAAACTGAGTCCCTCGGACGTTGGGCTGCGGCACGATACGCGCCATAGGAAGCTCTGCTTTCAACCTCGCGATGAACTGCTCGTAGAGGACGGACATGGAGCGCGTGCCTTCGCGCGCGCGGCCCTCGATACGTAGGAAGGGTTGCTCCTCCTTATCCTCAAGGAGGTCTTTGTCCTGCCCGACCTTGGTCTCAAGGTTTGTCAGCCAGAACTCCTCAGGCAGGCTCTTGTGGAGGGCTTCGAGGCTGCGAGCGAGCTGCTCACCCGTCCCGAGGGTCAGCATGAGGTCCACGGCGTACTCGTTGAGCACAGCGCTCCTTTGCTGCAGATCAAAGGTCTGTTTCTCTGTGCGCTTGGCGTCTTGTAGACGGCGTGAAGCCACCTTCACGTCCCCTTCGAGCTCTCCGAGGCTGCTCGAGAGGGTCATCGCGCTCCAGCCGAGGTATGCGATGGCAAAGACGACGGCCGCGATGAGGAAGGCCGTCCCGTTCATGAGGTCCCGACGCTTCCTGACAGACTCAGGGAGGATCTCGATCGAGTAGGACTCTGAGTCAGAGGCCATCGTGGCGAGGCCGAGCGCCACGACTGACTCGAGCTGATACTCCTCGAGCAGGTCCGACTCCTCCGGTGAGAGCCCCTCCGTCTCCACGACGCGGAACGGATCAAAGAGCTCGACCGAGACGCCCATGCCTTGGGTGAGGTAGGGAGAGAGGCCTTCGAGGGCGGCGCCCCCTCCGCACAGGAGGACGCGGTCTACCTTGAGGTTGGGGATCTTCAGCTGGCCCTTGGAGAAGAGCACCGTGGACTGCAGGAGCGAGAGCAGCTGGCCCGCGGGGGCGAGGGCAGCGCGGCTCGCCTTCTCGTGGTTGGAGTCTTGGTATTGCGCGCCTGGGGTGAGGTCCACCAAGCGCTTCTTGAGGTCCTCCGCCTTGCGCGGACTGACCCCGAACTGAGTCGCGAGCGCGGCGTCAAAGAGCGTCGAGCCTCCAGAGAGGTTGCGAGCGAAGACGAGGTCCGGCCCGCGGCAGATCACGACGTCGAGGTTCTCGTGTCCGATGTTCGCGATGAGGACGGTGTCGTCCTCGATGACCCCGTAGCGGAGCCAGGCGTTGTAGAGGGCGAGGCTCGCGGGCGCGAAGCTGTCGAGGGTCCCGCCCACGTCTGCGAGGCTCTCAGCGTGCGTCTCAAGCAGATCTTCGCGGGCCATCGCGAGGAGGACGACGTCCTCACCTTCGATCTCAGGCAGGTCGGGCAAGAGGTTGAAGTCGCTCGCGACCGCGGAGCCCGAGCTGCCGCCGACCTCCTCGACCTCAAAGCGCATCAGGCGTCTGAGCTGCCAGTCCGGGACGCGCGGCACGCGCGTGTAGCGCAGGTTCATCTCCCTGCCAGTGATCCCCACCCGAGCCGAGACCGGCTTGAAGCTGGGCTCTGCGGACTCCCAGGTGCCCTCGATCGAGTCTCCGGAGCCGTCAGAGACGCTGAAGCCCGTGGCGTGGAAGGTGTTCCCCTTGTAGTGGCCCTTGAGGAAGCGCGCGGTGCGCGTACCTACATCGACCCCTGTGACCTGGCGTGCCATCTACTGCCCTCCCCCTTCTGTCGTCTCGTTGAACTCAGTCTCAAGATAGCTCGCGACCTCACCCGCGAGCTTGGGAGATTCGCTGGCCCTCAAGACAGCGTGGATCGCTCGCAAGCGAGAGACCTCGTCTGCGTCGAGGTCCACTTCAAGCAGCACGAGCTCAGCATCGACTGCCTCGAGGAGGACGTTCGCCTCCGCCTCGACCTCGCTCCCTCTGTAGTGTTCGCCGACCGATGAGGCCTGCGCTCGGCAGGAGCGGTAGAGCTCGACCAAGCGGAAGAACGAGGCCCGCTCGATCTCAGCGCGCACCTCCTGAAGCTCGAGGAGGCCGGCCTGCACGAGCCGGCCGCGCACTCCCTCTGCCTCGACGACGAGCGCCTCTTGGTACGGGTAGCGCTCAAGGAGCTCCGCCCAAGAGGTGAGGCAGTCGCCGAGCTGGCCGTCGCGCTCCGCGCCCCTCGCCGCGTAGGCGAGGTCTCCTGCGTGAATGCGCTCCTCTTTGAAGTCCACTTGGACCCAGAAGGCCGAGTCCGCGAGGGGGGCCTCGAGTCCCATCCCCTCACCTTCGGCGCGGGCGCGCACATCGCAGGGGGTCTCCCAGTGGACCGCGACGAGGTCGTTCCCCTTGCCCAAGAGGAGGCTCGTGACGCCCTCGCGCTCGAACTCTCTCCCGTGGACCTGGTGTCCGCTCTCACCGATGCTCGCCACCCCACGGGCCACGAGGGCGGCGTCCACCGCGAAGCTGAGCGTCCCGGCCTGGCTCGCTGAGAGGTCCATGCCCTTCTCTGTGAGGGTGCCAGTGAGGACCGCCCCCTTGACCTCGAGGCCGCTGACGAAGACCGAGCTGATCTTGGTGACGCACAAGGCTTGGCTCGGGTCACCGAGGAGGTGGAATCCGTAGCCGCCGATCTCCTGCGCAGCTTGGGAGGTGCCAGCGCTTATGAGGCTGGCGTCATCGACGCTCACCGAGCCGTCCCCTGAGGCGCGCGCCTCGACGACGACCTGAGCGCTGTCGTGTCCGGCAGGCGTGACCGCCTCGACCGTGACCTCTTCGTCACCGTCGATGACAGCGCTCCACGCCACCGTGCTCAAGGAGTCGGCGCCGCGGGAGAAGCGCAAGCCCACGCGCGCGCCGACCTCAAGGTCAGCTGAGGCGCTCGCCCGCGCGATCATCTTCATGCCTGCGCGAGTCGAGACGCTGGGGCTCTCCAAGCTCGCCCGCTCGCCGGTCACGAGGACGGCCTGCATCCCGTTCGAACCCGTGGAAGCCGCCAACGCAGAGCCGAGGAACTCCACGGACGCAGCCTCTTCATTCCCCCACCCGCTGGAGTCTCCTTCGAAAGACCCGCTCCCGTCGAAGAGGTCACCTTCGACGTAGACGACTGGCAGCGCGCTCCCGCCGCCCTCGCCCTCGACCATGCCCAGCCCATACCAAGCGCCCCCGCCGAGGAGGAGGATCACCGCGAGGGCGATGAGGAGACCTGAGCGCGAGCGCTTCCCGCTGTCTTTGAGCGCAGCGGCGCTCAAGGACCCGACCGCATCCGACTCCTCCTCTTCGCTCAAGCCGCCTAGCTGCGCGTCCTCAAAGACGGCCCTCACAGAACCAAAGATGATCTCATCGCCATGCGCGAGCGCTCGCTCTTCGATGGGAGAGCCAGCGACCTTCGTGCCGTTGGTGCTGTTGCGGTCCCGGAGGGTCACGCTCTCTTCTTGGATGAGGAGCTCAGCGTGAGTCCCGGAGACAGAGCTGTCGTTGACCTGGAGGATGTTTCCCGGCTTCCGCCCGAGGGTCACACGCGGTCCCTCTAGCTCGTGGCGCTCACCTTCGTGATTACCCGAGATGAAGCGCAGGGAGAAGCGGGAGCTCATGGGCGGGCGGATGTGGTTAGCAGGGATACGAAGACTCGATGGAGACGACCACTCAGGACTACCCTGGGTGAGCGCCTTGGTAACCCCACCCATGCGCCTTGGTAACGCATTCCGACGGGGCTCGAAGGGACCATCCTAGGGTCCAATCAGAGGGGAGTCAGGGGCGTTTTCCTCTGAATCGCCCAGAGCGGCTGCCCAAGCCTAAAAGTCGCCGAGGACGTGGTCCGCGCGCATACGGAAGAGGCTGACAACGAAGCCGTCCTCAAAAGCCTCTCCGACCTCCAAACGGCCGTATACAGCGACTGGATCTAGGGAGTAAAAGGCCGTCCTCTCGCCCTCGGGGAGGGTGACGTCGATCCAGTGATTCATGGACGGAGTGGCGCCAAAGCAGCAGTTCAGGGGGTCATTCACGAGGGCGAACTGGCTCACCCCCTCGCGGTCGAAGGCGAGCGGGTTCATGAAGCCTTCGATAGCGACGAGCTCGCCATCGAGTTCGGCGACGTCCGAGGGCAGATCAGGCGGCGCCTCCTCAGCATCAAGTTCCACGAGGTCCGGATATTCAAAGCTCGTTAGGAAGCTGAATTCGAGCCATTCGTATCGATTCTCGATCTCGTCGGGGAGATAGCCCCCCTCGAACACGACCTCGGGCTCGGTCTCCGTGGGCGGGTCCTCCGCAGGCTCTTCCTCTCCGCCGCCATCTTGAGGGACCTCGGACGGGTCCACCCGCAGCGGGGCTCCCTCCAGCTCGGCGACATCCACGAGCGGTGTCCCGATGTCGTCGGGTTCGAGCGCGAAGCGCAGAGCGAGCGCGAGACCGCCGAGGCCGAGGAGAGCGAGAGCGAGGCGCACGGCGGCTAGTCCTCGTGAGAGAGGTGATGGACCGTCATGCGGTAGATGCTCATGACGTAGCCGTCCTCGAGCTCTTCGGAGACCTCTAGCTCTCCATAGACCGTCAGCTCGTCGTAGGCGTAGAACTTGGCGCGCTCGCCCTCTTTCATACGCACCCGGATCCAGTGGTTCATCCGCGGCGTCGCGCCGAAGCAGCAGCCGAGGATGTCCTTCACGAGGAGGAACTCACTGACGCCCTCTCGGTCGAAGCGCACGGGGTTCATAAAGCCCGTGATGCCGACCATTTTGCCGTCGAAGGCGCGCACGTCTGCGGGGATCTCAGGGAGCTCCTCTCCCTCCTTGAGCTTCACATAGACCGGGTACTCGAACTCTCCGAGCGTGCTGAAGTCGAGGGCCTCGTAGCCCGTGTCGTCGAAGGGGTCGGGTTCAGGTTCGGGCTCTGGCTCGGGCTCTGGCTCGAGGTCCGTGACCACGCTGTTCCCCATGAGCGGAGCTCCTTCAGGGGGCGGGCCAGCGGCCTCGCTCAAGTCATCGCCACAGCTGAAGAGGAGCAGGGCGCAGAGGATGAAGCTCGAGGTGCGCATCAAGAGTGAGGTACGAGGTGAGTCGCGACGTCGGTCCCATAGGCTTTCATAGCGGGGGCGATCCCTGCGAAAGCGCCTAACACGGTCACGCCTACGGGCGCCATCCACATGCTGGGGTGGAACTGCCAGATATCCAAGACGATCCCTGCCTCAGCGCGGATGACCTGGGCGGCGGCCATGAACACGACCCCATAGACGAGGACCCCGAGCAGCCCGCCCAAGGCCGCGATCGCGGTCGACTCAGCGAGGATCGCGCCGAAGACGGTCGAGCGCCGCGCGCCGAGGGCGCGCAGGATGGCGAACTCTCTGCGCCGCTCGTTCATGGCGTTGTAGAGGCTGGCGAGGATCGAACCGGCGCCTACGACGCAGACGAGGTAGGCCACGAGGCTCAGGACCTGGTGGGCCCAGCCGATCTTCTCGAAGAGCTGCGCCATGGCGCGCGCGATGGGCCAGGCGAGGGTCATCTCCTTGCCGCCGTTGATCTGCTGAGAGAACTGGAAGCCCGCCTGCGGGCTCTTGAAGGCCAACATCACGGCGCTGACCTCCTTCACCTCGTCGGGGATCTCCTCTGTGGGGCTGGGCTCGAAGAGCTCTCCTCCGCCACGTAAGACGTGCCCGGAGAGGCGATACATACCCTCGAGCGGGACCCAAATCACCTTGTCCGCGGGAGTGTTCGTGGGCTCGAGGATCCCGACGACGACGTAGTCCTCGTCGTGGTCGTGTCCGACGTCCTCTTGCACGCCGTGCTCGAAGTGCAGGTGAGAGCCGACGCGGAGCCCCGTCTTGCGCGCCACCTGGCTGCCGACGACGGCCTCCATCTTGAGGTCATTGAAGACGCGGCCGCCCTGCATCACGGCGTATCCGACGCCTTCGGAGAGCTCGAACTCGGTCAGGAGCTCCGGCGTCGTGCCGACGACCCTGTAGCCCTTGTAGTTGTCACCTACGGCGTAGGGGACGGCGAGCTTCACGCGCGGGTCGTCGCGCATCTCGGTGTATGCCTTGTAGGGGATGTTCCCCGGCGAGGTGTCGAGGTGCAGCACGCTGTTCATGACGAGCTGTAATTGGCTCCCGCGCGCGCCGAGGACCGCGTCGAAGCCGGGCGCGCCGGTGGTGAATGCCTGGTAGGACTGCTCTTGGATGGAGAAGACGCCGATCACGAGCCCGCAGGCGAGCGCGAGCGAGCCCGCTGTGACGCTCGTCGAGAGCTTGTGCCTCGCGAGAGACTTCTTGGCGATGAGGGCGATGGTCCTCACGAGACACCCCCGCCGCTAGCTGCTCGGTTGATGTCTGCTAGAGAGCGGCGCTCTTCGAAGGCGTCCAAGACGGCCGGGTCGTGGCTGACGAGCAGGATCGCAGCACCTACCTCTTCGCAGGCCTCGCGCAAGAGCGTGAGCGCTTGCTGCGCCATCTCTGCGTCGAGGTTGCCCGTGGGCTCATCGGCGAGGAGCAGGGACGGCCGGTTCGCGACCGCGCGCGCGATCGCGACGCGCTGCTGCTGTCCGACCGACAGCTGTCCCGGGAGGTGATTCGCCTTGTCGGCGATGCCGACGCGCTCGAGGAGTTTGTGGGCCCGGTCTACGTCCTGGCCTGAGCCGAAGGCCATCCCAAGGAGGACGTTCTCCAGCGCCGTGTATCCCTGTAGCAAGTTGAAGGTCTGGAACACGTAGCCGATGTGCTCGGCGCGGACGCGGTCCACCTTGGACTCAGAGAGCTCCGTGAGCTCGTGTCCGGCGAGGGAGACGGTGCCTGAGTCCGGAGTGAGGATCCCCGCCACGATGTGGAGCAGGGTCGTCTTCCCAGACCCGCTCGCGCCCTCGAGGGCGACCTGCTCGCCCTCTTGGAGCGAGAGCTCGGGCACGTCCAAGACGACGCTCTTCCCGCCCTCCGGAGAGGGGTATTGCTTGATGAGATCTCTGAGTTCGAGGAGTGACATATGCGAGGGAGAGATTACAGATCGCCGCGCGCTCGCGCTCGCCCCTCCTCCATAGAGTCCTCTAACTGCGTTTTGAGGCGAGCATCACCATGGGGAGCCCGGTGCGCGGGTGGAGCTCGGGCCTGCCCGGCTTGTCCAACGCACCCCGCTTGGCCTCTCGTGTGATCTCTATCTCAAAAAGACGCTGTCCGCTGACGATCCAGCCGCCAGCTCCGTCCGACTCCACGATGGGCACGAGGGCCTCCTGGGAGACCCAGGACTCGTGGTGCAGCAGGTGTAGACCCATCAGTCCTGGGCCGGAGAGAGAGTCGCCCAGCTTGAGGGGCGCCTCGCCATGGAGGAAGCCGACGAGGGCCCCCTCTGACTCTGTACGCAGGGTCCCGTCCGGCTCCAAGATGAGCCAGGAGGACTCGTTGCTAGAGAGCTCGAAGGCCGTGAGGCTCCCGGCGACGAGGACCAGCGGGGTCCCAAGCGGGGCGCTCAGCTCTTCTGCTCTAGGGCTAGGCTCCTCGCTCTCCTCGGCGGTCCAAGCCAAGACCACTGGCTCACGCTCGCTGCTGCCCCAAGCACCGGAGGCGTCAATTGGGGGCTCAGAGAGAGTTCCAGCCAGCTGCTGCAAGACGAGGCCTCCCATGCCAAGCGTCGAGAATAGACCCAGCCCCAAGAGGCCAAGGGTCAGCCCATGCCTCATCCAATCCAATTGCAGCGGTGTCGCTGCCGAACTCTCCGTCCCGTTCATCAGCCTCCTGGGCCTCCTGTCACATCCTTCAGCCGAACCCTCAGCGCGCGCGGTGCGCCGATTTGCGACTTCCTATAGAGCGTAACGCTTAATGCGTCTTCCTTCAAGGGCCCGTCCTGAACCCCTCACGAGGGACCGCCTTGACTCGCCTACATCGGAGAGAGGGAGGCCAACCGAACCCAACTCCTGAAGCAATCCTGCTCCCGTTCCCCAGATCGGTCCCCACAGATCGAGCGGGCCTTCCTGTAGACGGGTCCCGCTGACGAGCTCTGATTCCCACAAACAGACCACCCTGGTGAGCGTTTGAAGGGGGAAATTCCCGCCTCGTCCACTCGAAGCCGGTCCCAACCCAGTTCAGGGCAAGGAACCCAAACTCCTGCCGATGAGAGAGAACAAGGAGGATGGGTCTGCCACGAGCGCCCCTCTCCCCAACCACCCCACCCAAACAATGCCCGACTGGCTCTACGGAATCGTCCTCTTCCTCTCTGGCGTCTGGGTTACGGAAACAGCTCTCTTTCTCCTCTCTTACAGGGCCTTCGGACGCTCCTAACAAGGAGCCGAAGCCCCCATCAGATCCGGCCAGCGGATCGGGATGGACGGTTCGCCGTCTCTCCAAATACCGCTGGGGGACTTTCTTGTGTGTGGAGCCTTCTGGGCGGCCGCCGCTCTCGAGCGACGGCCGCCCGTTCCTTTTTGTCTGAGAGTGGCCTCGTCAGCGCCTGAGATCTCGCGCCAAGTCTTCTAGCGCCTTCTCTAAGGAGACGCGGGTGCGCGCCTCAAAGGTCTCTTGGAAGCTGTCGCCCCCACGACAACCGCTGACCATCTCAAAGAGCACCCGCTCCCCATACCAGTGCTCGATCCAACCGACGAAGGCTAAGGACTGGACGTACGCGCCGCGGATCTCATCCACGCTCCCGAGGGATGCGAGGGTCCCGCTTAGCTCTTCGAGGGAGCGGAACGGTATCTGATCGAGCTGTGCGCGCTCACGTGCCTCGGCGATCGCAGCCGCGCGAGGCGCACCTGCTGGCTCCTCCAAAAGCTCGGCAATCCCCTCGTTGAGCCAGCCAACCACTCCCCTGCCTCCTGCCTCCTGCACAAAAGCGTGGACGAGCTCGTGACGGAGGACCCGCACCAACTGGCGCTCCTCCTTGTCGAGGTCCGCCAAAGGCACCCGGATGCGTCCATTGTAAGCGCCGCCTGCCCAGTGCCCGAGCCCAGTGAGCTTGCTGAACTCCTCGCGCCTGAGGAGCACGACCTCAATGGCGGACTCGCCGCCCTCTGCAGGACGTACATCGAAGAGGCCAGAGAATTCCGCGTAGGCGTCTTCAAGCGTCCGCAAGACGAGGTCGTATCCGCCTCCGAGCAGCTCTTTGCGGTCACCGTCATATGAGAGCCGGAAGTGCGCAGAGCGATCTGTCCAAAAGTCGCCCTCGACCTCTGCCTCTGCCCTCCACCGAGCCAAGAGCTCGACGAGGTCAGCGCGCTCAGGTGCGAGCTCCACCGCTTGCTCGAGGTGTTCGATCGCTTGAGGTCTGGTCTTCACATCCTCGTATTCCAGCCGCGCGAGGCGCGCGAGAGCCTCGGCCAGGTTGGTCTGAAAGACGCGCTCTGTTGGATCACCCACGACACACTCAGCGAAGAGCGCCACGGCCTCCTCGAAGGCGCCGTCATTCAAGAGCTGGATCGCCTCCGCGTTCTTCTGCGTCCACTGGTCCTCGACCCGCTCCGGCGCGGTCACCGCTGCCGCGTGACGAACACCGCGCTCGATGACGGGCGGGGCAGCGGTCGGGGGAGGCTCAGACTGGAGCTCTTCTTGAGGCCAGAGCCTCCACGCTACGGCTGCGGCAAGGACGACGACGAGGAGGGCTCCGGTGCGCGCGCCGCTCATGATCCGTCCTCCACGCCGACCCCACGCGCTGTCAGCAGCGCCGGGAAGCGCCCATAAGCCGCAGGGTAACCAGTCTCCAGCTCGATCCCCCGGATCCGAGCGAGGAAGCGCTCGTGCGCCTCAGCGAGGACTCCCTCGGTGCTCTTGTCACAAAAGTAGGTGCGGCAGCCGAGGGCGCGCTCGGCGCGAGCGGTGCATTTACCTCCGACGTGATAGGGGCAACGGCCCTCACCCTCTGGCGCCTGAGCCTCTGCAGCGCGCGCAGCCGCATAGTCCGCCTCGAGCGCCGTCGCATAGAGCTCATGCCCTGCCTCCTCGAAGCGGCAGCAGACTCCGCGCTGAGTGCACACAGGCTGCGCCCCCTCTACGAAGGCGTCGACCTCCTCATAGAGCTCCTCCAACGCCGCGAAGGCCCGCTCACGGACACTCTCATGGACCTGAACAGCGATCCCAGGACAGGTCTCGCGCGCCGACTCAAAAGCCACCGGGTCTTCTAGGACGCTGGGCCAGTAGGGGAACTGGCGGCAGTGCTCAGGGCGGGCTGTGTAGACCGCGCATTGATTTGTACCAACGAGCAGCGCGCAGCGACCGCCCTCCTCTAAGAGGCTCAGGCGCAGCACGCCCGTCCGAGGGTTCGGCGTGCTGCGGACGTACCGCTCAAGGAACGCTCTCTCCTCCATCTCCATCGCGCTCGAGAGGGCGCCGATCTCCTCCTCTTCAAGCCAGACGAAGCCGCGCCCGCCCGAGCAGCAGCGCCCGCAGCGGTGGCACTCGAAGGTGAAAGGCACGACGCCCAAGAGGCCGGGATCCGTCGCGAGCGAGGACATCTGTCAACGCTTCCGCGGGCGACGTACGGGACCTTTGGGAGATGGCTTTGAATAGTCGAGCCGCTCGTAACCTTCGAGCTGACCCTTCACCGCCTCGATGAGCTGCTCGAAGCCCTGATAGCGGTCCTCGATCTTCTTGGTCATCATCTTCTGGATGAAGTACTGCAGGTGGGGCGAGAAGCCCTGACTCTTCAGCTCCGGTGATGAGAGCTTCTCCATGATGTGCGCGCGGAGCAGGTCCTGGTCGTCGCTCTGCTCGAAGGGCAGGCGACCGATCACGAGCTGGAAGAGCGTCACTCCGAGGCTGTAGATGTCCGACCGCTCATCCACCGAGGCGCCGCCGCGCGCCTGCTCTGGCGAGAGGTACTCCTTCGTCCCTGCGGCCGTCCCCTCAGCTGAGGCCATGGAGCCATCCTCCGCCGCGAAGCCGAGGTCGATCAACTTGACGCTGTGGTCGCTCGTGAACATCACGTTCCCAGGCTTCACGTCGCGGTGAACGATCTGGTGAGTGGCGAGATACTTCAACACCTCAGCTACCTGGAGGATGATCTTCATCGCGTCGCTCTCCTTGAAGGGGCGACCTTTGTCGAGGATCTCCTGCAGCGTGAACCCGTCGATGTACTCGAGCTTGCTGAAGTAGGCGTACTTCCCGGACCCGGTCGAGAGCTCGTACTTGGCGACCCCTTCGCAGTCGACGAGGCACGCGTGGGTGAGCTGCTTCAAGAGCTTCGCCTCATCGACGAAGCCCTTGAGGGTCGGTTTGTGCGCTTGCGCGGCGGGCTTGAGCACCTTCAGCGCGAAGGTCCGGCCGGTCTTTTTCTCTCGCGCGCGCCAGACATCGGCGGTCCCACCCGTCCCTAAGTTGCCCAATATTTGGTACCCGGGAATCTCAGGGATCTCACCTGCGTCGGTTCTGCGAAGCCTCTCGACCTCTTTCGTGTCCCATTCCAGCACCTCCTCAAGGAGCACGTCCAAACTCTCCCCGCTCTGCAACCTGGGCAGGAGAGTTTTTGCGTGTTCCTGGTTTAGGTGACCCCTATGAACCAGTTTGGCGAGAAATTGAATGTCGTCTGCGGAAGACATGGCTGGATACGGTGAGTCAGCGAGCGCTGAGGGCCTGAGCCTACCCGATCCTAAACCCAAGTTGGACCACCTCCAAGGCTCCAAGAATGCCTCTTCTCGTCAAGTTTGAAGGTCTCTGGCTCCGAGAAGGAAGGGAAGCCACCACGCTCCCCTGTCCCCGTGAAGCCGCACCAACCCCGCACCGTCCACCGCTACTTCGAGCTCGCTGACTCCTTCGTGGAGGTTCGCGAGCTCGGCGGCGATGGCCTCGAGCTCTCCTCACCGAAGAGCCTCGACCGCAGCACCTACCGACAGCTCGTCTTGTCGACGTGCCTGCCGGAGTTCGACTCAGACCCTGGCGACAGGCTCTCGACGCTCTTCCCCGAAGACCCCCTCCTCGCAGAGGACCTCCTCTATCAGCTCTGCGTCGACGTGAACCCCCAGCTCGCGATCCACAAGGTCTCCATCACCTCCAATGGAGACGGAACGTCGCCGACCCTTCAACCGGACACGGACTCCTACAACGACTTCCTGACGCGCCTGCGCTCCAAGCAGCGCAGCCTCGAAGGTCGACTCCTCCGTCAGGTCTTCGGGCAGGACGAGGCCGTCACCGCGCTCTCACACTCAGTCGCGAAGGCCTCAGTCGGCCTCGCTACAGAGGGTCGACCCCTCGGATGCTTCCT
>PVBE011889567.1_pt1 | contig 12135 bp, 3 predicted proteins | sample 1631181 | NCBI WGS metagenome assembly PVBE01 (sample SAMN08397723, study PRJNA350692) | Marine metagenome, whole genome shotgun sequencing project. | isolation source: water | place: Pacific Ocean | collected 2012-04 | reverse complement strand
CCGGGTGATCGAACATCGCAACCGTCACCATCCGACCTTCGCACTCCGCCACGTATGCGCACCACTGAGATCGCGCCAGCCGCTCATCACCGCGGACCACCTTGCCGAGTTTGGCCTGTCCGTGGACTTCGCCCTGCACCGTCAGGAATCGACCGGTCTTGTCCATGGACTCGACGAACCGCATGCCGAGGCCAAAGTAGTGGCGACCCCACAGGCGCAGCGTCGCCGGCGACGATCCCGTGGCGAGGCGACTTCGCCAGGTGACCCGGGTCGGTGCGTTCTGGCGACCCTCGGAGACTTCGACTGCCCGCGCCTCGCGCAGCATGACGGTCTCGTCGCGGCCGTCGACCCACTCGACGCTCTGCTCCATCACACTGATCGCTGCGCCCGCGCCGTCCGTCGTGGTATACATCCGCACCGGCCCCCCGAGCTGTCGACCGGCGACCTTCGCGTGGACCTCGCTCCAGAAATCGACATCGTCGTTCAGACCAAACGCCAACATCAAGCCGTGGTGATGGGCGTGATCTTTCGGAGCATCGCGGAGGACTTGCACACCCTTTGGTGTGAACAGGCGATCGACATAGGGTTTGAACTTCGCCCCTGCGTGCCGGTACGAGAGCAGCGACGACGCGCCATCATCGACGCGAGCGAACGATGCATCGCTGACGAGTCGCAGGGAGGTCTGGACGCTCGTCGCTGGACCGGTCGAGCAGGCGGTCGTGGCGACGAGGAGAACAACGAGGCAGAGGTAAACCACGCCGCAGATGCTAACCCTCGGCACCTGACCCCGGCGATCAGAAGCCTCGTCGCGACAAACACCCCGATCCCCGTAATCCGCGAACACTCTCTCGCACGTTAGCGGCAGACGAGTGCTCGGTCTCGGTTTCGATCCGTGGCGACGACGCCTTGCCTGCTTGGTAAGTTCGCTCGCGTGTTTGTCTCACGCCATCGACAATCGAAGATCGATTCGCTAGCGAGCAAGATGAGGGTCATCAGTGTGTTGACGCTCCTCATCGGCTTGGTAGTGGGATCGGTATCTATCTCTCGTGACCGAATCTCTGACCGGGAGCTCAGCTGGAAGAAGACGTCCACGTCGACCGCGCTGTTGAACCACGGCAAGGTCGTCTGGCAATTCAACCACGGCCCGGGTCACCCCAAGCCGTGCTTCCATCCCCTCGCGACTCTCGACGGGACGGTACTCACCGGCTTTCGCCCGTCCGACCACCGCTGGCACCGCGCGGGGTGGTTCTCCTTCAAGTTCATCGACGGGGTGAACTACTGGGAAGAGAACAAGCGGGGCGTCGCTGCGGGAATCACCGAGACCGTCGACGTGAAGGTCAAGCAGAACGCAGACTTCTCCGCAGTGATCGACCTCACCCTGAGCTACCACCCACCGGGCGCCGGCGAGGTCCTCGCTGAGCGCCGGCGGATCCAGATCGGCGCGCCGGATCGTGCGGGCGACTACACCATGGACTGGCAGTTGTTGTTCACGGCGCGCCGACAGCTGGAGTTGAATCGAACGCCGCTGCCGGGCCAACCCGGTGGGAAGGCGTACGGCGGCTATGCCGGACTGTCGTTGCGGTTGGCGAAACAACAGGGCTCCTGGAAGTTCCTCGACAGCGAGGCACGCACCGACGACTCCCACGCAAAGCGCGCGCGATGGCTGTCGTTCTCGGGGCCGCTCCCCGGTGGCCACGCGGGACTCACCTTCTTCGATCACCCGTCCAATCCGTCCTTCCCGACCCAGTGGTACATGGCACCGGGAATGCCGTACTTCAGCCCGGCATTCCTCTTCGACGGCCCGATGCAGTTGGTCCCCGGCCAGCACCTGAGTCTGTTCTACCGCCTGCGGGTGCACGGCGGCCGGACCACCGCGGCGGCACTGGAGTCGGACTATCGCGACTTCGCGCAATCGTCGTTCGAACTGATAGATCCCGACGCCCCCACCGGCCGGATCGACCTGGTGAAACTCGGCCGACAACTATGCTCGGCGAACTGCATCGCCTGCCACGCGATCGACAAGCAAGCCGAGGCGGGCAAGCTGGGTCCCCATCTCTACGGTCTGCTCGGCAAATCCGTGCGGCACCGCAACGTGCAGGTCCGGAGCAGTGTTGACAGTCTCGACCCGGGCGATATCGAGTCGGTGCTCTGCGACGAGGTCTACGTCCAGACGGCGATCACCAATCCGTCGCACCACCTGGCAGTCCGCAACGCCGGCGCCCAGGCCGGCGAACCGTACCCGCCGGCGATGCCGCCGTTTCGTCACTTCAACGCTCAGCAAGTCCAGGCACTCATCGCGTTCTTGAAGACCCGCAACGACGCCGGCGAGAGCGGACCGTCCGAGGTCTGGGCCTATGAACAGCTCGAGCCGCCGCAACCGTACGGCCGCTTCGAGGTCGTGGTCCGCGACCAACCCAAGGTCTACCGCGTGGCGATGGCCAACGTCTCCACCAGGGCGATCTGTGTCGGACTACCCGGTGGATTCAACTACATCTTCGATCCCGCGACGTTCAGTGTGCGCCGCGCCTGGGGCGGTGGATTCCTCGACCTGAAGGTCGAGCGGTCGGGACGGGGCAAGGGCTACAACAGACCGAGCCCACGGGATCACCGCCCGATCCCGTTCGCCGAGTGCTTGTTGCCGCTGGGTCCGTCGGGCCCGATCGACCAGGAGTTCAAGGACTACGTGAACAACAAGCGGTGGCGTCGCCAGAAGGCCGCGGCAGAGGCTCACATCATCACGCCCTTCGTCGATCGGCGCGTGCGTGACGGCGCCCAGTTCGGCGGCTACCTGCTGGTGGGCAACGAGCCACCGACGTTTCTCTTCACCATCGACGGCACGGAGTACACCCAGCAGTTGGTCTTCGAGAGCGACCATCTGCTGCACTTCCAGTTCACCACGAAGGGTGCGCACCGACCGGTGCGCTTCAAGATCCTCGAAGACAAGTTGCGCGACGTGCGCAGCACCGCAGGCACCATCCGGGACGGCATCCTGAGCATCCCAACCGCCGCGGCCGGCGCCTTCACGATCAGCCTGATGCTCGATGAAAACCAGGTGCAAGCAGACCCCAATACCCCAGAGCACCCGGCGGTGGCCGGCAAGACCAACCTCGCCCTGCGTGCCAAGGCATCCAGCAAGGGCACCAGGGACCACGCCGCGCTCGGACCACACGGCGCGGTGGATGGACGAGTCGATACCTTCTGGGACGAGACCGACTCGCAGGAGAGCTACCTTCTGCAACTCGAATTGGTCAAGCCGTCGACAGTGTCGGCCGCGACCATCCTCGGCTACCGCCACCACGACTTCGCGCCTCGAGACTTCGAGTTGATCCTCGACGGCAAGTCGGTGAAACAAGTGAAGGGGGCCGTCTACGTGGACAACCTGCTCCTGGTTCGATTCCCACCCACCGAGTGCAGCAAGGTCGAACTGAAGGTGACCGGGTACTACGGCGGCAGTCCCGCCATTCGCGAGCTCGGCCTGTTCCATCTGGAGGCTAAGAAGTGATGCATACCCCGACCCAGCTCCTCTCTCTCAGCTACGTCGCGCTGGCGATCTTCACGCCGGCCGCAGACGCGCAGAAGCCCCCCGATGTGCTCCCCTCGGGCTACACCGTGGAGACGATCGAGACTCCCAAAGACGAACGGAGCAACCCACTGCAGTTCGGGGTCGGCGGCATCGACTTTGGCAAGGACGGCACCGCGTTCATCGCGGCCCGGGTCGCCGGGATCTGGAAGTACAAGGACGGCGAGTGGTCCCGCTTCGCCGAGGGGCTGCACGACCCGCAGGGCATCCGCGTCGTCGCGCAATCCGCCGACGGACACACCACGGTGGTGGTGGCCCAGAAACCGGAGTTGACCCTGGTCAGCGACCGGGACGGCGATGGCCGCGCCGAGCTCTACCAGACGCTGTGCGACCGGTGGCGGGCTGCCGGCAACTACTGCGAGTACGTGCACGGACCGGTCATCGACTCGAAGGGCGACTACTTCATCAACCTCAACCTGGCCGACGGCAACGGCGACAGCGTCGCCGATCGGTGCGGTGGCGCGGCGATGGGATGGACCGGTGGCTACGATGGCTGGGTCGCCAAGATCACTCCCACCGGCGAGTTCATCCCGTTCGCCTACGGCCTACGCTCGCCGGCCGGCATCGGCATCAACGACCGCGACGAGGTGTTCTTCACCGACAACCAGGGCGGCTGGATCCCCACCTCGACGCTCAACCACGTGACCCGCAACTCGTTCTACGGCTACCCGGCATCGATGCTGGACCTGCCGGAGTATCGCTCGGGCAAGAAACCGCAACAGGCCCAGTTCGCGAAACTGCGCAAGCCCCCGGTGGCGTGGATCCCCCACGGCGAGCTGGCCAACTCGCCGGGCAATCCCGAGTTCGACGAGACCGGCGGCAAGTTCGGGCCCTTCGCTGGACAGATCTTCATCGGTGATCAGACGCGATCGAACATCTTCCGCGTCGCGATCGAGAAGGTCGGTGGCGAGTACCAGGGTGCGGTGTTCAACTTCATCGACCACCTGCAGTCCGGCTGCATCCGAATCCGCTTCGACCCCACCGGTCGCCTGTGGGTAGGCCAGACCGGTCGCGGCTGGGCGTCCAAAGGCGGCAAGATGGAAGGGCTGCAACGAGTCTCGTGGGATGGCAAGACCACGCCGTTCGAGATGCACTCGATGACCCTGACCGAGACCGGATTCGCAATCCGCTTCACCCGCGCCGCCGACGCGAAGACTCTCCGCGCCGCCGGCGCGTTCCGATTCAAGCACTGGCACTACCACTATCACGGCAAGTACGGATCGCCGAAGGTGGACCTCAAGGAGGTCCAGCCGACGGTGCGCTCAATCTCCAAGGACAAGACGACGGTCCACCTCGATCTGCCGCTGCAGTCAGGCGAGGTCTACCAGGTGCTGACCAGCGGCATCCGCGCCGTCGATGGCGCCCAGATGTCGACGCGGACCGGCTACTACACCCTCAATCGACTGCGCTGATCGCTGTCGAAGTCAGCGCTGCGAGACGTTCTCGCACGCATCCAGCAGCGCATGCCGGGTGGAGATCTCCGGGTAGTCAGCGACCAACTCGCGCATCGCTTCGAGGTCCGCGGCCTCGGCGACCAGGCCGAGCGCCCGCGCAGCCGCGTGGCGGGTGTCCGTCGCGTTCTCCAGATCCGCGATGATGCCGAGCAGCACCGGGGCCGCCCGATGGTCGCCGATCCGACCGAGCGCCCAGGCGACCGCGGCGCGCCAGCACGGCGTGAGATCATCGTGGAGGAACAGTACCCCCGGGCCCAGCGGGTCCGGTCGACCGGCCGAGGCCTCCGCCGGTGTGGTGCGCAGAATCGCGATCAGGTCGCGAGCCGACTGCGGGTCGGCCAGGTTGCCCAGCGTTCGGGCGAGGAAGAAGCACACCCAGTGCTTGGCCGGCAAGCCCGTGACCCTGGGAATCCCGGTATCGAAGACCCGGGGGATCGTGGTCGGCTTGCGGCGGTAGCGCTCGAGCGCCGCACGAATGCGAGGCTCGTACTTCTTGTCGCGACAGGTCAGCGACAGGACCTGGGCGGCGCGATTTTCGGCATCGGGAGGGCCGGCCCAACACCGGTCGATCGAGGCGATCGCGGCGGCGATCGCTTTGCTGCGTTTGCCATTCGAGTCGTCGAGGATCGCCAGGCAGGTCTCGACGACTTCTGCCTCGGCGCCGTTGCGGCGGATGACCCTGCCGACGAGGGTCTCGTAGTCGTCGTTTTGCAGCAGCAACGCACGGTCGGGATCGATCGGCAGCGAACGGATCAGGTCCGGGAGGATGCTCTGGGCGCGCACCGAGGCCATCGCGTCGAGGGCCTCGATGATGAAGTAGTGGACCGGCGAGGCGTGGCAGGCCATCAAGGCCTCGTGATCTCCGTACCAGTGGGTGTACTTGGGGTAGTCAGCGAGTCCGGCAAAGGCGCTGATGAGGGCAGCCTCGGCGGCCGGATTGCCGATTCTTCCCAGGGCCTCCACGGCGGCCTCCGCAAGGAACAGGTTCGCCGTCGCCGGGTCGGTGTTGCTGCGGATCGTCTGCGCCAGGAGTGGCACCGCGGCAGCGTCGTCGAGATGTCCGAGCGCTCGGGTCGCTGCCTGCAGGGTGCGTGGGTTTACCGCGGAGAGCGCATTGAACCGCGCCCCATCACCACGGTGGCTCCGGTTCGAGCGCCAGGCGGGGTAGGGGTTTGTCGAACTTTCACGGCCGACGTAGTTACGCAGCGCTTCTCTCGCCAACTCGCCGCCTGTGTGGCCCAGCGTCACCGCTGCGCGGCGGACGACATCGCGGTCAGGACTCTGCAACCGCAACAGGAGCTCGCTTTCGATCTGGGCCCACGACGTACCCGAAAACCACGCGGCGAAGTTCTTCGCCTGCAGCGCTCGCGCCGACTTCTCGACGAAGGCGTTGAAGGCCCCCGCGTGCCCGGTCAGATTCTCCAGCGCCACCGCCGCCGCTTGCGCTACCAGGGCATCCGCATCGACCAGCGCCCGCAACAGTGGCTGCACCGACTCTCGCGTTCCGCAGACCGCGAGGGCGAACGCTGCGGCGACGCGAACCTCACGGCGCTTGTGGCCGAGGTTCTCGACGAGCGCCGTTGCCGCCGCGGCGTCCCGGAAGACGGCCAGGCGCTGGGCCGCCGCAATCCTCGCGTCGGCATCCTCGCCGCGCAGGGTTTCCACCAGCTCGGACACACTCCGCGAGTGGCGGTTGATCCCCGCGACCTCACGATAGCGATCGAACTGCAACTCCATCAGACCGGTCACCGCTGCGTTGTTGCCGCGAAACCGGTGGGGTTGCCCCTGGCCCAGCAACTTCAGCGCCGGGATGCCCATGGCCAGCGGCGTCGCCGCCGGTCGTTTCGGCGCGGTCTGCCGCGGCTGATGGCAACCGATGCAACCCCGCCGCTCGCCTGGCCGGACGTAGATCCAGGACATCTCGTTCAACTCCGAGCGCCCCTCCGCATCGACCGCCTGCAAGGCGATGGGAGTGTTCGCCGGCACCTCGATAAAGAACGATCCGTCCGGCGCCAGGGGCACGGTGCCGAGCTCGGTCGTCTCGTTGCCGGCGTGGACGATGTAGGAGTGGGACGAACGCGTCGTCAGCCCTTGTCCTGCCAACACACGGATGGCGCGAACGTGGGGCCACCCCGCGGTGATGTTTCGCGTGAAGCGCACATCGCGGCAGAACAGGAATCCGGTCGCACCGATGTCGTCCACCGCCTTCGGATCCACCGTGCTCGGCAGCACCGGCTGTCGCTGTCGCGCACCGAGGTAGACCGCAGAGTGGAGTGCCCCACTGGTTGACTCGTGGAGGATGGTCACGACCGGTGGTCGGCTCCGCGGATCGAGGACACCGATCTTCCGGTAGCTGGTCTCCCGAATCGTGCGCGGTTTCTTCCCCTTCTTCGCCGCCACCTCGACCGACATCTGGCTGCCGATGGTGCACAGCAACCGACCGTCGGGGAGCGCGGCGACATCACCAGCCGCCATGCGGAAGTGCTGGAGGTCCCCATCGGGGGCGCCAAGGCGGCCGACCGTAATCCCCGGGTCGGAGACGAACGCCAACCGGTTGTCGGGCAGTGGCGCCGGGCTGCCACACGAGAACGCCCGCAACCGGCCACCGTACTCGGGGGCGTTGTGCAATCCGAACTCGGTCTGGCCGCTGGTGCCATCGGGGTGGATCGCGTGGATCCTCGTCTCCACCTTGCCGCGGTCGAAGAAGTTGTCGGACCGGATGAAGACGATCCGCCCATCGGCCAGCACTTCCGGCTCATCATCGAAGATGATGGTGTGGGTCAAGGGGCGCACCGAGCTGCCATCAGCATTCATCACGAACAGCGATCGCGAAGGCGGGCTGTGGTATTCCTCGAACGTCCCGATGCGGGTCGAGGTGAACACCACGCGCCCGTCCGGCAACTCCGCCGGATCGATGTCGTGGAACGGACCGCTGGTCAATCGCTGCGGCTCGCCACCATCAGCGGGGACGCGGTAGATGTGAAAAAACGACTCCCCCGACTTCACCAGGGAGACCAGGATCGACTCGCCGTCGAACGACACGCTGGGCGAACCCAGCGCGCCGGTGCCGGCGTCGAGCAACACCCGCGGCACAACTCCCGGCCGCGCCGGTCGGATCACGTACAGCTTGCGACCGACCTTCATCGGTGCCGGAAGATCGTGTTCGGGGTAGGCGCGCGACTTGCGCGGGTTGAACACGGTCACGGTCAAGCTGTCGGCGGCAGTACCCGTCGGGCCCGGTGGTCGGTAGAGGCTGCAGTCGTCGCCCACGTACACCACCGCCACCGGCCAAGCGAAGTCAGAAGACGCCGCTACCTCGGCGACGGTCCGTGCCCATCCATCGCTGGTCGCCCGCTGGAGGACCCGCTTCCCTCGCTGGTGGACCTTGCCCACCGGAATACCCTTGGGTTGGATGCTGCCGCGCACCGCGAGCTTGCCCCACGGCGCAGCACCGAACTCGGACACAACTCGTACCGGCCCCCAGTGTGAGTCATCGAAATCGGACTGCTGCCAACTCAGCCGGTCCTGGGCGCTGCACTTCCAGCTCTGATCGCTGACGAACACGATCTCGGTGGCGTCCTTCAGTCGCACCACCGACTTGGCGAGCAATCCCGCCGATCCCGGGCGGGTGTTGACTGCTTCCACCGCGACGACGTTTCGACCGGGAACCAGCAGGCTGCCGATGTCGTACCGATGCGGCCGACGCCACTCGCTGTCGCCAATCGCACACTCGCCGACCGAGTGGCCGTTCAGATAGAGAGCGAACAGGTTGTCCGCGGTGATGATGAACTCGGCGGAGCTCACCTCGGCTCGCGCCGGAAGCGTCAGCGTGGCACGCAGGTAATTGACACCGGCAGGAAGTGACTTCTGCACCACACCCGCCCCGGGAGATGACCAGATCCACTTCGAGCCCGAGAAGTCGATTGACCTGGGGTCGGACTTGGACTGGCAGAGAGTCGGACTGCAGGAGATCAGCAGTCCGACGACTGCCCTGATCATGGTCTTTGCTATCAACGCCGTTCCTTGGGTCGAGGTCTTCGAGCCAAGTTAGCACCGCCACGAAATGCTCCTTCGCGGCAACGCGAGCTATCTGCGCCGAACTGGCTCCAGTTCACGCAAGCTAGCGCGTCGACTCGGGGGCGCGGATCAGGAGGAGTCGCACCACTGGACCGCGACTGCGAAGACGAGATCCATGGCACATCGTTCCCCCTCGCGTCAGAGGCAGTGACCGTCGTGATCCTGCGACGAACCGGTTGCGCGGCCGCACTACAAGACGCGCATCCCGGTGGCTACGCTCGGGTTGTTCACGAACCGGTCGCGACCACCTATGAATCCTCTCCGCGTTCTCACGCTCATCCTCTTCGCGGCAAACTGTCCAGGCGCCACCAGTCCACAAGGTGGCATGCCCGAGAATCTCGCCTTGCGGGCAAAAGCCAGCGCGACCTCGGAACACAACCGCGACTACCGGGCAGCGTTCGCCATCGACGGTGTGATACCGGCGGCGAAACGCGGCTCCAACGCCATCGGCCACGAGTGGGCGACGAAGGGTGCGCAGCGGGCTGACTTCGTGCTCTCGTGGCAGCAACCGGTGGAGGTCCAGGAGATCGTCTACTACGGCCGGACGACCTTCGCGGTGGAGTGTTTCAAGGACTACACGGTACACCTCGACGACGCGACGCGGCCAGTGACCAAGGGCAAGCTGCGCCCCGGTCACGGCCCCCAGCGGATCCGCTTGCCGAAACGGACATCCGCCCGCCGACTCACCCTCCGTTTCCTGAACTCACACGGCGCGCACAATCCGGGCGCCGCAGAAGTGCGGGTCTACTCACGCTCGCCGGCCAAGGCAGCGCTCGGTGTCTTCGTGCCGATGCCGCCGATGAACTACCGACCGGCGGCGCCCAGGGGCAAGGACGCTCCCGTCCAACTCGCCGCCGCGGCGAAGACCCTGGCGACCCACGGCGTCCGCGAAGTCATCTACGCCGAGCGACCTGGCCACAGCTCCTGGACCGGCTACGGCGCCGGCGGTGAGGGACACTGGTACTCGAACTTCGGCTACTACGCCTGGGACTTCAACACCAAGACCTTTCGCGAAGGCGGCGCGCTGTGCCGGTTCGACCTGAAGACCGGCAAGCGCACGGTGCTCGTCGCCGACGCCGGCGGCACCATTCGTGATCCGGTGGTGCACTACGACGCGAAGAAGGTGCTCTTCTCCTATCGCAAATCGGGAGAGCACCACTTCCATCTCTACGAGATCGACGTCGACACAACGGAGCCGCGCCAGCTGACCACTGGCAAGTACGACGACATCGAACCGACCTACCTCCCCGACGGCGGGATCATGTTCGTGTCCGGTCGCGGCAAGCGTTGGGTCAACTGCTGGGTCGTGCAGGTCGCTACCCTGCACCGCTGCGACGCGGACGGCCGCAACATCCGCTTGATCTCGGCGAACATCGAGCAGGACAACACGCCGTGCGTGTTGCCGGACGGTAGGATCCTGTTCCAGCGGTGGGAGTACGTCGATCGCTCGCAGGTCAACTACCACCACCTGTGGACCACGAACCCGGATGGCACCGGGCAGGCGGTGTTCTTCGGCAACATGCACCCAGGCGGGGTGTTCATCGATGCGCAACCGGTGCCGGGGACCGACAAGGTCGTCTTCATCAACTCCCCCGGCCACGGCAGTCCCGAACACGCCGGCGCGGTCGCGATCCTCGACAATCCCAGAAACCCGGACGATCGCTCGGCGATGCGCAACATCAGCGGTCGCGGCTACCGCGATCCGTGGCCACTGACACCGGACTGCATCATCGCCGCCACCGGACCGAACCTGGTGGTGATGAACGGCGCAGGCGAAGCCCAGGTCTTCTTCCGCGGTGGGATGAACGTGCACGAACCCCGCCCGCTGATCCGGCGCAAGCGTGAACACGTCATCCCGCCCCGGGTGGATCTCGATCGTACCACCGGCAAGCTGATCCTCTCCGACGTCTACAAGGGCCGGAACATGGCCGGTGTCGAGAAGGGCGAGATCAAGAAGTTGCTCATCCTCGAGAGCCTGCCCAAGCCGATCAACTACACCGGCGGCATGGCGCCGATGAGCTGCAACGGCACCTTCACCATGGAGCGCGTGCTCGGCACGGTTCCGGTGGAGCCGGACGGCTCCGCCGCCATGGAAGTGCCGGCCAACCGCGCCCTGATCCTCATCGCCCTCGACGAGAACAACAGCGCCGTCAAGCGCATGCAGAGCTTCCTGTCCGTGGCGCCCGGGGAGACTCGCAGCTGCATCGGCTGCCACGAACAGCGCCACGAAACGGTCTACTCGAATCGCACCGCACTGCTCGCGACGAAGCGGGCGCCGAGCGTGCCCCAGGGCCTCCCCGGGATTCCGGACATCCTCGACTTCCCCCGCGACATCCAACCGGTGCTCGACCGGCACTGCGTGCGCTGCCACAACCCGGACCAGCCCGATGGAGGCGTGCAGCTCACCGGAGACCACGGACCGATCTGGTCGCACAGCTTCTACACCCTCACCGCGCGCAAGCAGTTCGTCGACGGGCGCAATCGGGCGCAGAGCAACTACGCCCCCCGCACCTTCGGGGATGCAGCGAGCCCGTTGATGAAGAAGATCGACGGCGGTCACTACGAGGTCACGGTGTCCGATCACGAGCGCGAGCTCATCCGCACCTGGATCAACGTCGGCGCACCCTACCCCGGAACCTACGCCGCCCTCGGCACCGGGATGATCGGCGGCTACGAGCACAACATCTGCCAGCACAACGACACGGTGTACCCGGAGGTGCAGGCGATGGCGAAGGTGTTGAAGAAGCGCTGCGCCGGCTGCCATTCGGCCAATAGCAACCGGATCCCCTACTTCGCTTCCGAGGAGACCCAGAACCCCACCTGGGTGCCGATCCGCAATCGCCGATTCCAGCGCCACCTGCTCTACAACCTGTCGCGGCCGGAGAAGTCGCGGCTCCTCATGGCGCCGCTGGCCGCGAATTCAGGTGGCTACGCGGTGGCGAACGGCGCCGAGAAGACCGCGCGACGGCGAGGCTGCGACGTCGTGTTCGCCGACAAGGACGACGCGGATTACGCGGTGATCCT
>PVBE010555459.1_pt1 | contig 12136 bp, 13 predicted proteins | sample 1631181 | NCBI WGS metagenome assembly PVBE01 (sample SAMN08397723, study PRJNA350692) | Marine metagenome, whole genome shotgun sequencing project. | isolation source: water | place: Pacific Ocean | collected 2012-04 | reverse complement strand
CCAGGTCGGGTGAGAAGCATCGGGCGCGGGCGATAGAGATTGGTGTCGACGACTATCTCGGCAAGCCTTACCAAGAGGGGCAACTCACGAAGGCGATAGAGACACAGCTGGGAAGACCGTTATGAGTACGGAGCCGAACGAACTTTATAGCTTACTTATACCGCTCGAGGGCGAAAGGCTTCTCGTGCCGCGAGTCTGTGTTGCCGAAGTCATCGCCTTTAGTGTACCGGAGCGAGCGAAGGAGAACGATCGATTGCCCGGTTGGTTTTTGGGAAGAGTCGAGTGGAACGGACGCCGGGTGCCCGTAGTCGCGTTCGAAAGTATTTCGGGTGAGGGCGTGCAGCATCGAATCGGGCGGACTCGAATTGTGGTCTTCCATGCCATCGGAGACGACCTCAAGCTCGGGTTCTTCGGAATCATCACCCAGGGATTTCCACAGCTCGTCCGGGTCAACGGTAACGTTCTTTCACTCGAGACCGAACAACCGTGGCCGGAGGGTCAGCCGGTGCTGTGCCGCGCGCGCATGATCAATGAATATCCGCTGATTCCCGATATGGAACGTCTGGAGACGATGCTCGCGGAACTTCCAGCTTAAGTAAATAGATCTCCCCAGAGGGATTGCGCGAGTGTGCAGGCCGCGAGTGCCGCTGTCTCGGCACGTAGAACACGCGGCCTCAGAGTGACTCTGGTAAAACCGGCTTGATCTGCTTGTTTCAGATCAGCATCGCTCAACCCGCCCTCCGGGCCGATCAGGATTGCCACGCCCGTGGAGCTCGATACCGACCGGATGTCTGCGCCAAACTCCCGTTCGGCGTCGGGATGCAGCGCGAACCTGAGATGCTCCGTCGAGATTCCGGCCAGACCGGAAGCTAAAGACTGCGGCTGACAAACGACCGGTGGACAATGTCTGCCGGATTGCTCACAGGCGCTTCGGGCGATCTTCTGCCAGTGTTTTACTCGGCGCGCCCTGCGTTCGCCGTCGAGCTTGACCACGCTGAATTCCGTCACGACGGGGATCACGGTGCGGACGCCGAGTTCCGTAGTCTTCTGGACGATCAGGTCCATCGCTTCGGCCTTCGCTAGCAATTGAATAAGCGAGAGCTCAAGGGGCGATTCGGGTAAAGGCTCCAGTGCCGCGCCGATCTGTAATCTCGAGTGATCGCGGGCCTGGTCGTTCGCCAAGGATATGGCTCGTAGTGAGTGCCATATCGAGGTAGAGGCGCGGAATTCTGCGATTATTCGGTTTCATCTTCGGCCTCGGGCGACCGGCAACGGGTTCACGAAAAGCGTGGTATATAGTCGTCATAACGGCTCTAGTCAATCGCCGCCGGCCGGTGCCGGTCAGCGGGAGGCTGGTAACGTGCCTGTGGAGGACATAACGTATGGGTCGGCGGTAACATCAAGCGCGTGCGAATCGAATCAGGCACAGGATGGCTGGATGGTGTCAGACGCGTGGTTTCACCGAACTGTGACGAGCGGCCACCGGGCTCGACGCCGGAACTCATCGTCATCCATGGTATCAGCCTTCCACCCGGGCAGTTCGGTGGGCCTGCCGTCGATCAACTATTCTCGAATCAGCTGGTGGCCGATGAGCATCCCTATTTTGCGAAGATCCTGGATCTGCGTGTCTCGAGTCATGTGGTGATCTCGCGTCAAGGTGAGCCGACACAGTACGTTTCGTTCGATAAACGGGCCTGGCATGCTGGCAAGTCGCGGCACTGTGGGCGCGACGGGTGCAACGATTTTTCGATCGGCATAGAACTCGAGGGGACCGATGATACGCATTACGAGCGCGCGCAGTACGAGCAGCTCGCGGAGCTTGTCCGGGTCCTGCTTCGAGCCTATCCTTCTCTCCGAGATGCGGAGATCGTCGGTCACAGCGATATCGCGCCGGGAAGAAAGACTGATCCCGGTGTCTGCTTCGATTGGAAGCTACTCGGCCGTCTTCTGGAGAGCTGAGCACCGACGGTAATGAAGCTCATCGCATTAATTATTGGCCTCGGTCTCGAGCACGTCGCAACGCAAGTGTTGCATTTGCGTGAGCTACGCTGGTTCGATGCGTATTTCGATCTCGGTCTTGAGAGACTCAAGAGGCTCAACGTCTGGCTGACCTATGTCGCGATCGTCCTTATTCTGGCGCTCCCTCTCATTCCCGTACTCTGGGCGAGCTACGCGCTTCGTGGCACCGCAATACCATGGGATCTACCGTATCTCTTGTTCGCCGTTCTGATCGTTTTCTTCTGCCTAGGGCCTAGAGATCTCGGCACCGAAGTCGATGAATATTGCAGTGCCCTGTCACGCGGGGACGAAGAACGATCCGAGGCATTACTAACAGAGCTCTGCGAGGGGGGGCATTCCGGGGCCAGCGATGTCGATGCGGTCGAGGAAGCGATCTTCGTTCAGGCGACGAACCGGATCTTCGGCGTCGTATTCTGGTTCGTCGTTCTAGGCCCGGTGGGCGCGTGGCTATACCGTGTCAGCGATCTGCTGCGACAACGTGTCGCCTATGACTACGCGCGCGACCCTGAGAGTGCCGTCGGCATATTTTCCGCCGTGGAGAGCGTTCACGGTGTTTTGGTCTGGGTACCTGCTCGGCTGGCGGTTATCGGATACGCGTTCAGCGGCAGCTTCGATGATGCGCTCAACTGCTGGCGAAGCTATGAGCTTCGAGCCGAATTGCCATTCTATCGAAGCAACGATGAAGTCGTCGCCTGTGTCGGTAAAGCTGCAATGACGGGGTTCCTCGAGGAGACGCCGAATTCGAGCGCAGCAGCACGCAATGCAATGCGCCTCGTTACGCGCACACTGTTCATCTGGATTACGGTCATTGCCGTTATGACCCTATTCGGCTGGGCTGTCTGAGGCCCGCTACAGCGTCGCTCGACGAAGTCCTGATTGCCACAGGGTCTCGGTCGAGCCGGCCTCTCGGGCGAGCACACGCGCTATCACGAACAGCAGGTCCGAGAGCCTGTTGAGGTACTTCAGCAGTTCGGGATTCACATCGGCAGCTGCGGAGAGGGTCCACGCGCGCCGCTCCGCACGGCGGCAGACCGCGCGAGCGAGATGACAGGCCGCCGCAGCGGAGCTTCCGCCGGGAAGAATGAAATCTTCCAGCGAGGGAAGCGTAGCGTTGAACTCATCCAATTCGATCTCCAAGCCGCGCACATGTTCCGGTGTGATCGCTGTATGGCCTGGGAGCGCCAGTTCTGCGCCGAGATCGAAGAGCTCGTGTTGAACTTGGCTGAGGCAATCGCGGGCGGTTGCCGGAAGTTTCGTGTCGCTCAACACCAAACCCAGAGCGCTATTCGTTTCGTCGACCGTACCAAACGCTTCAATTCGAGCGTCCGACTTCGCAACACGTTCACCGTTGGCGAGACCGGTTAAGCCGCTGTCACCGTTGCGGGTATAGATCTTCGTTAGCCGATCCGCCATCGAGATATCCTTTCATCAGTGCGCCCTCAATCATACAGGTGTTGGCCAAGATGAGCGGTAACTGGCGTTGCAAGCCAGCCGATCTTGGCGGCTGTGACCGGGCCGACGAGGGTCCGCTGCAGTCCGTTGGGCATTTCGATCCTGCGCTCGTCGAGAGGGATTCGGCCGGCCATTAGCTCGGCTACCTGCTGCCGGTGCCGGGGATTGAGTTCCGGAATCGCGTAGCCTTCGGGATAGATAGGAAGATTCGAGCCTAGATCGTACTTGTCGGTTGCGCCGAGAGTATGGAGCAGTTCATGTACCATGACGATCTGATTGGCGTCCTGGCTCGAATTTCCGGCGAACAGTTTGGCGGCGGCGATCAAGCTGCGTTTGAGCGTGGCCGATCTGTCGAGTACCAGAGCTTCGCTCTTCTCGTAGTACAACGCGAACAGTTTAATGTCAGGACTGGGGCGGCTGCTACCTGGATCGACGCGGGCCGCAAACCAGCACATCCGAAGACTCCAGATGAGCGTGTTGAGAATGGACGGAGTCGACGCGAGTTCGGGAATGTCTCTCTCCAACTGCGGCCCCAACTCCACGCGAAATGGTTGCTCGATTGAAACGCCATAACGTCGGGCTTCGGTGGAAAAGTATTTTTCGATCCTCTCGAAATCGGTCGTGCCGAGGTTTTCGATATACGCCTGTGTGTGGGGACTTCCGTCAGCATTGATCGGATACACGTCGACCCAAAGCGTCTCGTCCCAATCAGTGCTTCTAGCAGCTGCGAGAAAGTTTCCCAACGCCGTAAACGCGAGGATATACAGTAATATCGCGATTCGTATTCGTTTGAACATCGACGGCCGGCAATTCATTCACGGGCGTTAGTCGGACTGATAAGTCCAGCATATCAATCACTTGTAGGCGTCGCGCCAAGTCACAATTTGGGGAGGATCGAGGCTGGAAAAAGAAAACCCGGCGGTGGGAGCGCCGGGTTAGATTATTGTTGTTATCGGAGTTTACGGTTTCAAATATGCGGCCTGGCTGCCGGTTATCACACTCGAGTTGTTATTGTTGTGAAGTGCTCCAACCTTTTCTTTTATCGGTATAACAGCCTGTAACGTCTTCTTCTTATTCTCGTTCTCGTTCTTATTCTTGAACGCTCAATCTACCAGAACCATGCGCCCTCTCGCACAGCTTTTCGGTCAGATGATGTCCGAAAGTACTACGCGTGCGACCGATCGCGCTCGAGTCCGATGCGATATCGTCTATATTAGTCTTTTATAATCATATGGTTATCTCTAAATCCCGGCCGCTTGGCGCGCATTTAGACTCATTCTCATCAAAAGACACGAGTACTTACCTTACATAACCTTTCTTGATTTTATCTTATAAAGATATTGTATCTACTTGTTTTATAAGGTTGCGCAGATTTTTGCCCCTCGTGAACGTTACCCGAGAGAGTCGTTCACCTGATGTCCGCAGCGGGTTCAGGGCGGCGCCAGGAGTTCCTGGCGCTCCAGCCAGACGCCGTTTTTGACGATCGCTACGATGCGCAGCGTGTCCGTAATGCGCGTTAGTGGATCCCCCGAGAGCACGACGAAGTCGGCCAGCTTGCCGACTTCGAGCGTGCCGAGATCTCTCTCCAGACCCAGTGCCAGCGCGGCACCAGCGGTCGCGAGCCGCAGCACCTGATCGTTGGCTAACCCGGCTTCCTCGAGGAGCGCCAGTTCCGCGTGCAGCCCGATTCCGTAGGGCACGGTCGGCGCATCGCTACCGGTCGTGACGCGGCCACCCGCTCGAACCAGTTCGGCGACTGTCTCCTGCAGGTTGCCTAGATGCTCTATCCCGGCCTGGGAACTTTGCCACGCGGCCCGCTCATAGCCGTGAAAAAACTCGGTGTACGCTGGGTCGTCCGACCAGAGTCTCTGCGTAGTCGTCAATCCACTGAAGCCGCCGAACGCCGCGAGTGTCGGCGCGACGGCCGTGCGCGTTTGCGCGAGAATGCCCATCACGTCCTGATAGGTTCGATCGAGCAGCGAGCGCTCCAGTCCATAAGGCCGTTCCGTGCGGCCGCCGATGTGCTCGAGGCCATTGATTCCAAATCTGGCCGCGGGAAACAGGCTGTCACTGAAGACGGGTAAACCGAGCGCCATGGCTTCTACAAATCGTGTCCCGGTGAAGCGCTCGGGTTGAGCTGCGTACAACTCGAGCACGTCATAGCTCCTCGCTGACTCGCTGGTCCCGGGGATACCCGACGACTCTATCGCGGGCGATGTCAGGAGTAGCCGTGGACCTTGACGCTTACTGCTCGCCCAGGCTTCACGGCGTTCCATGCCGTCGCCCGGCTCGCTGTTGACTTCGCGTACGGTCGTAATGCCGTAGCCGAGCCAGATTCGGCCGAGGCGCTCGCCGCCAAGGCTCGACTGATGCGCATGGATATCCATGAGGCCCGGAATGATCGTGTAGTCGCGAGCGTCGATAACCATTTCAGGGAGCGGCGACAGTCCTCGTGCGACCACGTCGGCGATGCGGCCGTTCCGCACATGGATATCCATGTGTCGGCGATATTGTGTGCGGGCACCGTCGAAGAGGCGATCGACCTGGACGGCGTAGTGATGCTCCGGCTCGGCCGGCATCCAGTCGATGACGGGTTCGGTAAACCGTGCCTCCTGCTCAGATCGTTGCCGAGCGCTGGGTTCTGAATCCGACGGGATTCGCCTAACCGTGCCGCTCCCGAGGTCAACGTTGAATACGCCGGCTGTCATCCCGCCGGTGCGGGGATCCGTGCGCATCGCCTCCACAATCAACCCTCGACCATCGGGATCCCATACGGGGGCGCTCGCAGCGCCAAGGCCATCGGCCAGGAGACGTGGGTGCGCCCCCGAGTCTAGAGGCAGCACTACCAACGAGCTCTCACTCCAGGGGCCGAATCCCCGCGTCTGGAGATAGGCTACCCGAGCACCGTCTGGCGATACCGTGGGCCGATAGGACTTGCCGGGCTCAGTCGTCAGCTGAGTAAGCTCATTGCTGTCGAGGGCGAGTCGCCACAGGTCCATATCGCCCGCCCGATCGCTTGCGAAAACGACGAAATCTTCGTCGGGGCTGAATGCTGGATCGATTTCGAGGAAGACGTCATTCGTCAGTTGGTGCAGATTACCGTCGCTGCTCTGCAACCACAGGTCACCCAACGCGGTAAATGCGCGATAGCGTCCCGAAGGAGACGCTCTAACTGCGCGGAGCCCACGTACCCGTCGCAGTCCTGAAGGCGCATGACCGGTCGTCTGCAGGGTGTGGCTCGCTCTCGTGACGCCTACCCCCGCAAAAAACAGTATCGGTGAACGTACTGTGTTCGCGAGCGTTCTTCTCCAGATCTGGCCATCAGCCGTATAGAGATACTCGCCAGGCGATACCCAGGCCGGACGGAAGCCGAAAACATCCTCTTCCCGGGTAAGCGTTTTGACGACCGGGTCCTCGGATAGCACCAGCATTTTGAGGTCGCTTGTTGCGAGACCCCGCTGCTCGGTAAATAGAAGCACGCCGCCGCTCGGACGCCAGCTCGGCGCGCGCAGCGGATAGGGTGCGTCAAACAACTCGAGACTCGTCCCATCCTGCTGCACCAACTCGAGTGACCAGCGATTCTCCCGTTCATTGACATACGCGATTGACTGTAGCTCGGAGACGACGGGAAATGAGGCTTGCCCGACGGCGCGGCTACGCTGGATGAGTGCGCCGGACTCGAGTTCGAGCTCCCAGATATCGTAGCTACCGGCACGGTCGGACGAGAAGACTACGGACCCCCCATCCGCAGAAAAGTCGGGTTCGCGTTCATTGAACGGGGCGTCTGTTAGCTGACGCCGAACTCCTCTCGCCACTTCGAGTAGCCAGAGATCCCACTGGCCTGCGACGGATCGCTGGTACACGAGAGATTCACCATTCGGTGAGTAGCGTGGATTGCGGGCCACTTCGTCCGGGGGGGTCAGCGGCGTTGCCGCGCCACCGGTGGCAGGCAACGTCCAGATCTGGCCCAGTAGATCCAAGGCAATGGTCCCGCCATCCGGCGACAGCGCGAGCGCGATATTCGTGCCCTGCCGGACATCCGCGATTACTTCCTCGCCGGCGCAGAGACTCGCGAACGACAAACCCGACAGGAAGACCGCCAGGCTGTTCATTTTCATTCTCAGCATCACTCACCCGTTCTCGCTCTCAAGGCTGCAACAGTTGACAGCTCCAGGGTCCTGCAGCAAAGTGGTGCGCATCCCTCGACGTCAACGTACGCTCATAGCGGAGTCGCTGGTGGAACCGATTCTCGCCTTCCTGCCAGAACTCTACAGCCGAAAACCAGAGCCGGTAACCGCCCCAGAACGCCGGGCGTGGTAGGCGGAGATCATCCGTTGGTGCAGCGTCGAGACCGAAGTCCTTCGCTTTGTCTCGTGCCTTCCTTGTGAGTTCTTCCATACTCTCGAGCGAGTGACTCTGTTCGCTGACCCAGGCGTTGAGTTGACTGCCCACGGGGCGAGTTGCGAAATACGCATCGCTCTCATCAGCGGGGGATCGGACAACGCGCCCTTCAAGACGAATCTGCCGGCCGAGTTTATCCCAGTGCAGTACACCAGCCGCATACGGGATACTCTCGAGCTCGGTGGCTTTTCTGGACACATAATGCGTGTAGAACGTAAGGAAACCCGCGGTTCTCGAGAGATCCTTGATCAAGACGATTCGCGCGGATGGCCTCGACCTATCATCCACCGTGGCCAACGTCATGGCATTCGGGTGACGCTGAACGGCCCGCCGCATAGCGTCGTCGAACCACTCTCCGAATTCGAGTAGCGGATCATCTGGAGGCGGTACCGGTGGTGCATCCACGGTCGTATAGGCGGCTCAATTTTGGGTCAGCGAATCAGAGTAGCCGCTGACGCGTGCCGTGGCTAGACGCTTGAGGGGCAGCGTCCCGCGGCGCCACAGCCGCTTTCGCGGGGCGAAGCCCTGATCTTCGTGCTTGCACCGCGGTGGCTCACCGGGTACAACCCGCAGCCACGGGAGAGTTCTCATGAGTTTAGACGAGTTACGACAACGCCTTTCCGCAGTGGATACTGAGCTCGTAAAGCTAGTCGCTCAGCGGCAGCAGATCGTGGCTGAGGTAAGCGCTCATAAGATCGACACGGGGGCGCCGACGCGTGATTATGAGCGCGAGCGGGAAGTTCTGAGCGGCGTGCATCGCCAGTCGCTCGAGCTGGGTCTCGAGCCCGACGTGGCCGAGAGCATTATGCGCTTACTGATCCGATCATCTCTGACGCATCAGGAACAAACGAGGGTTGCAGCGGAAAGCAGCGGTGCCGGAAAGCGCGCGCTCGTCATAGGTGGTGCCGGTAAGATGGGCGGCTGGCTCGCGGACTTCCTGACATCGCAGGAGTTCGAGATTGAGATAGCGGATCCGTCAGAGGCCAACACTCCATATAGACAGATTCGCGATTGGCAAGATAGCGATCTCGATCACGAACTCATCGTCGTTGCAGCCCCGATAAAGGCCACGTCGGATATCCTCACGGCACTCGCGAAGCGCCGGCCGGCCGGTTTGATTCTCGACGTCGGCTCGCTGAAGACACCGCTCAAGGAGAGCCTCGACCGATTGGTTGCGACCGGTTGCCGGGTGACCTCTATTCACCCGATGTTCGGACCGGATACACGACTGCTTTCCGGGCGGCACGTTATTTTCGTCGATGTCGGCGTCCCCGACGCGACGGAAGAAGCGCATCAGTTGTTTGCTTCCACGATGGCGGATCGGGTCGATATGAGCCTCGAGGAACACGACCGGCTAATCGGCTACGTTCTAGGATTGTCTCATGCGCTCAATCTCGCATTCTTCACGGCGCTCGCCGATAGTGGCGAACTCGTACCGCATCTGCAGCAGCTCTCGAGCACGACATTCGACGCCCAACTCGGCGTTGCCAGCCGCGTAGCGGGCGATAATCCACACTTGTACTACGAGATTCAGGCTCTCAACACCTATGGTGCAGCACCGCTGGACGCGCTCGTCAGCGCTGCCGAGCATGTTCGTGATCTCATCAGGAGCAGGGACGAACAGGGGTTTGTCGCGCTCATGGAACGAGGCCGACGCTACCTTGACGCGACCGGTGACTGATGCAGGATGGCAACATACACCGACGAAATATGAAAGAATCTGAGTACGCCCTCGCGAGGGTAGGCCCATGGATCGGATCGACACACAAGGTTACCGTGCAAACGTAGGAATCATTCTTACCGATGGTCAAGGCAGCGTGCTGATTGCCGGCCGCGTCGGTAGTGGTGGTTGGCAGTTCCCACAGGGCGGTATCGGCCCGGAGGAAAGCCCCGAATCGGCGATGTATCGGGAGCTCAACGAGGAAGTTGGCCTCACGTCGGGCGACGTCGAAACGCTCGGTGTGACCAAGACGTGGCTCAAGTACCGGCTGCCCCAGCGATTCGTCCGCCGTGAACAAACTCCCCTGTGCATCGGCCAGAAGCAGCGCTGGTACCTGTTGCGCCTGCTTGCGGACCCGGTGCAGGTTCGGTTCGATATGACGAGCGACCCCGAGTTCGATAGATGCCGCTGGGTCGACTATTGGCGGCCGGTCAAGGAAGTCATCTACTTTAAACGCCACGTCTACGTCCAGGCACTCACGGAGCTCGGGCCACTCGCATTTCCGGACACGAGTCCTCCTCCGCAACCGGCCTGGTGGCCTCGCCGCTGGCAGGAGGCCTTGAGCTAATGCCTCCCGTCGGGCTGGGAAGAAGACCTATCTTGTTTTTCGTCATCGGGCTGGCCGTAATCGCCAGCGCCGGTTACCTCGTTTTCGAACTCGGTCGCTTCCAAGGTGGGTATTCCGTCCTCGACCAGCGCCGCGAACAAGAACAACTCCAGCTGATCATCGATCAACAAGCGGCGGCGGCCGAGGAATTCAGGCGGCAGATCACCCTTTTGCAGACCTCCCGGGAAATCGACCAGGAAACCTATGCGCAAGTCGAGAGTAATCTCAGCCAGCTTCAGCTCAGGATTCAGGCACAGGAAGAGGAGCTCGCGTTCTACCAGGGGATCATCTCCCCCGAAGACGGCAACGCAGGTCTGCGTGTCCAGACACTCAACCTCACGAAGGCCGATCTTGAGCAACATTACTTGCTACGATTGGTTCTGGTGCAGACGATCAGCCACGACCAGCGTGTCTCGGGCGTCGTTCGGCTCAATATCGACGGGCTTCGCGGCGGAGAGCCCGCGAGACTGGGTTCCGACGAGGTTCTAATTGACGGTGAATCGAACGACATTCCCTATGCATTCCGCTATTTTCAAGGTCTGCAACGAGAGCTCGTGCTTCCCGCGGATTTCGAGCCCAGCCAGGTCAATGTCGAGATTTGGCCCCAAGAATCCGGTGGGCAGCAGATTCTACATAATTACGACTGGTCCGCCGTTACCAGCTAACTGGCGGCTCCGATTACCACTTCGGAGTGAGTATCAGTAAGCTATGCAGAACGAGCGTAAGCGAGGCGGGGAATTGAAGATGTTGGGTAAGAAAAAACAGAATCGGGGTGCTGTCAAGAGCTTCGTCGGTGCCGGGACCCGTGTGCATGGCGATATCGAATTCACCGGCGGGTTCCATGTTGACGGCTACGTTAAGGGCAATATCGAAGGCCTCAAGGATGACAATGCTGTTCTCAGTATCAGCGAGAGCGGTTGTGTAGAGGGATCGGTCGTAGTGCCGCATCTCTTCCTGAACGGAATTGTCCGAGGCGATGTTCGCGCGACCGAACGAGTGGAACTCGGGCCCGGCGCACGCGTCATTGGTAATGTTCAGTACAAGTTGATCGAGATGTCGATCGGTGCGGAAGTAAACGGCAAACTCATTCACGAGAATGAGCGGAAAATCGCTGAAGCTAAACCTAGCAGACCCGAGGTCGAGATCGTATCTGCGGTGAAGGTGGCGGGAGACTAGTTGGCATGGCGGATGTGCAGTGGGCGCAGGATGCGCCGCCTTTGAACTTTACTGATGCTGCTGCCGACAAGGTGAGCACGCTGATCGAGCAGGAAGGAAATGCTGACCTGAAGCTGCGCGTGTACATCTCGGGTGGCGGCTGCTCAGGATTTCAGTACGGTTTTACCTTCGACGATGAGACCCAGGACGGTGATACTGAAATCGAGAACCGCGGGGTGACGTTGCTCATCGATCCCATGAGTGTTCAGTATCTGACGGGTGCGGAGATCGACTATAAGGAAGATCTGTCAGGAGCTCAGTTCATCATCCGCAATCCGAACGCCAATACGACCTGTGGCTGCGGTTCCTCGTTCTCGGCCTGAAAATCACGCAAGCTTCCGAACAATCGACTAGTTCCCCAGAGTCAACTCGAGACCCGTCGGACATGATGGCGGCAGTCGATCTCGGCTCGAACAGCTTTCATATGGTCGTCGCGCGGCCGCGGTAAGCCGATGCTCGTTCTGGATATCGGCGGCGGTAGCACGGAGCTCATCATTGGCGACAATCACGAACCGATTCAGTTGGAGAGCCTCTTTATGGGCTGCGTCGCCTGGAGTTCACGATACTTCGATGGCGGTAAGCTCAACAAAAGGCGGTTCGATCGCGCACAACTGGCAGCGCGCCTGGAGTTACGGCCTGTAGTCGAGCGCTTCAAGAAGCAGGGTTGTAAGCAGGCTATCGGATCTTCCGGGACGATACGTGCGGCGGAGTGTATCGCTCAT
>PVBE010172380.1_pt1 | contig 12138 bp, 10 predicted proteins | sample 1631181 | NCBI WGS metagenome assembly PVBE01 (sample SAMN08397723, study PRJNA350692) | Marine metagenome, whole genome shotgun sequencing project. | isolation source: water | place: Pacific Ocean | collected 2012-04 | reverse complement strand
TCAATAACAAAATGACATTATTGAGAGTAGGAACCGATTGTAGTGGTATTGAGGCTCCTATTGAGGCCCTAAGACAACTACAGATACCACACAAACATCTATGGAGTAGCGACATTGATAAGTTCGTTATACAAAGTATCAAGGCTAACTACGAACCAGAGATATTGTTTGGAGATCCAAATGGTCCGTACCCAGACGGAGATATCACTAAGAGAGACAATTCCATTCTTCCTGACATTGACTTGTACGTAGCAGGCTTTCCATGTCAACCATTCTCTATAGCAGGTCAGCGTAAAGGATTCAGCGATAAACGTGGGAATGTCTTCTGGAGTTGTTTAGATGTTATTAAGACCAAGAGACCCAAGTACTTTATCCTGGAGAATGTAAGAGGAATACTCTGGAACGATAAGGAAAACAAAAAAGACAAATACGGAAGGACATGGAACACAATCTGGACTGCGCTACAAGGACTGGAAGAGTATGGCTACTATGTCAGGTGGAAGATTCTGAACACTAGAGATTACGGTATTCCGCAGAACAGACCGAGGGTATTTATGGTAGGTAAGTTAGGAGGTGACTTTCACTGGCCAGCCCCAACAGAGATGGATAATGTTAAAGATTATGTAGACCCGATAAGTGATATCGATGATATTAAACCCAAACTATCTGACAAAAAGAACGAACGTGTTGCTATATCTAAGCCGGGTAGCGTATTCATCGACCTCGGTTTTGTAGGCACCAGGAAACCATATAGTAATAGTGATATTTATGCTCCAACAATAACAACTCAACCTTATACGTGGAATATTATTCGCGGCCGTTGGAGCACTATTACAGAGCTGTTAAAACTACAAGGATTTAATCATTTGAATGTTGTCGTAAGTACCCATCAACTTAAAAAACAGATCGGGAATAGTATGTCAGTAAATGTAGTCAGCGCAATCTTTAATGAATTGTTATAAACTAATACCTTAGGGTATTAGTTTTTGAATAGGTATGCTCCTAATGGATAAGATATTTTACTTACACAAGATTAAGATACTCGATGATTTTTGCTCGTAGGATGTATTTACCAGATGAGATCTTTTCTAGTATACAATACCTGGAATACTTAAGTTCCCATTTACAAAAGTCGTTAATAGATAATCCTGGGTTTTTACATACTTCCTGTAAATGAGTCTTGCTGAGTGAAGCAAAGTCGGATGCCACAAACGAATCGATGATCTTACGTATAAATCCATTTTTCTTGTAAGCCCTGGCAACCGCTTCCAATCCTTTCTGAGGATCATGATCGCCCTTAGTCTCCTCCTTAGTCTCCTCCTTAGTCTCCTTCTTGTCCTCATCCACGGGAAGCATCTTCTTGATCTTATTCTCCGTAAAGGTGGAGAGATCGATACCGTCGTCCTGGCCGTATATGACATTCATCTTCACCGCCACTTCCTCGTTATCCACCTGGTGACCCATGAAGCGATAAGGAATCTTTTCGTCGGAAATCTCCATGTCTTGAATGATGTCCACCGCAGAGCCCTTGGCCTTCATCTTCACTCGCTCCAAGATATCCTCCTGAAGATTGATCCCACGATTAAGATCCTCCAAAGTCTCGCAAGGTGCAAAGAGCTGAAGCGGAATGTTATCGTCGAAGTTACCACACAGACGCCCAGCCGCTTGAATGATGTGAGACACAGTGGCCCTAGCCGATGGCACGTAGTACATGCTAGTAGGATGCCAATCGTAGTCAGTACTTACAAAGCTGATACCACGATCGGCAAGGTCTCCTGCAATGACAGCGATGTGAGTTACCCTAGACATACCGCGCCCCACTAGAATCATATCCAACTGTCGCAAGTACTCCAACCCGTCAGAGATTCCAACTCCTCGAAAGAACAAGGAGTTCTTAACATTCTTGTTGTCAGCCCACTTTCTAGAGCAAGGAGATTTGCCTCTCATCTTCTGTAGTAAAGACGACTGTGGATGATAGACAGTAATGCCTTGTCCATTGTAGATGAGTCCAGACCACATACTCAACTCGGGATGACTGGTGATGTGATGCAGAAGCTTATCTTGAGAAGCGTTGAGGTGCGTGTTCTTGATGATAGTGATGGTTGGGTGATCTGGATTGTAGGAAGGATCACATATGTTGTGTTTGGGATTCTTCCAGCAGTCTAGCTTACCCAGATGGGATAGGACCGGAATGACGTTGCCATCATTGTCGAACCAGTCATGAGTGTTGTTGGCTGGGATCGCTTTGTTACTAAGACCTCGTAGCTCAATCTGTCGCATACCCTTGTACATACCTCTGGTTTCTAGAATGATGATAGACGCCGTATCGATCTTTTCCTCTGTGAACACCATGTCGAAAGAAGTCGCTGTGGTGCCGTAGACTCGTCCAGCATGTGGTAGAATATCCTCTTGCAATATGGTGCGAAATGAAGTCTTCTGTTCTCCATAGGCGACTTGGTCAGCCTCATCAATGGCCACCACATAGAGTGGGTCCTTGGTGTCGGAGATAGCGTCTTTCATTCTAGTCATCTGAGGGGAGTTGGCGATCATAATGATAAGTGAAGGCTTCTTACCAACCAAAGCCTCTCGTATAGTCGCAGCTTTGGCTGCTGTATTGGCATAGATGAAGTTCAATCCGGTACCCTTCAATCCAGGGTGATTCATTTTCATCCATTTCTCACATTCCATCCTGTATTCGTCGCACCGCTTCTGAAGCTGGCGTGAGTCACCAACACTGTTGCGTAGGATGGCGATTCCAGCGCATTTATTAATCAGAATGTGGCTAAATACAACGTCCTGTATGAATCTGGTCTTGCCACTTTGGCACTTACCGTATATAAGGAAGTATCTCTTGTCCAGAGCGAGCACACCCTCTGCCCTCACTCTTCCACTTCTTCCACCAATTTTATTCTTATTCTTATTCTTATTCTTATTCTTATTCTGCTGTCCTCCGCTGTTGCTGTCCATTATATCTAGGATTTGATGATTATAACTTAGCATTTTTTCCATCTGGGCCCTCGCGAAAGGGTTCTTGATACGAGATAGAAACAGGTATTGAGCAGATGCCCGAATAGTCTCTTGTAGTAGGGCAAACATGGAATCATATTCCTTGCTAGCAACTTTGAACTTCTTTCGAAGGCTCATAGCCAGCTGTTTGTCCGTAACGTCTTTAATAAGACGCTCAAAGCACATACGAGCAGTTTTAATATTCTTGATATTTGATTTAATAGTCATGATTTTCACTTATTACTTGAAACTTGTTGCAAAAAATCAATTTTATATAAACCTAGAAAGTACCATGTATAGGTGTTAGACCTGATGGTGTTAACCCTGAGGACTGTACTCTTAGTCCTACGACCTTGCTACGGTATTCAACTTGGGTGCAGCGTGGGCAAGAACGCAGGAGCACGCGTACTCTTGCTTGGGCCTTCGGAGTAATATGGCCCATTCTCTTCCTCCTTTTTGGACTCTCATGGGCTATTGCCGTTAGAGAGAGCGCTAACAAGAAACTTGCGATGAGTATGTACGCATTGACTACCATCCTTCTCGGTGTATGGATCGCTGTGTATGGCTGTGTTAAGAATAAGAAAGGAGCATCGTGGGTACTACTGTTGGCCGTAGCTGCAGGTCTCGCGTCTTTCGGCCAGGGCAACCACGTTTCAAAAGCGCTTATCGCTCCTCTGATTGCATGGGCCCTATTTGCACTGATAATGAATACCACGGAGGTACAACAAAAAGATACATAAGCTGGGATTGGTTTTGATATACGTATATCAAAAAAAAACATCTTTATTTCGGGAAAGTTGATGTCGGAGCTTTGATTGCCATATTCATGATATGATCGGCAAAACGTTTTCCTATCGTATCTACTTGGCTAATCGTCGCCACGTTACCACCACGGTATTTCTTTGGTACATTAGTGAGAAACGGAAAGATACTGGAAGCCTTATTTAATCTCGTTCCAGCCTCCATCGGCTTAGCTAACCTTCCGACCCCATAAGGTTGAGATCCCTTGATGTCTGCCATCGAGACAACGAGAGCTACATATAGGCCATTGAGGAACGCGTCCCTCTTTACAGGGAATACCTTGAGGAACTTCCCTAAGTACTCTACGGCTAATTGGTCAGCTGCTTTATCTTTATCTTCGTTGGATGCACTGTTGAGCTTCCTGAGGGTAACACCGAAATCCCAGTGTATGTCTATCACCGCCGCGACCAGAGGTTTGTATCTCAAATTGATACCAAAAGCTTTGAATAGTTTATCAATCGATAAAACTCCAACCTGTTTCAAATCACCATCGAAAACTGGTAATTTCTTACGACCACTAACGTAAGCGCTTCCGATTGTGGGATGATCTGGAATAGAGAAGTACTTGAAACCTAGACCTATAGGAGTTCTATTGGCGCGAGTATGTTTGGGTGACATCTTACCAATATCATGGATGAATGCTGTGAACGCTGTAAGTTTAGCAAGGTCCTTGTAAGGAGCAGGTGGTAGGACGATGTTGTTATGTGTCATTATATACTCAGAAAAGAGTAATGTCCAAATAGAATGCTGTAATAGATCCCCAGCGTGGAAATTAACATTGTATGACTGATAGTAAGTGAGTTGCCTTATGTAAGTTAGAATAGGTTTAGTCGCCCCAGGATTGAAATGCTGCCAATCGAGAATGTTACCGTAATCGCGTTGTAGGTATTTGGCTGCATTGCAGAACACAAATTCCTGGTGGAATTGGCCACCGTGCGCTACGCTATACTGAGAGGTCGCGGCGTAACCAGAGTATCTCATTTTAGTGACTACATGTTCACACATCCATTTAGCGAATGGAAGATCCCATTCACGAGAGGAAACGCGCTGCTTCCCTCGCTTAGTACTATGATCATAGTTAGGATACCTTAGACGCGTGAATGGGGTGTCCTCCATAGTCCGCACTGGAGGAGTTTTCAAGTATTTCGCATCTAAGTGGAACATCTGCAATAGACGCTTCTTCTCGGTTTTATCCATCCACTTGGTATTCAGTAGCTTGGCAATATTCTGGTCATCATCCAGTAAATACATGACGACGTCTCTCTTGAGTTTGAATGCCAGGACACACTTGTCCTGGCAGTTAGCCTTTATCGTCGCATTACTTGCTTGTAGACTGTATATCCTTGCGACACTTGGGTCAGCATACCATCCAGCCGAAACGGGTAGAGCTTTGGATACTACCTCTTCAATAGTCTCATCGTATGTCGCCACGGCTGAGACAAATTCTTTGCTCTGAGGATTCAGTGGGAGACTGGACTTAGGGTTGCTCATGTCAAACTCTTTGTAGTAATCTATTCCTAATGGGAATTCTATCACAGCATTAGCAATAATTCCTCCTCCATGGTATATTGTCATTCCTTTGGGAAATTTGACGACATTAAATGTTCCGTCGAAATAGTATGTACCGCAGTCAAAATAATTTCTTCGGATCTGGGGTCCTGATAATTTGTCGGTATATGGTACTCCCGACTTCCAATCCCATGTTGGTAGGTTCCCACACGGAACAGATTTGGTCCCATCTACTTCTGTCATTTATATTTTTTGGAGATATAAATTAATTTATTTATGAGGCTTGGTTATTTTGTGACACAGAGTTTCTGTGCCAACATCGTGAACTCTTCTTCTCCTTCACATTTGCTCCATTCCGGAGGTATCCACTTTATACCATGTAGAGCACCGCATAAGTCTCCTACTAGCTTTGCGATGGTGTCGGTGTCTCCTCCAAGACTAGCAGCATAGATCACCGCCTCTACTGGTTCTTCATAAAAACGAAAAAAGATGTAGACGGCACAGCTGATAGCGTCGATGGCCTTTATCTGGAAGACATTCTCGTCACCCAGTAATTCTGCCGTGATATTCTGTACAGGGGAGTTCAGACAGTAACGTACCAAGTTCATCTTTGCCCAGAGAGGGGCGTGACGCCTCGCGTGACCCATCATGTATCTGAAGTAATCGTGTTTGGTCTTATATCTACTAGTTACTAACGCGTTAATCAGACGGCAGTGTAGGAAAGATGAATAGCATGCATCGTCACTTTCGCCGTGCGTGTAATAAATGGCTTTCCTTACTGCGCTCATAGTTTGAACGGAGTTCCAGTCCATTAGACCAATGGGGGATATACGCATGACACTCCCATTATGAGAGGAATTTCCAGGTGCTAACCATGTGCCGATACCAGGTCTATCCTTAAAGAGTTGAAGAATCTTGCGTGTGTTTTGGCTATATCCCCTTCCTCCCAAAATGGCTCCGAACTCAGCGTGTAGCTCTTGACACTTCACACTCCCATTCTTAGCCAGATGTCGTGCAAGAACAAGGGTCATCTCGCCGTCGTCGGTGTATCTCTTACCTATTGGCATGCTCTTGACTCTGCCGAACCTCGTGGTTATCTGCTGAGGGGTCATACCCTCAGACTGTGATCCCAGCACCTCCGCTGTGATCCCTCCGACCAGAACACCAATATATTTTTGCTCGGTGATGTTAGTTCCCATTTTCGCTGATAATGTACTAGTTGACTTCTAATTTCAAATGTAAAATTACCATACCCGGTGTGGGTATGGTAAGAATACTTAGTTTTATTTTTATTTTTTGTCTGTCTACTTATGGCGGAACCTACAGCTGGCACCATGCCGACATGGTCGCCCCGTCCCGACCGATCGACACATTGGTCTCTCCTTAGGTTTCTGCTCTTTCTTAGGTTTCTTCTTTGGCTGTCTTCTCTTTTTTGGCTGCCGGCTCTTCACTGTAGTCCACTCACTCTCAGTCTTGACCACCTCCTTGACCACCTCGGTCTTGACCACCTCGGTCTTGACCTCCTCGGCCGGCTTCGACCACACCTTAGTCCACGGGTTCTCTGGGGGAGGTGGTGACAGCTTCTGCTTCGGGATACTGAAACTCCCTAGACGAGGGCCATCCGGGAGGCCATCCGGGAGGCCATCCGGGAGTCGAGCTGGCCCACCAAGTCCCAGGCGCTGGCAGTACTGGGACATGTCCTCACCAGGGTGCATGAAGAAGCACTTGCGCTTGCAGCAGTTCTTGTAGCGACCACCACACTTCCTCACGTGTCGGCACGCGTCCTTGAAGAAGCACGGTGGCACCTTCAGCTCCGAAGGAGAGTGGGCGTACCTACACTTGGAACCATGCGGGCACGGCTTACCGGTTCCAACAGAGCGGCACATCTTGCTTCGTACCAGGGTAGTCCTCATGCTCTTGGTGTCCACCAGTTTCGCAACACCTTCCTCTATCTTTTCCTCCTCAATCATCTTGGGTGTCACCAGCTTGATCACTACAATCTTCTCCTTCTTCTTTCCAACTCGGGTCCAAGGTGCCGTCTCCTTCACCTTGGCCTTGGCCTCAGTCGTCTTGGCCTCAGTCGTCTTGGCCTCAGTCTTCGTCAGGTACTGCTCAAAGTCCTTCACCACATGGTCGCGCACCAGCTGCATCTGCTCCTGCTCATCCTCCCGTTCGTCATCATCCTGGTCGTCGACGATGTAATCCTGTGTGACCACTTCGACTACCTTGGGTGGTGCCATCTTGAACTCCTCTTGCCGTTTCTCCTCGTCGAGCTTCTTCTGCGCCTTCCTCGTCTTCTTCTTGGTCGCCCGACGAACCCTGACGACTTCCTTCCCGAAACCCTTGCTTCGTCGCTTCCCCCCGCCGTTGCGCCGATGTCCGAAAGGCAAAGGCTTCGCGACAGTCTTCTTCTTCTTCCTGGCAAGCCATCGCAGTTTGGACTTGAGCTGTCTCTCGTTACGCTCCTTAGCCAAACGCTTCTGTTTCCCGAGCTTGCTCTCAGTGGGCAAGCTCGCCATGATCGCCTCCCACTTCGCCTCGTCTGCGTCCTTCTTCTCTTTGATTTTGCGCTGCTTCTCCTTCTCGCGTCTCTGCTTCTCTTTCATCTTGTGCTCCCATCGTGCTGCGTGTTCCTTCATCGTGCTGCATCCCGTCTCCTTCTCCGTCTTGATCGAAGTCAACACCACCAGTGGTGGTGCCACCCTTCTAGCTCGCCATGCCTCGGAGCTCGACCGTCCGACTAGCCCACAAGTGGGTTCGTACAGGTTTGGGTCGACCTCGTCATAGAAGGACTGAGAGTCATACTCAAAGTCCAGGTTCGCATCGAAGGGGTGCTCTGACGCGTAGAGACCATAGGCCTCATCGTAGCTATCTGAGCAGTACATATTTGAGAAATGGATATTGTTCATAGTCATCATGTCTCGCTCTTAGCCTAATACTTCCGCCCAAAAATCAACTTTGTTTTGGCCCAGGATAGGCCTTAAGTTAGAGCCGCACCCCCGCACCTACTGGAGCCAGCTGGGCTATGGAGGTTCTCGCGTGATCCAACTGTTGTTGGAGCAAGGCAAGATTGTCAATAAGCTCTTGAGCTCTTACCATCCTTTTATTGAGCGGACATTCTCTATGGTTGGTACGCTGGTGAGATGTGCTGCCGCATCTGCAGGACTTTTGCTCATCATCGTCAGTCCAGTTCAGTAACCACTCAAGTCTTTTTTCGTCATATCCTTCTTCTTCGTCCTCAGAGTCATCCTCAGAGTCATCCTCAGAGTCGCTTACGACAAAGTCATCCTTCACGTATCCTTGACGCGTGTAGCTGTTCATATTCTTTTGGGTTGAGTTGTCATTCATCCTTACGTAAATTAGCCATACCCGGTGTGGGTATGGCTATGTGTGGTAGGACCCCGACCTCGTCCTATCCTGTGGCTGCCTATAGCAACCTCCATTTCCTCTCTACTCTAGCTCGTCTACTCAGCAGCAGCCTTCGCCTTCATCGTCCAATCAGCCTTGTCCTCCTTGCTAAACGCCTTCCACCGCTTGCTTAACTCCTTGGTCAGTGCACCACCCGAGAGACCGGACTCCTTGGCGACCTCGTCCTTATGTTGCTCCTTCCAGTACACGGATCCGTAGACGCGCTTCTTCTTGGCCGAAGACTTGGCCGAAGACTTGGTCTTCTTGACCGAAGACTTGGTAGGGGTCTTTGGCTCCTCGTCGTCCATCGCGGCGGGTTTGGCCCACTGTGTCTTGCGGGTCTTGGTGTCGTAGTAGTAAGTCTTGCCTGACCCCTTGTCCAACTTGGCCTTCCAAGTCTTGGTCGAAGTCTTCTTCTCCTCGACCAGCTCGTCCTCCTCGACCAGCTCGTCGTCGTCCTTGCTCACCGAAGGTTTAGGACCCTCCTCCTCACCGGACGAGTTCGCCTTTTTGGCCTCCTCCTCACCGGACGAGTTCGCTTTATTGGCCTCATCCTTGCTTTCCTTGGCCAGCTCGTCCCATTTGGACGTGTCGCCCTTTTTGGCCTCCTTCCAGCGCCTGCCGAGCTCGCGCATCACATCCCTGGGAGCCAACTCAGGATCCTCCTCCCTGATCTTGAGACGCTCCTCAGCACAGAAGAACATGTAGGCCGACTTGCCGCGCTTCTTACCCGAGCTCTTGCGCGAGCTCTTGCGCTTCTTCTTGCGCTTGCCCTTGTTCTGCTCTTCCAGCTCCTCATCACTTGGGCGCTCGTACGTCTCCATCTCCTTCAGATACCGCTGCTTATCATCCGCAGCTAGCTTGTTGTACTTGCCGACCTTCTCGGCGTACTTGGCTTCATGCCATAGTCTCCCAAGTTCCTTGCAGACCTGACCAAGCGTAGCGTCATCGCCCAGCTCGGCCTTGGCAGCCGCCCTGAAATCCTTGCAGAAGAACAGATAGGGCGACAATCCACGTTTGGGCGCGTTCTTGTCCTTGAGTTTCTTTCTCTTGCTCCCGGACTTGCGTCCGGGCTTGAATGATGCGACGAGTTCGGCCTGATTCTCGCCACCGTTCCACATGGCGATAATGGCTTCATAAGCCTCATCGTCCACGGTGTCCTTAGCCTTAACCATGAAGGCATGCACAAAGGTATTAACCTTCGCGGCGGACATATTCGAAGTTTGCGTGTTGCTAGTCATACTTCACTATCCTCCTACAGACTTCCGCCCAAAAATCAACTTTATTTTGGCCCATGGGTCTCACTAGGCCGCTTCATTGGCCTATTCATTTGGGGCAAGCAACGGGTTGTTATCGAGACTACCCTCAGAACAACATAGAGAGCTGTGGCACCAGGCCTTACAACTGTACTGTGCCTCATATGCCTTGATGATGTTTCGGGCAAACCCGGGTCTAGGCTTCTTAGTGGTAGTATCGTACCATGGCCAGGACCCACTCACTAGTGGAGCATTATATCTAGTAATAATATAGATGGTTCGAGTGAACTCCGAGGGACTTATCAGGTTACTATAAATGGACAGCTCATTATGCTCATCTCTCATCTTTGTGATGAACTCTAAGTAGTTCTGACGCTTCTCTCTCGGTACTAACCTAAACTGGTAGTCCAAGACTCCTATGAACTTCTCCAATCTTCCTATTCTTTTGTCAATAGCCTGTATCCTCTTAACGTATCCTTTCTTCTTAACCCATGCCGCGATAAGTGTCGTGATCACCGCCATGACACTAATAACCAAATTCTTTATCCAGGTGTAGTATACAGTGCTCTTCTCCGTAAGATCGAACGGATCGAGAGTGAACATAGTCACGAATGAAGTCATGGAGGAGATCACAATGATCCACCAGCCATATTTGGACTCGGTCTCTTTAATCTCTTCAACAAAGAACTGGAATACTTTGGAGTAGAAACCCAACTCGTTATACCAGCCTTTTACCTTATACCAATCACTGCTAGCATCCGGTAGATCCTCTTCCTTGGCATCCCCTAACAGGATGTCTGGAACCTGGACGTCAAAAAAACTCTTGGTCTCCTCCTCCACTCCCTCTTCTAGTTTACCATCGTTTGTTGACATTTTTACTTAGTGTTCTGATATCTTTAGGTCCGCCTAGCGTATTGGAGGTATAAACACTCGTAACCTTAAGATAAATGGAAAGAATCGAGAAACAGATAAGAGAGCAGTATCATAAAGCCTTTAACGATGTGCTTACTCAATCTTTAACCGGAGACAATACAGATTGGGATTGGTTAGTACGACTCTATAGCGAACTTCGTGAAAATCTATGCCAATTGACTCCTAACCGTAAAGATATCCATACTGTGATTAGAGATAGTATGGATGTTGATATATTCAGTCAAATGATCCGTAACGAAGTATTCAAACCCAAGGATATGTGGGAACTTGTGACGTACGTGTTCAGTCTAATCAAAGAGCGCGAAGCTGCTGCACGTAATAAGGTGACTGACCAAGTCTTACAAAAGTTGTATAGTGATTTCACCAAGGAGGGAGCTACGATTGCTACGTTTGTTCCCCAGTTCCTACACCAGGCTCATGCCAGAATCGATCTTATCAACGAAGATAAAGCAAAATTTCTAGCGCAATTCAAAAAAGGCTGAGACATTGAAAAATTGATTTAGTAGTTAATCTCCGGTCTTTTATTACCCTAGTATTCTCTTTACTTCGATTAAAAGCCGGTCAGCGTTACTATTTGGATTATCACCGGCGTTATCCGTGGGCATGAAGGCTGCAGCTGCCAAAGTACTAAGGCCGCTAAGCCCAAATGGGATACCCGCAGCCTTGGATGCTGTACGCGGTGTTCGGCCGCGAGGCCGATGATGATTAACGACCTTGCGAATGGCCTCCAACTTCTTCACAAGTTGGTCTTTTACTTTACGTTCTTTTACCAGCGTTTCGTGGTACTGCTTAATCTGCGTTTCCAATTCTTCTGTTGACATTTATATTATTACCACATAATATAAATAATAATGAGTATCAATCTTGATCATAACTATCAGGAGGGACTAGCTGTAGCCCGACCAACATTCTTTGGTAGTCAGACTGTAAAACCACCTCCTGGTGCACAAGAAGAGGAGCATATAGAACCTTCTTTGATCATTCCTCCCATAAATACCGACATCAACTTCAGCATGTTGCCCAAGTTCCAGATATCGGAGCATAAAGGCCTCTCGGCTTTATCAGAGCAACCTCTAGAGACCACATTCAACTGGAGGGACGGACCCTACGACGAAAAGAAAAAGCGTTTCAACCCCGATGCTAAGTTAAGAACCAAGATAGCCTTAGTCTCTACACCCGGGAACCAAATGCTGTGTGGATCTTGTTGGGCGATATCAGTGGCCTC
>PVBE011816136.1_pt1 | contig 12139 bp, 14 predicted proteins | sample 1631181 | NCBI WGS metagenome assembly PVBE01 (sample SAMN08397723, study PRJNA350692) | Marine metagenome, whole genome shotgun sequencing project. | isolation source: water | place: Pacific Ocean | collected 2012-04 | reverse complement strand
GTCGCCACCAGGCCCCTTGGTGTTCGGGCTATCGCTCGTCACGAGAGGCTCCTCGCATCCTAGGTGGCGTTCAGCCTTGAGCAAACCCTCAGGGTCATGTCCTCCGGTGGTAGAGCCCATTGCCTGCTCAAGGGGCGCCAGGCGTGAGCCTGCTGGTATCCGGTCCCTTGAAGAGGGTTTTCCGCATGGGTCATGCATCGAGTGCCGCCTCAATCTGAAGCGGCTGTTTCGACCTCATCCAGGTGCTGCAGGTCGTAGCCGAGGGTGACCAGATCGGTGACCACCGAGAAGGGGAGGTCGAGGAGGAAGAGGGGGACGAACCAGGGCGAGTAGAGGAAGTCGAAGGCATCGGCGGGCTCGCCTTCTGGCTTGCCCCCAATCGCGTGCTTCAGCATGCCGAGATCCGCGTAGGTCGCCCCGAAAGGATACGTGTAGCCGTCGTCGTACTTCGCCATCGAGGCGCAGCTGGCGGACACGATGAGCAGAACGACGGCCAACGAACGCCCAATCCTCATGGGGAGTGGGGACCCGGGTCGCATCACTTCTGGTCCCATAGCCGGTACGGATCTTCGAGGCGCCCCATCTCCTCGAGGAGCAGCGCCTCCATCTGCGCGAGCTGCTCCGCGTAGCGCGGATCACCGGCGAGATTCGTCTCGTGCGCCTCGGGTGTGTGTCCCGTCAGCGCGATGACGGCCTCGTCGTGGTGCTCCCCGATCAACTCGGAGGGGTTGTGTGACAGGTTGAACAGCTGCGTCTCGTGCACCTGACCATCGAGCGTGTCGTACTTGATCAGCTTCCAGTCCCCGCGGCGCACGCAGCGCATGCCGGGCTTGGTGCCCCCGCAGTAGGCGCCATAGAGGACATCGCGCACGATCCCAGCCTCGCCCTCCAGCACGGGGACGAAGCTGATGCCCTCGGAAGTGGGGGGCGCTGGGATCTCTGCCAGGTCGCACAGGGTGGCGAGGACGTCCAGGAGATAGACGTTGCCCTGGGCTCGTGAGCCGGCGGCGATGCCTGGCCCCTTCACGATCAGGGGCACGCGCCAGGTGTGCTCGTAGAGGTTCTGCTTGCCCTGCAGACCATGCCGTCCGATGGCCATGCCGTGGTCGGCTGTGTAGACGACGTAGGTGTTGTCCAGCTCGCCCATGCTCTCGAGCCGCTCGAGCACGCGCCCGATCTGGACGTCGATGTTCTCCCCGCATGCGAACTGCCGACCGATCTCGTTGCGTATGGTCGGTTCATCGCGGCGCTCCATCACGCCCTGGACCTTCACCTCGTCGCGCAGTCCGGGGTGACCGTGGGGGAAGGGGTGCGCGGGCAGGTAGTTCTCGGGCAGGTGCGGTGAATTGGGGTTCGCCTTCTCCGGCACCACGTTGTTGTCGGCGCCGTATTTCTTCAGCAGGTCCTCCTTGGCCCAGCGCGGGTCATGGGGATGGGAGAAGCCGTAGTAGATGAAGAAGGGGTCCCCGTCCCCGCTCTCGGCGCGCTGGTCGAGGTAGTTCAAGACCTGCTCGGCGTGCCAGGCGCTTCCGTCCTCGTCCGAGGCGCCGCGGCTGGTCTTGTCATGGCACACGGTGAACTGCTTGTTCGCCGCCCCATAGCTGTTCCCGATCTTGCAGGTCCGCATGGTGTCGTATCCCGCGCGGTTGAAGACGGCGGCCAGGGTGTTCTCCGCCAGGTCGGTCGGGCACAGCGGGTTCTTTTTCATGCCGCGTACGCCGTTCTTCGGCAGGTGCCACAGGGTGCGCCCGCTCATCACCATGTGCCGTGAGGGAGTGCACACCGCCCCCGACCAGGAGCCCATGTGGTAGGCGCCGTCGAGTGTCATCCCCTGGGCTGCGAGGCGATCGATCACCGGAGTCTCGAGGTCCGACGACGACTCGTAGATCTTCAAGTCGAAGGGAGACTGGTCGTCGGCGATGATGAAGAGGAAGTTGGGGCGCTGCTCGGCATCCGCACGCTCTTCGCCCGGCAGAACGCCGGCGAGCAGGAAGGTCAGACCGAGGAGGATGGGCTTGGACATTTGCATCAAAGGATGGCCGCAGTTCGACCGGAAACGGGTCGCTCAGGATAGCCCACACGGGACAACCCGAGCCCTGGAACTGCAGTTGAGCCCCGCGAGCCCCCCCCTGCCCGATCTGGGCTTGTACCCTGGTGCCGGGGGCTGACGGGTCCCGGTATTATGGTCTCTTGGAACGCGCGGCGAGCGTAGACATCCTGTGCCCGCGCGATTCGCTGAGGCGTGTAGACTCCAAGCTGATCCCCATGCATCCCCTCTTCTTTATCGGTGTATTGACCTTCACGGCCCCCGCGTCCACGGCGCAGGACTGGCCCCAGTTCCGTGGACCAGGTGCGTCGGGAGTGAGCACGAGCTCGGAGTTGCCGAGCAGCTGGAGCGAGACCGAGAACGTCGCGTGGAGGACGGAAATCCCGGGCCGTGGTTGGTCCTCACCGATCGTCCAGGGCGACAAGGTCTTTGTCACCACCGCCATCCAGGAAGAGGGCGAGCCAGAGCCCGTCAAGAAGGGCCTCTACTTTGGCGGCAATCGCTCGGCGCCGACGGATAGCTACCGCTGGGTGGTGTATTGTCTGAAGCTGGACAGCGGCGAGGTGGCCTGGGAGAAGGAGCTCCATCGCGGTGTCCCCGAACACGGCCATCACGTGAAGGGCTCTCTTGCTTCGGAGACCTCCGTCTGTGACGGGGAGCGCCTGTATGCCTACGTCGGGAATGTCGGGCTCTTCTGCTTTGACCTTGAGGGAGAGCCCCTGTGGTCGAAGAGATGGAAGAGCGTGCCGACGCGCTACGGGTGGGGGACCGCGGCCTCGCCAGCGCTGCACGATGGCCGGATCTACCTCGTCAACGACAACGAGGAAGAATCGTTCCTGGTGGCCCTGGACTGCAAGACGGGTGAAGAGATCTGGCGCGTGGTGCGTGACGAGAAGTCGAACTGGGCCACCCCATTCATCTGGGAGAACGACAAGCGCACCGAGATCGTCACCCCTGGCACGGGCAGGGTCCGTAGCTACGGACTCGACGGTAAACCGCTCTGGGAGCTGGGGGGTATGTCATCGATCACGATTCCGACTCCATTTGCGGCGCACGGAATGGTCTACGTGACCTCCGGGTACGTGGGAGATCGTCGCAAGCCCGTGTTTGCGATCCGTCCCGGAGCCCAAGGCGATATTTCCCTTGAGGGAGCCGAGACCCAGAACGAGTTCATCGCCTGGTGTCAGAAGAAGGCTGGGCCGTACAACCCCTCACCCGTTCTCTATGACGGGCGCCTGTACGTGCTCTACGACCAGGGTTTCATGGCGTGCTTTGATGCTCTGACGGGTGAGGAGATCTACGGCAAGCAGCGCATCGCAGAGGCGGCCAGTGCGTTCACCTCCTCCTTGTGGGCCTATGACGGCAAGGTGTTCTGCCAGAGCGAAGATGGCGACACCTTCGTCATTCGGGCGGGCCCCAAGTTCGAGATCCTCGGGACGAACAGCCTTGGAGAGCTGTGCATGGCCACGCCGGCCATTGTTGAAGATGGGCTCATCATCCGGACCGAAGATCACCTCTTTCGTATTCGGTGAACGGCGTGCCTCGCTGGCCTTGAGGGGCTGGGTTCTGCCGCGCGCGTTTGGGTTTGTGCCCTAGATCGAGCCGCTGAGATCCAGCAGCCACACCCCGAATGCGGTCGCGAGCAGCCCCACGCACCGAGCCACAGTCGCATTGGGGAACCACCGGTCCGTCATGCCGGTGAATTGCCTCGGCCACCAGCAGATGACAAGGCACTTGCCCCCGGTCCCCCACGCCAAGAGGCGCACCAGTCCGGGGCCATCGCCTCCGACCCGGGCACCCTCGCTCAGCACGAGCACCGAGATGACGAGGAAGGAGAAGCCGATCAGTCTCATCGTCGTGTGGTCTTCGAGCGTGTCCCGGAGCCAGCGAATGGTCGCCGCAGGTCGAACGAGCATGGGGAGTCCAAACACGATCTCCCAGACGCCCAAGATGATGCAGAAGGAGGAGAGGCTCATGGTTGTCTTCTCTCGCCGGATCCGTCAGCCGTCCGCCCTTCCTTGTGGTACGTCAGTGTGGGCGGGACGGGGGCGGGGTGGCCGTCGGGGCTCCTGCCGCTGCTGAGGAACTCGTAGCGTTTCCGCAGGGCCTCGACCGACTCGGGCGGATCCGACGGGAGGTAGCGGTAGATGCGCTCGTCCGCGAGCACCTCGAACATCGCACTCGCATGGGATGCGGTAACGGGTTCACAGCGCAGTCGTTCGGTCTCGATCATGGGCGCTCCCCGCAGGTCCGGACCAGGTGGGCACTTCGAGGGGATGCGCCGCACAGCTTGCACGGGGGGGCTAGAGGGTACAAAGGGGTGCTGAGCAGGGGAAAGAGGCCTGAGCGAGAAGCATGGCTGGGCCCCCTACAGTCACGACCTTGCCCCAGGTGCCTTGGGCAACCCGGCCCTGACCATGAGGTTGATCACCCACTCCACGGGCAAGGGCGATCGCGCCGAGGTCGACCACTTCACGGTGACGGGTATCGAGTAGCATGCCTCGAGAACCAGGGCCGAACCCGGGTGCCATGGTTCTTTCATTCGATCGTCCCGGGAGGCTTGAAGGAAGGAGCGAACGGATGTTGGGGATACTGAGACATATGATCCGAGGGCATGAGGACGTGCTGGCCGGGTGCTACAAACACCCGGCAGTTCTCGAGCAGAATTTAAAAGAGCACCGAAGGATGAGATTGATGATGTGGATTCTTATGTCCCTCATCCTTGCTTGGGCTTTCTTGGATATCATCCTCGATATAGATAGAGAGTCTTTGTGGTCTCTTAGGGAAGATAGGAATCTCGTGTGGTTCGCCATGGCTTGGGGGGCTATTTTTGAGAAGTTCAATGAGCACAGGATCCAGTCCCTGCGACTGATCCAAGCCCTGCGCTCCGAGGAGTAACCGGACAGACCCCCGATCGCCGCCCCTCTATACACGGCCCCTGCTAGACTCCAAGGTGGCCCGATTCCAATCGAACTCGTTCCCCGCACGTGCCCCAGATTGTGCAAGTCGCACGAGGAGAAGAAAGCATGACCCTGAACACCCGAACCCTCGTCGCGACCATCCTTGGACTGGAGCTCGCCCTCCTTGCGGGCGGCTGCAGCCAATCGGATCCCGTTGAAACCTCGACCGTCCCCGATCCGGTTGAATCCTCGGCCTGGTACGAGAACGTCGCGCCGGGAGCCGTGGTCATCCGGGATGTGGAGACGGATGAACCGGGGGTGACGGCGTGCGAGTTCGGCGTCGGGTCCCCCTGCAGCATCTCTTTTGGGATCAGCAGTGCGCAGGGCCTGGGTGGAGTCGGAACGAAGCTGGGGGTGACGGCCCCCGGGCAGAGCGTCGTCCCGGAGTCGTCCTCCTATTTCACCCGCCACCATACGCTCCGGTTCGAGACCGAGCAGGTCGATGGAAGCAGCCTCCTGAACGATCTGGTCTATCTTCTGGGCAAAGAAACGGCGGACGTGCTGCGGGAAGCCCATCCGGACCTCGCAGACAGCACCCTGCTGCGCTGCACAACTGAAGTGGGCGGGGCGAGGAGCCGAGGAGTCGTACCCGGCTCCGTGCGTAAGCCCTCAGACAAGGCGAGGAGTTGGCAGTCTTCTGGAAGAGTGGGTCCGAACACCAGGAAGGTGGGCGAGATGATCTACCTGGCCTCCAACTTCACCTTCGAAAGCAGGGGTCCTGGCAACATCAAGGAAGTGGATGGCAGGACCTGCCTCACCCTTACCGACGATCAGGGCGTCAACGTCGACGTACCCCTCAGTGAATACGAGCTCCCGGGCTGGGTGCTGTGGGTGAAGTTCGAGCCGCTTGAGTAGCCAGGTGGACGGCACTCCGTTCGCGCTTGGGACGGAGGCCTCCAATCGAAAGCCCGCCGCGAGACGGTGGTAGGGGACAGGATCCTGGAGGCTATCGGCATGCAATGGGCCGAGCGCGTGGGAAGGCAGGTGCGTGGGGTTCCGGGCGAGCGGGGTGGCTTCGGTGCACGTCCTGAGAGGGGGACCCGTTCGGGTCAGATCTCCTCGCCGCACTCCTGGCAGAACTTGGAGTCTTCCTCATTCAGCTTGTCGCAGGCGAGGCAGCGGATCATCACGACTCTCTCGGACTTGCCACCGAGGTTCACGTCGGCCTCGTCCAGCAGGTCCTTGGCCATGCCACCGGCCATGCGGCTATAGGGTTCCAGTTCTTCTTTGGCCCTCTCTGGGTCAAGAATGACCCCGGCGCCGGCGAGCCCGGCTGCCCCGATTCCGCGCAGGCCCATCCCCACGATGAGGAGCGCCATCCCAGCAACGGCACGAACCCCCTCGGTCCCTCCATGGATGCTCATCGAATGGTCGCCAAAGTTGGCAATGCCCGTCACGAAGACCGATCCGAAGGAGATCGCCCCCAGCGCCATCAGGCCTGAGCCAGCGTAGAAGGCGATCTTCCTACCTTCGGAGATCTTTCGGGTCATCTGTTCTCCAGTGAAGTGGTTTGAGTCGTGGGTTCCGTTCGGGAGAGTCTCACGGGCGCATTCTACACAGCCGGCACGGCGATGCGTGCCGCAGGGGTTGGGACGGCAGAGCGGAGCAGTCTCACTTCCCGGGCAACTGTTTGGCCCTGCTGAAGATGGAGGCGCCAACGATGAGAGCGAGGCCAAGGGGTGCTCCCCAAGACGAGTACTGCATCGTGGCCACAGCCAGGATGCAGGCCGAGCCGGCGAAGATCATCTCGTGCTGGGAGGAGCTGGACACGGATCTCAAGGCGGCCAGGATCAGGATCCAGCTTCCAAGCATGAGGAGGGACACCCTTGCGTAAAGTCCGATGAGCGAACCTGGATCCAGATCCAGACTCATCCTCCTTTCGGGGTAAGTCGCGCAAATAAAGAAGCCAAGGACAACGAGAACAATGCCGACGATTTTCTGCAGAAGGGTCATGGGGCAGTTTCCTTTAGGCTGAGGATCGACGGGAATTGTCCGTACCCGGAACCTCACGATCAAGCCAAGAGTGATGCGGGAGTCCCGCTCCGTGCCTACCTGCTCGTAGAACGCACGCCGCGAGCCGCCGATCACACCCACGCCAGGCTGGGGGCGGGTCTCGCCCCGGCCGAAGTCTCACGCCTCGATTTCAGTCGAACCCGAGCCGGAACCCGTGCATCTGAGCACTGCGCGGGTAGCTGCCATGGGGTTCGGTCCTGATCAGGTCGGCCTGCATGCATCGCCATGCCCCATGCCTCTCCCAGGCCGGGAGAAGGTATTCCAGGCCATTTCCGTAACGCCTACACAGCGCCGTCGAATGGAGGGGTGAGGGGAAGCATCCCGCGCCCCCGTGAACCGAGAACCCTGAATCAAAGCCAACCCCTGGCAACCACAAAAGGAGACGCGATGAGCAAGAGAGAAGTGATGGTCCTGGCATCAAGCATGGTCACGGTCGCTGGTGGAAGCTTGGGAGCCGCACCCAATCCGAGCGCAAGTGAGCTGGGGGGAATGCTCCTTCTGGTCGGCTTGTCGTCCTTGATCGTATTCGCCTTGGCCATGGCCTTCGAAAAGCCAAGGCGCAGCCCGCGATAACCTCCACCAGTGAACTCGAACATGAAGCTGAAGCCGTTACTCCTCCCCCTCGGCCTGTGCGTCCTGTCACTTTCCGGAAGCAGCCAGGAGCCTCGGATCTCGCCTGCCGTACCCGCCGCCGATGACGCGGCAGAGGTCCTGCAAGTGATCCTCGACAACGCCGGAGATGAACAGAAGGCACACGTTGAGGCTTTCATGGCAGGACATGAAGCTGGCATGGGACTAAAGGGCTCCAGACTGACGGAGCACCACGTAAAGATGTTCAAGATGATCAGGGACTTTGAGGCCTCCGTCGACGCCCACGCGGTGCAGGTGCTGATCCTGGTCAAGGGACACCCCGACACGGAAACCAGTCGCAAGGGACTGGAGTGGCTTCTGCGCAAGAGCGGGTCGAGATCACGCGCACCTCTGACCATCGACCTGTTGGCCCAGGAGTACATCGGGGACGAGCGTCTGGGCGACGTCTGCTTGAAACTTTCAGAGACTCCTGCCCGGGACACTCTCGTCTCCACACTGAAGCGCATCGTCGAGAACAGTCCCCATCACCAGGTGCGCGGGAAGGCCTCCTGGGCCTTGGCCCTGCAGTACAAGCGGTTTGCCGAGTCCACCACAAAGGTCCCGACCGCCGGCCTGGAGGAACGAGCCGAGGCCGACGCCGGAAGCTGGGACGGAAAATTCCGGGTCCAGCTCCAAGTCGTCTTGGATCAGTACGCCGACCTGCTCGACGGACGCAAGACCCTCGCTTCCATGGCCGAGGCCCTGTTGATCGAGTACGAGCTCGCGCGGACCGGAACCCCCGCACCTGAGATCGAGGGTGAAGACCTGGACGGAGTGCCGTTCAAGCTGTCCGACTACAGGGGCAAGGTCGTTGTGCTCGACTTCTGGGGTCACTGGTGAGGCCCCTGCCGGGCCATGTACCCTCACGAGCGGTCGCTCGTCAAACGCCTCGCCGACCAGCCCTTCGCCCTCATCGGAGTCAACAGTGACAAGGACAAGGTGGCTCTCAAAGACGTCCTCGAGAAAGAGAACATCACCTGGCGTTCCTTCTGGAACGGTCCCGAGGGCACCCGCGGACCGATCGCGACAAGCTGGAACGTCAAGCGCTGGCCGACCATCTACGTCCTGGACCACAAGGGCCGCATCCGCTTCGAGGGAGTTCGCGGCGAGGCTCTGGACGAAGCCGTGGATCGACTCCTGGCCGAGATGAAATAGAGGCTTCACCGGGGACCGGTCTTGCGTCATGAGTTCGTACCGAGCCCGCTTGGATGCTCAGTCCTCGAATTCACTTCAATCGGCGGACCAACGTTCGGCATACTCCATCGGTCGCGTTCAACTCCACTCTTCTTGGCGCCAGCAACAGCAGGTGAAAGGAATCCCAGTTCATGACCTTTCTTCTTGGGTTCGTACGACTCTTTGGCCTCATCTGCGTTTTCTGGGCGGGGATCTATGGCAGCACCCTGATCATGGGTCTGCTCTTCCCGGGCGATGGATCGGTGACACAGAACTGCTCCTTCTTCGGGTACGAGGCCTCCATCGTTCCCTACACCCACATGGGACTATTGGTCGGGTGCGGGCAGGTTGTCGTCATGCTCCTGTTCGGTTGGGCTTTGGGCCTCTTGGTGGAAAAGCGCTCCAAGGGTCTGTTCGACGCGCCATCCAAGAAGACCCTCACGATGATTTTCGTGCTGGGAGCCATCATTGGCTTGTTGTTCCTCTCGCCAAGCTCTTTCACATCGTCGACGGGCGGCCCCTTCAACTAGCGCACCGTCCGTCAGTTCTGGCCCGAGAGGACTGGGGGCAATTTGATCACGCCCCCCGGGCTCTCCTCGCCCGGGTACTCCCTCCTCAGGGTCGGAGCGAGTCCCGCGTCATCACCACTGACTGGTCACTGTCGAGATTCGGGAGGATCACGCTGCGATACCCATCGGACTCGATCCCCACGTCCCGTGGGGCGCCCACGCAGATGGGGAGGAGATACTCGCCGATCGCCATCTGGGATCCCTCTTCACGCCCCCGGACTTCAGGGGTGAGGTCCACTTCTCCCCGGAAGGGCTGGCCCGCCTCATCGAGCAGGCTGAGTTTCACGATGCGAATCTCCTGCCGCAGGTCCAGGGGTAGGAGACGGGAGTCGCGGGTCGTATCACCGGGCTCGACCCAGATCCCCGAGATCTCCATCAGTGGACTCCCGAGGCAGCAGATGTGTTTGACCTGGATGGAGTAGGCCCCGGGGATAACCGTCCTGAAGATGGCCTCTCCCTCCCTGCCGGAGCTCCAATCCAGCCTCCTGGCGCCCCTGTTCTCATAGGAGGCCGCTGGCACCAGATGGACGGCCGGCTGCTCACAAGACTCCATTCCTTCGGGCAGCTGCAGCTCAATAGCCAATGCTCCCGCCTGATGGAGCACGATGATCTGGCCTTCGCTCCCTGCCTTGAAGAGCCTGGGCTCTGGCTGGAAGTGATCCCGGTGGCTGACCGTCAACTTCAACTCGGCGCCCCCTTTATCCCCCCGACGCCAATCGAAGGAATTTTCTGCGTATAGAACGAAGGTCCCGTCTTCTGCCGATCGGTTCTGGCCGGTCCGATTCCTGACACTCTTCCAGCGTGCCTTGCCTGCTGGGGTCCGGTGAGTCAATTCGGCGAGAGCCAGTTGCGCACCTGCGAGAGGGTTTCTCTGGCTGTCCACCACCCGGCCCTTGATGAGTATGGACGGTGGAGCGAGCTGAAGATCGCCCAGATCGCGCTCCCCTCTTGGGAGTCTGGCCGGGAGATCCGCGCGCGCCACGCCGAAGGCCCGGGGCGCAGCCGCGCCTGACCGGTCGAGGGATGGTACGGGCCGGGTCGAACTCAACGACGCAAGGGTTATCGCTATCAGTTCCTTGTCCTGCAACGAATCGGGGAGCACATAGCGAAAGCGCCCCTCCTCATCCGAGGCCACCAGCATGTTCGAGCTGCTCCGGGTGTGCCAGATCGTGAGGTCCCAGTGGTCCTCGCCCACGGGTTGACCGTCTTCGCCCAGGATGCGGCCCAGCAGCACGGGTGACTGCTCGAGGTCGATGGTCAGCGTGACCTCGGATCCAGGGGTCACGGGCCCCAGGCCCACCACGGCGCAGTCCACCCCGGTCGTCACCCCGTACAGCTTGGCTTGCAGCTCGAGACCGAGGCCGACGTGAGGGAACAGGGCCTCACCGTTGTCGACGGCTGTAGTCAGGCCCATTGCCGGACTGAAGAAAGCCTGCCCGTCGGCTCCAACTTTGATGGTCGGGCGGAGACCGTTCCGGGATTCCTCGAGCCGTCTGTTTCTGGAGGACAGGATGCACGTGGGCTGGTCCCCGGGTGGGAGACCCTTGATAACGACTCGGACGGCACCCGAGTCCGGAACCACCAGATCGATGGGTTCTCGAGGCCAGGGAGAGAGTTCGATGGATTGCCAGGGGCTCGCTTCCAAAAGCACTTCGGCTGCCACTCGTCCCTCGATGATCGGGGTCGATGCGTTGTTCGCGTTCGATCGGATTCCTCCGATCCGGGCGACTCCATCCGGAGATCGGGAGAGCCCCTTCCAGCGGCCGCTCACGATCCTGGAGAGGGAAGGGGTCTCTCCCGGCTCGAAGAACACCGGGATCCCCACCCTGGGTTGACCCGATGGATCGATCACTCGCACAAGGAGTTCGTGGGCGCCGGCGAGGTGGATCGTCTGTAGCAGAGGCCCACCGGATCTCCACTGCAGCGCCGCACGCTCGCCCCCGCTCCGGGCGGCGATCATCAGAGAGCTCCCATCCCAGGTCTTGTGGGCGATTCCCTCTTCGTCCGCTGTCCACGCCTCGCCCATGGCCAACACGGATTCGTGGAAGAAGACGCTGTCCATGGTGCCCTGTCCCTGTTCCAGGGCCACGGCAGTGACACGCTCGCGAAGTCCAGGGGCTTCCTTGTCGAAGAACCAGATCGATGCCCCCGCAGCGGGTTCCCCGCTCTCCAGGAGAATGCGGATCTCAAGGGTCACGAGGTCGCTGGATTCGACGGGCGGGCTGGTGGCTACAGCCATCCTGTTGGGCTCCTCCTTGATGGGTCCAGGCGCGGGAAGGTTCTGTAGGGGCTCATCCGCGGCTGCTGTGAGCGGTGGCATGGCGGCAGGTTGCGGCTCTGCCGCCTGTGCGATGCCCGTATCGTCCGGTGAGAGCCACTCACCGCCGATCAGCATCAATAGCGCACAGCAGACCACGGCGACGAGAACCATGATGGCGGTGGAAGTGGGGGAGTTGCGTTTCTCAGCCATCGTCGGATTCCCGGGTTTGTTTCGTGGGGGTGTCTGACTCGCTCGCTTGCAGGGCAAGGATCTCTTTGAGCAGAGCCTTGTGCTTGGCGAGTTCGGGCGAGTTCTGCTTGGTGAATCCGATGGTCTCGCGGGCGAGGGTCTCCGCCTCCTCCAGGTTGCCTAGTTCCTTGAGCAGGCTCCCCAGGCTGTAGATCGAGACCAGCGTTAGAGGGTGCTCGTCGCCCAGCGTGCGGCGGAATCCCTCCAGCGCTTCGCGGAAGAGCAGTACGGCATCGTG
>PVBE011734643.1_pt1 | contig 12139 bp, 13 predicted proteins | sample 1631181 | NCBI WGS metagenome assembly PVBE01 (sample SAMN08397723, study PRJNA350692) | Marine metagenome, whole genome shotgun sequencing project. | isolation source: water | place: Pacific Ocean | collected 2012-04 | reverse complement strand
TGCTTTAAAATCCTCTCACTTCCTCTAGTAATGGCTAAAGCTGATAATTGTGGAGTATAATTCAAAGTAGAACCATATTTCTTACATAAAACTCTAAATGGAATATTTGTAACACCTTCCATTGGTGCCAAAATTACTTTATTTAATAATTTAGGGAATTTCATACAAATAATTAGAAAAAACTATAATAAAAACTTTACCATGTAGATTCTCTTCTACCAACAAATCTTCCATCGCCATCATAATCAACACCATACCCATCTCTTTGAACATAACCCTTACCAGCCAATCTATTTTCTACAATTATTCTTTCCTGCCAATCAATCCTAGTTTGTAAAGCCCTTCTAACTTTTTTCTTAGCTTTACTAGTATCTTGTCCTAACCTATCGGTGCTAATACCTTTAACTTCCATAACTTGCCTTTTGGTTCCATCACGAACGGTAGCATACCAAGCTTCCCCTTCTCTTTTATTTAATTTAACAGAATATCCCAAAACTCTAAATTTGGCCCCTTCGTTCACAGACCTAAGATCTCCTTCACCTTCAAAATGTCTTCCGTAATATCCACCATATCTTCTTAACATAACCTTTATCAAACTTCTTAACATAACCTTTATCAAAAAACTAACTTTTAAAAAACTATCCAAAAACTTAATATAATCTAGTTCTTCTTTATTTAAGAATGAAAGAGGATTTAATCTTAAAATACACTCTTCAAAATGCTGTAAAATTTAAAGGCCGTGCTAATCCTGGAGCGGTTATTGGTAAAATCTTACAAGATTCTCCAGCTTTAAAGAAAAAAATAAAAACCCTAGCTAAGAAAATTAACGAAATTATCAAAGAAGTTAATTCCCTTTCCTTAATAGAACAAACTTCACAATTAGCTAAATTTAAATTTAAAACAGTTAAAAAACAAAAGCGAGATTTATTTAGTCATTTAAAATTAAAATCCGGAATTACTACTGCTTTCCCTCCCGGTCCTGAAAAATATCCTCATTTAGGACATGCCAAAGCTCTAATCTTAAATTATGAAGTGGCTAAAAGACATAAAGGTAAATTTGTTCTAAGATTTGAAGATACCAATCCCAATTTAGTTAAAAAAGAATATTATAATATTATGTTAGATAATTTTTCATGGCTAGGAGTCAAATGGGATAAATTACAATATGCCTCGGATAACATGCCTCTATTCTACAAACACGCTCAATCTCTTCTTAAATCTGGAAGAGTTTATGCTTGTTACTGTAAGAAAGAAGACATTAGTAATAATAGGTTAAAAGGTTTAAAATGTAATTGCCGAGATCAATCTGTTCCATGGTCTAAATTTTTAAAAGAAGGCAAGGGAATCTTAAGATTAAAAATAAAATTAAAGCACCAAAATACAACTATGCGTGATCCTACAATATTTAGATTTATCTCCAAAGCCCACCCTAGACAGGGTAAAAAGTATTCTTTATGGCCTAATTACGATTTTCAAAATGCCATTATGGATGGTCATTATAAAATAGATTTTAGAATTCGAAGTAAAGAATTTGAATTAAGAGCCGAGTTACAAAACCATATTCAGGATTTATTAAACCTTCACACTACTAGAACTTATGAGATTGGTAGATTAAACTTATCTGGAACTGAATCCTCTGGCAGAGTTATTAGAGAAAAGATTTCTTCAAAAGAATTATCCGGTTGGGATGATCCTAGTTTAACAACTTTAGTCTCTTTACGCAGAAGAGGTTTCTTACCTCAAGCTATTTACAATTTCGCTTTAACAACCGGGATTTCAAAAGCCGAATCTACTTTAACTTGGGATGAATTAACCACTCAAAATAAAAAAATCTTAGATCCGGTCAGCAATAGATATTTTTTTGTAGAAAATCCTAAGAAAATTAAAGTTAAAGATGCTCCCAATACAAATGCCAAAGCCCCTTTACATCCAGAATTTCCTAAAAAAGGTTTTAGATCCATAAAAACTTCAAATGAATTCTACATTCAAGATTCTTTAAACCAAGATCAAATCTATAGATTCATGCATTTATTTAATTTTAAAAATAAAGAATTTATTTCCCAAGAACTTGATCCAAGATTAGGTGCTACAATGATTCATTGGCTCCCTGTTGCTAACGATTTAGTCAAAACTGAAATAATCATGCCAGATTCAAAAATAAAGAAAGGCTTAGCCGAACCTTTGGTCCAAAAATTAAAAGTTAATGAGGTTATTCAATTTGAAAGACTAGGTTTTGTAAGATTAGATAAAAAAGAAAAAAATAAGATGACCTTCTATTATACTCATAAATAGCAAACCTTTTAAACCAATTTTTCTCTTAAAAAAACCATAACCAATGATAAAATTGGAGGTTAACAATGCCGTTAAAATTTAACTTTGAACCAAATAAGGAACTTTCTGAAAAAGCTTTGGAAGCTGTTGAAGTAGCTCGTTCTTCTGGGAAAATTAAAAAAGGTACTAACGAAGTTACAAAAACTGTTGAACGTGGAGTAGCTAAATTAGTGGTTATCGCTCAAGATACCCAACCCGAAGAAGTTATTATGCATATTCCGGCTTTATGTCAAGAAAAGTCTATTCCTTGTGTACCAGTTCCTACAAAAACTGAATTAGGAGCTGCTGCTGGATTACAATTAGGTTGTGCTTCAGTTGCCGTTACAGAAGAAGGCGATTCTAAAAAGTTTATTACAGAAATTGCTAAGCTAACTGGTTCAGAAAAAAAAGAATAAAAAAATAAATGGATATTAAGAGAAGTTTCGTTTTGATGAAACTTCTAAAAAGTTTCTATGCCAAGAAAAGAATCTAAAAAGGAAAAGAAAGCTCAAAGAAAAGAGAAGCGTAGAGGAAAGAAGGACGTTATTTTTTCAGAAGGTAAAAAAGAAAAATCCGATTCAGGAGCTGTTAATTTCTCACCTGCAGTTCCAGGTAAAGTAGAAGAACTTGTAGGTAGAACTGGTTCTAGAGGTGAAGTTACTCAAGTTCGTTGTAAAATTCTAGATGGTCGAGATCAAGGTAAAGTTATTAGACGAAATGTCAAAGGCCCGGTTAGAATTGATGATATTTTAATGTTACGAGAAACAGAAATAGAAGCAAGAAAATTAACACAAGTTAAGAGAGGAAGTTAAAATGCTTAAAAACGACGATTCTTATGCTCCGAGAGGTTCTGGTTCTTATGTAGGACCTAATGATGATGAAGAAGAAAGGAAAAGACGGGGGAGTTATAACTAATGGCCACTTGTTCTTTTTGTAATAAGGAAATTAAAAGAGGAACTGGAAAGATGTTCGTTAGAAATGACGGCAGAATTTACCACTTCTGTACTCACAAATGTGAAAAAAATTTACTTAAGTTAAAACGTAAACCTGTTAAATTTAAATGGACAAACCCAGAAAAGAAAACTAAGAAAACAACCGAAGAGAAGAAAAAATGATTGAACGTTCCTTAGTGTTATTAAAATCCGATGCAGTGGAAAGATCCATTACTGGAGAACTTGTTTCTAGATTTGAAAAAGCTGGTTTTAAAATCCTAGGCACCAAAATGTTTTGGGCTGATGACGATTTCGCTCGAAAACATTATTCTGAAGATATTGAAAAAAGACATGGTAAAGAAATTAGAGATAGAATTGTTTCTTATCTTAAAGAAGGTCCTGTTCTTGCTTTAGTTTTAGAAGGTGTTAATGCTATTGAAAATATTCGAAAAATAGTAGGGGATACTTATCCTCATGAAGCTCTTCCTGGAACTATTAGAGGCGATTATGCCCACATAAGTAAAGATTATGCTAATAATAAGAAGATAAATGTTAAAAATTTAGTTCACGCCTCCGCAAATAAAGAGGATGCTGAAGTCGAAATTAATTTATGGTTCTCAGACTCAGAACTATACAAATACGAAACTTTGTTCGAAAAACATGTTCACTAACCTTCTAATCCCTATATTCTGATACTTGAAACCCTTAAATTTAACCACTACAAGCCTTCTAAACCCCATATTTTACCAAAACCCTTAAAAATCAAATTTCGCCTTTTTTCTTTATGAAACAAATTAGGAGCATAGTTTGTAGTATGGTTGGTCATGTAGACCATGGAAAGACCTCTATCTTAGATCAGATTAGAGGTAGCTCTGTTGCCGCTTCTGAAGCCGGTTTAATTACTCAATGTATTTCCTGTACCCAAGTTCCTTTTGATGTAATTAAGAAAATTTGCAAAGGCAATAAACAAATAGCCCAATTAAAAATTCCTGGTTTGTTATTAATTGACACTCCCGGTCATGCTTCCTTTACTAATTTAAGAAAACGTGGTGGTTCTTTAGCTGACATTGCTGTCTTAGTTATAGATCTTAATGAAGGACTTAAACCTCAAACCTTAGAATCTATTGAAATTTTAAAGCATAATAAAACTCCTTTCATCATAGCCGCTAATAAAATGGATTTAATTCCTGGATTCCAAAATAAAGACTTACCCTTACTTCAAAATTTAGAAGCCCAATCTGATACAGTTAAATCAGTTTTAGATTCCAAACTTTATGATATAGTTGGAAAACTAACTGAACATAAATTAGATTCTGAAAGATTTGATAAGATTCAAGATTACACAAAACAAATAGCTATTATTCCAGTTTCTGCTAAATCTAATATTGGCATCCCAGAATTATTATTAACTATAACAGGCTTAGCTCAAAAATTCTTAGAAACAAGATTACAAGTAGACTTAGAAAAACCAGCCAAAGGAGTTATTTTAGAAATTAAAGAAGAAAAAGGTCTTGGTAAAACTTTAGATGCCATAATTTATGATGGAAAAATTACAAAAAAAGATACTTTAGTTATTGCCGGTTTGGAAAAACCCTTAACCGTAAAAGTTAGAACTCTTTGTCAAGAAAATGAAAATAAAAAACCAGTTTCTGTAGATGAAGTTAAAGCTGCATGTACTTTAAAAATAATTCCTAGTTCTTCAGATGATATTTTCGCTGGCATGCCATTTGAAGTAGTCACTAATAAAACAATAGCCAAAGTAAAAAAGGAAATTCAAGAAGAAGTACAAGAAGTTTTAATCGAGACAGATAAACAAGGTGTTATTGTAAAAGCGGACTCTTTAGGAAGTTTAGAAGCTTTAATCTCTTTACTTAAAGAAAATAAAATTCCTATTAAAAGAGCCTCTCTTGGGAATGTTAACAAATCTGATTTAGCTGAAGCCACTGCCGAAGATAACCCTATCTACAAAGCCATCCTAGCTTTTAATGTTAAAACTGAAATTGAAACTAAAAAAACAAAAGTAATTCTACACGATGTTATCTATCAAATTATTGATGATTACAAAGAGTGGAGTGAAGCCGAAACTAAAAAAACCGAACAAGCTAAACTTAAAGACACAATTAGACCTGGAAAAATGGTTATCCTTCCTGGAACTATTTTCAGACAAAATAACCCTGCCATTGTTGGAGTTGAAATCATACAAGGTTCTGTTTGTGCGGATTGTCCGGTCATGAGAGATGATGGCTTATTTTTAACTAAAATTAAGAGCATTCAAGTAGAAGGTGAAAATGTAGATAAAGTTGAAAAAGGCAAACAAGCAGCCATATCTTTACCGAATGTAACTGTAGGCAGACAAATCTTTGAAAATTTCACGTTGTATACTGATGTTCCCGAGAAGGATTTCCGTAAATTAAAGGAAATGAAAAACTATTTAAACCCTGATGAGGTCAGTTTGCTTAGAGAACTTGCTCTTATTAAACGTAAAAAAAATCCATTGTGGGGGGTTTAAATGGTTGAATTGAAACTAGTAATTAATAACAAGGACGGAAAATCTTACGCTAAAATTTTGCCAGATAGTTCTACATTAGTTGGTAAAAAAATTGGAGATTCTGTTAATGGAGATTTAATTGGACTTACAGGTTATGAATTACAAATCTCTGGTGGAAGCGACAACTCTGGTTCTCCTATGAAAAAAGGTCTTAATTTAAGTGGAAAGAAAAAAATCTTCGCTAAAGCTGGACTTGGAATTAATCCTAAGAATAAAGGTAATTACATGAGAAAAACTCTTGCAGGCAATACAGTCCATGAAAAAACAGCTCAACTTAATTTAATTATTACTCAAGCTGGAAAGAAAGCTTTAAATGATTTACTAGGCAAAAAAGAAGAGACTAAAGAGGGTGAAGAACCAGTTAAAGAAGCAAAAGAAGAAAAACCTGCTGAAGTGAAAGCGGAAAAAAAGGTTGAAGAAAAACCTAAAGCAGAAACAAAAGACCAAAAAGGTGAACAAACTGAAAATAAAGACAACTAGTGCAATTATTGGGAAATTAAAAAAAGCCGATAGTTACGATGGTATAGATCGTCCTGTCTTCATCAGTTTATTTAACATTAACGATCCTCACAAAACTAGTAAAGCTCCTAAAAAAAGATATGATTTCAAAGAAGGCGTACATAAAATTATTCTTAAAAATTTAGAAGTAGATTATCTTCTAGCTGGACATGACATTTTAATTAATAACCTAACAGAATTAGAATTCAAACACAATAAAGAAGGCCATTTACATATTACCGGTAAACATAAACAGAAGCTTTAAAAACAAAATTTTTCTTAGTTTAGTTATGGCTGAAAAGAAATTACAACCAGATATCTCTATTGGCTTAATTGGTCATGTAGATCATGGTAAGTCTACTTTAGTAGAAAGACTTAGTGGTAGATGGACCGATACTCATTCTGAAGAAAAAAAACGAGGAATTACTATTAGATTAGGTTACGCTGATACTGTTTTTGTTAAAACCTCTAAAGGTTATACTACTGAAGTTCAAGCTAAAGAAGATAAAGAAAAATACGAAGTTAGTCGAAAGATTTCTTTTATTGACGCCCCTGGTCATGAAACTTTAATGGCTACTATGCTTTCTGGGGCTGCCATTATGGATGGTGCTTTGTTATTAGTTTCCGCTACAGAGAAATGTCCTCAACCTCAAACTCGTGAACATTTAATGGCTTTAGAATTAATTGGGATTAAAAATATAATCATAGTTCAAAATAAAATTGACTTGGTTAGTAAGGAAGAAATAAAAGAAAACTACAAACAAATTCAAACTTTCATTAAAGGCACAATTGCCGAAAAGGCTCAAATTATTCCAATTTCCGCTCAACATAATATCAATATTAATTTTTTAATAGAATCTATAGAAAAGAACTTCAAAACTCCAAAACGAGATTTAACTAAAACACCTTTAATGCTTATTGCTCGAAGTTTTGATATTAACAAACCCGGAAAATCCTATGCTGATTTAGTCGGAGGAGTTTTAGGTGGAGCTTTAAGACAAGGTAAATTAAAAGTCGGAGACGAAATAGAAATTGCTCCTGGTTTAAGATTAGAAGAAAAAGGTCAAGCCACTTACAAACCCATTAAAACTAAAATTACAGGTATTGTTTCTGGAAATGAAAATTTCAAAGAGATTACTCCTGGAGGAAGTTTAGGAGTTCTAACAGAATTAGATCCTAGTATTGTTAAATCTGATACTCTTGCTGGAAATTTAGCCAGCTTACCTGGAAAATTACCCTCTTTACATTCCTCAGTTAAATTATCTACAAAATTAATCAAAAGAGTTGTGGGTATGAAAGAAGATTTAGAAGTAGAACCCATTAAAAAAGATGAATTATTAATGTTAAATGTAAATTCCGCTGTAACAGTGGGTCAAGTTACTAATATTGGTAAAGACCAAATCGACGTAAATTTAAAACTTCCAGTTTTGGCTTCTAAAGAAGATAATTTTGCAATTTCAAGAAGAATTGGCGCTAGATGGCATTTAATTGGTGTTGGAGAATTAATTTAATCCCCATTGCTTCTAATCTTTGCAATACTTTTCAACTTATCCCCTTCTTTTAATCTAATAAGTCTAACTCCAGAAGTATTCCTTCCAATTGTAGAAATATCTTTAACCTTAGTTCTCATTACAATTCCTTTCTCAGTAATAAATATCATATCATCTTCCTCTCCAACAGTTGTAGCTCCAATAACTTCTCCATTTCTTTCTAAATTCTTAATATTAATTACTCCACTTCCACCTCTTCTAATTAATCTATAATCTTCAATTTTACTTTTCTTTCCATATCCATTTTTACAAGCTGTTAATAAAGCTAAATCATCTCTCGCTACTGCTAAATTTACAACCTCATCTCCTGCTTTTAATCTAACACCCCTAACTCCAGAAGCATTTCTTCCCATACTTCTCACATCATCTTCACTAAACTTAACTGCCATTCCTTTTTTAGTAGCTAAAATTAAATTTAACTCTCCATGTGTATAAATTACATTCACTAATTCATCTTTATCTCTTAAATTAATACAATTTACTCCACTTTTCCTTGGTTTAGCAAATAATTCTAAAGAAGTTTTCTTCAATAGACCTTTTTTAGTTGCAAACATTAAGTAACCTTGACTGAAATCCACCATTGGCATAACCGCGCTAATAGTTTCCTTCTCTTTTAAATTTAATAAATTCACAATAGCTTTTCCTGCACCATATCTTGTACCTTCTGGTATTTCATAACCTTTTAACCAATATAATCTTCCTAAATTTGTAAAGAATAATATTTGACTATGAGTACTTGTCACAAATAAAGACTCTACTACATCTTCTTCTTTAGTTGCAGTTCCCTTCATACCTTTTCCACCTCTTCCCTGAGCTCTATAAGTTTCTAAAGGCAATCTTTTAACATAACCAGAATTTGTAACAGTAACTACTACATCTTCTTCTTCAATTAAATCTTCTCTACTTACATCAATATATTCGTTACTAATCTCTGTTCTTCTTTCGTTTCCATATTTATCTCTAATTTCTATTAACTCTTTCTTAATTATATCAAATATTTTTCCTTCAGAATCTAAAATTTCTCTTAATTCCTTAATTCTTTTTACTAATCTATCATGTTCTTCTATAAGTTTATTAGTTTCAAGTGAAGTTAGCCTACTTAACCTCATTTCTAGAATGGCATCTACTTGTTTTTCACTTAATTTAAATCTCTTAGCCAATAATCCCTTAGCTATGTCTGGAGTATTAGAATTTTTAATTGTTTTAACAACTTCATCAATATGACTTAACGCTACTTTTAATCCTAGTAAAATATGGGCTCTTTGTCTACTCTTCTCCAACTCAAATTCTAATCTTTTTGTAGTTATTTCTTTTCTATGTTGGATATAAAGTATAACCATATCCTTTAAGGTTAAAGTTCTAGGTTCTCCTTTAACTAGCGCAATCACATTCACTCCAAATGTGGTTTTAAGTTGAGAGTATTTTTGTAATTGATTTAACACAATTTCTGGATTAGCATCTTTTTTTAATTCTATAACAACTCTCATTCCTTTTCGGTCTGATTCATCTCTTAAATCCCTAATACCTTCTACTTTTTTATCTTTAATCGCTCTTGCAATTTCTTCAATGAGTAAAGTTTTGTTAACCATGTAAGGAATTTCAGAAATTATAATTCTATTATTGCTTTCTTCAATCTCTGTTTTAGCTAAAACCGTAATTTTACCTTTTCCAGTTTCATAAGCTTCTTTGATTCCTTGAGTTCCTGCAATTATTCCTCCAGTTGGAAAATCTGGTCCCGGAATATGTTTCATTAACTCTGGAATTGTAATTTGAGGATTATCTATCCCTGCTATAATTGCATTAATACTTTCATTTAAATTATGAGGTGGAATATTTGTAGCCATTCCTACTGCAATACCTGTACTTCCATTCACTAGTAAATTTGGAATACTCGCTGGCAATACAACTGGTTCTTTTGTACTTCCATCATAATTTGGAATAAATTTAACTGTTTCTTCATCAATATGTTTTAACATCTCTCCAGAAATTTTTGCTAATCTTGCTTCAGTATATCTCATAGCCGCAGCTGGAAAGCCTTCAATACTTCCAAAGTTTCCATGTCCTTGTACTAACGGATACCTTAAAGAGAAATCTTGAGCCATTCTTACTAAAGCATCATAAACTGATAAGTCTCCATGTGGATGATAACTTCCAAGAACTCTACCCACAATAAAAGCACATTTTCTATATTGTTTATCATTACTTAACTTAGCTTTATGCATCGCATATAAAATTCTTCTATGCACGGGCTTCAAACCATCTCTCACATCTGGCAAAGCCCTAGCAGTAATAACACTCATAGCATAGTCTATGTAAGACTGCTTCATTTCATCTTCAATTAATTGAACTTTTATTTTCTCAGGCATTCTTTATACATCCAACACTGCTTCTTTTGCATGCTTCATAATAAATTCTCTTCTTGGTTCCACTTCTTCACCCATTAAAACAGAAAACATTTGATCCGCAATAGCTGCATCTTCCAATCCTATCTTTTTCATATATCTATTCTCAGGATCTAAAGTAGTTTCCCACAATTGATCCGCATTCATTTCTCCAAGACCTTTATATCTTTGAACAGTAATTCCTTCTTTTCCAATTTCTTTTAATAATTTTTCATATTCCTCATCGGAATAAACATAATGCACTTTCCTATCTTTAGTAATTTTATACAATGGAGGCATAGCTACATACACATGCCCATTTTCAATTAACGGCTTCATATATCTATAAAAATATGTTAATAATAAAGTACAAATATTATGTCCATCTACATCCGCATCTGCCATTATAATCACTCTATGATATCTTAATTTACTAACATCAAATTCTTCACCAATTCCACATCCCAAAGCTAATATAACTGGTTGTAATTTTTCATTTCCAAATACTTTGTCTACTCTCGCTTTTTCTACATTCAACATCTTACCCCAAAGAGGTAAAATAGCTTGAGTTTTTCTATCCCTAGCTCCAATTCCAGTTCCAGCCGCAGAATCTCCTTCAACTAAATAAACTTCACACTTAATAGGATCTGTTTCTTGACAATCCGCTAATTTTCCAGGAAGACTTCCAGATTCTAAAGCACTTTTTCTTCTTGTTAACTCTCTAGCTTTCCTCGCTGCTTCTCTCGCTTTAGCTGCCCCTACACTTTTAGCAATAATTAATTTAATCACACTTGGATTTTCTTCAAAAAAGATATTTAATTTCTCAGCAGTCACAGCATCTACAATACCTCTAACCTCAGAATTTCCTAGTTTGGTTTTAGTTTGTCCTTCAAATTGAGGCTCTGGAATTTTAATTGAAATAATGGCTGTTAAACCTTCTTTAACATCATCTCCACCTAAACTCATTTTATCTTTAGTATTTTTCTTAATGTAATTATTAATAACTCTCACTAAAGCAGTTGAAAATCCATTATAATGAGTTCCATGCTCCACTGTATTAATAGAATTTACATAACTAAAAATTCTTTCATTGTATTGATTATTATATCCAAGTGCTACTTCCACTTCTATACCATTATCTTTTTTCTCAAAATAAATAACATCATGAATTCCATCTTTATTCTTATTTATGTCTTCGACAAATTCTTTAATTCCACCTTCAAAATAAAATTCCTCATCTTTGCCATTTCTTTCATCTTTAACTCTTATCTTAATTCCTTTATTTAGGTACGCAAGTTCTTTTAGCCTATTAGCTAGGATCTCATATTGAAATTTAATATCATTAAAGATTTTATCACTTGGTAAAAACGTAACTTTAGTTCCAGTCTCTTTTGTTTTTCCATTTGCTTTTAATTTAATTATCGGCTTACCTTCATTATATTCTTGATAATAACTATTCCCTTCTCTCTTAACTTCTATTTTTAACCATTCACTTAAAGCATTAGTAACTGAAATGCCTACCCCATGTAATCCTCCACTTACTTGGTAAGTTTTGTTATCAAACTTACCTCCTGCATGTAATTTAGTTAATACAACCTCCACTGCTGAAATTTTTAAAGTCGGATGCATTCCTACTGGAATTCCCCTTCCATCATCCTCTACAGTTACAGATCCATCTTTATGTAATGTAACTTGTAAGTTTTTAGCATGACCTGTCATAAATTCATCAATAGAATTATCTACTGCTTCATACACTAAATGATGTAAACCTCTTGTAGAAGTATCTCCAATATACATACTCGGTCTTTTTTTAACCGCTTCTAATCCTTCTAAGACTTGAATGTCTTTCGCACTAAATTCTAATTTTTTATCAATATCAAAAGCCCCCTAGATGTCTAAGTATATCATAAAAAGGATTAT